>WBZR01001367.1_pt1 | contig 30921 bp, 24 predicted proteins | sample 5204231 | NCBI WGS metagenome assembly WBZR01 (sample SAMN12412403, study PRJNA552823) | activated sludge metagenome | isolation source: activated sludge from anammox sidestream of wastewater treatment plant... | place: USA: Virginia | collected 2017-08 | reverse complement strand
TTTGGGGGCGCGGGACGTGCCCTTTGCGCTTCTAAGGAACACGCGCAAAACGGAGCCCGCCCGCGCCGCGAATCATCATGGTGTTCCTCGTACTTTGGGGGCGCGGGACGTGCCCTTTGCGCTTCTAGCCAGCGCGCTCCATATCAATACGTTAAGAATAGTTAAGTAGAGGAAGGTGGGGAAACCTCGTGAAGCGCGGGTGCACCTTCACAGGTGAGGCTCATGCTAACTCAACTCCGCATTCTGGTTGCGGCCCTCCTGTTTTCTCCAGCGCTGGCAGGATCGGAATACCACGGAACGGTGGAAGCCGGTGGACTCCCGTTTCCGGGCGCGACCGTGACGGCGGTTCAAGGCGACAAGAAGCTGGTCACAACAACCGATGAGAAGGGATTTTTCTCCTTTGGCGATCTGGCGGCTGGTGATTGGAGGATCGAGATTGAGGCGCTGGGATTTTCTCCGCTCAAGCAGGAAGTGACGGTTGGGCCGGCGGCCGCCTCGGGCCAATTTGCGTTGAAGTATCTCACGCCGCAGGAAGTGGCGGGGTTGTTGCGGCCGGCGATGCGGCGAGAGCGGACGGGCGCGCCGGTGGGCGCACGGCCTGGCGCGGCCGCCCGCGCCGGTGAAGACCGGCAAACGCGGCCGGCAACGGAGCGCGGCGCCAGGAACCAGACGCAGTTGGCTCAGAGACAGGCGGAAGGCGGCTTCCAGCGGCTGGATGTGAATCAATCGGCCGATGAGACGGCTTTGGGAACTGAGACAGGATTCCGCAATGACGAAGTGGCCGATCTCAACCAGAGCGCCGCGAACTCATTCCTGGTGCAGGGGAGTGTGAGCAGCGCCCTGGGGATGCCGGCACAGAACGACTGGGGCTTCGGCAGGCCGATGGGCATGGGAATGGAAGGCCCGGGAGGGCCGGGTGGTCCTGGGTTGCCGGGGCAGCCCGGAATGGAGGGAATGCCCGGACAGGCAGGCCCTGGAGGAGGCCCGGGAGGGCCGGGCGGTCCGGGAGGATTTCGCGGCGGCCCGGGTGGTGGTCCCGGAGGGCGCGGCGGCTTTGGCGGACCCGGAGGCGGCTTCGGCGGGCCGGGCGGACGCGGGAGGTTCGGAGGTCCCGGCGCGCGCGGGCGGGGTGGATGGCAGGGACGGCCGAATGCACGGAGCTTCGGCAACGGCCGGCGCGATGGGCGCAATGCGCTGCGGGGAATGGCGTTCTTCAGCCTCGACAATTCGGTATGGGACGCACGGACGTTCTCGGTGACCGGGGCGAGCGTGGACAAGCCGAGCTACGCCAACGGACGGGGAGGATTCATGCTGGGCGGACCGCTGCGCATCCCCCATGTGATCAGCGCCGACAGGCGGATCTTCTTTTTCGTGAACTACCAGTTCCAGCGCAACCGGACGGGCGCGATTTCGCAGCCGGTGAACATGCCCACGGAGTTGGAAAGGGCTGGAGACTTTTCGCAGAGCCTGGTGCGGGGCGCCGGAGTGACGGTCTACGATCCGGCGACGGGAGCGCCGTTTCCGGGAAACCGTATTCCGTCGAGCCGGTTGAACGCGGCCTCTCTGGGATTGTTGAGCTATTTCCCGCTGCCGAACCTGCCGTTCCAGGCGCAGAACTACCAGACCTCGTACAGCGGCTCGAACAGTACGGACAACGTGAACACGCGCATCGCCAACGTGCGGCTGAGCGGCAAAGACCGGATCGACGGCGGCATCGGGTATCAGCGGCGGGACAGCCGCTCTCCCAACCTGTTTCAGTTCGTGGACACAGGTTCAGGGCAGGGCATCAACGCGAATCTCGGCTGGTCTCGGAACATCACAACCAGGCTCATCAACAACGTGCGATTCACATTCAGCCGCAACCGCAACACGGCGACGCCGTATTTCGCGTATGTGGATAACGTGGCCGCGCAACTGGGGATAGCCGGCGCCTCGCAGAATCCCATGAACTGGGGCCCGCCCAACCTGAGCTTCAACAATTTCGCTTCCCTGACGGATGGAAACGCTTCGCTGATGCGCAACCAGACCGGAACCCTGACCGAGAGTCTGCTGTGGGTGCGCGGCGCGCACAACATGACATTCGGGGGCAGCTACCAACGGCAGCAGTTCAATCAGTTTGCCGATACCAACGGGCGGGGCAGCTACAGCTTCAACGGGCTGGCGACGAGCCTGGTGGTGAACGGGGCGGCGCAAACGGGAACCGGTTTTGACCTGGCGGATTTTCTGCTGGGGATTCCGACGGCGAGTTCCATCCGCTACGGCAATCCGGACAAGTATTTTCGGGGTTCGGGCTACAGCCTGTTTGCCAACGACGACTGGCGGCTTTCGACGAAATTCAGCCTGAACTTCGGACTGCGCTGGGATTACACGACGCCGGTGCGGGAGTTGTACGGGCGGCTGGTGAATCTGGAGATCGCGCCGGGGTTCACGGCAGTGACGCCGGTGGAGGCGGGGCAGGCAACAGGGCTTGGAAATGGGCTGATTCATCCGGACCGGAACAATTTTTCGCCGCGCGTGGGGTTTGCCTGGCGCCCCACGCCGAAGGGCTCCACCATTGTTCGCGGCGGCTACGGCGTGTATTACAACACGTCGGTGTACAACATCATCGCCGGAAACATGGCGCAGCAGCCTCCGTTCGCGCAGGTGCTGAGCGTGACAAATTCAGCGGCGAATCCGTTCACCATCCAGAACGGTTTCCTTTTGGCTACCGGCGGCAACGCGGGCAGCACGTTTGCGATTGACCCGAACTACCGCATCGGGTACGCGCAAACATGGACGATTTCAGTGCAGCATGATCTCCCGCTCTCGCTGTTTGGCACCGTGGGCTACCTGGGGACGAAGGGCACGCGGTTGGACCAGCAGTTCATTCCCCAGTCGGTGGCGCCGGGCGCGGCGGTGTCTCCATATCCTCACAACTACATCTACGAAACGTCGAACGGAAACTCGATCTATCATGCGGCGCAGTTCCAGTTGAACCGCCGGTTCCGAAGCGGATTTCTGGCGCGGGCGTCGTATCAGTTCTCGAAGGCGATTGACAATGCGGGCACCGGAGGCCGCGGCCAGGGAGGGACTCCGGTGGCGCAGAACTGGCTGGACCTCTCGGCCGAACGCGGGTTATCGAGCTTCGATTCGCGTCATAATCTCTCGCTGATGTTTCAATACAGTTCAGGCATGGGGCGCGCCGGCGGGACGATGATCAACGGTTGGAAAGGAACTTTGTTGAAGGATTGGACTATCAACGGAGGCATCACCGCGCATTCGGGGAATCCGTTCACGGCGATTGTGGGCGGGAACCGCTCGCAGGTGAGCGGCACAGCGGTGAACAGTACGGTGCGCGCGGATGCGACCGGTCTTCCCGTAGGGGCGGCGGGGATGCTGTTCAACACGGCGGCGTTCGTTGCTCCCGCGGCGGGGGAATGGGGGACGGCGGGGCGCAACACCATCCCCGGGCCTACGGTGTTTTTCCTGAACGGGTCGCTCGGCCGGATCTTCCGGTTTGGCGAACGGCGGAGCGCCGACTTGCAGTTCCAGGCGCAGAACGTGCTCAACCACGTGACCATTACGAATTGGGGGACGGTGGTGGACGCGAATAATTACGGACTGGCGACAGGGGCGGCCCAGATGCGCCAGTTGACCATCTCCTTGAGGTTCCGGTTCTGATATGAGGCGAGCGATTCTGGCTGTGGTTCTGGCGGCGCAGTTGGCGCAAGGGCAGCAGAGCCCGCCCATTCTGACGAAGGGGAATTTCACGTTCACATCCACCACTCAACTGGTGATTGTGAACGTTTCGGTGAAGGACAAGGACGGGAACGCGATCGAAGGGCTGAAGGCATCGGATTTCACGGTGCTCGAGGACGGCAAGCCGCAGAAGTTGAACGTATTTGAATACCAGCGGCTGGAGGAGGCAGCGCTGCCGGAGCCTGCTTTGCAGCCGCGGACGGCAGCGGCGGCGCCTCCCACCGGCGGGGCGAAGCCCCTGGTGGCGACGCAGATTGCTTCCGCCAAAGCAGGCGAGGTGAAGTACAAAGACCGGCGCCTGCTGGTGCTGTTCTTCGATCAGGCCTCGATGCCGGTGAGCGATCAGATGCGGGCGCAAAAGGCCGCGCTCAAGTTCCTCGATACGCAGATGACGAAGGCCGATGTCGTGGCGGTGATGACGTTTGCGACAGACCTGCGCGTGGTGCAGGATTTCACCAGCGACCGTGATCTTCTCACCCAGGTGGTGAAGAAGATCGGCATCGGTGAGACCGGAATGGCCGATGGGAGCACGGGCGACGACACGGAAGCCGATACGGGAGACGCGTTCACTCAGGACGACAGCGAATTCAACATTTTCAATACGGACCGGAAACTCGCCGCGCTCGAATCCGCGGTGAAGATGCTGGCCAGCCTGCCGGAGAAGAAAGCGCTGGTCTATTTCGCCAGCGGGATGAACCGCACGGGCATCGACAACCAGGCGCAGTTGCGGGCAACTATCAATGCGGCCATCCGGAGCAACGTGGCATTCTATCCGGTGGACGCGCGCGGGTTGGTAGCCAGCGCTCCCATTGGAGACGCCACGAAGGGTTCGCCCGGAGGCAGGGCGATGTACTCGGGGGGTTCGCAGCGGACGCAGTTGAGCAACCTGCAAAACCAGCAGGAGACCCTCGATACACTGGCGAGCGATACGGGCGGCAAGGCGCTGCTCGATAACAACGATCTGTCGCTCGGAATCGTGCAGGCGCAGAAGGCGATCTCGAGCTACTACATACTGGGCTACTACAGTTCGAATACGGCTCTCGATGGGAGGTACCGGCGCATCAAGGTGTCGATTGCGCGGCGCCTGTCGGCGAAGCTCGATTACCGCTCGGGCTATTTCGCCTCGAAGGAGTTCAGGAAGTTCACTTCATCGGATCGCGAGCGCCAGCTACAGGAAGCTCTGATGCTCGGTGATCCTGTCACGGACCTGACGCTGGCGGTGGAAGTGAACTATTTCCGCCAGGGCAAGGACCGGTATTTCGTGCCCGTGGCGGTGAAGATACCGGGGACGGATATCGAACTGGCGAAGAAGGGCGGCGCGGAAAGCACGCGGCTCGATTTCATCGGCGAAGTGAAGGATGCCAGGGGCGTCTTGCAGGGCACCGTGCGCGATGAGATTACGGTGAAGCTGAAGGGCGGCGACGCGGCTGAGCTTTCCCGGCGCAATCTGGCCTACGACACCGGCTTCACGCTTCCGCCCGGGGCCTATACGCTGAAATTTCTCGCCCGCGAGAACGAAACAGGAAAGATGGGAACGTTTGAAACAAAGTTCACCATTCCTGATTTGACGGCGGAGCAGAAGTATCTGCCGATCAGTTCGGTGGTGCTGAGCAACCAGCGCGAGAATCTGGATACGGCGCTGGCGACGGCGGAGAAGAACAGGAAGCTGATCGCGGCCAATCCGCTGGTCGAGGACCGGCAGAAGCTGATTCCCAGCGTGACGCGCGTGTTCCGCAAAGGGCAGGAGATGTACGTCTACCTGGAGGCCTACCAGCCCGGCGCGGAAAGCACCCAGATGATGGTGGCGAGGGTGAGCTTTTTCCGCGGCAAGGTGAAGGCGTTTGAAAGCGCTCCGCTTCCGGTGACGCAGGGCTTGAACGCGAAGTCGAAAGCGGTGCCGGTGCGCTTCAGCCTGCCGCTCGAAAAACTGCGGCCGGGGCGGTACATCTGCCAGGTGAACGTGGTGGATCCCGAGGCGCGGAAGTTCGCCGTGTGGCGCTCTCCGATCGTGTTGCTGCCCTAGCGCATCGCGGTTTCCGGCAACATATACTAATCCGAGGCATGTTGCACAGCGAGTCCATACCCAGAATCCGTATCACCGAGGTGAGAGTCCACCAGTTGACCGGGCGGCTCAAGGAGCGTTTCGGCTGGTCGCAGAACTGGACGCATGAGCGCCACGCCACGCTGGTGGAGGTGGTGACCGATGCCGGGCTCACCGGGTGGGGCGACGGCGGATACGGCGGGGACTGGCTGGCGGAGAACCCGGAACTGGTGATCGGGCGATCTCCCTTCGAGGTGGAGGCGATTCACGAAGAACTGCGCGCTCCCGGAGGATTCCAGCAGCGGCCGCGGGCCCAGACACACGGCGGGCTCGATATCGCTTTGTGGGACCTGGTGGGGCAAGCTTTGGGGTTGCCTGTCTCCGCGCTTCTCGGACGGCGCTACCGGGACCGCGTGCAGCCCTACTGCACCGCTCTGTACCGGAAGGACTGGACGGATCTGGCGGCGGGACTGGCCGAAGAGGCCAAATCCTGGAAGGCCGCCGGGTTCCGGGCGATCAAGATGAAGACCGGCTATGGGCCGGAGGTGGATGTGGAGATTGTGTTCGCGGTGCGCAACGCACTGGGCGCGGAAACCGGGCTGGCGATCGACTCGAATTGCGCCTACGACGCGGGGACCGCGGCGATGATCGGCAAGCGGCTGGAACCTTTTGATCTGCTGTGGTGGGAAGAACCGGTGCTCGCCTCCGATTATGAAGGCTACCGGCGGCTTCGGAACTCGTTCTCGATTCCACTGGCGGCGGGCGAGTATCTTCCCGCGGACCTGCTGGCCGAACAGTTTGTCCAGAGCCGGTTGGTGGATATTCTCCAGCCGGATATCGAAACCACTGGAATGACCGGAGCGCGTCGGCTGACCTGGCTCACCTGGCTGAACCACATGCGGCTGATTCCGCACAACTGGGGTTCGGCGGTCCGGACGGCGGCCGAGTTACACTGGGCGGCGACCATTCCCCCCATTGCTGAGGGGTTGTATTCGCCTCCCGTGATGTTCGAGTTCGACCTCACGGAAAATCCCTTCCGCGAGGCAGTGGTCAGGGAAAAGCTGGAAATGGGCCCTGACGGCTTGATTCCGGTTCCGGATGGGCCGGGACTCGGCATTCACGTGGTTCGGGAAGCGGTGGAGGAGTTTCGCAAGAACCTGATTGTGATCTGCTGAAGGGAAGGGGACATGCAGCCTTGGCTGTATTCGGCGAAAGCGGACAGCGTGTTCATCCTGGCGCCAGCGTTCGTGGTGACGCTGGGCGCGGTGATCTGCGCCTCACGGGCTCAGGCTGCCGCAACGACATCGCCGCTGATGTGGCTGATGCTGGTGGTGGGTGTGGACGTGGCGCATGTGTATTCGACGCTGTACCGCACCTATCTCGATCGCGGGGAGGCGCGGCGCTACCGCAGCCTGCTCATCAGCATCCCCATCGCCTGCTGGGTGGGCGGAGTCATGCTATATGCGGCCGGGCGCATGACCTTCTGGCACGTTCTGGCATACCTGGCCGTGTTTCATTTCGTGCGGCAGCAGTACGGCTTTCTCCGCCTCTACGCGCGGCGGGAGCAGCAGACGCCCTTCCGCCGGAGGGTGGAGGGCGCGGCCATCTATCTGGCGACGCTCTATCCGCTGATCTACTGGCACACCCATCCGCGGCGTTTTTCGTGGTTTCTCGAAGGGGATTTCTTCCACCTGCCGTTCCCGGTCCTGGAGCGGGTTGCGCTGGCGGCGTACGTGCTTGCGCTGGGAGGATACCTTGCCGTGAACATCCGGGAACGGTGTGCCAACTGGCCGAAGCATCTCGTCCTGGCGGGGACGGTAGTGTCCTGGTACACAGGCATAGTCGTCTATGACGGCGATCTGATCTTCACGGCTACCAACGTGGTGGCGCACGGCGTGCCGTACATGGCGCTGGTGTGGTTCTATGAGAGGAAAAAGTCGAGACGCCGTGGAGGGTTCTTCGGTCCGCGGATGATCCCCATCTACCTCGGGCTCCTGGCGGCGGTGGCCTATGTGGAGGAAGGGTTCTGGGACATGCTGGTATGGCGCGACCATACGCAGTTCTACCAGTGGTTGGCGTTTCTGCCGCAAATTCAAGAACCGGCGCTGCTTGCGCTGTTGGTTCCGCTTCTGGCAGTGCCTCAAGCAACACATTATGTGTTGGACGGATTCATTTGGCGGCTTAGGAACTCGGGACTGCCTTATGGAAGCGCCGCCAGGAATGTGTCGATGTCTTCCGGGCTGACGTAGAAGTGTGGGGACGTGCGGACCCAGCCTTGGCGGGGAGCGGCGAGGATGCCGCGTTCCCGCAGCCGGTGGACGATCAGGCGGGGGTCGATATCGGGTTTGCGGAAGCTGACGATGCCTGCCCCGGTCTCCGGAGAGCGCGGGGCGGCGAGTTCGTATCCACGGGCGGTGACGCCATCGGCAATCTGGTCGCCGAGGGCTTGGACGAGAGGCGCGATATGCTCCACGCCCACTTCCAGTAAAAATTCAATTGCGGCATGTAACCCAAAGCAGCCAATAGTATTCAGAGTGCCGCACTCGTAGCGTCCGGCATCCGGGCGGAGCGTCATGTCCCGCGACGCATAGTCGGCATAGCGGGCCACGTTTGTCCAGCCGAACTCCATGGGAAAGATGGCGTCCTGGCACTCCTGGCGGACGTAAAGAATGCCGCAGCCTTCCGGGCCGAGCAGCCATTTGTGTCCATCGGCGGCGATAGCGTCGATGTGGCACGCTTCCACATCGATGGGGAAGGCGCCCAGGCCCTGGATGGCGTCGACGAAGAAGAACGTCCCGTGGCTGCGGCAGATGTCACCGATCGCCTGAAGGTCTACACGATGGCCGGAGAGGTAATTGACAAAGCTGACGGCAAGCAGTTTCGCTCCCTGGCAGGCTGTGTCAACGCGGTCCAGCGGATCGTGGATGGAAAGCCACTCGACGTGGATGCCGCGTTCTTCTAACCGCTTCCAGGGGTAATAGTTAGCAGGGAATTCCTCAAGAAAAGCGACAATCTTGTCTCCCGCCTGCCAGTCGATGCCGAGGGCGACGGTGGCGACGCCTTCCGATGTATTCTTGACGAGGGCGATCTCGGAGGGTTTGGCTCCGATCAGGCGGGCCGCCGAGGATCGGAGCCCCGCGTAGACGCCCATCCAGCGGTCATAGTGGTTGGAGCCATGGAGAAGGCAGTCGTCGGCGAGTTCCTTCATTGCGTTGGCGGCACGGAGCGTAAGCGGGGCCACAGCGGCGTGGTTGAGATAGATGTACTGCCGGGTGACAGGGAATTGCTCCCGCCAAAGCGCGGGCAGAGTTTTTTCGCAACCCATTCTTCAAACTATACGTTATTACAAATGAACGTGTCTTTCACCCGCGGCCGTGCGGGTCTATACTGGTAGGTAAGTTCGGGCAGGCAAACGGAGCAACGGAATGATGTCCCGCAAGCTACACTCAATTCTGGCAATCGGCCTGCTGGCCTTCTGGGCCACTGCGGCTGCGGCAAAGGACAAGAAGAAAGACCCCGACGAAATTGGGAGCCGCGATGTCGGCAAGGGTCTGAACCTGTATTCCATCGAGAAGGAAATCGCGCTCGGGAAAGCTCTGGCGCAGGATGTGGAGCGGCAGGCGAAGATTGTGGACGATCCGGTGATCGCCGAGTATGTGAACCGGGTCGGGCAGAACCTGGTGCGGAATTCCGACGCGAAAGTACCGTTCACCATCAAGGTGGTGGATAGCGAAGAAGTGAATGCGTTCGCCCTTCCGGGCGGTTTCTTCTTTGTGAATTCCGGACTGATCCTGCGCGCCGAATCGGAAGCGGAGCTCGCCGGGGTGATGGCCCATGAGATTGCGCACGTGGCCGCGCGGCACGGCACGCGGCAGGCGAGCCGGGGGCAGTTTGTGAACCTGGCTACGATTCCGCTCATCTTCATGGGCGGGTGGGCCGGTTATGGAGCGCGTCAGGCTGCGAGTGTGCTGATCCCCATTGGGTTCCTGTCTTTCTCACGAGGCTTCGAAGAGGAGGCGGACCTGCTCGGTCTGCAATACATGTACAAGACGGGCTATGATCCGACGGCGTTTGTGGACTTCTTCGAGAAGCTCCAATCCATGGAGAAGCGCAAGCCCGGGACGATGTCCAAGGTATTCTCCACCCACCCGCTTACGGAAGATCGTATCAAGAACTCACAGAAGAACATACAGGAAATCCTCAAAGCAAAGCCTGAGTATGTGGTGACCACCAGCGAGTTCGACAATGTGAAAGGCCGTCTGGCGATGCTTCACAATCGCCGGAAGGTGGACGATAAGGATCTCAACCGTCCCCGCCTGCGCCGGGCTCCTGGAACGGGAACCGGCACGGCGGACGACAGTACCGACGGCAAGTCTTCGGACGACCCCGATGAACGGCCTACGCTGAAGCGCCGCGCGAACTAGGCGGCATTTTCCTCTCCAAAAGGCAGAAGGGTCTTCGCCCGAAAGGCGAAGACCCTTTTTCGGTTTTCCGGGCGTGAGGAAAGTGGAAAGATTTCCCACTTGGTCCGATGAGAGGATAGACGAGGAAGCAAAGACAACAGAATGGAGCAGTCAGCTTCAGTACCGGGCAGGCAGGAAGGGCAACCGTTGCGTGCGATTCTGAGACAGGTTGCCGCGAGCGCTCACCTCGACCGGGCCACCGATTCGGAATTCAGCATTCTCTACAACCTGGTCGGAACCTACTCGTCCAAACCGGTGATGGTAAGGCTGGCGATGCAGGAGTTGCTGAAAAGGAATTCCCACCGGTTTTGTGCAGCCGTGCTGCGCATGCTCCGGTCCGATGCCGCCGGGCCGGGCATGGATCATCTGGTGGACATGTTCCTCGAGAACAATCTGATGATCTGCGCCATGACGGATCCGAATCTGCTGACGGAGGATCAGGCATTGAAGATTGCCCGGCAACTGCACAGGACGGATGCGCGCCTCGATACGAAACTGCTCAACCGCGTGATGGTGGAAGAGTCACAAGACGCAAGAGCGGACACCGAGGGCATCAAACGGGCGCTGGCGATCATTGATGATATCAGCGATTGCACGATGCTGGTGCATCCGTTAACCAAGCTGCTGCGGCATCGGGACGGGCATGTCCGCTCCAAGGCGGGATTGCTGATGGTGCGGGCGCATCGGAATGCCGATTGGCTTCAGCAGCAAATGATGACGGCCGATCCGCGGACGCTGGCGAACCTCATTGAAGGGCTGCTCGCAACGGCTCCCACTGAGAAAGAGGTTTATCTTCTCTGGACATACACATATCACGCAAACCATAGGGTGGCTTCCACCGCCCTGCTCGTCCTGTACAGAAACGGCCAACAGCAGGCGAAGGAGCGGCTGCTGGCCATGGGTAACCACCCCGCGGAACAGTTCCGGACGGCGGCTGCATGGGCGATGGGGCAGACGGGCGATCTCTGCTTTCTCGAGACGCTGCAACACATGGCGCGCAATGACACCGGCAATGCGAAGCGGATGGGGCTGAAGGCATCGGTGCATCTGCGGAAGGCGGCGGCACGAGCAACATCCGGGCTCGAATCCGCGCCCGAGCCGGAGACCTTGGAACCGGCGAACTCTGAAGCTGTCGCGGAGGCCGCGGAGGGGGAAGCGGTAGCAGTGAAAAATTGATGAAATGGTACACTTTTAACAGAATGCCTAAAGTTACGTTCCTGCCGGCAAACGTCACCTTCGAGTTCGAATCCGGGGATCTTCCCTATTCCGATCACGGTCAGCGGGAATCCGTTCTGGACGTTGCCCTGAACAACAATTTCCACCTCGAACATGCCTGTGGAGGAGTCTGTGCCTGTACCACCTGCCACGTGGTGGTCAAGAGCGGGGACGAGAACCTCTCGTCCATGGACGATGACGAAGCAGACAGGTTGGACATGGCGGCCGACCTGACGCTGCACAGCAGGTTGGGATGCCAGGCCGTGGTGAAGGGCGACGTAGTAGTGGAAATTCCCGCGTGGAACAGGAACTACGTCAGCGAGGACGGCGGCTCCATCCTTGGCGACGCCATCCCGAAACCAAAGAAATAACGGCTCTTAGCGTTGACAGCCGACCCGTCTCCACGTCAACGTCGCATAGCCGCTACGTCGGCTGGCGCTGTTCGCGCGTCGAGCGGTCATATTCCGGCGGACCGTCTTGCTCGTAAGGGACTCCAATTGGGTAAAACGTATGAACCAGACCTTCAAATTCCCAATTTCTGTCCGCTTTCTGCTTGATCTCGCCTGCCAGCACTCGCACGCCCGCGTAGGTCGCCAACTTCGTAAGCCAACCCGCGCTGCCGGCAGCGCTCGCGTTGGGTTGCCCGGCAACGAAGCAACTGTGCAACTCAATCCGGCCCCCCTTCAGAAACAGCCCGTTGAGGGCCTTGAATCTGTCGACCGTAATGTCGAATAAACAGACACCCGGTCCCAGTTTGAGCACCCCCGGGCGCCCATGACCGCAGATCCGCAGGATCTTCATGCCATCCGGCTTGGACATCTGAACGATCTCCTGCACTACTTCGTCCATCATCGTCTTATACTCAACGATATACACGGCCGGATTGGATTCTCCCGGCTTGGTGATAGGCTTCGGGTTGTAATATTCCGGGCAGTTCGCCGGCGTCGAGCAAGTCTTGAACATATCCGCCACATCACGAGATAGGACATAAACGAAACGTGCCATGTGCAGTCCCTCCTGGTTTTGAGTTTCCTCACTAGGAGAACCGGAAACGGCTGCTAAAAAATACAACCGAAGTTGGTGATCGATGGTGGGATTCAGTTTCCGGCCGGCATCTGCCTCCAGTGGGCGGCCTGCTCGGGCTTGCCCCAACGGGTATAGAGATCGACCAACCAGTGCCGCGTCAACTCCAGGATGCGGCGGTCCTCGGCAGGGATTCCGTTGCGCCGTTCGACGATCCGTTCGCGGCCGGCAACCAGAAAACGCTCGGCTTCGGCATATCGCCCCTCGCCGGTCAACGACACGCCCAGCATACTCTGGCCGTAGTAATGACGCCAGTTCCCGGTCCCGGCGGCATCGAGCATCTTCTGCGCCTCTCTCAGCAGCGCTTCGGCCTCGGCATAGCGACGTTGCTCCAGGATTGACTCGGCGAGATTGATCAAAGAAATGCGAGTAGCGGAGTGCTCGGGGCCGAGCACACGGCGACGGGCTTGGTGGACCTGACGGATCACCGCCTCGGCCCGCGTCCATTCGTGCCGGTAGCGGTAGAAATCTCCTAGGGTTGCCAGGCTCGAAAGACTTTCCGGATGATCCTGCCCCAGCAGGCGGCGCCTGCCATCGAGAGCCCGCCGGATGAGGGGCTCGGCACGGTCAAACTTGCCGGCCACGGTGTAGGCGAGTGCGAGGTTGTTCATGGTCGCCAGCGTATCGCGGTGCTGCTCCCCCAACAGGCGCTTCCGGACCTCGAGCACTTCGGCGAGCAGATCGCTAGCCTGCTCATACTTGCCCACAAACCGGAAGGTCGCTCCGAGATTGTTCATCGTCAGCAGCGTCTGGGGATGTTCCGGACCCAAAACCCGCTTCATGAGCGGCAGCGCTTCCTCGTACAGTTGCTGCGCCTGCGAGTCCTTGTCATTGTTAGAATACTCGAGCGCCAGATTGTTCATGGCGACCAGCGTGGAAGGATGTTCCGTCCCTAGAATCCGGCGTTCGCGCGCCAGCACGTCCACCAGAAGCGCCTCGGCCCGGCGATGGTCACCTCTTCCGTGAGCTGCGATCTCAGCAATGTCGTTCAGCGCGTCCAACGTTTCCGCATCGTCCTTCCGGCCGGAGCGGCGCTGGGTTTCGACTACCTGCTGGAGCAATCGCTCGGCGTCGTCATACTTCGCCTCCATGAAATACGTTCCGGCCAGCTCCCGCATGCTGGAGAGCGTGCCAGGGTCACTCTGACCCAATACCCTCCGGCGCAATTCGACCGCGCGTTCCTGCTGTTCACGCGCCTGCGGATAGAGGGACAGTTCGAAATAGGTCTTACCGATCGTGTCCCGGATGGAAGCTTCCACCTCGGGCTGCGACCCGAAACGTCCCGCGATTCGCACCGCGGCCCGCTCGAGAGCGGTGCGGACCTTCAAGTCCGGATCGGGCTTGGTGGCGGGAGTCGCCTGGCCTTCCGCACTCGCCTGTGCCAACAGGTCATGTTGCAGGAACTCGCTCACCGCCCGCGCGACCGCGGCCTGTGTATCGGCCCGCTGCCGTTCGCGATTCGCACGAATTGCCTCGCGAGTGCTGGCGAGGATTCCGCCGATCAGCGCCAGAAATACAACAGCGGCAGCGCTGACCAGGAGGCGGTGTCGCGCGGCAAACTTGCGCGCTCGATAAGCCGCGCTCGGCGGCCGGGCGGCAATCGGACGATTCTCCAGGAAGCACCTCAGGTCCGCAGCGAACTCGGCGGCGGACGCATAGCGGCGGGCTTTGTCTTTCTCCAGAGCCTTTGCCGTTATCGTTTCGAGGTCGCCCCGAAACTCGTTGTCGAAGCGACCGAGCGGGAGCGGGTCCTCCTCGCGAATTCTCCGCAGGGACTCCAAACTATCAGCGGCGGGGCCGATGGGAAGGTGACCCGTCATGAGTTCATAAAGCACCACCCCGAGCGCGTAAACATCGCTGCGCGCATCGAGTCCTGCCGGATTCACAACCTGCTCGGGACTCATGTACGCCAGCGTTCCAACCAATTCCCCCGCTGTGGTCAACAGACTGTGGGGAGAAGGGGTGTCGAGGATGCGCGCCACCCCGAAGTCCAGGATCTTGGGTTGGCCGCTCTCGTCGACCAGAATGTTGGCGGGCTTGAGATCACGGTGCACGATGCCGCGTTGGTGCGCGTGATGCGCCGCGTCGCACACTCTCACCATCAGTTCCAGCTTGTCGCGATGGTTCAGGCGATGCGTGAGCGCGTGCTCGGTCAGCGAGCGGCCCTGAATGTACTCCATCGCGAAGTAGGGCTGCCGTCCGAAGGCCGTCTCCACCGCACCGGCTTCGTAGATTTGGGCGATACCGGGGTGCTGCAGGCGCCCCAGCGCTTCCGATTCCTGATCGAACCGGCGCAGCAACGCCGGAACCGGAATTCCGGACCGGATGACCTTCAATGCGACAGTGCGGCGCGGGTGGTCCTGCTCGGCTTTGTACACCGTGCCCATTCCACCCTCTCCCAGCTGAGAGATAATTCGATAACGGCCGATGACTTTCGGTTGGCCCCGGTTTCCAAGCGTCGCCGCCGCGGAGGCGACGCGCTCCAAGGCTCCATCCCGGGAAACCTCCTGCTCCAGCAACGATTCCACTTCGCGGCGGAGTTCTGCATCTCCCTGGCAAGCTTCTTCCAGAAACGCCCCACGCCGGCTCGAGTCGAACTCTTGGGCGGCCTCGTATATCTCCGCGACTCGCGCCCAACGCTCAGCCGACATATGCCCCTGCTGTGTGGAATTCTAACAGACCCGGGCTATAATTGGGCAGTGCCATGTCCTCTGCCGAGTCCGGCCGAGTTACGACTTTACTGAAGGCGTGGGCGAACGGTAGCGAGGCGGCCCGGGAAGAACTGATCCCGCTCGTTTATGAGGAACTGCGCCGGCTTGCGCGGCGTCACCGCCGCAAAGTCAGCGCCGGAGAAACTTTCAAGACCACCGCTCTCGTCCACGAGGCGTATGTCCGCCTGGTCGGGATTGAAGGCATCGAGTGGCAGGATCGCGTGCACTTTTTCGCGGTGTCGGCTCAGTTGATGCGGCGCATCCTGGTGGATGCAGTCAGGGCGCGGCGGGCCGCCAAGCGCGGCGGCGGCACTCGAATCATTGGGACCGGCATCCTCGAACTCGACGCGATTCCGGCCCCGGATTCCGGGCAAGGCGGCGAAGTGCTCGCTCTGGACGAGGCGCTCGCCACGCTTGCGGAACTGGATCCCCGGCGGGCACGGATCGTCGAGTTGCGCGTTTTCGGCGGGCTGACGGTGGAGGAGACGGCGAGCGCGACCCATCATTCGCCGCAGACCGTCATGCGCGACTGGAAAATCGCGAAGGCCTGGCTGCTGCGCGAACTCGGGCGTCGCGGGTCAGACTAACGTCCAAAGACGATGGGGAGCAACTGCTCCATACGATCCAGCAGGTAATCCGGCGGATCCGTGGCAAGTCCTTCCGGTTGAAAACCGTAAGTCATGCCGGCGGCGCGAATGCCGGCGTTGCGCGCGGTGCGCACGTCCACGGCGCTATCGCCGACCAGCACGGCCCGATCAGGCTGTGCGCGCGATTCGTCCAGCAGGCGCAGCACTCCGACCGGATCGGGTTTTTTCTGCTCGAAGCTGTTGCCGCCATAGACGCGGAAGAAGTGGCTGCCCAGCCCCAGGCCATCGATGATCGTTTCGGTAGGCCCAATCGGCTTATTGGTCAGCACGGCCATGGGGATTCCGCCCTCGCGGATTGCTTCGAGCGCTTCGCGAACTCCGGGATACAGGTCTGTGTGGTCGAGCAAATGCCCGCGATAGTATTCGAGAAAGAACTCGAGTCCTTGCGCGGCCAGGGAATCGCTCGCCTCCGGTGCTAACGCTCTCCTCACGAGAACCGGCGCGCCGTTGCCGACATAGGTGAAGATGAGTTCGTCGGACAGTTCGGGGAAGCCCAGATGCCGGCGCATCGCGTTCACGGAACGGGCCAGATCCAGCTTGGAATCGATGAGGGTCCCATCGAGGTCAAAGATCACTAATTCCATTTCCTGGTTCCAACCGCCTCCGCCCACAGTTTGCGAATCTTGTCGTAGCTCGATTGGAATCCGTCCGTCAATTCGCGGGGCGCGGCTTTCGAGAAGATTCGGGCGGCATCGAGGATGTAAGGGGAGAGCGTGGAGTTGACTACGGAACGGGGAGGAGGAGTCATGGTGAACGCCATGAGCGCCATCACGATGGCGATGCAGATGAGCACTCCCCTGAGGAGCCCGAAGCAGCCGCCCAGGATACGGTCCACAAACGAGAGGCCGGCCCATTTGAACAGCACGGCCAGGAGGCGCCCGAGGAGAGCCCCGCCGAGCAGCACCAGAAGAAAGATACAGGCAAAGCCGAGAAAATTAGAGACGCTGCGCGAACTGACGTATTCCTGGAAGACCGAGCCCGCCGAACCGTAAAACCACATGCCGAGAATCACGGCGAGGACGGCTGCCGTAATGCCGATGGCCGTGCGGATGAAGCCCTTGATGAGCCCGCTCACGATAGAGGCGGCGAGCACAATTCCAAGGACGACATCCAGCCAGTTCATAGGGAGCGGCCCGTAAGGGTACGGTAGGCCTCGAGATACTTTTCACTCGTGCGCTCGACCACCTCCGGAGGAAGCGGAGGGGCAGGCGGACGCTTGTCCCAGTCCAGGGTCTCGAGATAGTCGCGGACATATTGCTTGTCGTAACTCTTTTGGGGCCCACCTGGCGAATAGGTGTCGCGCGGCCAGAAGCGGGAGGAGTCAGGGGTGAGCACCTCATCCGCCAAGACGAGGCGCCCGTCGATACGGCCGAATTCGAATTTCGTATCGGCCAGAATGATGCCGCGGGATTCGGCATAGCGGGAGGCTGTGGAATAGATCTCGAGCGTAAGATCGCGCAGGGTTTCCGCCAGCGCCGAGCCGGCGATCTTCTCGAAGCCGGTGAACGGGATGTTCTCGTCGTGCCCCGATTGCGCCTTCGTGGCGGGCGTGAAAATGGGTTGCGGGAGACGATCGCTTTCCCTGAGTCCCGGAGGAAGCGGAATGCCGCAAATCGCTCCGGTGGCGCGGTACTCCTTCCAGCCGGATCCGCTGAGGTAGCCGCGGGCCACGCACTCGGCGTCGATCATGTCCGCGCGCCGGACAAGCATGGAACGCCCTTCCAGTTGATCGCGGTGGCGGCGAAGGGGCTCGGGGTAGTCGTCGACGGAAGCCGTGAGAAAATGAGTGGGAGTCACTTCCTTGAGGAAGCCGAACCAGAAGATGGACATCTGGGTGAGCACGCGGCCTTTGTTGGGGATGCCGGAAGGCAGGATGCAGTCAAAGGCGGAGATGCGGTCCGTGGCGACGATGAGGAGCTTGTCGTCCACCGTGTAGACATCCCGCACCTTGCCGCGGGCGCGGAGGGGGAACTCCGGAATATTGGATTCAAGCAGAATGGGAACCGTCATAAGCAGATACGCACGGCGCGGCGGTCAATTTCGGCGCCGAGTTGATCGAGGACTTCGCGGGAGAGAAGCTGTTGCGCGAACTCGAAGAGATCGGACTCTTCGACGCGGATATGCGAGTGAAGCAGCGCGGTGAATTCGCGAACCGGCTGTTCGGATGGGGATTGGCGGAGCGTGTCCACCAGCGCTTCCAGGCGGCGATGTTCCAGCCACAACTGTTCCACAAGGGGAATGTCGAGGGCGGGGAACAACACCTCTTCCTCGATGGCGAAGTGATTGGCCAATTCAAGGTCGTAGCGCTCCGCGATGCGTGAGGCCAGGCGCCGGAGGTTTTCCGGGCTGCCGTCCTTGTCGAGCGATCGATTCGTGAGCACACACAGCGCGAGCCCGTTGTGATGCTGGTGGGAGAGCGGGATCAGACTCGGGTCGCGGAGCACTTCTTTCTTAGTGTACTTGGTCGGGCGAAATGCAGGGTGGAAGCGGAATTGCCCGACTGGCAGACTGTGCGCAAGTCCGCTTATGCTGGAGCCTATGCTTCTCCGATTCGCAGTTCTGATGCTCCTGTCTTGGGTCGCGGGCGCCGCCGCCCCCGCGGCGGAGATCCTCGTCGCCGACGGCCGGGCCGTGCTGAAATCCGAATCACTCGAGCGTGTAATCCGGTTCGATGACGGTAATGTCCGCACCGTCAGTTTCACCATGAATGGTCATGAATTACTGGCCGCCGCCGGCGCGGAGTTTTCATTTGTGGCCGCCCGCGAAGCCTCCAACCGGCCGCCCCGGCAGTTGAGCCCCGACGATATCAAACCTACCACTCTTACAAACAAGATGTTCAGCGGCGAGGGGATCGACGTTTCGCGGTATGACGACACGCTGCCTGGCGCACCCAAATGGGTGGACGAACGCGCTGTCGAGGCATCCGGATGGCGTGCCATTGCCGGCCCTCCGATCCCCGCCGTCACCAAGCCGGGCCAAGGCGTGACTCGCCTGACGCTCCGCACCCCGTTTGAGAAGAATACGGTGCTCGAAGGCGTATCGGTCGAATTGTTTTACGAGTTGTATGACGGTTACCCGGTCGTGCGCAAGTGGGCCGTGGTTCGCAATCACGGCTCGCGCTGGCTGCGGGTGGACCGTATGGTGATCGACGACATTCAGTTGGTTCCGCTGACCCGCAAATCGCTGGCCGCCGCGATGTTCGGCGTTCAGCCGAGCGTCGTCGCGTTTGACGGTTCCGGCGGCAGGTTCGGGTTGATCGCCGCCAGCGAGATCCCCTCCGCGCTGCGCACCATCAGCGATCAGGGATCGATGGGATACGCGAGAGGCCTTTTCGAATGGGTGATAGGCCCCAACGAAGAATTCACCAGTGAGCCGGTTTTTTACTACGGCTACGATGGTCCGGTGACAACCACGGCGGGACCCGCATCCACACCGCTCGACCGCACTCTCGAAGGCCGCTACATGGACTTCCTGAAAGAGCGCATCGGGATCGCCGCCGAAACCGCGCCCATGCACGGACCGCAGTGGATGACCTGGGCGTACTTCTACGACAAAATCGACGACAAACTGGTGCGCCAGTTGGCCGCAATCGCTGGCCGCGCCGGGTTCACCGAGATGTTGTTGGACGATGGCTGGCAAAAGGGCCGGCTGGGCACTCAAGTCGATACCGCGAAGTTTCCCGATTTTGCCGCCACGGCCGAGTTCGTCCGCGCCCAGGGTCTGAAGCTCGGATTGTGGGTCTCCTGCTATCGGGACACGGATTCGCCCGACCTGAGAGACATGCCTGACGGCCGGGCGCTGCCTGTCATGCTCCGCTCACCCACTCTTCCCGGCCTGGCCATGAGCTTCGCATCACCTTGGCGCGACTACTACGTGAAAGACCTTGCCGCGTTGGCGCGCCGTTACGGTGTCTCGTACATCAAGCAGGATTTCAGCGCTATCCTTTTGGGCGACCTGGCGGAAGGCCATGAGAGCCGCACGCTGCGCGAATCGCTGCTGCGCGGTTTGCGCGGTCTGCTCGCCGCCCAGGACGGGTTGCGCCGCGAAGCGCCTGGCGTGGTCAACGAAATCACCCACGAGATCTACTGGGGGACGCCGGGCGTTCCGGCGGATCTCGCCGCGTTGAAACACACGGCCCGCTTCCACATTCCGCCGAACCAGGCAGTGGGCGCCGACATTCCGCTTTGGTCCCGTGGCCGTGCCGATACCAGTCCGGAAGAGCATGCCGCAGCCCTGCGGCGGGGCTGCTGGCTCGCCCGGCAGCGCTTCTATTCCCACCGGGCGATGCCTCTGTATGCGTTGGAGTTCTACGCCGCCGCCACCACCAACCACAAAGGAAGCCTGACTCCCGAGATCCAGGACCGCCAGGTGGCAAGTTGGCTCATGGGAGCGCCCGTCTGCTTTTCCGGCGACCTGCGAACCCTTACCGAGGAAAATGTCACGCACTACCGCAAACGCCTCGAAGCCGTCCGCCGCCTGCAGGAGAGCTATGGCATTTACAAATATTTCCAGTTCAGCGGGGCGCCGGAACCCACTGACGTCGACTGGCACTGGTGGGGAAAGCTGAACCCCCAGGGCCATGGAGCCGTTGTCGTCGTTCGCGGCTCTGGAGGACAGGCTCGCCGGGTTGTGGATGTGCCTTGGGTGCGGCGCCATCAAAGCTATCGCGTCACGGGTCTGTTCCGCGGCAAGCCGTACGGCGTGATGAGCGGAGCGGCGCTTCAAGACACAGGGATTACCGTCGAACTGCCCATCTATGGGCAGGAGATCTTCGAATTCGCGCCGGCGTCGAGGTAAGTGGCGGCTACACCGCTTCCCGCTTGGCTGGAGGCAGCATGTGCATGGCTACCGTGCCCGATCGATTGAAGGAAGAAGAGTCTTTGAGGTTTTCGTATATGTCCACGCCGGCAGCCGTAATCAGGTAGCGGCCGTTATCAGCAGGCTTGAGGGCCTGCTTTTCCTTCAGATACCAAAGGGCGAACTCGAGGTGCTCTTTGGGAACGCCCAGCAGGTCTTCCACCTCGCGGATATTCATTCCCGGCTGGTTGGGCTGCATCTGACGCTTACGGTAGAGCAAGCCAAGGATCCCTTCCCGGACGCGGCGCTGCGAATCGAGGCCCTGGGGTTCCGCCTTCTGGTCGAAGATCTGCCAGTTGAGTTTCACCTGCGCCCGATGCTGTGCGTCATAGGACGCGCGTTCCGCCGGATCGCTCAGAGTCTGGTACGCCTTCAACAGTTGCTGAAACACCTGTTCATTGCCGGTTTCCTTGTTGTCCGGGTGTGTACGCTGGGCGAGGAGGCGGAACACGCGCTGGATGGTATCCACCTCAGCGTTCGGACTCACCTGCAGCACTTCGTAGTAGTCGACAAAATCGGCGATGGGGCGTTCTCCCATGCTCAGACTCATCGGCAGATGGATGAGGGACAAGCATGAGGGAAATCACTGAGTTTTCCAGATTACGGTGAGCCATCCCGTTCCCCTTTCGCCCCTCCTCCTGCTATCCTTCCTTTGTCTATGAACTGGAATGACGCCGCCGAAGACCTGCTACAGGGCATCCTCGCCCGTACGCCCCGCCCGGTGAGGGAAGAAACAGAAAACTCTCTGCGCGCGATCGCCGAAAACGCGGCCGAAGAGGAAGGCTTGAACCGCGTAGGAGTGAATATGGTGGTAGCTGCCTGGATCCGGCAAACCCCTGAGACGGTTCGCGAAGACCTGCCAAGGCAGATGGAGCAGCTAGGACTCGATCCGGAGGAGTTCGATCATCTGCTAAACGGCTGACGGCAAACTACTCCTGGGCGGAGATTTGCTGGTCGCTATCGCGCCATGCGCTGATCTTCAACCGCCGGCAGACCCAGCAGAGCCCTTCGGATGAATTGGGGGCCGCATCACCGCCGCATACCTTGCATTTCTCCATTGGCTTGGGACGATCCAACTGGATGGCCCGTTTTGCCTGCTCCATGATCTCCCGCGAGATCACAGGCGGCTCATTTTTCAGTTTTCTTCGCATTCCAATGTGCCTAGTCTACTCCAATCAAACCACAGCCGGGCATCGCGAGCAAGCGTCTAGGGTAATCGTAATGTAATCTTGCAGGCGAATGCGCCGCTCCGGATACATAGTGGAGTGGAGCGATCAGGCTGCGTTCTTCCAGGGCAGGACGTAACCCGCATCAATGGAGGCGTGGCAATGGCCGCATTTCTGGCCGGGTTTGACCACGGCCCCCTTGCGCCCGGCGGTCACGACCGCGGCCACGATGTGCGTGCAGATAGGGCAGTACACTGATGCGCTGATTTCCTCAGCCGGATGAATCTGCTTGGTCGGCATTGTTTTCATGTTGGCACCCTCGCCTCTTTCAATCCAGTAGACGCAACAATGCTTCCGGAAGATTTCGGTTTTTTGAAATTTTTTTTTGCCCCTGTGAGCGGGAGCTTAATCGCCGTGAACGGGCGCCTCGAGGGTGACCGGAGCATGTTTCCAGCGGCGGTGGATCCAGGCGCGCGTCTCCTCGACCAGGGAATAGCCTACAGGCACCACCACCAGGCTCAACAGCAGGCACAGGATCTGCCCGCCGATGATGGTGATGGCAATAGCGGAGCGCTGCGAGGCGCCGGCGCCCATCCCGATAGCCGTGGGAATGAGTCCGGCGACGATGGAGAACGTTGTCATGAGAATGGGCCGGAGACGAACCCGGTTCGCCTCGAGGATGGCTTCCCGCAGAGGCTGGCCACCCTTCAGAAGGCGGTTCATGTAGTCGATTTGCAGAATCCCGTTCTTCTTCACGATACCCAGCAGAAGCAGGACTCCGAGCGCGCTGAAAAGGTTGAGCGAGCGGCCGGTGGCGATCAGGGAAATCAGGGCGAAGGGGATGGAAAGGGGAAGCGTCGTCAGAATGATGAACGGGTGAACGAGGCTTTCAAACTGCGCGGCCAGCACCATGTACATGAAGATGGAAGCAAGCCCGATGGCGAGGATCATGTTACGCGTGGTTTCCTCGAGCACCTGCACCTGTCCGGAGAACCGGACGCCGTAGCCGGGAGGCAGCCCGACGCGGCGGATAGCCTCTCTCGCGCGCTCGGCCGCTTCGCCGAGGCCGACTCCATTGGCAACGTTGCCGTAGATTCCCACCGAGTACTGGCGGTCCTGCCGGTCGATCCGGCTCGGTCCAAGGCCGCGCTCGAGCTTGGCGATGGAATCGAGGCGGATCAGCCCCTGCTTGGCGGAGGGGATGAGGAGGCGGCTCAATACCGATGGATCGTCACGCTGTCCCGGCAGCAGGCGCATCGTGACCATATACTGCTCCGATTCCTCCTTGAAGGTGGAGATCTGATCTTCCCCGGACATCATCAACCGCACGGCGGTGGAGATATCGGAGACGCGCACGCCAAGGTCCGAGGCCAGCGGCCGGTCGATAGCCACCTGGAATTCCGGGTTGTTCAGGCTGAGATTGACCCGCAGATCGACAATGGCCGGCTCCTTCATCAGTTCCAGGTTGACGGCTCTGGCGATCTCGACCAGACGGCGCATGTCCGGACCGAGGAGCATCGCCCGGATCGGGGCGTAGGTGTCCCGGCCGCCGAGCACATTGGGAAAGGTGATACGGGGCCGGGCGTAGGCGTAATCCTTCAGAATGTCCCGCACTTGCTGTCCCATGTCGGCGATGGGCGCACGCTTGTCCTGAGGATCAAGCAGGATGGTCATGTTCGCCATCGTGACGCGGTCCATGAAGGTGGAACTGCTGGGAACGACGGCGCGCACGCCGGGCACCTTCTCGATCTTGCGGGAGATCTCGATCGTCGTGCGCTCAGTGAGTTCGAGCGAGGAGCCTTCCGGCAGTTCCATGAAAACCGACAGCTCGCTCTGGTCTTCCTGAGGCATCCAGTCGCGGCCGATATGGTTGTTGAGGTAGAAGGTGGACGCAAAGGTAAGGGCGCTGATGCCGACGACAACCAGCCGGTGGTGGAGAGCCCATTCGAGGATCGCCGTGTAGATCCGTTCCATCGGGCCGGAATGATGGCCGTGCTTGCCGGTCCCCTTCTTCTTCAGCATGCGGGCGCTCAGGGTGGGCGTTAACGTGAAGGCCACCAGCATGGACATCATGATGGAAACCGACATGGTCCAACCGAACTGGTTGAGGAATTTTTTCGCATAGCCCTGCATGAAGGCGACAGGGACGAAGACAATGACCAGCGACAGAGTGGTGGCGATCACGGCAAGCGAAATCTCCTTCGTCGCCACAATGGCGGCCTCGATGGGCGCCATGTCTTCTTCCTCGATGTAGCGGTAGATGTTTTCGAGGACGATAATGGCGTCGTCGATCACAATGCCCACGGCCAGCGTGAGACCTAATAACGTCATCGAGTTGAGCGTGAAGCCCATCAGTTTGAGGAGCGTGAACGTGGCCACGATCGAGGTGGGGATCGCCAGCGAACTGATGAACACCGTCCGCCAGTCGCGAATGAACAGGAAGACAATCATCGAGGCGAGCAGGCTTCCAAGGAGGAGATGTTCTTCCAGGGCTGCGACGGAATTGCGGATATAGGTGGCCTGCTCCTTGACCACGTCCACCTCGATGCCGGTGGGGAGTTGGGGCTGAATGGCGGCGAGTTTCTTCTGAATCCCTTCCACCACTTCGACGGTATTGACTCCCACCTGGCGGCGGATTTCCATCATCACGGCCGGTTTGTTCTTGTAGTAGCCGAAGGTACGGCGCTCGGCCATCCCGTCTTCGGCATAGCCGATGTCGCGAACGCGCACCGGAACCCCATTCACGTTCTTGATGATGATGTTCCCGAATTCGGTCACCTTCTCGACGCGGCCGAGCGTGCGCACGCCCAACTCCGAGGGGCCGCGCGTGATGCGTCCGCCGGGAGTTTCCACGTTCTCCGTGACAATGGCGTTCTGTACTTCCTGGGCGCTGAGGTTGTAGGCGTTGAGCTTGTCGATGTCGAGGAAGATGTTGATCTGCCGCTGCCGGCCGCCGTAGAGATCGACGCCTCCGACGCCGTCGACGGTCTCGAGCGCGCGGCGAATCTGCTTGTCGGCGATTTCGGTGAGTTCTCTCTGGCTGCGCGAGCCGCTGACGGCAATAGTGATGATCGGGTCGGAGTCGGGATCGGCTTTGATGACGGAAGGCGGCAGGACATTCGGGGGCAGGGCTTTCATGGCCGCGCTCACTTTTTCTCTCACGTCCTCCACCGCTTCCCCAATGTCCCGGTCGAGGACGAAGGTAACCATCATGCGGGCGCTGCCCTCGAACACATAGGCCCGGAGTTCGTCGATGCCGCTGATGGCGGAGACTGTTTCTTCCAGGGGAATAACGACTTGCGAAGCGACCTCTTCCGGGCTCGCCCCGGGCAGCCTCACCTGCACATAGACTGTCGCGGGGTCCGTGCGGGGGAACAGATCAAGGCCAAGGTCCTTGAAGCTGAAGACGCCCAGCGTGACCAGGAACATGATCAGCATGAAGGCGAAAACAGGCCGCCGGACACAGATTTCAGACAAACTCATACCGTTACCCCGCTGTAGAGATGATGAAGTGGCCGCTGAAGGTTACCATTATAGCTTGTAGCTATGTCGAAAACTGCTTTCTTGTTCCCCGGACAGGGGTCGCAGGCAAAGGGCATGGGCCAGACCCTGGCTGATGCCTATCCCATTGCCCGTCAAACATTTATCGAGGCTGATGAGGCCCTTGGCTTCGCGCTTTCCAGGCTCTGTGCCGAGGGCCCCGAAGAGGAGCTGAAACGGACTGAGAACACGCAGCCGGCGATGCTCGCCGTTTCCGTGGCGGCCTTGCGGGTCCTCGAGGAGAAAGGGCTCCGTCCGGATTACGTCGCCGGCCACAGCCTGGGCGAATACTCGGCGCTGGTCGCCGCCGGAGCGCTCGATTTCCGCGACGCCGTCCGCCTGGTCCGCCAGCGCGGCAGATACATGCAGGAGGCTGTCCCCGAAGGGACCGGCGCTATGGCCGCCATCCTGCGGCTTCCGGAAGGGAAACTCGAGGGAATCCTCGCCGAGGCGGCGCAAGGGGAAATCGTCACTGGAGCCAACTTCAATTCTCCCGACCAGGTGGTGATTGCCGGCCACGCCGGGGCGGTAGCCCGCGCATCGGAATTGGCCAAGGCTGCCGGGGCCAAACGCGCGATTCCACTGCCGGTGAGCGCTCCGTTCCACTGCCCGCTGATGAAGCCTGCCCAGGAGCGTCTGGCGGCGGACTTGCGGCAAACAGCGTTTCGCGACCTGGCCGTGCCGCTGGTGAACAACTGGCAGGCACGCGTGGTGCGGACAGCCGAAGAGGCGCGGCAGGGGTTGATCGAGCAGGTGCCGAACCCCGTGCGGTGGGTGGAATCGGTGCGCCTGCTGGCGTCCCTGGGAGTGACACGGGCCGTGGAAGTGGGGTGCGGAACGGTGCTTCGGGGGACTGTGCGCGCCATCGAGCCCGCTATCGCCTGCGGCGTGTTCGGCGAGGCGGCGGACTGGGAAAAGCTTCGGGAACTGCTGGCTTGCTGATTCGCCCCTGCTCACGCAAGCTTTACACCCGCGGTTCTTCCCATCCATTCCTGTATAATGGCTGCACTCTTGTGAAGACGAGAGATAATTTGCGTCAAGGAGGGTCATTCCGGTGTTCATCCACGGTAGGGCAACATCAAGAATCAGGTATGTATTTCCAATCGTATTCACCCTTGTAATCATCGCCGCTTCCCTTCACGCGCAGAGCGGAAACGCGGTGGTCTCGGGCCAGGTAAAAGATCAATCCGGAGCCGTCATTCCCGGCGCCGCTGTGATTGTGACCAATACGGGCACGAATGTGACGCGCGCCGCGACGTCCAACGCCGAAGGGCTCTATGTGATCACAGACCTGATTCCAGGCCGTTATAGCCTCTCCGCCAGATTCACGGGCTTCAAGAACCTCGAGCGCGGCGAATTCACCCTCAGGGTCGGTGATCATGCCGTCATCGATCTGGAAATGCAGGTTGGTTCCCAGTCCGAGCAGGTCACCATCACCTCCGAAATCCCCCTGCTGCGTACTTCAGACGTCGAATCCGGACTCGTCATTGACAACCGGCGCATCCAACAACTGCCACAGTACAACCGCAACGCGCTGGCGTTTGCTCTGCTCACACCGAATGTCAACTCGGTGAATTCCGAAAACGAAGGCCATGATAATGACTTTCGTATCAACGGCGGCCGCACTTCCCAAGCGGAGTACTTCGTCGATGGCGTTCCCGTTACCACCGGATACCTGCACAATGTGCCTCCCTCCATCCCCTCGATGGAGGCCGTGGGTGAATTCAAGGTCATGACCAACGGTCTCTCGGCCGAGTATGGAAGGCTTTCCGGCGGCGCGGTGACGCTGATCACGCGTTCCGGCACCAACAGTTTTCACGGATCGGGCTATGAATACTTCCGCAACCAGAGCCTCAATGCAAACGATTGGAATTCCAACCGCTTCGGACGAACAAAGGGTGTCTTTCACGACAACGTTTTCGGGTTTACGGCCGGTGGACCCGTGTTTGTTCCCAAGGTGTATAACGGCCGCGATAAGACCTTTTTCTTTCTGAATTTCGAAGGAACCCGGCGTACCACGGGCAGCAACGCCACCACCACCGGTGTCCCCACGGCGCTCGAAAGGCAGGGTGACTTTTCCCAAAGTCTTATTGACCAGGGCCAGCCGGTTCAGCTTTTCGATCCGTTGACGGGTGCGCTCACTTCGGCCGGACGTGTCCTCCGCCAACCGTTCGCCGGTAACCGGATTCCCCAATCCCGGTTCAACCCGCTCTCGAAAATCTATCTCGGCTTCTACCCGGATCCCAACCGGCCCCCGCAACCCGGCTCGAGCCATGACCAGAACTACATTGGCTCCTCGACCAACCAATATAACGACAACCGCTGGACCGGACGGCTGGACCAGAACTGGACTTCCCGGCACGCCACCCATTTCTCATTCATTGAGTACTACAACACGGCGGCCAGCCCGCGTTGGCTCTCTCCGATGCAGGCCGCCAGCCAGAGTTCCGCGGATGCCAAGACGATCTCGCTCGAACATTCATGGACCCTTTCGCCCACCATGACCTTCAACGCGCGCTTCGGCGCGGTTAGATCGGTCAGCCTCAGCGGCAGCGCGGTGGTCGCGGATTCCTCATCCTGGGGTCTGCAACCACAGATGTTGACGCTGCTTGGCACCACCACGAATCGCGTGCCGAACATCGCCACCGGCGACACCATTTTCGGCCTCGGCGGTGGGACCACCAATAACGTCTTCGAAAGCAATTACACGGGCGCGATTTCCGTCCAGAAGCTTTGGGGCAAACACACGATCAAAGTGGGCTATGAACACCGGCGCTATTACGCCAACACCAATAGCGGGGGCGACCTGTCGATGTCAACTCAACGCAGTGTGACTTCACAGTACTTCGACACGCCTACAACCGGATCGGGCTTCGCCAGTTTCCTGCTGGGTGATGCGATTTGGGGCCAAGGCACGCAGTTCGCCGGACCCGCTTCCCTGCAAACCTATCACGGCGCCTACATCCAGGACGACATCAAATTAAGCCGCACCCTCACCGTCAACCTCGGCGTGCGGTACGATTTCGAGCCTCCGCGCTCGGAGCGGTTCGACCGCCAGATCTATTGGGATAACAACTATCATTGGCCGGTCACGCCGAGCCCCGGCTGGAGTTGGGACGCGGTGCAGCAGGCAGCCGCCGTCTCGAATGCGCCCAAGCCGGATTGGCTGGTAAACGGGTATGAGCTCGGGCGCGTGGCCGTCCTCGGGTCCAAGGAGTATCCGGGCCGCGTGGCGCAGGCCACCTTCCCAACGCACCTTGCGCCGCGCCTCGGGGTTGCCTGGCAGTTCCGGCCGAAAACGGTGCTTCGCGCCGGATACGGCATGAACTGGCTCACCACTACCGGCGGGTCTTTCTTGAACGGAGCGCCGTGGAACGTCGGCTACGGCGACTTCGCCCGCTTCCTGCAAGGCGGCACGCCCGACCAGGGACTTACCTTCCCGCTCACCTTCAACAACCCGATGCCGAACGGAGTGGGGTATGTTTCGAGCCCCTTCGTCAGCCGGGATGTCACCGCGCTCAACAACAGCCTTGTCGGCAACTGGTTCATCTCCAATGCCTGGAACCAGTATCCGGGCTACGAGCATGTCGTCCAGTTCGGGCTTCAGCGTGAAGTGGGCGACGGCAATAAATCGTGGGTTTTCGAGGCCAACTTCAACGCCAACCTCGGCCGTGATCTGCCCTTCTGGCTCGGCACCGGCGAGCACATTTTGCCCGATGCCTATCACAAACTGGGGCCTTATGGAGCCACCCTTAACACGCCCGTGCCGAATCCGATCTTTGGCCAGATTGCTCCCACACTGGGAACGGGACCGGCGAAATTACCCTTCGGCCGCATGTATTCACGGGAACCCTTCTGGTTCGAGGCCTGGACCATGGGTGAACCACTCGGCACCTCCAATTATTATGCGGGGTATATCCAGGCTGAGCACCGATTTGGACAGGGCTTCAGTTTTCTCGCCAACTACACTTTTTCGAAGATGCTGCAAGACGTCGGCGGCATCGACAACCAGTTCTCACAAGGACCCAGCCAACAGGCGTTTCCGCAAGCCGGCTTGGGACTCGGGGATATTTACGGCATCGCCACAACGGATATCACGCATCGGGTAATTCTCAACTACTCCTATGACATCCCGTTCGGAAAAGGCCGCCGCTTCCTCTCGAATCCGGGAAATCTCGGCGAGAAAGTGGCCACCCAGATCGCCGGCGGCTGGCGGTTAGCCGGCACCACTACTTTACGCACCGGTCAACCCATTCTGGTCTACACACCGAGCGGAGGCGTGGGCGGTCTGGGAAGTCAGTGGTACAACATCGGCCATGGGCGCACTACGCGGCCCGTAATCATCCGCTCACAGCCTTTCGGCAGCACCACCGACGGCCACTCCGCGCTCGAGGGCTCGCCGAACATGCAATACTACATGAACCCCGCCGCCTTTCGCCTGCCTCAGGGCTTCGAAATCGGTGATGTCGGCAGCACGTTCCCCAACTGGCGCGGGCCCGGATACAGCCAGTGGGATCTTTCCGTTTTGAAGGACTTTCCTTTCCATGGCGAGAATCAGTATCTGCAACTACGGTTCGAAGCCCAGAATCTGTTCAATCACATGAGCGCCGCGAATCCGAACGGCGCCGTGACGCAACGCACCTTCGGCATTATCACCGGCCAGTTGGGAGCCCCCCGCCGTGTGATGGTGGCCGCGAAGATCTATTTCTAGGCTGACAAGGGAGGCCCCCGGCTCTGCCAGGGTGGCAGTAGCGGTTTGACATTTCCGGGAGTCTATCGGAAGCCGGCAAGCGCACGAAAGTGGAGAGTCCGATAAGTCTCCAGAAGAGCCTACTCGACGTTACGGCGTGCTGCATCAACGGTGCCGTTATGTCGCGAGCCGGCTACAACTGGGGACCACTCAGGCCGCGGGTCCATCGACGCGGTCTCGATCGCCACGCCCGACCATTGGCACGCGCTCAGACCATCTGGGCGTGTCAGGCGGGTAAGGATGTGTACGGCGAAAAGCCGTGCTCGCACAATATCTTCGAGGGCCGCCAGATGGTAGCGGCCGCGCGCAAGTACAAGCGCATCGTGCAGCACGGCACCAACAGCCGCTCGAGCGCTGCCGTCCGCGAAGCCGTCGGGAAGCTCCGCCAAGGCGTCATCGGCGACGTCTATCTCGCGCGCGGCCTCTGCTTCCGTCGCCGCGACACGATTGGCCGCACTCCCGACGAACCGGTTCCCCCGGGTGTCCATTACGACCTCTGGCTCGGTCCCGCCGCCAGGCGCCCCTTCTCGCGCAACCGGTTTCACTACAACTGGCACTGGAACTGGGAGTACGGCAACGGCGAGCTAGCCCTGCCCTTTACCCGTAAGTTTTTACTGGACAAATTCATCGGAATCGCTCATACTGGCGCGTGAACATCCAGAATCAGATCAAGCACACCTTATCGGCACCAGAGACTATCGCCTATGTTA
>WBZR01001362.1_pt1 | contig 30992 bp, 25 predicted proteins | sample 5204231 | NCBI WGS metagenome assembly WBZR01 (sample SAMN12412403, study PRJNA552823) | activated sludge metagenome | isolation source: activated sludge from anammox sidestream of wastewater treatment plant... | place: USA: Virginia | collected 2017-08 | reverse complement strand
GAGCAGATCGCCGCGCAAAACCGGCTCGATCTCGCCGTGCAACTGGCACAACACCTGGCTGACCTGTCGGGCGCGATCGGGCAGACGGTCTTTGACCTGATGGACAGCATGGGCGTGGACCTGCGGCAACTGACCGCCGACCTCGGCATCTCGCTCAACACCATCACCGGCGAGACGGTCCTCGCGCTGGTCAACATGGCGGACCTCCTGGGCACCAACCTGCTGGACCTGACCGGCCAGCTTGGCGTGTCGCTCACCGACATGGGCGCCGGCATCCGCGAACTGGCCGAGCAGACGGGCGTCAACCTCAATGCCCTCACGGTCGAGAGCGTGCAGGCATTGGGGGCGCTGGCCAATCAGCTCGGCATCGATCTGGCCGACATCGCCACCAGCGTCGGATCCGATCTCGGCTCGCTGGCGGACGATCAAAGCCTGCTGAATCAGGCGCTCGCAGCGCAGATCGACCTGCTGCCCGACATGACCGGCGATGCCTTGCGACCCTACCTCGCGGCGATCGAGGCGGCCACGACGCAGGCGGATGCCACCGATGCCATCGACCAGATGGCGGCCTACATCAACACCCTCGCGCCCGACATCCGCGATGCGTTGGCGCCGTATTTTGCCGGTGTCGTGCCGGCTGACCCGCTCGCCGATCTCGACTACCTGACCCGCATCGACACCTCGACGGCCATGATGGCAGCGGCGGCGATCGAGACGAACACCCTGCTGACCCGCATTGCCAACAACCTCGAAGCCTCGAACCTCGCCGCCGACATCCCGAGCTTTGCGGTCGGCACGGGCTACGTCGCCCGTGACGGGCTGGCGATGATCCACCAGGGCGAGGGCATCCTGCCGGCGCCCGTCAATGCGTGGATGCGCCAGCACGGCTACCCCGTGACCAGCGGTGGCGGCGACAGCGGTGCCGTCGTGGCCGAGCTGCGCGCAATCGGCGCGCGGCTGGAGGCACTGGAGCGCAGCAATGCGCAGGGGCAGCAGCAAATCAGCAACACCATCGCCAAGACCGGCGCAGAGAGTGACCGCAGCAATGATGCGAGCCGTGCACGCCTCGCCCAAACCAGCCGCAAGGGAGTCACGGCATGAGTGCGCGTCGCGTCCTGTTGTTCCGGCTCGGCAAGCCAAACGGCCCGTATGGCGCCGACATGGTGTTTTCCTCGGCTTCCCTGGCGTTTCGGCCTGACTGGCTGGTGAGCGGATCGCCTGTACGGGCTCGCATCGCCAAGGAGGACGTCGTCATCGAACGAGGGGTCAGCATTTGGCCGTTCTCGCGGACTCCGATCCAGAGAGCAGGGGCTGTCAGCCTGCTGAACGGCGACCACGCACTGGACGACTTGCTCGACCAACCGTGGCGCGACGCGGCGTTCGAGTTGCGCTGGTGTTGGGACCGCGAGGCTGCCGACCCAGGCCACACGTGGGATGACTGCACGCTGTGGCAGGCGGGCGTGATCGACACCATGAGCACCACGGATGGCGATCGACGCATCGTGTTCGCGCTGGCAGACCCACTGGCGCGCTATGACGTGCCATTGCAGCGCGACCTGTACCCGGATGATTATCCGAATGCCGCCGTCCGAGGACAGCCACGGCCCATCACGATCGGGCGCGCGCGGTATGTGAATGGCGTGCTGCGCGACACCGCCATCATCGGCGAGGATGCGTGGAGCTACGATTACCACGACAGCGCACTGGCCGGCGTCGACGCTGTATTTGATCGCGGCGATGTGTTCGACCCCGATGTGCCGGATTGGGTGTACACGGCGGATCGGCAAGGCGTGCGCCTGATGAACCTGCCGGATCGCCCGGTGACGGCGATGCCGCACGGGGCGATGGCATTGCCTGACCCGCCTGTGATCATCGGTGGAGGCATCGCCACAGTCGACGGCGTGACCCGCAACTACATCGCGCGCCTGAACGCTGATGGCACGCTCGACAGCGGGTTTGATCCGAATGCTGACGATTGGCCCATGGCCATCGCCCTCCAGCCTGACGGCAAGATCATCATCGGCGGGTATTTCACCACAGTCGGAGGCGTGGCCCGCAACCGCATCGCTCGCCTGAACGCCGACGGCTCGCTCGATAGTGGATTCGATCCGGGCGCGGATAATGCTGTCCTCGTCATCGCCCTCCAGGCAGATGGCAAGATCATCATCGGCGGGGATTTCACCACGGTCGGAGGCGAGGCCCGCAACCGCATCGCGCGGCTGAACGCCGACGGCACGCTCGACAGCGGGTTTGATCCGAATGCGAACGATGCGCCCTATGGGTCACCGGGCATCATCGTTCAGCCAGACGGCAAGATCGTCATCGGCGGGTACTTCACCACGATCGGAGGCGTGACCCGCAACCGCATCGCGCGGCTGAACGCCGACGGCACGCTCGACAGCGGGTTCAACCCGAATGCGAATAATGGCATCGGTGGGCTCGCCCTCCAGCCAGACGGCAAGATCGTCATCGGCGGGTACTTCACCACGATCGGAGGCGTGGCCCGCAACCGCATCGCTCGCCTGAACGCCGACGGCACGCTCGACAGCGGGTTCAACCCGAATGCGAATGGAGGCATCGATGGGCTCGCCCTCCAGGCAGATGGCAAGATCATCATCGGCGGGGATTTCACCACGGTCGGAGGCGAGGCCCGCAACCGCATCGCGCGGTTGAACGCCGATGGCTCGCTCGACAGCGGGTTCAATCCGGGGGCGGCCCCAAATTGGGTCTACGCCATCGCCCTCCAGCCAGATGGCAAGATCATCATTGGCGGGTATTTCAGCACGGTCGGAGGAGTGGCCCGTGAAGGTGTTGCGCGCTTGAACGCCGATGGCTCGCTCGATACGGACTGGGCGCCCGTCATGAATGATGAATGCATCATCCTCGCGGCGGCTGTACAGACACGGGTTGCCACCGACACCTTGCCGCTGGCGATGCGGGCAATCATCGAGAGGGTCACGCCCGGCAGGTGGATGGCAGACACCGTCGACATCGATGCCATCACCGCCATCGCCAGGGACGCCAACTACGCTGTCGGCGCGCACTATGCCGCGCCGATCACCGCCCTGACCGCACTGCGCAGGCTGTTGCATGGCTGGTGCGGGTGGGTTACGGCTACGCGTGACGGCAGGCTCACCGTCGGCAAATTGACACCCAACGATGAGAGCAGCCCCGCACGGCTCGGGCCTGGGCAGATCATCACCGTGCGTCGCCGTGCCGACACTGCGCCTGGCCTGAGCGCGCGCGTCGCGGGGCGCCGCAACTACACCGTCCACGGCGACGGCGACATCGCCGGCAGTGTCGACCCTGACCTGCGCGCCGAATTGCAGGCCGAGTACGTCGTGCGCACAGGGGCAACGGCACTCGCGCCTGTCTACGCGCACGCCAACGGTGCCGACGCGCAGCCTGTCGACCTGTGCGACGTGGATGCGATCCAGGCAGCGGCGGACGACGTCACGGCGATGTTCGGCGCCAGGCAGGCCACGTGGTTCGAGATCGATGCCGCGATCGCGGCCGACGTGGCGGACGGGCTGGAAATGGGCCAGTGGATTCACGTCACACACCCAGTCGCCGGTCTCGCAGACGGAAAGTGGCTGTGCCTGATGGGCATCACCATCAGGTTCCATTCTCGCCGCGCAAGTCTGCTTGCGCTCGACATCCAGACAGGAGGAGGAGCGTAATGACCGCACTGATCGCATGGACCCCGCACAACATCGTGGACAGGGCGCTGATTACGGTGCAGGAGGCAACGCGGGATGACGAATATCCACCAGAAAACCTGACCCGGCGCGGCCTGGCTGATGTGTTCCGCACGCGCCCGACAACCTACGCCGAAATCGTCGTGGACAACACTGCGGGCAGCTCGGGTGGCGTGGATGCCGGGTTTACGCCTACCGTCGGCGGCAACCCCGTCAACGCCATCGTCGTTCAGCCTGACGGCAGGATCATCATCGGCGGCCAGTTCACTTCGGTCGACGGATTCGCTCGCAACCGCATCGCGCGGTTGAACGCCGATGGCTCGCTCGACAGCGAGTTCAATCCGAATGCGAATGGAGGCGTCTACGCCATCGCCCTCCAGCCAGACGGAGGGATCATCTTCGGCGGATTCTTCGTCGCGGTCGGCGGCAACGTGCGCAAATGCATCGCACGCCTGAACGCCGATGGTTCGCTTGACAGCGAGTTTGACCCGAATGCGAATGAGTCCGTCACCACCATCGCTATCCAGCCAGATGGCAAGATCATCATCGGCGGAGCCTTCACCACGATCGGAGGCGTGGCGCGCAACTACATTGCGCGCCTGAACGCCGATGGCTCGCTCGACAGTGGGTTTGATCTGAGTGCAAACGGCACCGTCAGCGCCATCGCCATCCAGCCAGATGGCAAGATCATCATCGGCGGAGCCTTCACCACGATCGGAGGCGTGGCACGCAACTACATCGCGCGGTTGAACGCTGATGGCACACGTGATGACAGTCTCGATCCGCCCATTGATGCCGCTGTCCGGACCATCGCCCTCCAGCCAGACGGCAAGATCATCATCGGCGGGGATTTCACCACGGTCGGAGGCGAGGCCCGCAACCGCATCGCGCGGCTGAACGCCGACGGCACGCTCGACAGCGGGTTCAACCCGAATGCGAATAATTCCGTCAACGCCATCGTCGTCCAGCCAGACGGCAAGATCATCATCGGCGGAGCCTTCACCACGATCGGAGGCGTGGCCCGCAACCGCATCGCACGGCTGAACGCCGACGGCACGCTCGACAGCGGGTTCAACCCGAATGCGGGTGGCGGCGTGTTCTCGTTAGCCATTCCGAGCGATGGCCTGCTGCTGGTCGGCGGCGGGTTCGGCGTCATCGGCGCGGTCAGCCAGGCCAGCATCGCCCTCGTCGGAACGACGCAGAATCGCCCGGTGCGGATCATCGCCATGCTGGGCCTGTTGGTCACATCCGGCGCGATAACACTCGATTGGCGCGGTTCGGCGGCCGACGGCTGGGAGGCCATAGGCACCTACCAGATCGACGCACGGCGCTACCAAGATGGATTCTCGGCGAACAACCTGTGCATCTACCTGCCTGATGGCCTCCCGAACAATGCCATGTTCCGAATCTGGCACAGGACGCGTGTCGGCACTCGATTCGGGCTCGGGCGGCTGTGGATCGGGCCTGCGCTCGTGCTGCCTGATGGCGTCGATGCAGGCTGGCAGATGGGCTTCCGCGATTCGGGCGAACTGGATGCAACCGATGGCGGGCAGCGGGTCGAGTCCTCCGGCGTGCGCACGCGCGCACTGACCATCCCGCTGGAGGGCGCGCAGGAGACGCGCACCGCGTGGGGGTTCGACGACGGCGACGAAACAACGACCTCGGCCATGAGCCTGCACGCCCTGCAGCTGGAGGCCGGCACCACCGGCGAAGTCATCGCCATCGCGCGCACCGACACGCAGTTGTGGACGCGCCGAACAGCGATCTACGGGCACATCGAGCAGCCATGGTCGATCGCGCACCAAGCAGGGCCGTATTGGGGCAGTACGATCACGGTGGTGGAGGAGCGATAGCGGCATGCGCCGGCAGGGCGCCCAAAGCCCTTAAACTGCCCTTACAACGCCATTTGACCCGTACTCAAACCAAGTGTCGCAACTTCTCAAACCAAGTGTCGCCTTACACCGCGTAGCAACACGGATACCCTGTCTGTGTATGCAAGTAGGACTTTCCGAATGTCGCGCCAACAGCTGCAAAAAGTAAGTCGCCAGGGTTCAACGGGGCACGACTAGCAACTTCCGGCGGAAGCGACGCTTTCGTCGAGTCCTTCAATGCAGTTGGACCGGCAATGTCAGTGATGCGGATGTATCTCGGCCAGTCTTCCCGGAAATGTTGCGCACTTTCACCGACACCATTTTTTATGGAGTCCTTGGCAAGGCGGCGCAGGCGTAGCACTTCCCAATGCTCCGGCACCTCGCCGAGCCATTCGATGCCTGACGGCTTCAGCGCCACAGATGAATCAAGGCCGCGCGTGACAGCATGGTCGATGATGCGCAGCTTCTGTTCGATGAGCAGTTTGATCAAGTCCCGCTTGGCCTTGATGAAGCGGGCGATGTGCGCGTCCTGCGCGCGGAGGTAGGCGACGATCTGGTCTTGCTCGGGGCGCGGGGGCACGAGCGAGGGCATCTGCTTAAAGGACTCCCAATACAGCCGGTTGCGATCCGCCACGATGCCGCGCGAGAACTTGTTGACCTCCTGCATGTACGCCGCCGTGCGGAACAGGTAGCTGTAGTAGCTGCTGTTGGCCTCGTCGTAGGGTTTCACCACGACATAGGCCGGGCTGACCAGCCCGTCAACTGGCGCGGGGCCGACCGCGCCTTGCCACATCCGCATCATGTTGTAGGCGATGTCGCCTTTGGCTGCGCGTTTGTACTTCTCCTTCTGGCTCATCACCTGCTTGCGCTTCAGGTTTTCCATGTCACGCACACGCACGCCGGTGCGCAGCGACACTTCCAGAATGGGTAGATCGGGGAAGCCCGTTTCGACGCGATGACCGAATAGGCGGCCATTGCGCAGCACTTGCCAACCCTCTGGCATCCGCGGAACCCAGGGCAATCCGGATGGGCGATAAGTCGGGTACGCGCTCGCCAACGTCATCACGCACCCCCCACGATCTTGTGCAGCAAGCCTTCGCTCTGCTGCTCCAGCGCAAGGATGTCGGCGCGGATTTCTGCCAGCGTGCGCAACGGCGCGGGCTTGTAGAAATAGCGAGCGAAGGAAATCTCGTAGCCGATCTGAGTCTTGTCCGTGGCGATCCAGGCATCTGGCGCGTGCGGCAGGACTTCGCGGGCGAAGAAGGCGTCGATTCCGCCCGGCTCCTTCAACGGCACCTGCTCGGTGTCGCGCAGCTCGCTGTCGGGTTCGTACTCGACCATGAAGCGATCCTTGCCCACGGTTTCCAGGTACGCGCCGTCGAAGCCGGGCTCGAAGTGTTCCCCTGCCTTGAGCTTGCTGCGCTTGGCGATAACCGGCGGCGCGGTTTCGTCGCGCCAGCTCACCGCCTTGTAGATGGCCTTCTTCTCCGGCGCGCCGAGCTTGTCACCCTGCGCCTTGAGCGTCGCATCGAAGCGGGAGCGGAATTCGTTGTGGTCGTCGAACACGGCGCTGCCCAGCGCCTTCTGCGCCCGTTGCGCCACCTCCATCAGCCCCTTGTCGCGCTGCCACGTCGATGCATCGAGCAGCTTCTTTCGGCGCTTGGCGGGCACGGCCTTACGGGCGGCGGGGGCTTCCCCGTCATCGCCGCTGTCGCCGTCTTCGCTGTCGTCGTCTTCGTTCTCGTCCTCACCTTTCAGCCACGCCTCGATGGCCGGCTTGCGCTTGGCGAACTCGGTATAGAGCGCCTCACCGTGGGTGGCGTAGATCTCGGCGCGCAGCGCCTCATCGCCGGAGGCAAATCGCAGGGTCTCGATGCGCTCGTCGGAAAGCTGGCTCTTCAGGCGCAGGGGACGCTCGACGGTGATCTTCCAGTAGCCGAAGTCCTGGGTGTCGAACCATTTCGACTCGGCGGTTTCCTGCGCCTCGCCGAGGTAGAGGTCGAGGATTCGCTGGATGTCTCCATCCGAGAGTTCGCAGTTCTTCTTGCCGAGGTTGCGGCGCAGCGGCTGGAACCACTGCGATGCGTCGATCAACTGCACTTTGCCACGCCGCGCTTCGGCCTTCTTGTTGGCCAGCACCCAGATGTAGGTGGCGATGCCCGTGTTGTAGAAGATGTTGAGCGGCAGGGCGATGATGGCTTCGAGCCAGTCGTTCTCCAGCACCCAGCGGCGGATGTTGCTCTCGCCCTGGCCTGCGTCCCCGGTGAACAGCGCTGAGCCGTTATGCACCAGCGCGATGCGGCTGCCCAGCGGCGTGTTGTGCTTCATCTTTTGCAGCTTGTTCACCTGGAACATGAGCTGCCCGTCGCTGGAGCGGGTGATGAGCTTGAATTCGGCGTTGCCCGCGTGGCTGACGATGAAGCGCGGGTCATTGAATTCCTTCTTGCCGCCCATGCGGTCCAGATCGGTCTTCCAACTCTTGCCGTAGGGTGGGTTGGAGATCATGAAATCGAATTCGCGGCTGCGGAACTGGTCGGCGGACAGGGTGGATTTGTCCGCGCCGCCGACGATGTTCTCGGCCTCCGCTCCTTCGCCCTTCAAGAGCAGGTCGGCCTTGCAGATGGCGTAAGTTTCGTCGCTGATTTCTTGGCCGAACAGGTGGATGGATACTTCCTTGCCGTGCTGGTCGGCCAGTTCGTGTAGCGCTTCCTCGGCCACGGTGAGCATGCCGCCGGTGCCGCAGGAGCCGTCGTAGAGCGAATAGGTGCTGGACTCGATCCGGTCGGCCACCGGCAGGAACAGGAGCTTGGCCATGAGTTGCACCACGTCGCGCGGGGTGAAGTGCTCGCCTGCCTCTTCGTTGTTTTCTTCGTTGAAGCGGCGGATCAGCTCCTCGAACACCGTACCCATGCCGTGGTTGTCCAGCGCGGGTAGCTTGATGCGGCCGTCGGCATCTTTCACCGGCAGCGGCGCGAGATTGACCTCGGGGTCGAGGAAGTCGTCGATCAAGTAACCAAGGACGTGGGAATCCACCAGCTTCTGGATCTGGTTGCGGAAGTTGAACTTGGTGAGGATTTCCTGCACGTTGGGCGAAAAGCCGTCCAAATACGCAATGAAGTCATCGCGCAAGCGCTGGCCTGCTGCGCTGGCCTTGAGCTTGGCCAGCGTGAATTCCGAGACGTTGTAGAAGGCTTGGCCTGCCGCCATGCGCAGCGCGCCGTCCTGCTCAGCCACTTTGTGGGTGTCCAGGAACTTCTTGCGCTCGAGCACCGCGTCTTTCGTCGCTTCGAGCACGGCATCGAGCCGCCGCAGCACGGTGAAGGGCAGGATGACGTCACGGTATTTGCCGCGCACGTAAACGTCGCGCAGGCGGTCGTCAGCGATGTTCCAGATGAAGTCGGAAATCCACTTGATCTGGCTTTGGTCTTGTTTTGGCTTCATGGGTTCGAGTCTAGTGGGTCAGTGGAACCGTTCTTTCCAGAACTGTTCGGATAGGGTGGATTGTTCGACGCGCAAGGTTTCGATCTGGCGCTGGAGGTCGGCTTCTCGTTTCAGCACGCCCACCGCGTCATGCGTGGCCTCGAGCGCCAGCAGTGGCACCTTCATGCGCCGCAAGGTCTGGATGGAAATCATCGGAATGGTGGCCCCGGAGACCACGCCTGCCAGCAAGGTTTGGCCCATCGGCGAGCGTAACCACAGACCGATCCCTCGGAGATCGGTGTAGTTTTCCTTGCCACGGAGTACGACTGCCGACTGGCCCGCGACCCATCCCCCGGAACCGGCAGAAGGGACGTGTGCCGGGACGATTCCGACCTTCCCAACGCTGCCCTTGGTGATGATCAGGACATCGCCTGGGCGCAGGAACACGTCGCCTGAGCTGCCGGATTTGCGACCGGACGCCTGCACATACAGCGTCTTGGTCGGCTGGCCGATGTAGCCCGCTGCGGGAAGGTCGGCCGCGCCGACCTCCATCACCTCGATGGCGTAGTCCGATTCGACGCCGCGATCCTTGTGCGGGATAGGATTGATAAAATGTGCCACTTCCTCCAATGCCACCGTGGGCATGGTCTCAAGCCGCGCGCGCAAGGCGCGCTGTTCATCCGCCATCACATAGCGATCAACCTGCAACGACGATTCGTTGGCTTCAATTTCCTCGATGGAGGCAACCACAGCGCGCGTGTTGTCCAGAATCCGGCTGGCTCTGAGTTCGTCGTCGTCCATCAGCGCATTACAGAACCCGATGATGGCGTCGAGGTTGCCCAGCGTGATGCGGCCTTTGCCCAAGGATTTCTGGAAAAACGGTTGCGTCGCATCGATGAAGCCGACTTGTCGCCGGGTGGCGCAGGTATCAAGCAGAATCAAACTAGTGGCGATGTTGACCGTTTGATGAATGCTTGGCGGCAGTGCAATCACCGCTTCTACCCAGCCTTTGCCGAGCAGGAACTCGCGCACATACCGATCTTTGCCCGGCCCGAACAGGAAGCTGTTGGGAACAGTGAGCGCCACGGGGCCCTTTGTCTGCGCGAGGATGTGCTGCACCAGCAGCCCCGTGCTGGTGGCCTTTTGCACGGGGAAACGGCCATAGATGTCTTGCCCTACGATTTCATCGGTAGGTTGCGACCACCCCATGGGCGGCAGCGAAAGTGCCGCGTCGAATTTTTCGAGATGACCGCCTTTGATGGCGGTCGGTGTACGCAGCGGATTGGATGCGACCAGCGTCGTGGGCGCTTTGCGGAACAAGCTCAACAGCGCCGGAAGCGAAGGCTGGTGTGGCGATTCCAGGTAGAGGGCAACGTCTTCGTGCATCAACGCGGCAAGGAAATGAACGCCACTGTCCCACGGGCAGTACACCGCTTTCTGTTCGCTGCCTACGGCCAGATGCGCCATGAGCGTCGCCAGTTCGGCAGGAATGGCATAGCCATCCGGGATGGTTTGCAGCAGATCTGCCGCGATATCGACGGCGGAGAACCGCTCGAAAATGCCGCCCTCCACCAGCCGTTTGGCAGTCACTGCTGCGGCCAACGCGGTGTTGTGCTCCGCATACTGCGCCAAGCGTTGCGCGTCGCTGAAGGCGATTCCTAGGACATCCTCCTGCAAGGCCAGACGCCCCAGCGCATCGGCAATGCCACTGTCGCCGCCTTGCAGGGCTGAATCCAGGGCATCCCTTCCTTGCAACTTTCCCTGCCTGGTCAGGTGCGCCCACGCAAGCAGCTGCAAGGCCAGCAGGGCTGCTTCGTGCGAACGAAGCGCCGAAGGACGAAGTGGGGATTGAACCTGGAGCAGAACCTGCCCGGCGTTTTCGCTGGACATGCTCAATGGCCCCGGCCTTCGTAGTTGTAGGTGGTGACCTGCATATCGCCGTTGGCGACAACCACCAAGCCGCCCTTGTCCAGAATCTTGGCCAGCGTGCGGGCCTCTTCCATCAATCGGCCCGTTGCCTTCCGGCTCAGGACGACCTTGTCGCCGTCCAGATCGCCGTAGCGCATCACCATGTCCACCATGGCTTGGCTAATACCGCGTTGGGCCATCCGCTGACTGAGGTGTCGGGTCTTGTGCATGGGCGCTCCTGTGTCGGGGATTCACATCCTACAGGAATGATTGAGTTTGTCAACTACCGACACGATGTTAGCAAATTACTTTCAATGCATACCTACCGCCCTGAGGGCCATCAGCCCGGACTCCGGGCTGATGCCTGTTTAGGCTGAACGCATCTCACCCGCTGCGACGGTATCGTTGAATCAGGGCTGGGCTTGGTGCGAGGTGTGCGGGTTAGTCTTTCTGCTAACTCTCACCCCGTCTCACCCCTTGCGGAGGCCAGCCCCGAAAGTGTTCTGCCATGTCCGCCGTCTCGCTCTTCCTGTGCGATGTCGCCGCCTTGCCGATTGGCTCGGCGCGGCTCGACCCGGTGCTCTGCCGTTGCTGATGGGCGCGGCGCTCGCGGCCTTGGGCTTTCAGTCGCCCGCCGGGACTTCCAGGACGACTCGGTTGACCTGAACGAGCTGCTGATCCGCAACGCGCCCGCGACCTTCCTGTATCAGGCCGACGACTGGTCGATGATCCTCATCGGCATTGCGACGGCGACATCCTCGTGATGGATCGGTCGGCGGGCGTGAAGGTCGGCGACATAGTGCTGGCGGTACCTTCCGCCCCGAACTGCGCCAGCATCATCCGCATCGCATGGTGAACCTGACCGTGCCGGTCGCTGACACGCGCCTGCTGCTTAGCAGCCTGCACGGCGTACTGGATCTGCCCGACGGCTGTGGCTACAAGAAAGTGAGCGTGTGGCTCACCGACCTTCAGCGCGCGCCCCACCGACCTGCAAGACGACTATTCTCGCCACCGACGGCGGGCAACAGCACGCTGATGGCCACGCTGGACGCGATCAGTCGCCGCTACGGACGCAGCGTAGCCGGGCTCAGCGCGAGCGGGTGGCGCAGGTCGCCGTTGTGGGGCATGCGGCAGGAGAACTTGTCGCCGCACTTCACGACCTGCGTTGCCGAGTTGCCGAGGGCGTTTTGATAAATACGCAAACCACAGTAATCGGGCATCTGGTGGCGGCAATTGATCTCAAATAACAGCTAGACTGCGATCCACGATCAGGAACGAAGACCAGCAGCATGAACGAGTTTGAAAACAGTGAGGAGGCGCGCGCCACATATGAAGCACGGCGTCCGTTTTACGAACGGCTCGCCAGCGAGGTTAGAGACATTCTGGAAGGAGATTTTAGTTCATCCGGCTTCAAGCCTGTATTGATCACGCAACGAGCCAAGGAAATCAGCAGTTTTGTCGAAAAGATAACGAGAAAAAATTATACCGATCCGCTCGCGCAAATGACTGACCTCGCAGGTGTTCGCGTGGTATGTGCCTACGAAGCGGAGATTGCTGGTGTCGCCAAAGTCATCGAAACCAAGTTTCAGGTGGTCGAAAGAGTAGACAAGGCCGACGAACTTGGCACTGACCGCATGGGTTACAATGGAAAAGCATTCGTCGTGACACTGGGCGACGGTTATCGCGGCGGGCGATACGAAGGCATTACTGAACTGAAATGTGAGGTTCAGGTGCGAACTATCTTGCAAGACGCATGGGCAGTCATTGACCACCAGCTTGTCTACAAAAATGAAGAAGCTACACCTGTGCGCCTACGCAGAGACCTAAATAACGTCGCATCGCTGCTTGAGATCGCCCAAGGCATATTCGATTCCATCAAGGAAAAGCGGTCTGCATATGAGGGGGAGATTAAGCAAAAGGAAGGTGACCCCAATGCTTTTCTTGCCCAGCGTCTCGACTTCGATACGGCAATGGCGTATGCCCGATGGAAGTTCCCGGATAGAGATGCGTCCGAAAGGATCACTCAGTTACTGCTTAGGGACATCAACCTTAAATATTATCCGACACTTCAGCAACTTAACGACGCAGTTGACCGCGCCAAGGAAGCGGTTGCTGCATATCAGAAAGAGAAGCCGGACTGGTTCAATTCTGGCACGGACTTCTTAACGAAGTCGCTTGGCTTCGTTGACGCGGACTTCCGTAAGAAACACGGATTCGCCCCAAAAACCCGTGCTGCATTCGATAAATTCCAGCATCTGATTAAATGATTTAAGCAGCCTTAATTCTTGTCCATCGCCACTGTCTCCACGATCTGCTGGAACTCCACCATCACATCCGGCTGCCGCTGCAACAGAAATCGCGCCACCGCCTTGTTGTCGAGCAGCTTGGCGAGGAAGCCCTTGGCCAGCACGAGGTTCAGCACGTCCTGACCGTAGGACTGCTGCGCCAGCTTGAACTGACCTTCGAGGTTGCCCATCTCGCGCTCCATTTTCATCATCTGGTCGGCGGTGACCCCGTTGAGCTTCTTGGGTTTTTGCCCACCGACGAGCAGGTGCTGCGGTGTTGCCGCCAGCAGGGCTTCGGCGTAGGCCACAGTGATGCTGTTGGCGGCGATCATCAGTTCGATGCTCTCGATCTGGCGCGTTGGCTTCATCTTGCGGATCACCGTGGACAGGTTGGCGGAGAACTGCTGATCCTTCAGCAGATCGACGGCTTCGGCGCAGATGCCGTCGAGCAGGCCCACCTTCCTGTGGATGTGGCTGGTGTCCACGTGCAGCGCCGATGCCAGCTTGGTGATGGGCACACCGCGCTCGACCGCGCGCCGGAGCATGTGATGCTCCTGAATCGTCGAAATGCGATTGATCCGGTTGTTGTAGGTGTAGCTCTCGTCGTCGGTGGCGATCAGGCACGGCGCGTCGGCATAGCCGAGCTGCTTCAGCACCAGCCAGCGCATGTGTCCGTCGAGCAGCAGGTGCTGACCGGATTCCTTGTCGGCCTTCGTCACCGACAAGGGTTCGATCAGGCCGACCGCCGTGATTGACGCCACGATCTGGTGGAACTTGCGCGAGGTCAGTAGGCCTTCGGGTGGTTTGCGCGACGGCAAAATCCTGTCCAGCGGCAGGGTCAGAGGTTCCGGCACGAAGCCGAGGTGCGGGGCGCTCATGCGGCATGACCTCCGGGCCAGACTCGATCTGCGAGGTATTTCGGCAATGTGTCGAGACCTTCGGCGCGCAGCAGGTTGGAGAAGTGCTCGTCGGCCAGCAACTGGCGCAGGGCTTCGACCACGAACAGCAGGCGCTGCTGCGTGAATTCCGCCTTCTTGATGACGAGCTTCTGCCGCTCGACCAGATTCTGGTAGCTGCGGACGAGGCTGGAGGTGGTGACCGGCGTGATTTTGCGCGAAGGCCGATGTGCGACGCTGCGGCCCAATTCGCTGCGCCGCTGGATCACCTTGCGCGCGTGCATGAGCTGGCTGCCGCGCAGCTTGCCGCTTTCGTAGGCGTCTTGCAGCGCGGCCTGCACTTCCTCATCGCTGCCCGCGCCTGCAATGGTGATGGCCACGTTCAGCGGCACGCGCCCGCTGGCGACAGCGGCCAGCAGCCGTTCCTCGCCATTTTCCAGCAGCATCAGGATGCCTTTCACATAGTCCAGACTCAGGCCGGTCTTCTGGGCGATCTCCTTGCGGTCGTAACCCTTGCTCTGCAACTGGCTGATGCCCGCGAGCAGCTCCAGCGGACGATAGCCGCGTCGGGCGATGTTCTCCGACAGGCTCATGATGAAGGCGTCCTCGTCGTTCACCTCCACCACCAGTGCCGGGATGGTTTTCTCGCCCAGCGACCGGAACGCCTTCAACCGGCCTTCGCCGCAGATCAGCAGGTATTGCTTGCCGTCGTCGAGGCCCGGACGCGGTGTGACCGTGACCGGCTTCTTCAGGCCGAGCTTCTTGATGTTGCCGATGATCTCATCGAACACGCGGCCATTGCGGTCGCGCGGGTTCAGCACCGCGATCTGCTCCAGCGGGATCATCTGCAGCTGGGTCGCGGCGTGTTGCTTGGTGGTCATGCGGCTCTCCTGATTCGGCTGCGTTCGGCCATGCCGTAGAGGTAGTCCAAGGTGTCGAAGCGATAGCTATCGAATTCGATGCCGTTGTGGTCGGCCAGATGGATTCGGGGCTGGCCGAAGTCGAGCCGGGGCAGCAGGTAGTAGTCGAGCGCGGCATCGTTGGCGTCGTTCAGGCGGACGGCCACCGTGATGTCCGGCGCGAGGCTGGTGTCGAAACGCACTTTCCAGCGCCGCCGCCCGTTATCGAGCTGCTGGCAGCGTGCCAGCACAAGCGACACGGAAAACTCGCGGTTGACGGTGAGGAGATCGGTGGCCGGATCGCGCTGCACCGCGCCGCCCAGCACCGCGATCTGGCGTTCGGTTTCCGCGATGGTTTCCGGGTGCAGGCGGCGCAGGAACTGGTTGATCTCCAGATACTGGTAATCCCGATCCGGCGTGAAGCCGACCGTCTGGTAGGCACGCAGCAGGCTGCCGAAGCGGTGGGCGTAGGCTGCCGACGATGGCAGCCCTTCGGCCTCGTCGATGATGAGGCCCGATAGGTAGCCATGCTGCTGGAAGAGGCGGCGCAGCTTCTCGATCAATTCCTCGTCGCTGAACCGATGCGCCCGCGCGCGCAGGATGCCTTGGGCCGTGTAAAAAAGTTCCGGTGACACGATAGCGTCGAACGCACCGTCCTTCCTGATCCACATCTCCGGGCGATTCACGACCCGTATCTTCTTGAGCTTGAAGGATCGCCGGTTGTAGATGTTGTTGCCGATGTATTTCTCGTTCGACAGCACCTCGCGCACGGTAGCGCGCGTCCAGTCGCGGCCCAGGTCGGTGCGGACGCCCTGGCGGTTCAGGCGGTCGGCGATTTCGTGTTCGTGCAGATTGTCGTCCACGAACCAACGGTAGATCTGATTCACCGTGGCGATTTCCTCGTCCGGCCCCGGCATCAGAATCACGCGGTCAGTTTGCAGGCTCTTGTGTTCGCCGCGCGACAGTTCGCCCTTCACCGAGCCGGACTGGTCGATCAGCACACGTCGCAGAGCGAAGCCTGCTGACCCACCTTGGCGGAAACCCAACTCGATCAGGCGGCACTGGCCCGCGAACACCTTCGCCGACAGCTCGCGGCTGTATTCGCCCGCCATCGCGCGCTTCACGCCCTTGACGATGGTGGACACCGGCGAGCCATCGTTCTCGAACTGCTCGGCGCAGTAGGTGACCTGTATCCCGGCGCGGCGGCAGATGTACTCGTAGTAGGCGCTTTCGTCGGCATCCTGAAACCGTCCCCAACGGCTCACGTCATAGACGAGGATGATCTGGAAGTCGGCCTTGCCCTCCTGCACATCGGCAATGAGCTGCTGGAGCGCCGCCCGGCCATCGATGCGAAGACCGCTTTTGCCTTCGTCGGCGTAGGTGCGGACGATCTGGATGCCGCGCCGCGCGGCGTACTCGCGGATTTTGTCGCCCTGGTTCTCGGTGGAGTATTGCTGGTGCTCGGTGGACATCCGCACGTATTGCGCCGCGCGGAACAGCGGCGGCTTGCCTTCTTCGTCCTGCGATGTCGCGTTCGATTGCATGGCCCCGATCACTCCACTGACGGAACCGGTCTGACGATCCTCGGAAAGCTAGACAGAACAGGATGTTAGGCACCGGCTGTGCACGAAAGTAGCCAGCCAGTGGCCAAGCGTCGATTAAGTCCTCTCTTTACACATCCATCTTTACAGGCGGTGGCACGTCCACGGGAGTGATGACGACGAGCCACGAAAGGCCGGTCTCATCAGGAAAATTGGGCAATTTCGTGAGCCGGAACATCCCGGAAGGTGGTGGAGTCCACGAGTCCATCTTTACGGGTGGATGGTCGAGCCGGATTTGCACCGGGGACGCGTCGGTGCGCGTGTGGCGCGAGCCGTCGATGGGTGCGGGGGCACGTTGTGCCTGCCGCCACTGCGGCCAGTAACCGCGATTCCGGGCCGCCCACGCCCGTTGTGCAGACCGTTGGTTGGCGCGGTAGTCTGGATCAGTGCAGAGCTTGGCCTGTTGCCACTGGCGCTTGCGGGCGCGCTGGCAGATCGTGGCTGAACAGAAGGTCTGTTTGGGCGTCTGCGGGCGTGGCTGGAACGATGTACCACAGTGGGCGCAGCGGGTGTTGGCCATCAGGAAATCCCATGCAAAACATGCATGGGAACGCGATCAGCGGGAAATACTGCGATGTGCGACCTCAATCAGCGGTATCGCCCTCGTCGAGCGAAGTCTTTTCCGGGCGAGGCCCATGCCTTCACCGACTTCATCGACTTCGTGATCGAAGCCTTCGAACGTAACGCTGGGAGCTGATTGTTGAGCATGTGCGCGACAAACACAGGCGTACGAAGCGCACGTACCCCGATGCTCCCCCTCCAACTCATAAACTCCAGCAGGTTACGAACAGGCATCTTCGATGCTTGATCTATCTCGATGATCAGTACGATTCGTCATCCTCCTCATCGCCAATGAAACCATCCAGATCACACGCCGATCTGGTCGGCTTCACCCCAAGCAAGCGCCAGTGCCGGGAAAGTCGTGGTTCGAGCAAACGCCTCCAACGATCATCAACGACCGAAGACCCGCGGTACCGGACAGTCGAGTTGTTAACGTACTCGTGCTCGAAAAATCGACCCTGAAGTATCCCGCAGACGAAACATCCGTTTGATAGGTAGGAGCGCCCCTCCGTCTTGCTGAAGCGCGTCTTGATATGGCCAATTCGTTGATCGCGGCAAATCTCCAGCGGCAGAATCTCACGTAGCAGCGCGACGTCAGCGTCGAAATCATCGATTGACAGGAATATGGTCGTGGCCGATACGTCGACGGCAATCCCCGTCACGGGCGCGGTTCGTTCACCGCATCTCCAGCACTTGGTCGTCGCGGCTTCAATCGACCACTTCAAGGGTTCACCGGTCTTCACACCCCACCGCAGATGCCCTGCGAATGCTGCATCCAGCAATGTCTCGGCAGAAATGCCTTCATATGCCCAACTATGCTCGTTCCGAAGGCGGGCACCGGTGACCGCAGGAATTCGCACTACGTACCTTCCGCGCTCACCTTCTCTTACAACCACAGCGGGAATTTGCTTTGTGACAGGGAAGCCCGTGCTCCGAATGAGCCAAAGCGCGCGAACACCCGCGCTCTCATAGCGCTGTTGCCGCCTCAGCAATTCATCATCGGTCTGAGGCGACCACTGAACTTCCACTGCGACCCGTGTTTGTCCACGGGTGGCCAGTACATCAGCTTTCCATACGGCACCATCAGGTGCCTGACCCGTGACCTCGGTATCTGCATTCCAACCATGACGTCGCGCGACCAGAACCGCCAACGACTTCAACCGTATGTGATGCTCGGTTTCGCCAGCCCACTCGCATCCACCACGAGCGCGGTGTGCGAAAAAGTGAGTTCCAAGCTTCGACGTCTTGGCAACAACCTCGCTATCGCAGCAGGGCAACCGCCACTGACCTCGCTGCAGGCGGATTGAATCCCGAACGCAAGCCCAAGCCGCCTCATCGAGGTCGAAAGCCTGAACAGCAGTACCGTCTGGCTGGATGGCGCGAAGCGGCATGGGCAAGAGGGTTTGGATGCTTGGAACCGGAATACTACCTGTCGCGCGCTTGGCCACACGGCTGCTATCATCACTTCAGGCCTTGTCGCGGCCCGCTGCCCACCTTGGCGAACCCGCATGGGACGACAGTTCTACCGCATTGAACCCTGACCTTTTTGTGATCGAGGTCGGCTGTGGGCACCGAGTATCGATCCCGCGAAAAGGATCAGTCCCATGTCGAACCCCATCATCGTCATCACTTCTGTTGAGCTGGATAAGCTCAAGCAGGAGGCTCGTGCGATCAAGAAAGCTGAAAGCCTCAGCCATCAGGACGCCCTTGATCGCATCGCCATACGGCACGGCCTTCCTCACTGGCACGCCGTAACCAAGATCGCAGCCCAATGGGAATCTACCGAAGAACAGCTACGCAGGGGCGTACTGGTCGTAGTCGACGTCAAGGAAGCTCAATGCATCGAACCCCGAGGCGAACCACTCGATCCTTTCCTGGAAGCCAACGGCCCCGAAGCCTGGGTCGTTGCGCATTGGATTCGCAACTCGACTTGCGAAAGCGCTACCGAAGCGCTACCCCTCATTGGACGACCCTTGGGCGATGACGACCTGGAACATGCGTCGAACTTCCGCTTCTACTGGATCGATCCAGCGCCAGAATCGATTGAACAAGCCGACCAACTGGTGCGTGCCATCACCCGCTGGTCGCCCTTCCTGATTTGCTTTCGGGGCGCATGGCGAAGCGGCGGCAACAATGTGATGACGAATCAGGACGGCACGGCCATTGGATTCCGGGTATAGGCTGCATGGTCGACTTCCGCCTGTGAGATGAGGAGTCGGATGCACGAGGATTGACGGACGTCATCCACTGATACACCCGCACGCGGATTTTCCTCACTGCAACAACGTGTTTTCGCAGGCGCGGAAGTACGCGGCAAGCTCGGAAACGCCCTCGCAAACGCCCGTTGCGGTCGGCATCCGCGCCGACGCGCGCAGGCCTGCAAGAGGAGCGTCGAAACAACGCCCTTACTCCACCACCACTATTCAACGCCCAACTGTTCTCGGTTGGGCGTTTTCATTTGTGGGCTCTCCACGCCACGCGGGGTTCAGGGCTGTTCTGCGTGTGCCAGCCGCTTCAGGCACGGGCAGCAAAACCCGCCCAGTTCGCCCCTGTTCTGCTCTCTCTTCTCTCGAAACCTGCACCAACTTCTTCGCCGTGGCACACGCACGCGCCCCTTTGCGCCAGTGACTTGCATGCATGCCGGCGAGAACGGTTGGCTCGCGGATTTGCACGGGCAATCAAAGAAGCGAACATCTATCGTGACAGAAAGGGAAGGCGCTCAGTACTCGCGCAAGCGTGCAATCACCGGGGCCACTTGAGCTTGCCGGCTCAGCGCCTCACCCGCCTGCAGCAGGGCGGCGATCAGACGTGGTGCATCATCGGCACGCACGGTGGCATGGCCGGTCTTGCGCCCCGGTCGTGCTGCCTTGCCATAGTCATGCCAATGCGCGCCGGGCACGCGCAGCAGAGCATCGCGTTCTGGCAGGTCGCCGAGAAAATTCAGCATGCAGGACACCCCGCGCGGCGCCGTGCTGCCCGGAGGCCAGCCAAGGATGGCGCGCAGGTGGTTCTCGAACTGCGAGGTTTCCGCACCCTCGATCGTCCAGTGGCCGGAGTTGTGCACCCGTGGTGCCATTTCATTGGCCAGCAGTCGATCCTCGCAATCGAACAGTTCCAGGGCAAACACTCCGACGTAATCCAATGCCTCGGCAAGGGCGCGCGCATGGGCGATGGCTTGGCGTTCAACCTCCGCTGCGATCCGTGCCGGCGCGAGACTGGTCGAGAGCACGCCATCGACATGCCAGTTCTCGGTGACGGGCCAGGTCGCAAACCCGCCGTCGCGGCCGCGCACGGCCACCACCGACAGTTCCCGCTGGAAGGGGACGAAGGCTTCAAGAATCAGCCCCGAGGTTTCCACCTGCGCCCCCAACGCCGCCCACGCCACATCCGCATCGGCGATGCTGCGCAAGCGGAACTGGCCCTTGCCGTCGTAACCGAAGCGGCGGGTTTTCAGGATCGCGGGCGCACCGAGCGCCGCGAGCGCGGTGTCCAGCCCGGCGCGGTCATCGACGGCGATGAATCCCGGCGTGGGGATGCCGCGTGCGTTGAAGCACAATTTCTCCGCCAGTCTGTCCTGGGCCGTGGCCAGCGCCGTGCTGCCCGGATGCACCGGCACGCAGGCGCTCAGGGCATCGACCGAGGCTGCCGGCACGTTCTCGAAGTCGAAGGTGGCCACGTCCAGTCCTTCGGCAAAACGTGCCAGCGCGGCCATGTCATCGAAGCCGCCGACCGTCAGCGGCGCAACGTCTCCGGCGCAGGCACCGGCCTGCGGATCGAACACGCAAAAGCGCAACCCCACCGGCACGCCAGCCAGCGCCATCATGCGCGCCAGTTGGCCGCCGCCGACGATTCCGACGACAGGCGCGGTCATGGCACGGCAGGATCGGGCTGCACCAGCACATCGCGGGTTTGCGCAGCGCGGAAGGCATCCAGTGCCTCGCGAATGCGTGCATCGGTGCCGGCCAGGATCGCGGCGGCGAACAGCGCGGCATTCGTCGCCCCGGCCTGCCCGATGGCGAACGTGGCCACCGGCACACCGGCCGGCATCTGCACGATCGAGAGCAGCGAATCGAGCCCGTTCAGGGCGCGTGACTGCACCGGCACGCCGAGCACCGGCAACGGCGTCATCGCGGCCAGCATGCCCGGCAGGTGCGCCGCACCGCCGGCACCGGCGATGATCACGCGCAGGCCACGTTCGCGGGCATCGCGGGCATAGGCGAAAAGCCGTTCCGGAGTGCGGTGCGCGGACACGACTTCCTGCTCGAAGCCGATGCCGAGTTCGCCCAGACGCAGTGCCGCATGACGCATCGTTTCCCAGTCCGAACGCGAGCCCATCACGAGGCCCACGAGGACAGTCGCATTTTCGCTCATTCACGCCATCCCGATGCGAGAAGGGGTATTGTAGTCGCATCGGCTGGCAGACAGAATCGACTCCGTCCCGCAGCGTGTACACGACCATGTCCCTCGATCCCCGTCTTCTCGAAATCCTCCGTTGCCCGGCCAGTGGGCAGGCGCTCAAGACAGCCAGCGACAGCGAGCTCGACAGCCTCAACCGCGCCATTGCGACGGGTTCGGTGACGCGTGAGGACGGTAGTCGTCTTTCCACACCCCTCGCGGCGGCCTTGATCACCGTTGACGGCAGCCGCGCCTATCGCATCGACGAGGGCATCCCGGTGATGCTCGTGCCCGAATCGATCCCCCTCGCCGCACTGCACGCCGCAACCGGATGACGCGCATGCAACCGGGCGATTCAAGGATCGACCTCCACGCGCGACTGCATGGCGCGATGCAGGAATGGCTCGCCCAACCGCTGCACGACCTGTTCGACGAACTCGACACGCGCCTTTTCGACCTCGCCGAGCGCAGCATCTCGGGCACCACCCAGCACGTCTACTTCGACGCCCTGAGGCAATTGCGTCTGGCCCGGGTCGATGTCGAGACCCGCTTCCTGCAGAGCGCCGACCAGGCCCTGCAGTCGCTCCCGAAGGACGACATCCGGGCAAAGACCGCCGCGCGTGGCACGCTGGAGTTGCTCGACAAGGGCGAGCAGGAAGAAACCCTCAGCCTTGAACAGCAGACCCTCAGTGTCAGCGAGCAAGTTGCCCCGGCACTGGCCACTCTGCTGGCCCGTCTCGCACACCTCGCCGCTCAGCCGCCGCCGGCCGATCCCCTCACCAGCGCGCTTTCCCCGCGTGGACTCGGACGCGCCTTCCGCAATGCCTTGCAGGGTGTCGATATCGCCATCGAGATCCGCCTGATTGCGCTGGGCTTGTTCGGCCAGCACATCCTGCGCGCGCTCGAGCCGATGTATGCCCGGCTCAACACCTTGCTGCGCGAGGCCGGGATCCTTCCAGACCTGGTCGAGACTGCGCCCGCACACCCGCTTCTCGAGCGCGTGCCGATGCCCCGCCCGAACACGCCGCGGCGCGTGCCCGAAGTGGGCGATTCCGCCGCTGCGTCGCCCCCGGCTCCGTCTGCCCGCACGACCGTCCGTCCGACACCCGGTACCACGCCGGATGGCAACGCCGACCGCATCGGCGAACTGCATCATCTGATGCGGGTCACGCGCCCGGCCGCGGCATCGCCATCGGAACAGCAATCTGCCGACGCGAACGGCATCTTTCCGCAGCCACCCGCGCTGGCCGCATCGGCACTCGATGCCGCGCTCGACGATCTGTGGACCTACGATGAAGAGCCACTCGCATTCAAATCCAAGCTGCTGGACAAGGCGCGAACCATCGCACGCAACGAGGAGGCGCGCCTGACTTCGGATGACGAGGACGTGATCGATCTGATCGGCCTGCTCTTCGCCCGCATCCGTACCGATCCGGAACTGCCCGCACCGATGCAGGCCATGCTTGCGCGCCTGCATGTACCCTTCCTGCGAACCGCGTTGAAGGAGCCGCAATTGCTGCGTGCTGCAAGTCATCCGGCGCGGGAACTGCTCGACGAACTGGGCGAGGTGGCCGTCGGCTGGTGCGAGTCAGCCGATCCGGGTGGCATCGTGTTGAAACAGGTGGCCGTGACGGTCGAACGCCTCGCATCGCACCATCAGTCCGAGCAACCGATCGAATATGCGCGCGCCATCACCGACCTGCACCAGCAACTCGATGCCGGACGGCGGCGCGCCGAAGTCGCGGAGCAGCGCACCATCGAAGCCGTGATCGGACGCGAACGGCTCGCTCTCGCACGCAATCGCATTGCCACCCTGATCCAGCAGCGCCTCGGGCAATTCGAACCGACGCCCTGGGTGCGACAACTGGTTCGCGGCCCCTGGGCGCATCACCTGGCACTCGTGTGGTTGCGCAGCAACGAAAACAGCCCGATGTTCCAGCAGGCCCTGCACTTCGTCGACGAACTGCTGTGGGCGGATGACCCGAGCAACGGCCAGGGCGAGCACGAACGCCTGCTCAAGGCGCGCAGCGAGTTGCCGGTGCAACTGCGCGCCGGGCTCGAAGGCGTGACCTTGCACGACAGCGAAATCGCCGCCCTCGTGCGTCGGCTCGAAACCTTCCTCGATGCCCAGGTGCAGGCCAACGAGCCACCGGATTTCGCCTATGAATCCGACCCGCGTCTGGTACAAGCCGACTTTTCCGTTCAGTGGAAGGATGCCATCAGCGAAGATCAGCCTGCTCCCGAGCGCATCGACCCGACCCTGCTGGCGCGATTGCGCACCTTGTCGCCGGGCACCTGGTTCGAGTTCTCCGAGCACGGGCGCGAGGAAAGCGAGCGTGCCAAACTCTGCTGGACCAGCCCCTACACCGGCAAGTTGTTGTTCGTGAACCGCAACGGTGCAAGGCTGCGCGAGACCGGCAGCGAAGCACTGGCGCGCGAACTCGAAGACGGCCTCGTCCGCCTGCTTGATGGCAATCGCCTGCTCGAACGCAGCCTGCGCAACCTGATCGACCAATTGCGCACGAACATGCGCGAACTCGATCTCGCGCGCTCGTCCTGATCGACTTCGACTTCAACGCCGGCGCGAAAACAGACGGGCCTTGACGAAGCGGTTTTCGGTGCCGGCGCGCAGCCGCTGCAGATTGCCGCGGTGGGTGAAGACGATGAAGACGAAGGCGCTGATGGCAAACAACCCGCGTGCGGTCGGATCCACGCCCCCATTGAACGCCGCCATCGGCAGCAATGTCGCCGTTGCCAGCACGGTTGCAAGTCCGACATAACCGGTCGCGAACAGCACCAGCAACCAGGTCGACAGCACCGCGATCAACGCCAACGGCCAGATCACCGCCAGTCCACCGACCAGGGTTGCCGCGCCCTTGCCACCGCGAAAGCCGAAAAACACCGGCCAGACGTGCCCGGCCGCCGCCACCAGCACGGCCGCGGCCTGCCAGCCGGGATGCTGGAGCGCGGCCTCGCCGGACGCGGTTGGCAGCAGGGCCGCGAGCACGCCCTTGGCGACATCGATCAACGCCACCACGAGGGCAAACCGCCAGCCGCGCGTACGCAGGGCGTTGGTGCCACCGGCATTGCCACTGCCACTCTTGCGGATGTCGACACCGAGCATCCGCCCGAGGATCAGGCTGCCGGAGAGCGAACCCACGAGGTAGCAGGCCAGCACGAGCAGAACCGCAGGCAGCATCACCTCAGCCATCCGCATCGGCCTGCAGGCCGACCACGAGGGTGCCCGGTCCGGCATGCGCACCGATCGCCGGCCCGGTCTCCACCAGCCAGTCGCGACTCGGTGCAAGGCGGCGACGCAAGGCCGACAGCAGCACGCGTGCATCGTCCGGTGCATCGCAATGGCCCACCATCACCCGCCAACGCACATTCCTGGGCAGACGACGCACGATCCATGCGGCAAAACGCTCGGGGACATCGCCTTTGCCGAACAGGGCACCGCAAACCCCGAGCGTGCCCTCGCCCGTGATCCGCGCCAGCGCCGTCAACCCGAGGCCGCGCGCCAGGGGCAGCACCCAGGCTGGAATGCGCCCGCCACGCACGATGTGCTGAAGATCGCGCGCCGCTGCGAACAGATGGGTGCGTGGCGCAAGCCGCGCCACCGTGTCGCGGACTTCGGCAACCGTGCCGCCACGATCGGCACACTCTGCCGCGGCAATCGCCAGCAAGGCCTGGGCACAGGAAACCTGGCCACTGTCGAGCACTATCACCCGTCCCGCCGGACAGCGCGCCGCAGCGGTCTCACCCGATTGCAGGGTGCCGCTGAGCGGGCGCGACAGGCCGACATACACAATGTTTTCCGCATGCGAGAGCAACAATTCGAAGCAGCGGCGGAAATCACCCGGTGGCGGTTGCGAGGTTTGCGGCAATGTGCCTCCCAGGCGCAAGCGCTGGTAGAACTCGGCATTGCTCAGGGAAATCCGGTCGAGAAAGTCCTCTTCACCGAAGCTCACCCGCACCGGCACCACGTCGAGCGGCAGGCTGTCGCCGATCCCGGCCGGCAGGTCGGCAGCCGAATCGGTGACTACGCGCACCGCCATGTGTCGCAGTGCAGCGCGGTGCTGGGCCAGCATGTTCTCGGCCTTGCGCGCGCTGACCGTGCCGAACCGGCCGGCCAGTTCGAACAGTGCCGCGGGATCGGCGACATGGGCGTGCACGCGCAGCCGTTGCGCGCCGCCGGCGATCACCAGGCTGTCCCCGCCCATCGCCAGCACGGCATCGCGCAGGCCGAACCGATCGATTGCGCCGCCGCTCACCAGACATTCGCTGCACCAGGGCTTTGCCGGGTCGGCCTCCTCGTGCCAGTGGTTGCCGGCGAATTCCTCGTTCGTGGCATCGACCATCTCGCCCGCCGGCATGCGCAAGGCGTCGATGTAACCGTGGATGCCCTCGACCAAGTCGACGAAACCCTGAGCACCGGCGTCAACCACGCCGGCATTGCGCAACACGGCCAGTTGTTTCGGCGTGTTGGCCAGCGCCTGGCGTGCCTGCGCGACGCCGTGACCGAACCATCCCGCGACGTCGTTGCCCGGCTCCTGCAGCGCTTCGGCAAACGCATGGATGACACTCAGGATCGTGCCCTCGCGCGGCTGCGCCAGGGCGCCACGGGCCTGCCGGGAGCCCTGTCGTACCGCCTCGGCAATGCTGCGGATGTCGAGCTGGTGGGCATTGCCGACGGTTTCACTCGCGCCGCAAAAAAATTGCGCCAGGATTGCGCCGGAATTGCCGCGCGCACCCTCGATCGCGTCATCGGCCACCGCCTTCAGCAGACTTCCGGCACTGCCGGTCGGCCGACTCAGGCTGCCGCCGAGCACGGCCCCGAGGGTAAAGGCAAGATTGCTGCCGGTATCTCCGTCAGGAACCGGAAAAACATTGATTTTATTGAGATGTTCGCGTCGCTCCAGCACCCGGCGCATGCCTGCGGTCAGGGCACGGCGCAAGGCCGGCGCGGAAATGCGTGGACGCTTCGGGAATTCGACTTCGGAGGGGATCGCTGCCATGCGTGGCAGTCTGCCAGAGCGCACCGTCGCGGCAATGCTGCATTGCAGCGCAAGGACTGCCGAAATCAGCGTGCGTGTGCCACCGGCAACTTCCAGCCACGGCGGATCGCGAGGTAGCGCAGGCCGAAACAGGCAATGGCCCCGGCGACCATCGCCGGCGAGCGTGGCAGGTCCAGCCAGGCGGCCAAGGCCACCACGCCGCCGCCCGCCAGCGCCGCCACGGCATACAGCTCCGCCTGCAACACCACCGGCGTACGCACCACCAGCAGATCACGCACGATGCCGCCGCCGATGCCGGTGGTCATGCCCAGCAGCATCGCGGCGAAGGGCGACAGGTCGAAGCCCAGGGCCTTGTCGGTGCCGAGCACGGCGAACAAGGCAAGGCCCGCAGCATCGAAGGTCTGGACCGGATTGCGCAGGCGCTCGATCACGCGCGACCAGCGAAAGCACAGCAAACCGGCAACGATCGCCGCCGCCAGATAGCGCCAGTCCGCCAGCGCCGCAGGCGGCTGCGCACCGATCAGCACGTCGCGCACGATGCCTCCCGAGACCGCTGCCACGCAGGACAGCACGATCACCCCGAACAGGTCGAGTCGATGCCGCACCGCCAGCACGCCGCCACTCAGGGCAAACACGAAGGTGCCGATCAGGTCGAAACTCAGCAGCAGTCCAGGCATGACGTAGGAAGGGTTCCGACTGGGAAACGCCGACGGCGTGACGGTTGCCCGCCACGCCGTCGGATGCAACAGCGCCGCGGTTACTTGATCAGACGCAGGGCGAAGGGATAGCGGTAACGCTCGCCCTCGTTGGCCTTGAGCGCGGCGATGATGCTGAACACCAGCGCGGCGATGCCCACCGCGAACAGCAGCAGGACACCAATCAGGATCAGGGTCAGTACAAACGAAACCAGCACCGCAATGGCGACCGTGATCTGGAAGTTGAGTGCCTCCTTGCCCTGGTCATCGACGAAGGCAAACTCGTTCTTCTTGATCTGCCAGATGATCAACGGCCCCAGCACGTTGCCGAATGGAATCAGGAACCCCGCCAGAGCCGACAGGTGCGCGAACATTCCCCACTGACGGGCCTGCAGCGAGGTTTCCTTGCCCGAACCGTCATCACTGGCGGATGGCGGGATGTTTTCGATGTCGCTCATGCGTGTTCTCCAATGCAGTCATGCGTGCCGGCCGACCGCCCCATGCGATCCGCGCCCGGCCCATGTTTCTGTGCGCGCCACCTTATACCAGTTGTCCGCGCTTTTCATGTCGGCTCGACGCACACCGCCGGGTCGGGCGCGCGCAAGACCAGATCCTCGCCGGCCACCAGCACTCGACGCCCGCGCTCGCGCAAGGCCTGTGCATCCGTTGCCGAGCCGTAGTGGTACAGATGCAATCGATCCAGCAGGCCCGGCGGATACTCGCGTTCGAGATCCTCGATGCCACTGTGCGAGGGGTTGCCGACCAGGCCGCAATCGTGCGCGATCGGTTCGTCGCCATGGCCCAGGTTGAGCAGCACCTCGGGAATCGGACGTGTGTCCCCGGTGTAGACGAAACTGCCGCGCAAGGCGATGCCGAAGGCGGTTTCGGGTGCGTGGTGGCGCACCGCAAACACGTCGAACCACAGCCCCGCATGCCAGAAGCCACGCGAATGCGGCACGAGGTGGACGGCATCCCACCAGTTCGCCCCACCCTCGGCAAGCACACCCGGATAATCGGCCACACGTCGCTGCACCAGCGGCACCAGCGGCGCTGGCAGATACATGCGGCAGCTTCCGCGCCGCGTCGGGTCAAAATACAGGTGCACGAACAGGCGTTCGAGCCCGGCCAGATGATCGAAATGGGTATGGGTAAGAAACAATGCCGGCGGCGGTACGCCGTAGCGCGACAGGAAGGCACTCAGGGCCTCCTGGCCGCAGTCGATCATCAGCACGGGGGCGCCATCGCGTTCGAGCACGGCGCTGGCCGACCCCAGTTCCACTGCGGCGGCGTTGCCGACACCCAGGACATGCAGGTTCCAGCGCGCGGTCATGTCGAATCCCCCCCCACCAAGGTGTGTGCGTGCGCATCCTGCACCCTGCGCCAGTCTTCGGCGGAGATGCCGCCGAGCTTGTCGAGCGAGCGTTTCAGCCGTTGCAGGTTCGCCTGTTGCCAGGCAACGGCCGGCGGACGCAGGCGGCCTCGATCGAAGTCGATCAACCAGACTTCTCCTGCCCCGTCCAGCAGGATGTTGTGGGCGTTGAGGTCGGCGTGGAAGGCACCGATGCGATGGAAGCGTGCAATCATCATGCCGATCTTCTCCCAGGGCACCTGTCCGGGTGCCGCACGCAGTCGTTCGGCCACGGTGCGCGCATCGGGAATCAGCAAGGTCATCAGATCGGCCCGATAGAACAGCCCATGACGCCGCCATGTGGCAAACACCGGTCGCGGCACCGGCAGGCCACGGCGATACAAGTGCGCCAGCAAGCGCAACTCCCGCACGCAACGGGTACGCTCTTCGCCGAGAAAGAGATAACTTTCGCGGACCCAGTGTCCGACCAAGCCGCCGCGGCGATAGTGGCGCAGCAGGCCGGTGCCGAATTCGTCCTGCACCAGGACCGCGCCGCCGCGCCCGCCACGTCCACCAAGCACCTCGCTGTGCCGCCATGCGCGCGGGTCATGCAATTCCGGCGTGGCTTGTGGAAGCACCGCAGGGTCGAACAGAATCACGCCCTGCGCGGACGCGACGCGACGAAAATCCTCGACGGTGGCAGCAGCGTTCCGCATCGACCAGCCAGTGGCAACCCTGACACGAGTGTAGCAAGTTGAGCCTCATCGACCCGCCCGAGCACCTGGCTCTCCTGCGCCTTTCGGCCCTGGGCGATGCAAGCCATGTCGTGCCCCTGGTGCGCACCTTGCAGCGCAACTGGCCGCAGACCCGGCTCACCTGGATCATCGGCAAGGGCGAACGCATGCTGCTGGATGGACTCGAAGGCGTCGAATTCGTCGTCTATGACAAGAAAACCGGCTGGCGCGGGATGCGCGAACTCTGGCAACGGCTGGCCGATCGGCGCTTCGATGCCCTGTTGCAGATGCAACTGGCGGCGCGCGCCAACCTGCTCGCCTTCGGCATCGATGCGCCGCTGCGGATCGGCTATGACCGGGCACGCAGCAAGGAAGGCCACGGCCTGACGATCAATCGTCGCATCCCGCCGGGTGGTCGACACGTGCTGGACGTGCTCGGCCGCTTCGCGCTGCCGCTCGGACTGGAACAGACCCGGGTCGAATGGAACCTGCCGATTCCGCAGGCAGCACGCGACTGGGCCGAGGAGCACCTGCCCGGTGACATGCCCACGCTCGTCGTTTCGCCCTGCTCCAGCCATCCACTGCGCAACTGGCTGCCGCAGCGCTACGCCGCCGTCGCCGACCACGCCGTGCGCCGGCACGGCTATCGGGTCGTGCTGTGCGGTGGTCGCAGCGCGCTGGAGCGCGCAACCGCCGACGCGATCCTCGCGGCGATGCGGGAACCCGCGCTGGACCTGGTCGGGCGCGACACGCTCAAGCAATTGATGGCGCTGCTGGAACGCGCCGACATCCTGCTCGGGCCCGATGCCGGACCGGTGCACATCGCCAACGCCCTGGGCACCAAGGTCGTGGGTCTTTACGCCTGCACCGATCCCGAGCGCAGCGGGCCGTATTCGGATCGGCGTTTTACCACCAACCACTATGACGCTGCGGCACGACGCTTCCTGCGCAAGCCGGGTGAAGCCCTGCGCTGGGGCAAGCGGGTGGAATTTCCCGGCGTGATGGACCTGATCGGGATCGAAGAGGTCATCGACTGCCTCGATCGCTGTGTCGCGGAGCTGCGCTCTCAGCCCGCCGGCGGCGCGCCTGCGGCACGGTAATCGGCGTAGGACTTTTCCTCGACGTAGGCGGATCCCAGGGCGCGATTGATCTCGCGCTTGAGCCGTGCGCGCTCGTCATTCTGGAAATACACCGAGCGCGCCAGTTCGATGAAGCGCGCGTCGAAGGCCTGCGCGGCTTCCTTGTCGCGAATGTCATCCTCGATCTGCCACAGACGCTCGTTCACCGCCTTGAGCGCGGCACGCAGGTCCGCGATGTCGATCCGCGAGGCCTCGTGTGCCGACCAGGTGTGTTCGAGTGCACGCAGTTCGTTGCGGACATTCGCAAGCTTGGCGGCATCGTGCATCCGCTCGGACTTGATTTCGAGAATCGCGATCTTGTCCAGCAGTTCGCCAAACGAGACGGGAACGAGGATTTCGGACATGTGGGCTTCCATGCTGCCGAGACAGGCCTCACGCCGGCCTGTTGGCGGAGAGGGTGGGATTCGAACCCACGTTACGGCGAAACCGTAAACCGGATTTCGAGTCCGGCGCATTCGACCACTCTGCCACCTCTCCGGTCGACCTTGGCACACTGCGGTGCGCAAGAGTTCGCCATGATATGC
>WBZR01001361.1_pt1 | contig 30996 bp, 30 predicted proteins | sample 5204231 | NCBI WGS metagenome assembly WBZR01 (sample SAMN12412403, study PRJNA552823) | activated sludge metagenome | isolation source: activated sludge from anammox sidestream of wastewater treatment plant... | place: USA: Virginia | collected 2017-08 | reverse complement strand
AGATGTTGCCGACGTCGGTGACGGCGGTGAGGCCGCCGCGGGCGTTGTCGGCGCGGATGCTGCCGACGCCGGTGGTGACCTTGACTTCGCCACCGGGCTCGCCGTCGGCGGAGTCGGCGATGACGACCGCGTCGCCGACGTCATTCTTCAATGAAATGTTCTTGCGGAAGCCGGAGATGTGGAGATCGCCGACGTCGTTGGTGACGTCGATGTCGACATCTGGCGGGGCGGTGATCTGCCACTGGACTTCGTAATTGCGGATGCTGGTGCCGCCCGGGTGTCTGGCCTCTGCGCGGACGACGCCGTCGGCGTTGGCGAGGGTCACTTCGATGTCGGCGACGGCCTGATCGGCTTCGTGCTGGTTGCAGCCCTTGCCGATTTTGATGATCTCGGCCTTGACCTCGGTGGCGGCAGGGTCGGCCTTGACGGTGATGCGGCCGACGGAGTTATCGACGACGAGCCTGTCGGTCGGGCGTGGGGCGGAGAGCGTGAGGTGGTCGCGCGTGGCGAAGGGGGTTCCGCAGCCGACGAGGAAGAGGCCGAGGAGGGAGAGGGCGGCGGCCGGTCGGCGGAGCAGGGCGATTTGCGGTCGGGATGGGTTTTTGCGGCTGACGAGGGCAAGGGATTCGTGCATGTCTGTGTCTCCTTGAGAGTATCTGACATCGGAACGGGGAGTCGGGATAGGGCGATTTTTCGATTCCCATCGTGGACCGGCCGGGGGAAAACCTGCTCGGTGCAGGTGGACCACCACTGGAGTGTATTAACGGGTCAGGCGGGGAATATTTTCGAAAGGGTCCGCCGGACTTGGAAATCGATATAACCGCAGATTAAGATGGCACCCGTCGTCCAGCGCTTGCAAGAGGAGGCTCGCTGTATGTCTATGTCCTCATCCCGCCGAGGAATTACCCGAATAGAAACGCTGCTACTGGTCGTTGCCCTGTCGTTTGCCGCCGCAGCGGTGGTGCCCGAGCGGGGCAGCATGGACCGCCGGAAGCAGCGTCAGGAATGTGCCTATCGACTCGGCCTGCTGGCGAAGGCGTCGAGCCATTACTCGATGGCGAACGATGGGTGGATTCTTGGGTCGCCGAATTCGTCGGGGGCGTATCTGTTGAATCGCACCGTGGCTTATGGACCTGCGGTGCAGGTGTGGGACTTCATGGGTCCGCTGGCGGAGTTCTACGGTTTGGGCTTCACGCTACCGCCGGAGTCGGGCAGCCAGGCGGCCATTGCGGAGCGGTTTAATCAGATTCGCAATTCCGAGGTGTTCCACTGTCCGGCGAATGGCTTCATGGCGTCTGGCTATCCATCTCCCGGCGGCGTTGACGCCGGAACCGGGCCGATGATCAGCTACAACACAGCGCGTAATCAGCTCTTTCTTCCAGGAAATGTCGATGTTGGCGTGCAATCCATTGGCACATCCGCCAATGTGATTCTCCCAGCAGGGTACCTGCCGAAGATCGATCGTCTTGGGGATTTGTCGAGAAAGGTGTGGAGTGCCGACGGGGCGCGGTATTCGACCATTGAGATTCAACCGGATTACGATCTTGCAGTCAGAGCTTCCTTTGGAGGAACGTTTTCTGACGCTGGATCGTACTCAAAGAGTTCCCGCTCGTGGGACCGTCGTCGCGCGCCGGGCAATGGGTCGCTTTCGAGAACAGATGCGAGGCATTATGGCTTTCGCCATTCCGACACCGATCCGCCGGTGGGTGCGCCGGCTGAGGCCTTCAAGCACAATCTCGCTTTCTACGATACTCACGTCGAAACGCAGGGCGATCTGACCTCAACGAACCCGCATCAATGGTTGCCTGTTGGGAGCACTCTTCATTCCACCGATATTTGGCGGGATACAATTCTGCACTTTGGTCTGCCGCCCATCAGTCTGCTGATTAATTAGTTTCTACAGAATCGCGCCGGCCCGCCGCTCGCCTGGCGGGCCGGTGAACGCGGTCAGAACTTGACCTTCGGCGTTTCCTGGGCCTCTTCGCCAGCCTTGAAATACTCAGCCGGTTTGACGCCGGTCCAGCCGGCGTAGAGGGAGCCGGGGAAGGCGCGGATGTAGCCGTTGAGCCTTTCGGCGGCGCTGTTGTATTTCTTGCGCATCTCGGCGATGCGGTTCTCCGTGCCTTCGAGTTCGACCTGAAGGGCGCGGAAGTTTTCATTCGCCTTCAACTCGGGGTAGCGCTCCTGAATGACGAGGAGGCGGGAGACGAAGCTGTCCATGGCGTTGCTGGCCTGCATCTTGGCGCCAGTCGTGGCTGCGCCGGTGTAGGCCTTGCGCGAGTCGGCGATGCCCTGGAGCAGGTCTTTTTCGTGGGTGGCGTAGCCTTTGACGGTCTCGACGATGTTGGGGATGAGGTCGAAGCGGCGTTTGAGGACGACTTCGACATCGGCCCAGGCGCTTTTGACGCCTTCATCCATGGTGATCGTGCTCTTGTAGCCGCTGTAGGCGCAGCCGCCGGCGAGCAGACCGCCGCCGAGCAGGACGACAATTAACAATAAAATCGCCTTTGATGCACTCATACCAGAACCTCCGCTTCGTGAAAGAGTTGCCCCACAGGAGCCGCAATATTTCGCGCTGCCGGGGTTTGCTTGTCCGCACTGTGAGCAATTCGTCATTTCAATCCTCAATTTCTATCGCATGGTCAGGGGCGCGATTACCAGCCGCCGCCGGCGCCGCCGCCGCCGAACGATCCGCCGCCGCCTCCGCCGAAGCCCCCGCCGAATCCTCCTCCGCCGCCCCAGCTTGACCCACCGCCCCAGCCTGAGCGGCGACTATTCGCGAGGCCGCTGAGGACGTTGCCGAGGATCATGCCGGTGACGAAGTTGCCGCCGCCCCAGCCGTAGCGACGTCGCCCGCGACCGCCGCGGAAGACGGCGCTGAAGATGACGATCATGACGATGAGGCTGAAGCAGGAGGCGACTCCGCCTGCCGCGGTGCCACGACCCCGGCGCGAGCGCACGTTGATATTCGGCATGCCGGTGAGCTCAACGCCCGCATCCTTGGCGACGGCTTTTGCCAGTGCCGCCGTGCCCATCAGGATGCCCTGGCTGTAGTCGCCTTTTCGGAAATAGGGGACGAAGTATTGCTGTGCGACGGTATCGCAGTAGAGGTCGGGGATGGCGTCTTCGATGCCTTCGCCGGTGATGATGCGCCACTTGCGGTCCTTAACGGCGATGAGGATGAGGCAGCCGTTGTTATCCTTTTTCTGGCCGAGCTTCCACTTTCGGGCGGTCTCGATGCCGAGGGTGTAGATGTCGCGGCCGTTGGTGGAGTCGATGGTCCAGACCTTCATCTGGGCGCCGGTCTTTTGCTCCAGCTCCAGTAGCCAGCCGTTGATTTGGCCGATCGCATCGGCGCGGATGACGCCGGCGTCGTCGATGACGCCGGTGCGCGGCGTTTGATCTGCGCGGGCGACGGGCACGCAGGCGATGAGCACGATCAGCACCGCGGCGGATCGGAATCGTCGATCGAACTTATTGCGATGGGCGTCTTGTGAATGGCCCATCCCGCATGGTGGATAGGGCATTCTCACTTCCTGTTGCTCGTCTGTCCGTCCATCTTGGTCGCCAGTAACTCGACGTCCTGGTAGACGGCCTCGAATTCATCCCAGCTTCCCTCGGCGTCGGGCCGAACGGCTTCGCGCAGCCCGGCTAGCTTGCGACCTGCGATCGACTCGCAGGCGGCGAGGACATCGGTGGCCGGGAGGTATTCCTTGCGGTCGTCGAGCCAGAGCACACCGCGGAGGGTTCGCAGGGTCTGCAGGGCGATGTCGCGTTCGAGATCGACGAGGAAATCGACCTTGCCGCCGGTGGCCAGCAGGCCCTGGCGCAGGCGGATCAGGATGCGCTTGAACTCGCGCTCGCATTGCAGCCGCAGATACTCTGGCTCAATGTTGATCTGCTCGAAGTAGTCGCGGCCGCAAAGTGTCAGCCGGCGCTGGTGAATCTCGAGAAGTTCCAGCGGGAATGAGTCGCTCGACGACGCGATGTACTCCGGGGTCATGGTGAGCGGGGCCGCAACGCGCATGCGGGCCATTTGCGGGCCGTGGGTGGCGAGGCGGCGGATCATCATTAGGTCAATCTTTCGCAGGACCAAGACGGTCGTCGCGCCGTGGTCGGATTTCTCGAACTCGGGTTCGAGCACCGGGCCGAAGACGGTCAGGCCGAGGAGGTCGTCTGCGGCCAGCGCCTCGAGAAGGTCGCGCAGATCGGCGAGCGGGCGCTCCATGCCGGCCGGGAGGCGGCACGATGGATCCGTCGAGATGGGATTTTGGGTGGCGCTAGCCTGCATATCGAGTCCTTCCACAAATGTGACGTTGGAAGAATAGTTCATTTTCGCCGGTCGGGCCATTAGAGAAAGGCAAATGATTTGTAATCCCTCCGGAAGTATCATGTAGGGCGTGGATTTATTCGCCGAGAAGCGCAAAGAAGCCCTGGCGCGAGCCCAGCCGCTGGCGGTGCGAATGCGACCGACGAGCCTCGATGAGTTCGCGGGGCAGCAGCATTTCCTCGGGCCGGGCAAACTGCTGCGCCGACTGCTGGATGCCGATCGTCTGAGCAGCGCGATTTTCTACGGACCGCCGGGCACGGGAAAGACGACGCTGGCGGGGATCATCGCGGCGCGGACGCAGGCGGCGTTTGAATCCGTCAATGCGGCGGCCATCGGCGTCAAAGAGGTGCGCGAGATCCTTCAACGGGCGCGGCATCTGCTGGAGGACGATGGGCGGCGGACGGTTTTGTTTCTCGACGAAATTCACCGGTTCAATCGGGCGCAGCAGGACGTGCTGCTGGGCGACGTGGAGGACGGGATTGTCATTCTGGTCGGCGCGACGACGGAGAACCCGTTTTTCAGCGTGAACTCGCCGCTGGTCTCGCGGAGCCAGATATTTCAGTTCGAGTCGCTGACCGACGATGATTTGAGTCAGTTGATGCGGCGTGCGCTGGCGGACGTGGATCGCGGGCTGGGGAAATACAACGCGACGATCACCGACGAGGCGCTGAGTTTTCTCGCCAGGACGAGCGACGGCGATGCCCGACGGGCGCTGACGGCACTGGAGGTGGCGGTGCTTTCGCAGCAGTCGCCGGGGGCCACGTCGTCTGCCGTGACGCTGGAGACGGCGCAGGATTCGATCCAGCGCAAGGCGATCGTCTATGACGGCACGGGCGACGAGCATTACGACGCGGCCAGCGCGCTGATCAAGTCGATGCGGGGCAGCGATCCGGACGCGACGGTGTATTGGCTGGCGCGGATGCTGGAGGCGGGGGAGGACCCGCGGTTTCTTGCCCGGCGAATCGCGATCTGCGCGGCGGAGGATGTGGGCAATGCCGATCCGATGGCACTAGTCCTGGCGCACGCGGCGGCGCAGGTGACGAAGTTTGTCGGCCTGCCGGAGTGTCAGTTGCCGCTGGCCCAGGCGGCGATCTACATTGCCTGCGCCCCGAAGAGCAACGCCAGCGCGATAGCCATCTGGAACGCGGCGAGCGACGTGAAGAACAACCGGACGATCCCGGTTCCCCGACATCTGCGCGATACGCACTACAAGAGCGCGGGGCAACTTGGCCACGGCGAGGGCTATCAGTACGCGCACGATGCGCCCGGCGGCATGGTCGATCAGGACTATCTCGGCGTGGACAAGACCTATTATGTTCCCACCGACCGGGGGCATGAGAAGCAAATGGGGACGTATCTGGACAAGTTCAAATCGCTGCGTCAGGGGACGAAGTGATCATCGTCTCGCCGAGGAGCGCGGTCATCACCTGATTGCTCAGCAGCAATCCCCGCCGCGTGAGTCGAAAGCCGCTTGAATCGCGGGCAATCAATTTCAAGTCTGTGTACTCATCGAGCTGCCGGGCGAAGAGCGTTTCGGCCCGGAAGCCCGTGACCGCTTCAAATCTCCGGTAGTTAATCCCGTCGGTCAGGCGGAGCATCTGGATGGCCGTCTCTCGTGCGCGGTCTTCCGGCGAGAGGGACTCATCCTCCACGACGATGGAACCCTCGCCCGACTGCATTGCCTCGACGTATTTTCGCACGTCGGCGACGTTTTTTCGCCGCACGCCGCCCAGGTACGACACCGCCGAGGGGCCGATGCCCAGGTATTGGCGGTTTTCCCAGTAGATGATGTTCGCACGGCACCGTCGGCCCGGTCGGGCAAAGTTGCTGATCTCGTAGTGCTCGAATCCGGCGGCGGTCAGCAGGTCGATGGTGCATTCGAACATGTCCGCTTCGACGTCTTCATCGGCCTGGACGACGCGCCCCTGGTGCCGCAGGCGTGTCAGCGAAGTGCCCGGCTCGTACATGAGGGCGTAGCACGACAAATGCTCGGTGCCGACGTCGATGGCTCGGCTGAGCGTCTCGCGCCAGGAAGCGAGGGTCTGGCCGGGGATGGCATAGATGAGATCGAGATTGATATTATCGAACCCGGCGCGGCGGGCCGACGCCACGGACTCGAAGATGTGCCGGGGATCGTGGATTCGTTCGAGGACTTTGAGCTCGTCGGGGTTGAACGACTGGGCGCCGAAGCTGATGCGGTTGACGCCGTGTCGTCGAAGGAGGTCGAGCTTGAGTTCATCGGTGCTGGATGGATTGGCCTCGACGGTGAACTCGCTGACCGGCCCGGCCCGTTCGACCAGAAGCCCGAGAATCTTTCCGAGTGCATCTGCCGGGAGGACCGTGGGTGTCCCGCCGCCGACGAAGATGGTCTCGACCGGTCGACGCGGATCGCGCGCGGTCAGCTCCGCGGTGAGTGCCGCGATGAGGCCATCGACCAGGCCGGGGATGGTCGGCAGGGAATAAAAGTCGCAGTAGCCGCACTTCGTCGTGCAAAAGGGCAAGTGGACATACCATCCCAGGTGGGGCTGATTTTGGCTGGAATCGGTCGGCTGCGGCTTCATTGCCGCATGTTACAAGACCTGCCCCCGGCCTGCCTCTCGCGATGGGGAGATTGCTTGAACCGGGCCGTTGATTGCAGTAAATTGGGTTATCTCGACTGGTGGAGCACTCGGCTGGCGGGCCGACACGGGCTCGATCCGCGAACGTATAATTAAAACATGCTGGTTAATCTCATCACGTTCACTAAGAAGGGCGGGCGCAAGGACTTCGGCGTCGGCGCGAACAAGCTCATCATCGGGCGTCGCCCCGAGGCCGATATCCGCATCCCCGTCGGCGAGGTCTCCAGAGACCATTGCGAAATCAAGGTTCAGGGTGACAAGGTCCTCGTCCGTGACCTGGACAGCAGCAACGGCACCTTTGTGAATGACCAGCGGGTGTCGGAGGCGACGCTCAAGCCCGGCGACCACATGCGCATCGGCCCGGTGGAGTTCACGGTCCAGATCGACGGCGTGCCTGCCCAGGTGAAACCCGGCGCGGCCAGGCCTGCTCAGAAGGCCGCCAGCACCAACGGGCCGACCAAGATCGCCAAACCGGCCGCGGCATCGCCCGCCGCGGCGAAGCCGGCTCCGGCGAAACCGAGCACCGACGACGACGATATCGACTTCGACATCGACGAACTGGTAGAGCTGAATTCCGGCGATCTGAGCGACTTTGATATCGGCGAGGTCGACGAGGAACTAAGCGATTCCGACGTCGTCACGAACAAGGTGGACGACGTTGAAGAGGTTGAGGAGATCGAAGAGATCGAGGAAATCTCCGAAGACGACCTGATCGTCGATGACGATTCCGACAAGATATAGCCGCTCAGCGGGGGTCATACGCCGGGCGAACTGCAGGCAGCCATTTCCATCATTTTCAGGTTGTACCCCTTTTTTTGGATCGATCCGCGCGGCCGGTTTGCCCGGCGCGCGAGATTTCCGGCCGTGGGAGTGCCAGCTTGCATGGCACTTCGGGGAAATTTCGACCCCCCGGGGCCATTGATTTCCCGTCGAGGAAAGTAGCTAATGGGCACGAGTTTGCCTATCGGGTCGGAGCGTTGAAAAACGAGGCTATTGAGTTCGGGAATCGGTATCGGGGTCGGTTCTGCATGATCTATCAGTCGATTGCGAGACAGGCATGGCGCAACAACGCGCCAGGCTCCATGAACCGGCCCTCGTCCGTCTCGAAACTAAGCCCCCCAACCTTACTTTTCGCCGAGGTTCACTCCCTACGCCTCTGGGCCTTAAGATTCTCCCACACGGGCAAGTGCGCCCGGATGGCCGATGTGCCGGGAGGCTTGGACCCGAGTGCCGCACGACATCCTCAAACCGATCCTCACCTGGGGGGAGATGGTCAAGTTCTCCCACTCCGTCTTCGCGCTGCCGTTCGCGCTTTTTGCCACTTTCCTGGCGAGCCGCGATCTGCCGGGCGGCTGGCCGGGCTGGGGACGGATCGGTCTGATCATCGCGTGCATGGTTTCGGCGCGCAGCTTTGCGATGACGTTTAATCGCATCTGCGACGCGGCGCTGGACGCGCGGAATCCACGGACGGCGACGAGACCGATACCCGCCGGCAGGATCACGCTGGTCCAGGCGTGGGTGTTTACCGCCGTCGCGGCGATCGTCTTCGTCACCGCCGCCGCCGGGTTTGGGAAGTTTTTCGGCAACTGGTGGCCGATGAAGTTGTCGCCGGTCGTTCTCGCGGCGCTGGCGTTTTATTCGTATTGCAAGCGGTTCACAGCGATGGCCCACTTTGTGCTGGGGGCGGTGATCGCGGCGGCGCCGACGGCCGCGTGGATCGCCGTCAACCCGGCGACACTGGACATGACCGTTGTCCTACTCACGCTGGCAGTGATGTTCTGGATCGCGGGGTTCGACATTATTTATGCCTGCCAGGATGTGGAGATCGACCGGCGCGACGGCCTCTTTTCCATTCCCGCGAGACTCGGCGTCGCCAAGGCGCTCTTCGCGTCGCGGGCCTGTCACGTCGTGACGGTTTCGATGCTATTGGGTCTGGGGTTCCACGCGGGTCTCGGCAGTTGGTACTGGGCCGGGGCCGCCGCAACCGCCGTGCTATTGTTCGTGGAGCAATCGCTGGTGCGGGCGAATGATCTATCGCGCGTCAATCTCGCCTTCTTCACGGTCAACGGATTCATCAGCCTGATGCTGGGCGCGGCGGGCATTGCCGATCTGATGACTTAAGTCAACAGGCCCATCCATCTGCACCAGTCAACCGCCCCCTTCATGCCTGCTTCGATTTCGACTTTGGGATCGTAACCCAGTTCGCGCATGGCCTTTTCGCAGGAGACGCCGACGTGCCAGTGCGACTCGCCGACGAGGTGCAGCGTCTGCCAGTAAAGCTGCATCGAGGCGAGGACGATGTCGCCGGCGAAGGCGATCGGCCCCACCATCGCGGGCAGTCGCAGGTAGCGCGGCTCGACGCCGCATGCCGCGGCCATGGCATCGGTGACGATCTTGGTTGTGTAGGTCCGGCGATCGGCGATGTAGTAGGTCTGGCCCTTGGCCGCCGGATGCGTCAATGCCAGCCGGCAGCCCTGGATGAGATTGTCAATGTGGCTGAGGCTGCGGGCGTAGTCGCCGCTGCCGACGAGCGGCATCTTTCCGTGGATGATGCGCTTGTAGATCTCGACGTGGCGCTGCGGCACCGGCGGACCGTAGAACATGCACGGCCGCAGGTGCACCACCTCGATGCGACCCCCGGCGTCGTTCAATAACCGCTCGGCGTGCCATTTGCTGCGGCCATAATGGCTGAGCGGCTTGGGCGGATCGGATTCAACCATCAGGCGATCGCGCGAGTCGGAACGCCCGGCGGCGGCGTTGCTGCTGATGTTCACGAACCGGCCGGCCCCACCGCTTATGGCTCCATTGAGCAGTCGCCGGGTGCCTTCGGTGTTGATCTCGTACCAGTCGCGGGTTCGGCGGACGTGGAGAATGCCTGCCGCGTGAAAGATGGTGTCGACGCCTTTGGTCGCCTCGATGAGCGCCTTTTCATCGCGCAGGTCCGCGGCGACATACTCGACGGGAACCGGCAACTGCCCCGGCTGCGCCGAGGCGCGCGTCAGGTCGTGCGGCAAGACCATGCAGCGCACCGCCGTCAGACCGGCGGGCGGATCATCGCGCAGGGAATCCAACAACGCGGTCGTCAGCCAGCCGGGCACGCCTGTAAGGAGGAGGCGGCCCAGGGGCCTAGGCGCGGGGCTCAAGTTGTGCGCTCCAGGGTTGGCGGGCCTCGCTGATGGGTCGGCTGTACTTTCGCATGAGGTCCCAGATGCGAATCTTGATCATGTCGAATGGGTCAAAGAGCATGCAGCGGACGAAGTTGATGCGCGAGCCGGCCTTGTTGTCCCAGTGGACCGACTCGAAGAAGCACTGGATATTCTGAAGGTGCATCAGATAAAACAATTCGACGTCGATCATGCCGCCGTCGATCCGGCAGAGGGGAAAAATCTTCTGCACCGTCTCGCGGCGGAACAGCTTGAAGCCGCACTGGCTGTCGACGACGGCCTTCTTGAAGACGATCAGGTGGGTGAGAATCTGAAGCGAGAGGCCGACGATGCGCCGCCACTTGGACTCGTTGTCCTGGTAGGTTCGCACGCCGACGACCGCGCCGCAGCCGTGCTTCTCGACGTCGTCGATGAAGCGGCCGACCTCTTCGATCGGCACGGCGTGATCGGCATCCATGAACAGGACCAGTTCGCAGCGGGCATCGAGACAGCCGCGACGGACGGCCGCGCCCTTGCCGAGGTTGCGCCCCTGGCGCACGGCGCGGACGTTCGGCCAGCCTTCGGCGTTGATGCGATCGACGATGTCGGGCGTGCCGTCGCTGCTGCCGTCATCGACGACCAGCACCTCGTACTTCTCGAAGTGGGCATCGAGGTACGGACGAATCTCGGCCAGCGTCTGAGGCAGACGGTGGGATTCGTTGTAGGCGGGAATGACAACCGACAGTGATTGGCTTCGCTTGTGCGTTTCGGCTTCCATGGCTACTCGGCACCCGGTTTCTGGAGGACCAGCGTATAGTAGAACAATCCCTGCCGATGCGACAAGGGTTTGAATCGGCCTTCGAGCAGATGGCGGCGGGTCTGCGGCCAGTCGGCGAGATAACCGCGGAGAAAGTGCCACTCCGAGCGGATCAGGCTGCCGAACCACTTCAGATACGGCGTCACCAGCCACCATCGGCGGAGGAAACAGCGAAAGGCCAGCCGAATCTGCGGGCTGGAGGGGAAGTCGATGATCCCCAGCTTGCCGCCGGGCTTGAGGATCCGCCAGCACTCGTCGAGGAAACTCTTCACGTTCTCGGCGGTCTCCAGGTGGTGCAGGGCGTGGATGCTGAGGGCCCAATCGGCCTGACCGTCGGGGACCGGGAGCTTGCGCACGTCGGAGACGGTGAAGGTGAAGCGCTTCTCGTTCTCCAACTCGGGGTACGGCGTGATATCGACGCCGTTGAGGTTGTGGAACCCCATGTCATGGAGCGTGGTGAGTGCCTCGCCCATGCCGCAGCACAGGTCGTAGACCACCGACTGCCGGCTATCTTTCGTCAGGCCGAGTCGCTCGAGCTTTTCGCGCATCTGCGCCTGCCGCCGCTCGTGCTGGCGCGGGTCGCTGTAGACCTGGGTCCAGTAGGCGTCCTTTTCCGTCTTGGCGGCGGCGGGCTCATTCGGCTTGGTCAGGACGAGGTAATAAAGGAAGAACTCGCGGTCCCAGCGCTCGACGCGCAGCGGGCTCTCGTGAATCGCCAATTCGGTGGAGGGCCAGACATCGAGGTACGGGTCGAGGTAGTCCCACTCCTCGTCGACGATGTCGGCGAAGTTGCGCAGGTTCGGCGTGATGGTGCCGATGCGATGGCGCAGCAGCGAGAACAAGAGCCTGATCTGCGGGCTGCCGGGAAAGTCGAGGATGAAGAGTCGTCCGCCGGGCTTGAGCACGCGACAACACTCTTTGAGAAACTCAGCGACGCCGCGCGTGCCGCCCATGTGGTGCAGGGCGTGGAGATTCATCACCACGTCGAACTCGTTATCCGAGAAGGGGAGGCCCTTCACGTCGCAGGCGATGAAGCGCCGGCCGTTGGAATTGTTCCAGGACGGCTGATAGAAGCTGTCGACGCCGTAGAGCCGCTGGAAGCCGTTGTCGTGGAGAATGGAGAGGGCCTCGCCGCGACCGCAGCAGGTGTCGAGAATCTTGACGGAGCGGTCGAGCTGGAGGATGCCGAGCTTGGCGAGCTTGGCGGGGATCTTCGCGGTGCGCTGGGAATGGAACGGCTCGAGGTAATGCGCCGAATTCCATTGGACCGTTTCCATGTGTCAGCCTCGTCCGGTTTCAGGCGGTTTTGGTGCGGCGATAGGTCAGGGTAATCATGACGCTCGAGCACTGCCAGCGGAAGAACGGCACGTGCTCGATGGCATGGTTGAACGCCACCAGGGTTGAGAGGAACCACTTCGGACACTTAAACGGAAACAGGAACGGGGCGATCTTGAAGCTCGTCAACTCGTAGCCGTCGTGCCCCTCGAAGAAGCTGCGCCAGCGGCGCGGCGTGAACGACTTTTCGCCGGCGGCCCGATGGCCGGGCGTCAGCTCGCGCAGCTTGCGGAGGACGGCGAGCCCGTTGGACTCGGTCAGAAGGCAGCGGCCGCGGGCGACGCGCATCATCTCGCGGGCCATGGCGCGCGGATCGTTGACATGGTGCATGACGTCGAACTCGACCGAGGCGTCGAACTCTTCATCGGCCCAGGGGAGCTTCTCGGCGTCGGCCTGCACGGCATCGAGGCCCTGACTGCGCAGCCAATCGACACCTTCGGGGAAGTACTCCGAGGTGATGTAGCGGCGGATCGTCCCGGTGTTGGCCGCGAGGATGGCCTTGGACATGTCGCCGTTGCCGGAGCCGATTTCGCAGAAGTCGAGGTTCTTGCCGCCGCCGAACGTCTCGTAAAAGAAGCGGACGTAGCGGGGAATGATGAAGGCGTCGCTGATGTCGCCGACGAGCTTCTTGCGCCACGACGTCTCGGCGTCGTGAATCGCTGCCCAGTTCTCTTTGTGTTCGGCCGTTTGTGTCGTCATATCATCTGCCGCCGGTGGATGCTGAGGGATTGGGCGTTAAACACGTTGGTGATGACCTTCGCGCCTTCGAACTCGACATTGTAGTGAAGCCGCTTCATGCCGAGCGAGGCCATGTGGGCGGTCAGCTCCTTATGATTGGCGGGAGCGTAGAGCATGAGGAATCCTCCGCCGCCGGCGCCGGCGATCTTGCCGCCGAGAACGCCGTAGTCTTTCTTCAACTGCTCGTAGAGGTCGTCGATCTTCGAGTTGGAGATCTTGCCGGAGAGCTTGCGCTTGTGCTGCCAGTGCTTGTCCATCAGGACGCCGAACTGATCGAAGTCGCCCTGCACGATGGCGTCGCGGATGGCCCGGCCGATCTCCTTGATGCCCAGCAGGCTGTCTTCCACGCGGCCGCGGTCCTTGCTCCTGGGCTCCTTCATCGCCTGGTCCTGCTCTTTCAGGACGTCGACCGTGTTGCGCTGGACATTGGTGTAGTACATGTGCGTGTTGGCGACGAGGGTCGAGATGCTCGCCGGCTCCAGCGGGATGTGATGCACCGCGACCTTGCCGGATGGGGCGATGTCGAGCGTGGTCAGCCCGCCGAAGGTGGCCATGAATTGGTCCTGCTTGCCGATGGGCTTCTTGAGGATGTTCAGCTCAATGTGGCAGGCTTCCTCGGCGATCTCGGCCAGCGGCACCGGCCGGCGCAAGTAGTCCCGCACCGAGGTGAGCAGGCCGACGAGATAGCAGCTGGAGGAGCCCAGGCCCGATCCGGCGGGCAGGTCGGCGACGGATGCCACCTCGATGGCATCGTTGATGCCGTGCAGGCGGAAGGCCTCGCGGGCCAGTTCGTGCTTGAGGCCTTCGATGTTGTCCACCGTTTCGCTGTCGGTGTAATGCAGACGGACGAGGCGGTCGGCGTTGGGCACGTTGAGCACGACGTACATATACTTGTCGATGCCCATGGCGAGGATGAACCCGCCGTGCTGCTCGTAGAAGCTGGGCAGGTCGGTCCCGCCTCCGCCGAGGGTCAATCGAAAAGGTGTTCTGGAAACAATCATCGCGTTACTACCTCCGCCGCTGAGGCGAAACCTCGCATCATCTCCTCCGCCTTGGCCAGCGCCTCTGGTGTGTCAATCGCGAGGCAGTATCCGTCGATGGGATAGGCCATCAGCCTGCCGCCGTCGGAGATCAATTTCGGGAAGACGTCTTTGCCGAAGTCGCTGAAGCCATCGGGCAGCATGGAAAGCACGCCCGGCTCGACAAGATAGACGCCCGCGTTCACATAGGGGCTCACATTGCCGCCGCCCTCGACGAAGCGCTCGACGCGGTTCGCCGAGTCGAGAACGACTCGGCCGCCGGCCAGGCCGGTATTCGGCACGCGGTCGAAATCGAAGACGGCGATCGTCACCAACGCATCCGATCGGGCATGGGCCTCGGCCAGCCGGGTCCAGTCGAGCGACACGAGGTTGTCACCATAGACGACGAAGAATGTTCCGTGGCGCAGCTCGCGCTCCAGCTTTTTGGCCGCGCCGGCGGTGCCGAGAATCTCCGGCTCGCGCGAATAGCGCACATCGAGCCCCAGCCTTCGGCCGTCGCCGATGCGATCTTCGATCTGCTTGCCTTCATAGTGCAGATTGACCCAGGCCTCGCGAACGCCGACCCCGGCGAGCGTGCGCAGGTTGCGCTCCAGCACCGTTTGTCCGGCGACTTCGATGAGCGGCTTGGGCACATCGCCGGCGGCGGCGCGGATGCGCGTGCTCTTTCCGGCGGCGAGCACCAGTGCTTTGCCTATTCCGCAATCGGTCGGCTTCATGGTCACAGGGCAAAACCCGCCTTGGTCGCGTCGTCGTGAAACATCCTGACCGTGTCGAGCGAGAATTCGGTGAGGTCCTTGCCGATCAGCTCCAGCTTTTTCAGGATGTCGTTGGTCGCGGTGATGATGTGGCAGCCGATCTCCTCGGCCTGCATGACGTTGAGCAATTCTCGGGGGCTGGCCCAGATCAACTCGGCGTTGGGGCTGGCCCGCATGATCTCGACCGATTGCCGCATGATCGGCATGGGGTCGCGTCCGCTGTCGGCGATGCGCCCGGCGAAGACGGAGATGCAGCACGGCGCGCCGCCGATGACCGCCGAGGTCACGGTTCGCACCTGATCGACCGTCATCAGGGCGGTGATGTTCAGCTTGACCCCGGCGTGCGAGAGCTTATGCACCAGTTCCGTCGTCGGGCAGCTCTGGGTGTTGGTCACTGGAATCTTGACGTAGACGTTGTCGCCCCAGGTCGAGATCTCCTTCGCCTGACGTTCCATGTTTTCCACGTCGTCGGCGAAGACCTCGAACGAAATCGGGCGATCCTTGATGGACGCCAACACGTCGCGGGCGAAGGTGCGATAGTCGCAAATGCCCGCCTTGCGCATCAGAGTCGGGTTGGTGGTGAACCCCTTGATGTACGGCTTGGCGTACATCTCCAGCATTCCCGCCTTGTCCGCGCCATCGGCAAACAGCTTGACCCGCAGATCAGAGAGGGCTTTGGTCATACAGTCGAATCTCCGTGATGGTTCTTCAGTCGCGAGGCAGCGTCATCCATGATCAGCCTGACCGCGGCCGCCACGTCTTGCGCGACGTGGTCCGGGCTTGGCGTGTCATTGTACGGTTTGGTGTGTGGGTGGTCGATGAAGATCGTCCGGCAGCCGGCCCTGTGGCCGCACTGGATATCGCTGCCCCGGTCGCCGACCATCCACGAGGCGGACAAGTCGATTCCGTGTTTTTCCGCCGCGAGAAGCAGAAAATAGGGCTCCGGCTTGCGACATCGGCAGGGGCCTGTGAATTCGGGAACGATGCCCTGCGGATGGTGATAGCAGTAGAAGGCCTCGCGAAAGGTGACGCCGGCGGCGCGGAAGCGGGCCTCGGTCTCCTGGGCGATCTGGTGAATCGCCTCGAGTGTCGTCTTGCCTTTGGCGTAGGACGGCTGGTTGGAGACGATGAAAAGGTCGAAGCCCGCGGACTGGGCGCGGCGCAAGGCGTCGATGGCGTCGTCGCAAAGGCGAAGGTCGCGCACGTCGTGGGCCGACTCGTATTCGCCTGTCGCGGGGTTGAAGACCGGCTCGGTCAGGACGCCGTCGCGATCGAAGAAGATCGCCGCACGCATTTGGGGACTGATCATCAGGACTCGCTCGGCGGTCAGAATCGCTCGATACTCGGCGAGGAAACGCTGCGGCGACCCACCCGGCCCGACGTCGATCGCCTGCGGGAGATTATCCGCGTGATGCGTGCGGGAGTCAATCGCCTGCGGCGCGATCGGACCCCTCAAAGATGCCGAAGCGGCTGTTTCAGGCTAGGATGCCTGTCATGGCGACGCAGCGAATACAGCGTGTTTTGGCATCGGCCGGGTTCGGCTCGCGCAGGGCCTGCGAGGAGATGGTCGAGCGCGGGCGGGTCGCCGTGAACGGGCATGTCTCACGAAAGCTCCCTATTCTGGTTGATCCCGAGAAGGACAGCATCAGCGTCGACGGGAAGTTGATCCGCGCCGAGGGGCTGGTCTATTACCTGCTCAACAAGCCCAAGGGCGTCTTTTGCACGAATGAGGACCCGGCAGGGCGCAAGCGGGCGGTCGATTGCATGGTCGGCGTGAAGGAGCGCGTCTATCCGGTCGGGCGACTCGATGCCGACTCGATGGGCCTGCTCATCATGACCAACGACGGCGCGCTGGCACAGAAGCTCACTCATGCGCGCTACGGCGCGCCGAAGACCTACCGTGTCGAGGTGGCCGGGCTGCCGACCGAGGCCGACATTGCCAAGCTGCGAAGCGGCATGTGGCTTTCGGAGGGCAAGACCGCTCCGGCGCAGATCACGGTCGTCCACAAACAGCGCGACAAGGCCATCCTGGAGGTCACGCTGCGCGAGAGTCGCAACCGCGAGATTCGCCGCATGCTGGCGAAGCTGGGGCATAACGTCCGCCGGCTGGTGCGCATTCGCATGGGCAAGCTGTCGATCGCCAAGCTGCCGATCGGGGGGTATCGCAGGCTCACACCGGCGGAGGTCTCTTATCTCAAGGCGCTGGGCGACGGGACGGCCGAGTCGGAAGTGCGGCCTTCGGCGCCGCGGCCGCGTCGTCCGAGTCGCGGTCCGCGCAGGGCGGTGAAGACCGGCGGGCGCGCGGGGGCTGTTCGCAGTTCATCGTCCGGCGCCGCGCGGCGAACCGACGCCCCGCGCCCGCGACCGCGCAAGGGCGCGGCGCGCAAGCGACGCATCCTCGGGCCGGATGGGCCGGGCGGCGGATCGGGCGGGCAACGAAGCGATCGCGGTTCGCGCTAGCCTTCGGCGCCGGAGGTCGGCGATGCGGGGGGTTTCGATTTGTCACGGTGGGCCGCGCCGACCAATTCGCCGACGCTGGCGAGGCCGTGACGCGCAAGATAATCCGACAAGCCGTCGATAATCTGGATCGGCGTGGTCGGATCGACGTAGAGGGCCGTTCCCACTGACACCGCGCTGGCACCGGCGAGGATGAACTCGACGGCGTCGCGCCAATTACTGATGCCGCCGATGCCGATGATCGGCACGCCGGCGCCCTCGGCGACTTCCCGATAGACCTTGTGCACCATATAAACGGCCATCGGCCTGATGGCCGGGCCGGAGAGGCCGCCGGTCTGATTGGCCAGGACCGGCCGCTGCTTTTCGATGTCGATGACCATGCCGAGGAAGGTGTTGACCATCGAGAGGGCGTCGGCGCCGGCCTCGACGGCGGCGCGGGCGGTGGCGGAGATGTCGGTGACGTTCGGCGAGAGTTTCACGATGAGGGTTCCGCGCTTCACTTCGGGGCGGACGGCGCGGACCAACTCCTTGAGCGATGCGGGATCGGTGCCGAACATGAGGCCGTCGGCGACGTTGGGGCAGGAGACGTTCAGTTCGATGCCGGCGATCTCGGGGGCGGTGTCGACGGCGCGGCAGACGGTGACGTAGTCTTCGATACTGTGGCCGGCGACGTTGACGAAGACGGCGGCGCCGAGGGTGGCGATCTCGGGGAGCTTCTTCGACATGAACTCGTCGAGGCCGACGTTGGCGAGGCCGATGGCGTTGAGCATGCCGCCGGGGGTTTCGACGATGCGCTGAGGGGCGTTACCCATGCGGGGCTTGACGGTGACGCTCTTGGTGGTGAATGCGCCGAGCTTTGAGAGGTCGACGTACTGCGAATATTCGTGGGCGTAGCCGCAGGTGCCGGATGCGGTGAGGACGGGGTTCTTGAGCGTGCACTTGCCGAGCTTCACGCTGAGGTCGGGATTTTGTGCGCTCGCGGTCACAGGGCGAATCCTCCGCGAGGCATTGTCGGTCGGCGGGATTTGATTGCAAACCCGGGGGGTTTGGCGGTGGATTTGCGCTTGAGGACGGGCAGCGGAGCGATGGAATTGTTCGCGATCTGCGCTCGCGCGGCGGTCAAAATCCAAGGTGACATATAGTGACACACGCGATTTTTTTCGCTTGCAACTCTTGCGGCGGGCAAGTGTTGGGGCGCTTCGTGTCTTAGGTGGTTTTGGGTGAAAAAGACCTGAGACTTGCGGCCTGGGGCCTGGGGTTGGGATTGCCGGCATTGGTGACATCGCGCGCTACCTCGCTGGGCATTGGTGGATTGATCTCCATGTATGAAATCTTGCTCCACGTGCGCGCCGAGGCCGTCGGGCCGGATAGAATCATTAAACGTGAGACATGGAAGGGGACGAGTTTTCGGAGGGATGGCGGTGGATTTACGGCTGGCGTGGGAGGCGGGATTGAGAAGACAGAATGTTTCCAATATGCCGACCGAGTATGCAGGCGGAAAAGTAGAGTGTCCCCTTTGCCCCCATGGGGGCGCAATCGCTTTTTGATCCTGGAAACACAAGCGGCACGAGACTTGCCATCTTCGAGGCATCCACGGGGGCCGCTCGTAATCGGGCTAACTGGACAATCGAGAGAGGCCGACGCAGGTGACGTTCCTCCGTCATCAATGGTAGCGTGGCGACGCATGACGCAGTACGGCGCGGCCGTGCGCGGTCGTGGTGCGCGATGAAGCGCCGCTTGATCGGCGGCTGAGGAATCGTGTTCCGCACGAGCGACGAAGGTGCGCGCAAGCGATGTGTGAACAGGGTATTTTGGCGACAGCAACGTTGGCGGGCGGCGCTCCCGCAGACTCAGCGCCGGAAGGACTTTTTCCGCAGCAGGCAGGCACCGACCGTGAACAGGGCGAGCATGTGCGGCTCAGGCACAAGCGAAAAATTGATCTCGCCCGCGCCGGTGGCGAGGAGGCCGGTGCTGCCGAAGGTGTCGAGGATCATGTTGTACTGAAGCACGATCTGGCGGTTGGGGGGCAGGACGCCCTGTCCGTTGATGGTGAAGGTTCCCGAGGCGGGCCCGTGAAGAAACGTAGTGTGCATATCGCCCTGGGAGAAATAGACCTCGTGCGACTGGAAGTCCCAGGCGACGAATCCCCACTGGATGGCCATGGCACCGGCCGGCAGGTCCCAGTCATAGTGGCCCTGAGCGGAAAGGAGGAGATCGACGGACGGCGTGATGTAGATGTTGCCCGATGAGAGCGACCGGGTACCGCCGTTGCCGTCGACGGCGACGTGCGACGCAGCGATCAGAAATGAGGCCGTATCGGGAGTCCAAGAGAAATCAAAATAACTATGTGCCTCGGACGGCGCGACCATGACGTGTTGTGCGCTAATGTAAGGCGATGGCTGCGGAGTGAAAGAAGAACTGAAGTGGTTTCGTGTGTCGATGATGCCCGTCGAAAGAGCCCAGTCATCGAGCGTAAAGGAGTCTCCAAGGGCCTCGCCCGAGCAAATCAACACAAATGCCGTTGCGAATAACTGTAGTTTCTCACATGTCCCCATGTTGCCTCTTCCTTATTGTACGGCGCCCACAGGTTGTCGTTCAACTCGCGGAGAGAGGAGTTTGACCTATGTCTTGCTCCGTCCCCGCAGCCTGATACCCCCACGCCCCGGCGTAGCCATACCGCCCGCCGCCGACGCCGTTCGCATAAACCCGCTCGCCAAACGCCGTGTACACCGCACGACCCGCACTCGGCGGCGACCCGGCACTGGCCCCGCTCGTCGCCTCCGTCGTGCCGATCAGGTTGCCATGCAGATAAGTCTGCCGCGAACCCGCCGCCGCAGAGTAATCATAATCGATCACGCCCGGCTCGTGGGCGACCTTCTCGGTGACTACCGCAGCGTTCGACTGGTCGAGGGCGACAGTGTAATCACCGTGGATGCTCTGCCCGGCGTAGTCGGACCACTTACCTTGATCAAGTGACGCCCCCGTCACATGGTACGGCCGCACCATGTACCGCTGCCGCCCGCCGTCGTAGCGATACTCCATCGCCGCCAGCGCATGCCGGGGCGCAAATCGCCATGAAAGTTGTCAACGGGATGAGTGCTGAATGACTGACTTTGAAATTGAAAACTAACCCGACACGGCCGCGACCTGCTCGGGCGACAGGAGTTCGAGGTACTTCTCCTGTACCAGCACCTGGTCCGTCGGCACCATCGTGATCACATTCCACGGGCACACCTGCGCGCACAGCTTGCAGCCGATGCACACCTGAAGGTCGATCGTGCAGATGCCCATTGCGTAGCCGGGATGCTTGGGGTCGCGGATCTTGTCGATGCAATCGACCGGGCAAACCGCGACACACGCGTCGCACCCTGTGCAGAGGTCTTCGTCGAGAATCGCGAGTTGTTTCGGAAGTTTCTTTGCCATCAGCCTTGAATCACGAGGTTAAATCCCACGCCACGGGCCCTCGAAAGCCGCCGCGGTGCGAGGGCAAGCGGACTGACCTTCCATTCATCGGAAGTCCGATGACGGAGGTTGACCGCCGCCAATGGAGAATAGTTGGGTCAGCCGGTCTAGGCAAGTCCGGCGGGGGGCCTGAATTGCGGCTTCCGTGAGTGCTTGCTGATCAGTTGCGATTCGGGTCGGAGGCGTTCAAGGGCGCCGGGCCGCAGACGCGGGCTGATCGGCTTGGCGGCGGGCTCGTGATGGCCGTTGCCGCCGGTCCGCTTCTGACCGTTGGATTTCGCCGGCGAAGCGGCGATGCCGTGGTCCTTTCCGTTCTGCGAGGCGCCGGTTCCGACCGTTTCCGCCTCTTCTTCGACGACGGCATCCACGCGGCTGCTCATGATGCGCTCGGTTGCGGCGCCGGAGATCAGCTCATCGGTGGTCACCAGAACCGCCCCCTTGGCGTCCATGAGCCGCATGGCCAGTTCGGCGTCGCCCGCGCTCCAAGATCCGCAGGCGTCGGTGACGATCGCCACCCGATGCTGCCGGGCGAGGAGCCCCAGGGCCATGGCCTTGACACAGTGCTCGGCCACGGTGCCGAAGATGACAAAGTGGTTCGCGGAGAGCGAATGGAACAGGCGATCCGCCTTCGGATTCGCCAGAAAATCGCGCGAGCGCTTGGTGATGATCAGTTGCTGAATTCGTTTGAACGGATCGGCCGGAATGTCCATCGTGTTGTCGCCCATGACCAGGGCGCGACGCGGCATCAACGTGAAGGGTATCTTTCGCTGCCCGCGCGAGCGATCGACGCAGTGCGGCGGAAGGCCGCGCGATGGTTCGCTGGGGCGATGGCATTCAAGGCTCGAAATGATCGGGATACTTTCGACCCGCGCCCAGTTCATCAGTTTGCGAATGTTGGGAAGCACCTCGGTTCGATTCGTCACCGGCAGTGCGCCCTGCGGCAGCAACAAATCACACTGGGTGTTCATGTCGACCAGAATTCGGTCGAACTGGTAACGACGCGTCTGAGTGCTCATTCCCGCCTCCCCTAACGAGACAACCGATAGCGAGCCGCTGACAGACAGAACGATCAGTTTTCAAGAATCCCCGAACGGGGGCAGCGACTCAATTCCAGTCGGAAGGGTACGCAGAAGATTTCAGACCTTGTGAATTGTGAACTTCCCCAAGTCTTCTGTGCAACTCTTCCCCTCGATGTCAGAATCTTACCCCCGCCAATGACGCAAAGCGAGTAAAGATTTGGAGAGGATTTACGGGTTTCGGCAAACGAGGAGCAACGACTCATTTATTCGACGGTCTCGCTTCGACAAAAGCGATTCATTTCAGTCAGGTGGGGTGAAAGCGTCGTTTTCCACCGGCAGAGACCAAAAAATTCGCCTATCTTAACACTTGAGTTATGATGACCGGGAATACGGAGCGGCGTAGTTTTCGGGCGCAGCTCGATCGCTGAAGCGACTGGTTAGAGGCCGGTGATTCGTTCGCCGTGTCATACGCTACGCTGGGAACTTCACAGGAATTTGACACACCCTGTCGCCTCCCGAAAATGACGCTCGACTCAAAACAGGAAACACCGGCCATCTCATGAATCCTCTGCACAATACGCCGCATCGCCGATATCGAATTGCTCAACGGTCGTCTGGGCGGGTGCGTGGCATTCTGCTCCGCATGTCCGCCATCCTCGCACTGGGCGTCTGCGGCTGCGGCGATATCGAGTGGAACTGGGACTGGGCATGGTGGAAGAAACCCGAGCGCGTGGTCAGACCGGTTCGTCAGGCTGATGCGCCGAGGCGCGATCAGGCCGATCGGTCCGATGAGGCGCATGGCCGGCCCTCGGGGGCGGCATCGACCAGTGCAAACGCCGCGCAGTCACCGCCTTCAACGGTTGTGCCATCCGCCGAGCCCATCGCGGCCAATTCACAGCCGCTTCCCAACCGCCCGTTCTATTACCTCTACTTCATCAGCGGCGATGCGGCCCGGGATGAATCAACCCGCGGCGAGGTCCGCATTGTGTTGGAGCATGCCCCGGCCCTGGCCTGCGCTCGGTTGATGGAGTGGCTCTACGTTCCCACCGGTCGCTCGGGGAGCACGACGGAGTCCTACGCGATCTACGAAAACGCCGCGGAGTTCCGCGCCGCCGCGGCAATGGCTGGTTCGCTCGATGTCGCGCCGGCCCCGCTGCCCATCTCCAGCGTCGGCACTCACGCCGCCTTTGAATCCGGCATCGCCATGTTGCTGGGGGCACTCAATGCCGGACCCGGCGGTGACACCAAGCTCGCCAAGGCAAGTGAGCTGCGGTTCGTCGAGGCCCTGCAATCGACCGACCTGCCGCCGATCATCCGCTGGGCGTCGGGCATCCTCGCTGGAAGGGTGGCCGAGCAATACCGCTACGATCATGCCGGCGCGAAAAGCTACTTCAAACAGGCCGAACGACTCGTCCCGGATGGCTCGATTGAAAAGATGACCGCCCGGTGGTGTCGGGCCGAAGTGCTGACCCAGGAAGGCAAGTCGTCCGACGCCATCCTCGTCTATCAGGAAATCATCGAGGAGTTCGGCAAGGCCAACGCCGACTCGCACATCGTGCGAAGGGCAACGGCGCTGATAGATGAATACAACAAGCGGTGATGACGGAAACGATCGGTGGGGGGGGGTGTCAGTTGTGAGCGTAGACTTCCGCGCTCGCCACGTGAATCGGCGTCACCGATTCGAGTTGGCGAAGATAGTCGTGCAGTTCATTCTCGGTGAAGACCTGCAGAAATTCCCGCCGAGCCGAGCGGTTCAGCTCCATGATTCGATCGATCAGCTCTCGCTTGGTCATGACCGCGCTCCTGGCTCAAGGGCCCGCCCGCAGGAATCCGCCGCCGCGGTTGACGCACCCTCTCTGGGGGGCGACGCCGAAGCGACGCCGCTACCTGTGGGTAGGGCGGGTTTTTGGGGGCGAGTTTCACGTCGAGAGGCGGGTCTTGCCGTTCGGCGCACTTTCGTATCGGATGGCCCATGCCGTCGACTTTAGAACGGCTCACACGATCTTGAGTTGCCCGGACGCCCCGGCATTTCTATAGTCGTGGCAACCATGGGGAGTGGAGCGCGAAGCATCTGCCGGACAATCATGGATTCAGAAACCACCCAGCACAGCGAGCCATCAACTTCACCAGAATCAAGCCCGCGCAAGGACGCCGGTTTATCCCAGCCGTCCCACTTTGTCAGCAAGTCGGTCAAGCGAAGGGCGCGCCACGAGTTCGACGGCTGGGCGAAGACCTACGACCGCTCGATCGTCCAGCACCTGCTCTTCCGGCCCGCTTATCGGATGTTCATGGAAGAGCTCTACGAATGGCGCAGACACATACCCGATCCCTTCGACGGGCTCGACATTGGCAGCGGCACCGGTAGCTGGCTGGCCATGATCGCGGGCAGTCCATTGCCCAGCCGCCGCCTCGTCGGCCTGGACTATTCAGGCGAGATGTGCCGGGTCGCCGAACAAAAGGCCCGAACCATCGAAGGCGCCCCGAGCTTCATCAATGGAGATTCGGAGCACCTGCCGTTCGCCGACGGCGCCTTCGACTTCGTCACCTGTAGCCATTCCTTCCATCACTACCCCAATCAGGCCGCCGCCGTCCGCGAGATGCGCCGCGTCCTGCGGCCCGGCGGCCGGCTCATGCTCATTGACGGCTTTCGGGACAATATCATCGGCTGGGTGCTTTTCGACGTCTTTATCACCCGGGCCGAAAGTACGCCCGAAGCTCCCGTGTTTCATGCCCCATGGAGCATGATGCGGCAGTATTTCGTCGATTCCGGCTTTAGCCAGATTCGCCAGCGCAAGACCGGCATCTGGGCGCCAATTTTCCTGACCGTCGGCACAGTCTGATTCGCCATGGCGAAATAGCATCCGACACCGAGTCCGGTTATCCTGATAGTCGGCTGATGAAGCCCTCACACGGCCCGGTGGCGATGCACCGGACGCCGTACTCCGCTGGCCACGGCATGGACCACAAGGTATGAAAGACCTCACCGCTAGCTCGGGCGAAGCCTCCTTGGTCGAATCAACCGCCGAAAAGCACGTCGTCGATCTTCAGGCGGTTCTCGGCGTCTCGCGAGATCTGGCCGCCATTTCCGAACTGACCCCGCTCCTTCGCAACGTCGAACGGGCCGCCCTGGCCGTCCTCGAGTGCGAACGCGCCACCGTGTTTCTCTATGACCCGGAGCGCGAAGAGCTCTTCAGTCGCATGGCCACCGGCGTCGACGAGATTCGCTTTTCCGCCGATCGCGGAATCGCCGGCGAGGTCGTCCGCACCGGCGAAGTCATCAACGTACCCGACGCTTACGCAGACCCGCGATTCAATCCCGAGATCGATCGCAAGACCGGCTTTCGCACGCGCAACATGATCACCTTCCCGCTCTTAGGCTTCGACAACAAGATCGTCGGCGTCCTTCAGGTGCTCAACAAGTCCAAGGGTTCGTTCGATCCGTGGGACGACGAGCTCGTCCGCACCTTCGGCGCCCAGGTCGGTGTCGCCTTGCAGCGCCAGCTTCTCCTCGAGCACTACGCCGAGAAGCAGCGCATCGAGCGCGACCTCTCCATCGCCCGCGACATCCAGCAGGGGTTGATCCCCGACAAGGCCGCCGAGGTTCCCGGTTTCGACATTGCCGGGTGGAACAAGCCCGCCGATGAAACCGGCGGCGACTGTTACGACTACATGGCCCTTTCAGACGGCTCGCTCGCCCTCACCATCGCCGACGCCACCGGCCACGGCATCGGCCCGGCCCTCGTGATCGCCGAATGCCGCGCCCTTTTTCGCGCAACCATCTCCCTCTCCAACGACCTCAGCATGGTCGTCTCGCGCATCAACAATCTGCTTTCCGAAGACTTGCCCGACGACAGATTCGTCACCGCCTTCTTCGGCCTCCTTTCGCCTCAGACGAACACCCTGTCCTTCCTCAGCGCCGGCCACGGCCCGTTGATTCAGTATTTCAGCGACAAGGACGAATTCGTCGAGCTGTCCGCCAACGCCATGCCCCTCGGCATCATCGCCGACGTCCCGTTTGATGATCCCGTCCGATTCCACATGCAACCCGGAGACATGATGGTGCTCGTCACCGACGGCTTCTTCGAGTGGCAGAATGAGCAGAGAGAGCAGTTCGGCACCGAGCGCATGTACAAAATCCTTCGGGCCATGAAGGATCGCCCGTGCTCGGAAATGATCGAATCGCTCTACCGCGAAGTGCGGGCCTTCGCTCCCGGCACCCCCCAGGCCGATGACCTCACGGCCATCATCATCAAAAAGCTCTGATCACGTTGGCCTTCCCCAACCGCGTAGCGTGGGTTTCCCCCAACAGGGTAGCCTCCGGCCCGTGCGTAACTCCTGAGCAGTTGCGATAGAATCCGCTACATTCGCACAAGAACCAATGCTGATGTATTCACGATATCGGCATCCGCGCCCAAACCCGCCGAGCGACCTCAACAGCCCTCCGCCGCGCCGGCCGTTCATCGATGAAAACGACCCCCCGACTGCGTAGTGCCCACTTCCCGCCGATCAGCACATCGCGCACGTGCTGCGAATCCATCGCAAAGATCAGATGCCCGGCCGCATTCTCCGTCGTCAGCGGCGCAGCAGGGATGTAGTCCGTCACCACGACATCCGCCGCGGCCCCGGCAGACAAAGAGCCGAGCTTGCGACCCAGCAAACTGCCCGCCGTCCGCGCCGAGCGCACCAGCATCGAAACAACATGCGCCGGCGATATCCCCGCCTTGCCGTCGCGCGACTTAAACCACGCATGGCGCATCTCCGCGAACATGTCCGAGCCGATGCCGTCCGTTCCCAGTTGAATCGGCCCCGGCCCGCCGCCCGCCGCGCCCGATCCGATGATCGCGCCGATGGGGGCATAGCCGACCTGGTTGTTCATATTCGACCGCGGATTGTGCGCGATGGCCCCGACCGCGCCCGACAGTCGCTTTGCATCGTCCGTCGACAGGTGCGTGCAATGCGCCAGAATCGTCTTTGCCGAGGCGGGATTCTTGGGGTCGCCGATGCCGCACCGCGCCAGACGATCCACCAGCGGCGATCCATACTCCCGGCGGCATATTTCGTCGTCGCAAGGGTCCTCCGCGACATGGATATGCACACCCGTATTCGTCTCGGCGGCCACTCGAACGCATCCGGAAAGCAGTTCATCCGACATCGTGAACGCCGCATGCGCGCCCACCAGCGCCGCAAATCGTCCGTCCGCCCGAGCACAGCATTTCGAAATGTACCGCCGGTTCTCCTCCAGCCCGGCGAGCCCGTCCTTCGTCCCGTGCCGATCCGTGCTCTCGTAGCAAAGCACGCCGCGAAGCCCGACCGCGTCGATCCCGCGCTCCAGATCGTCCAGGCTCCCCGCGATGTGCGACGGCGAGGCGTGGTGATCGATCATCGTCGTCGTCCCGCATCGCAGCGCGTCCAATGCGCCGATCGTCCCGCTGACCTCGACCGATTCCGCGTCGTGCGCCCGATCCAGTCGCCACCACACAAGTTCGAGAATCTCGTGAAAGTTTCGCGGCGCCTGCGGCGGCCCCGGCATGCCCAGCGCCGGCACGCTGTATAGGTGCGTGTGGCCGTTGACCAGACCGGCCATCACCACCGCGCCGTGGCAGTCAATCGCCTCATCGCCCGCCTGCGGCGTGACGCCGGGGCCGATGCTGTCAATCGTCTCCCCGTCGATGCGCAGCGATCCCTCCACCACCGAGACCGGATCGAGATCGAGCAGCAGTGCATTCGTCAGAGTTATGGACATCGAACTCGCCTCTTTGTGATGCTCGAATGGAACATACCACCGCCCCTCGGGCGATCAAGTCGGATTCACCAGTTCGTCCTCGATCAACTCGGCATACCTGCGCGCCAAATCATCACCGATCGTGGGCCGACTGTAAGTAAGGCTCAAATTGAGCTGCTCGCCAAACTTGCTGAACACAGGGTTCCACGCTGGCGGCGTCGTCGTCGGCCCGCCGCCCCAGATGTTCTTCACCCGGGCCTTCCCGATCGCGCGCAGGTGACCCTTGATTTCGCCGTAATACGAAAACCCGGAAGAGCACCGATTCACGCTCAACGGCAGCTTGAAGATCAGATGATAAAACCACGCATGCCACAGCGACGCGAGTTCCAACAGCGCCCACTGGGCGACATCCCCGCTCGCCGCCAGAAACGCCTCCACCTGCTCAAGTATCTGAGCGGACAGGGTCGCCCGATCCGTCGTCTCCGACTCCAGCACGCGCAGCGTCGGCGCAACGAGGTAATTCCCAACCAGCGGTCGCCGCTCAAAGAGGCGCCCGTCCGGCCGCGAAAAGCCCACCCGCATGGGAAACGTAATGAAGAACGCCTCCGCCCGGCTGCCTCGCTCCACGTGCAGCCGTTGCTGCGCCCGGCACACCGCCGCGGCCAGAAACCGCGAAAACATTGCAGGTCCGCCCGGCGTCAGTCGCTTGGCCGCGGCTCGCATCTGCGCAAATAATTCGCCGCCCCAATGGCGATGCAAGACCGCATATCCGCTGAATCTCGCCTTGGAGTCGATGATCTCATGTTGCGACCCGACATTGTTCAACGCCCGGCCTGCGCCCATCCCGCGCCGTATCATCCCGATGAGTTTCAACCAACTGTAGTCCTTCAGCACCCGCGGTGTTTGGTGATCCGGCAGCAAAACGGCATCTTTGTCACCCGTGTGCGCGGCCACCGTCGGCGGCTCATCGCCCAGCGACGCCAGAAAAAGCTGCGCCCCCTCGGCATCCATCAAATAATGCGGCCAGCGCAGCACCAGCCGAGTCCGCCCTTGTGGCATCGCGTAATGCTCGATTCGCACCTGCGGCCCGCTGCTTCGATACCAGTCACCGCCGTACCGCGCCTCACACATCTCCTCGAGTGCCGCGCCCGCGTCAGCCACCGACCTGAGATCGTCGAACTGATAGACACGCGCCGCCGCCTCTTCCACCTTGGCCTCGCGCCCATCGCCCACCTGCCAGAACGGTCGAAGCCGAAACAGCGACATCCCCACGCCGCCCACCAGCACCGGATGCCGTGACAAGGCGCGCGTCAGCGCCGCTTTCATCGCCGACGCCCCGATCTCGCCCTCCAGCTCGACGATCATGTAAGGGAAGTTTCCGCCGCCCCCGCGCTGCCAAACGCGGTGCTGACCGAATATAACGAAGTCGCATGCATTAAGCGGAATGCGCATCGACAGACTCACCGTACCGATGCCTGACTGACGGCAGAGGCCGCCGACCGACTGCGAAGCGCCGCCGCGAATTCCTTCGGGTCAAAATGAAGCCGCGGGTCATCCAGTCCACCCGGAAACGTCAGCCGCAACTCGCGCACATCGCCGTCTTTGTCCGCCTCCGTCACTTCAATCGTTACATGAGAAAGATGAAACGCGTCGCCCGTGCGGGGCTCCCACGTCGGACCGCGCGTTAAACGATGAAATCGTGTGCCGAGTAGCGCCCCGTCTTTGGCTCGCATAAGCGCCGTCTTGTCATCCACGCGGATCACATTCACAGAGACCGACGGCGGGAACAGGTAAGTCGCCGATACGCCCTTCTTCCCCGTTATGAACTCCAGCCTGTCCCCGGCGCAGATGATTTCCAATGCCGAGTCCGCCTGCTTAAGGATGAGCGCGTCGCCATCCTTCAAGGGCCGATCCATCGACGCGAGCGCCCGTTCCAGCCGCGCCTCCGAGCTGGCCTCGACCCCGTTCATCACCAGCACCGTGGCAATCGCGCAGCAAATGCTCACGATGCCGTTCGTCGCATTGAGCACCGTGCGTACGCTCAAGGGGGCGATCCCGACTCGCGGATTCGTCGAAACGATCACCGCTGATAACAAGTAACTCCACCCGATCGTCGCCGTGCACAACGTTCGCGTGCTCGCCGTCATCGCCCGCAAACCGGGAAGAATGAAAAGGATCGCCCAAAGTACGAAAAAGAGGGTCGTACGATCGCCCCGCGCCGCATTCCGCATGTAATGGACGGCGATCAGCAACATCAACGCGCCGCCGCCCGCCACCACCAGCGTCACGTACTCCGGCATCGCCGCAAGCGTGTCGATCGGATACCCCAGCGTCCAAACCGCCGCATAAAGCAAGAGCGACACCGGCAGGCTGAGTCCAAGCTGACTCGGCATCCCCGTTCGACCGTCCAGATCAAACACCCACGGGCGCGAATACGCGTAATAAGCCACGAACAGAATCGACATCACCACCATCGCCAGCGCAATCGCCAGCGGTGCCGGATCGTCGAACCACCGCTTCGTCTGCCATCGCCGAATCAGTTCGTGCAATCCGATCACCGCCGCCAGCGCGACCGCCACTTCCTTGGAGAAAAGCGCGAACGCAAACGCACCGACGGCCATCAACAAAAACCGCCGCCGCCCGGTCGCAACAGTCGCCCAATAAGCCCCCGCCGCAAGCGACACCCCAATCACCACGAGTAGGTCCTGCCGGTTGCACATCCACGTCACCGGCGGCGTGACGGTCTGAGAGACGCCGAAGAAATACGTCGCCACCCCGGCGCGCATCGTGTCCCCCGACGCACGAAGAAACATCCACCGAACGCTGCACAACGCAATCGCGAAGATGAACAGGCTCGTCAGCCGATAGAAAACCGGCCGCCGCCCGAAAAGAAAAACGTCGGCGTAAAAAAACCACTCCGAAACCGGCCGCAGAAAATCCAGCCGCCCGGACTCCGGCGACCACCACGGGATCGTCCCGCGATCGCGCAGCCGCTGCCATTCCTCGTCCGAATCCGCGAACCGATACAGCCCAAGCTCGTCGCGCTCCCCGCGCTGATAAGCTTCGGACTTGAGGATCAAATTCAGATCGTCCGCCAGAAACGGCCCCCCCAGTGTCCACACATAAAGCAGCAGCGGCCCCCCGAGCCAAAACAGCGCGTGCGGCGCGCCAAGTCGAAGCAGGTGAAACGGCCTCTCCAGCAGCGGCAACTCCGCGAATTTCCGCTGATCGGCGCGGGCACTCGACTCGCCGGACTTTGCAAGTGGCAAGTTCAATACGATGTGCCTCGCCAGGTGATCGGCTTGCCGCGCTTCAGTTCAGCCGCCGCCCGCACACAAATGCCGATCAGCATCGCCGCGCCGAGAGGGTGAAGAAATGCAAATCGCCTGCCCGTTCCCGCCCGCGAATACACTTGCCACGCCAGAACCATCGACGCCAGCAGGTGAACGACCACCAGCCCGGCCCACCACGGTCGATACGGAATCTCCCACCCGAATGGCCCCGCCAGCACAAGTCCCGCCGCAAGTCCGATCGGCAGCAGCGAGACGAAGTTGAGCCCG
>WBZR01001360.1_pt1 | contig 30999 bp, 25 predicted proteins | sample 5204231 | NCBI WGS metagenome assembly WBZR01 (sample SAMN12412403, study PRJNA552823) | activated sludge metagenome | isolation source: activated sludge from anammox sidestream of wastewater treatment plant... | place: USA: Virginia | collected 2017-08 | reverse complement strand
TCTTTCCCCTCTTTGCGCGTCTTGCCATGATTATATATCCTCCCTTGTTCTTCTTCGTTTTTACAGTTGAATATATTATACAGCAAGTCTTTTATTTGTCTATTTATTTACAGAATGTTATACTAGTTCTGTTAACTTTTTAGGCACCCGACTTAAAACAGCACAACCTCCGGAAGTTACTAATACCATGTCTTCTATACGGATACCTCCCCATCCCTGGATATAAATTCCAGGCTCTATCGTAAATACCATACCCTCTTCCAATATCTCTTTACTTCTCTTATTAATCATGGGGCCTTCATGAACTTCGAGTCCGATGCCATGGCCGACGCCATGACCAAAACACTTCCCATACCCCTTTTTCTCAATATAATTTCTCGCTGCAGAGTCGACATCCCTAGCCATTCGTCCTGGTTTTACGCTATCAATAGCAAAAGATTGCGCGTCTAATACTATTTGGTATACCCTCTTAAACTCGGTGGATATTCTATCGATGCAACTAACCCTTGTCAAGTCGGAATTGTAGAATTGAAAACGGGCACCCCAATCTATTAAAATTGATTCTTTCCCCTGTATCACTCCTGTCGTTGTGCGTGCGTGTGGCTGAGAAGCTCGATGACCTGCAGCGCAAATTGTTTCAAAAGAACTTTTTTCGCCGCCCTTTCTTCTTATTTCAAACTCCAAAAGGTCCGCCACGTCTTTTTCTGACACACACATCGCTATCTTCTTTCGGACACCGTAGTATGCCCTTTCAGCAATATCTATGGCCGTTCTTATTTTTTTTATCTCTTCCTGTGTTTTTCGTTTTCTATACTTTTCAACAATCCCTTTCGTAGCTATAAGGTCAATTCCCGGAACATTATTTTTAATTTCACCGTATTGATCAACTGTAAGAAATAAAGATTCAACATAGAGCTTAGTAACATTCAGACGTTTTAGTTTTCCACAGATTGTTTTTATTAAAGAAACTTTTTTTTCTACAATCCGTATTTCAGGTATATCCTGTTGTGCTTGCTCTCTATATCTAAAATCGGTGAACAGATAATCACTATCCGTTGTAATTAAGAGAATACTTTCGGAGCCAGTAAAATTTGTGACATAACGAATGTTCACCTCATTCGTGATTAAAAAACCTTCTACTTTATCTTTTTTTAACTTTTCCTTTAATTTGCTTAGACAATTCATACACGCCGCTACCAAGCATATCGCATAAAAATTCTACCGTCTTCCTCTCGTTCATTCACAATACTGTAATACCCTATCTTTTTTCTTTTTTAATTTTTTCCACTAACATGTCAATAAACACTCTAAATTGTTTATCACTATCAATTTGCTCCTTCACTTTCTTTATTGCAAACATAACCGTGGTGTGTTTCTTACTGGCAAAGTAATTACCAATTTGCTGATATGACCAGTTGAGCAATGTTTTTATCAAATACATACATACTTGCCGGGGAAATGAAACAGATTTTGTTTTTTTATTCGAGTGAAGTTCGTTGCGTGTTATGTTAAAATAGGTAAGCACTGCGGCTTCAACTTCGTTAATTTTAATAATCTTTCCTTCGGCGTAGAAAATCTCATCCAAGACATCGTGCGCCAGTTGAAGGTCTATTTTTTTCTCATTAAATTTTGCATGGGCGGATAATGTTGTCAACGCGCTTTCAACTTCTCTCACACTGTCATCAAATTTTTCGGCGATAAATTCCAAGACCTCTTCAGGAAAACAAACGTCAAATTTTGCGGCTTTTGATCTCAGGATTAAAAGCCTTGTCGCGTAATCAGGCTTATCTATCCTTACCACCATTCCCGACATAAACCGGCTTACAAGATTTTCCTTTAATTGCCCAATCATCTTTGGATGCGCATCACTGGCAAATATAATCCTTTTCGATAATTCGTACAATGCATTAAACGTGTGCAAAAATTCCTCTTGCACGCCTTGTTTATTTGAAAGAAAATGAACGTCGTCTATGAGAAATATGTCCGCATTTCTAAATTTCTGCCGAAACGCCTCCATCTTTCCTTTTTGTAATGAATAGATAAATTCATTTGTCCATTTTTCTGCCGGCATATATATAGCGTTTACATTTTGTTCTTCTTTTATGCGGTTCCAGACCCCCTGCAGGATATGAGTTTTCCCAACCCCAACCGAACCGTGGATAAAAAGAGGATTAAAAGCGGGATATTTTTCCTTAACGATTTCCAGGGCTGCAGTGTAGGCAAGCCTGTTGTTTGGGCCGACGACAAAATCATCCAGCTTCAGATTCCTATTTAATTGTAAATAGTTTTTATTGCCGGCTACTTTTTTTTCAGGTGTGGTAATAACTGGTGCGGGGAGATTCTCTCCGCCATCATTTTTTGAGATAAAAAATCTTATATTCAGCTCTTTATTATTTACTAACTTTCCAATACCTTCTCTTAATACATTTGAGAAATTTTCCTGCAACCATACTTGAGTAAAAACATTCGGTACCATAATATTCGCATGATTACCATCAAAAGACTCAAGCCGTGTATTTTTAAACCAGAGATTAAATCGTAAGGGGCCCACCTTTCCTCGTATATCCTGAAGAACATCATCCCAGACCTTTGCGTAAAATTCCATTACTATCCTTATAATAAAGAAGAAAAATACTTGAAGCGAATTAAGATTTCTACGAAGGAGGGCGATATTAGCAGAAGGATTTAGATGTGTCAAAACAAAAAGAACTTTGCGTTAATAAATTATTTTTGGCACAGAATAATATTGTACGTAACACTTCAATTCATAATAGTTAAAAAAATTAAAATCCTCCGACAAGGTAGCAAAAAAATTTTCATTTAAAAAAAACAGACCTCTTTTTCCTATCCTGAAAAATTTCTTCCGTTTGTAATCTCATGTCGAATTGAAACTTAGAAATAGTCAATTTTACATTACCGCGAATTCCCATTGATTTACCGTATAGAAATCTACTCTTATTTGAAAAAGATTTGTTGATAATATAAAAAAGCATATTCAATCTTGAAGTGCAACGCTTGGGAAAACAGGAAGGAAAATGTTATCCTAAGTGTCTATGGAAAACCAATACACGCATCGCACCATGACTGAAAGAGACAAAACGACAGAACTGCGGTACGAAAGAAAAACAGTATGTGAAATAGCAAAGTGCCTGGTCGTCACAAGAGTACTATTTCGCGAGAACTCAAAACGCAACTCTTCACCGGAAACGATACCTCATGCTAAAAGGCCCATACGATTGAGGCCATTGCCCTCCAGTCAACCACCTGTTGCGTACCTTGAGCATTCTGATATACAGGTCTCTGAAATTTTAGGTCAATACTACCGCCGGTCTTTGGAATTTTTATAAGAATAGAGGGAGAAACAGAGAGGGAAGTAATACCGGTGTTATCGGTGTTGTCTAAAAGGGATTCATCCGGATGCGAGTATTTGCCGTCGTGATCTGTGTTTTGATCCGCATACAATCCATTTAGTTCCAGTCCGGGAATTATATAATTGGTTACCTGATACCTGGCAATAAAGTCTAACGATAGCTTATCCCCAAACTCATAACCTTCGTCACCTTCTGTAGCCATATGGTAAAAAAGATTAGTTTGGAATATCAGTGGTTGAAATGTGTGCACGTAATTAACGAGAAACAAAGGATCCCATGAACCCGTTCCCGGTTGCATCATGGCATGCACAAGTTCGCCGGAATCATCTTTTTCATCATTTTTCCCTGTAGGGGTTTTTACCCCCAATCCCAGTGTAATCTTTTTTGTAGGAAGATCTGGTTTGTCAACGTAAAGTGAATAAAGCCCCATAAGTGTTACGTCTCCAAGCCCCTCAATCGTGTTCATCTTCATATCCATCTTCATCTGATGGCCCATGGTTCCTCTCATCAGCATCCTCATATTCATATCATTAATAACATAGGGAGCCGTAACAAGGAATTGGAATTTTTTAGTAATGGCATACGAGCCCAACATAGTGTACTTCTGCATAATCATTCGCGTAGGAACAGAAAAACTTTTTGGTTCTGCTGGCATTGCAGGCCATCCTGCAGCTATATTATCCAATACTGAGTTAGGACTGATACTTTTACTGCCTTCTCTAATAGTCTTCATATTCGTATATTCATACTGAAGAGAAAGTCCAAAATTCGGTGCAGTGGTTACACCGGAGATTGTTGCCTCTGCAAGGGTGCTAGATAAACAACATTCGCAGTGCGCATAAACAACTTTGTCTGCAATGATCAAAAACAAAAGGGCTGCGATTACAATTCTCATAGACAATCTCTCCTTCCCATGAATTAACGGGTATATCCTTAAGTAAAAAGGGATAATGTCGCATAACCATTATCCCTTTTTGCGCTTAAACAAATTTTATATAAACTTTGTACGTTTGTAGATTCATCCTCGCAGCATCTTCTGTATGCTGGAAATTTTCAATGAGACTGAGAGTCTTGCCGCGGTAATTCCAATTTACCAGAAATCATTACCGGATATTCTTTCTTATTCTGGAAACCGGCATCAAACGTTTTCAGCGTAGGGTCTACTTTGAAACGTATTTCATCTGAATCCGCTGTAATAGTTACTTTGCCTTTTGAAATATGCCGCATAGCGAATCTCAATATTTTACCGCTTCCCGTGGTGCCTGAACCATCCGCCATAGAGAAACACTCATCCAAACCCAGCACATCCTGAACAGTTTTCCCGTTTTTGTTCATAATCCTTTGAATGACTGCAGACATACCGTCCTCACTGAGGTCCAGGAGGAATTTTTTACTCTTAATAGTATATTTATTTTCCCGATAAGAACTTACTTTTACCGTAAGTTCATCCAACGGATCACCACATTTCGAGGTTCCAGCACCGAATTCGAAGTTAAAGATTGCCTCGTCAAAATTGCCATTGGTTTCTTCGTGACCCCACTGAGAGACAGTAGCCGTTCCCTCGACATCCTCAGTAATTACCGTTTCTGGTATTTTTTTGCCTTTTTCATATACAGGAAAGAGATCCATTCCGCAGTTAGGGCATTTACCCGGTTTCTTTCTCTTCACAGAAGGGTGCATTTCACAAGTCCAGTAGAGTATCTTCTTTTCTTCAGGTACTCTTATTTTTATCTCAATTGTTCCTGTGAAATTAACAGTTTCATGAGCAACTGCCTGGTAAACAGTGCCAAAAACAATTATTATCGAAAATGCAAAAAGTAGTGTGAGATATTTCTTCATTTAAACCTCCATTTGAAATCTGCATATATAAAATGGCAAGCATTTCAGCATTTTGGTTCTAAAGTCAGTCCGTACGGGAGGCGTGCAGACCGACCATTTTATTCCAACAGCATGATATGCAATAGCAATAATATCATCCTGAGCGAAATGAGGCCATCTTTGCAGAACAGATAAATAAGATAGAAATAATACGATTTTATTAAATCTGGATTGGGTTTTACGCGAAATGTCTGGGTGGTGTTTCCGGTGGAGCTATAAATACTTCAAGAAGGGAAATTGAAATGTCCTGTGGAAGAAAACAGAGAAACGATTCTCTTATCGGCTGCACCTGGCTTACCAATACATACTTAGCCGTAAAAGTTATGGTGGTAAGAGGATCACCGCCGTACTTGCAATTTACACTGCTTATAAATACCTGGAAACCGGTTTTCGGTTCATTGTCATTGCTTTGAACTGCACCTCTGTTTTTGTAAAGTCCACAACAACAGTGTGTCTTGCAATCGGATTCTGACTTACATCCACATTGGTGTCCTTTGCAAGGGAATTCTTCTGTTTTCCAGTAAGAATTTAACCTTATGCCGCCATTGAATGACATCAGGCATACAATGACTGATATTTGAATATACGCAAGTATCTTACTACGTTTCATCAGAAAAATATCCTGATCATTGTGAAAAATAACCTATAGGGCAAAGGGTTATCTCCTGCCCTAATGATTGATGTATCCTCTATTACGCATGACTAAACAAAATGATTTTTCTACCACAGCAATTGAAGAAATGCAAGAATATTTTACATCACCATACATCAACCGCCTTCTGATGCGTCCTGCCGAAGGTAGTACGCTTATCTCACACGTATTGATAACACGATAGACATCAATCAGATTCTCCTGCATGTCGTCTTTAAACCAACACAAATTATCCCTTTCCGCTGTAATTTTCTGGATTTTGCACGTACTTTTCCCTGCAATAATCAGCGTAAAAAAAGTGAGTTTATTCTGATTCACACCAGTAACAAATCTTACCAGCCCATAGATTTTTGTGTGATATACGGGAATTGCAGTTCCCATAAAACTACGATAGTCATTTTCCATTAAGGCGTATGTACTGGGTGAAGCAGCTATGCCTCTTTTGTCGTTATGATCTTGCCATAGCGCATCGTCTTATCCATTCATCGGAGTTTGTTAATTGAATAATGAAGATATAGCCGCATGAATCGTTTAGTCCATTCCATCCGCCACCCTTTGCTTTTCAGTTGTTTTCCTTCCTCTTTTTATGCTATATTCCTCATTGAAAAGGCGAACCCCTTTGAGGTGTTTTTATTCTCATAACACCTTGAAATCCCTCGGGGTCTCTAACATTTCTGGCCAAATCCTGCAAGTAAGGTTTCACCTTATTTGCTGGATTTGGGCTTAATAAATCTGCATTTTCGCTTTATTGTGCTGTGTATTCATTTTCAAAAAGGGGAAATAGTAAGCAAATGAGTGTTATCAGGAACATGATAAAGTCGTTTCACCCAGCCTATTTCGCAATGGTAATGTCTACCGGCATAATTTCTATTGCGTCCAATTTTCTGGGTTTTACAGGAATTGCACAAGGGCTTTTTTATCTGAATATGGCAGCATATACAATTATTCTGTTACTGCAAATACTCCGTGTAGGTTTGTTCTGGGAAAATTTTTACAACGACCTTTCCAATCCCAAATTGTGTCTTGTTTTTTTTACTATTGTTGCGGGCACCAACGTACTGGGGGCCCAATTTGTCTCTGTAGTAAATCAACCCGAAATCGCTAAGATATTTTGGTATTTTGGTGTCTTTCTCTGGGCCGCCGTTTCCTTAACCGCCTTCAGTATCCTGTTCGTTAAAAGTGATCAGAGAATCGAAGTGGTACTACACGGAGGCTGGTTGACTGCTACGGTAGGAACGCAGTCTGTTGCGGTTCTTGGCGCCTTGCTTGCGCCAGAATTCGGCAGTTACGGAGGGTTCGTAATGTTTTCTTCCTTTGCTTGGTGGATGATTGGTTCATTTATCTATATAATCCTGATTACGCTCATTATATACAGATTGATGTTTTTCAAGATATCTCCCGATGCATTGGTTCCCCCATACTGGATCAATATGGGTGCGCTTGCCATTACAACACTGGCAGGGTCAATTCTATGCATAAATACTCCTGATGTAGCAGGTCGCTATACTGATTTTCTTGGGTTCACAAAGGGGTTTACGCTATTTTTCTGGTCATTCGGTACATGGTGGATACCGTTTTTGATAATAATAGGAGTATGGAAATACATCTTTCATAAAACTCCGTTCGAGTACAATCCCCTTTACTGGGCCATGGTCTTCCCTTTAGGTATGTACACGGCATGCACAATAAGACTTTCACAGGCTATCCAGATTCCATTTATCGCTAACATATCGAAATATTTTATCTATGCAGCATACCTTGCATGGGGTTTTATTTTCATTACCATGATACTCTCAATGATAAAATCAGCTACCGCAAAAAAAGTCCAGAAAGTTAATGATGAAAAAGTTATTCAGCCTCAGATGGTAGGCTCCGCTAAAGGCTAAATTATAAGTAACTGCCGTATCTACCCTCTTAGTTGCTACGGCTATGTTTATTGAATAGATGATAAACTCCATGCAACAGCTAAAGACAAAAACTGATATGCAGGGACATAAGTAGATTTACGGCCGTCTTAACAACAACGAAACACATACTCTAGTATATTGCGAAAGAAGCAACAATGAAACACGCTTTAGAACTGGACATGACTGCTACAAATAAGGAATTGCAGGGTTTAACCGCCATAGAGCGAATCCGATGGGCAGTGGAAACTTTTGGTAAGGATGCCGTACTGCTGAGCAGCATGCAGAATTCCGCCTCTGTTCTGATGCATTACTTTTATCGAATGAAACTGGAAAATGAAATACTCTTTGTGGATACGGGATACCATTTCAGGGAAACCCTGCAACTCCGCGATGAATTTATGCGCCGTTACAAGTTAAATATCGTGACGTTATATCCCGAACTAACCACGGAACAACAGGAAAAGAAATTTGGAGGGAAATTGTATCTTTCTGTAGATGGCCAGAAAGAATGCTGCCGTTTGCGAAAGTCGGTACCTTTCATCAGTTACATGAAACAGCACGGACGCCGTCTTGCGATGGTCGGCCTGAGACGCAGCGAAGGAGGCCGACGCGCCAAATTGGCTCCCCTCATACAAGACCCACGGATCGAAGGATACACACTCCACCCGATATTAGACTGGACGGATGAACAGATTCAAACATACCTTCAGGAAAATGACGTACCGGTTCATCCCTTGCATAAACAGAACTATCCCAGCATTGGATGTGAATGTTGCACGACGCCAGTCAAGTCGGGAGAAGACCCGCGGGCGGGCCGTTGGCGGCATCTGAGAAATGCGGAGGAGGAAGGACCAATGTATTGCAACATCAATTGTTCAGACGGTTCCGGGATTTGATACAACGGACAGCAAAAGGACGCGGTTGCCCCATCAAAATATCCCTCGCTAAAGGAGAAATCAAATGGAATACATTAATATTACAGGAACCAAAATACGCGCTTCACGGATTGGTTTGGGGACGTGGGCCATTGGCGGCTGGATGTGGGGTGGTACCGAAGAGCAAACCTCGATTCAGACCATCCATAAGGCCATCGAACGAGGCATCAATTTAATCGATACCGCTCCCGTTTACGGTCAGGGCCGTTCGGAAGAGATCGTCGGGAAGGCATTAGAGCAATACGGCAAACGGGAAGAGGTTATTATTGCCACCAAGGTTGGTCTGGATTGGAGCGGAAAAAAGATTGTCCGCAACTCCACCCGGGAGCGCATATTCAAGGAAATTACAGACTCACTGCAACGCCTGCGCACCGACGTCATTGATATCTATCAGGTGCATTGGCCGGACCCTCTCGTTCCCATTGAGGAGACCGCCGGGACCATGCAACAACTTTATCGGCAAGGAAAGATCCGGGCCATCGGTGTAAGCAATTACTCGCCGGAACAGATGGACATCTTCCGCCAAGCCGCCCCGTTACATGTCCTGCAACCGCCGTATAACCTGTTTGAACGTCATATAGAACAGGACGTGCTGCCTTACGCCAAGGAGCATAATCTCACCACGCTGACCTACGGCGCCTTGTGCCGTGGGTTACTTACGGGGAGGATGAAGCCTGATACGCAATTCACAGGAGACGACCTGCGCAAGGTTGACCCTAAGTTTCAACAACCGCGGTACGGCCAGTACCTGGAAGCAGTTGTCCAACTCGAACGCTTCGCCCGTGAGCACTTCAAGAAGAGCGTGTTAGCGCTGGCAATTCGCTGGTTACTTGATCAGCCAGGAGTGAGCATAGCCCTATGGGGCGCGCGCAGTCCTGATCAGGTAACTCCTGTCGATGAGACAATGGGATGGACAATTGATGCGGTGTCACGCAAGGCCATCGATCAAATTCTGCAAAGCTCAATTAGGGAGCCGGTCGGGCCTGAGTTCATGGCGCCGCCATAGCGCGGACTATTGCATGAATCTGGTGCAGCATTAGTATCTTACAAAAAATATTTTGATACGCTTAGCAAAAAACGCAGCGCCGATCGTTCGACTGAGCGTTCCTCTAATCCTTTGACAAACCGCAGGATGTAGCACCCGTGCATGGTGAGCTTGTCGAACCATCACGCCGAAGACTCACGCCTAAGTCCCTTGTGGTCGGCTAATGGCTATGGAAATCCCCTCCCAAACCTACGTCAGTGGGGGATAACGTAATAATCACGCTGGCCACAAAACGTGGTAATTACTTCTCCTTATTTTCTTCTGGTACGTAGATTACCTTTCCATCTTTTAGCCGATAAGCTGTTCCCAGACGGGTACCTTCTCCCTGCAAATTCTTATCGGTAACTTTTTCAATCTTTACCTGCTTCCCTTTCTTTGTGACAATCTCTACCTGACCATTGTCAGTTTTCCTGACCATCGTGATTTCTGTTTTTGGTGTAAGAAAATCAAGCAGGCTATAAGCGCCGATTAATGCCCCGATAAGTCCCACAATAAAGACTACCCCCACATCAAAAAGATTTGCTACTCCTGACATGGGATCTTCCTGATGGAGATCAACATCTTTTCCTAAAACACTGCGTCTTTTTTTCAGATATTTCATTCCTATAACGCCGCTTAGACTGGCTTTAATGGTTTAAACCGATTGGTTGGTTTGCATTCACATAGCCCAGTTTATTTGAAAACTATGTGTTCTGCATGAATGAATATGCATTTCTCTGTGCATCTTAACAAAATGTATCAAAAACCAAAATGTTGTCAATTTCTGTAATTATTCAACATACTTTTGTCTGCAATCGCTACGAGTTGAACAATACATTGATCCTGAAATCCTGAAGGGATGACATTATTATAGAATACGTTTCGCAAACATTGTTAACCCCGCAAAGGGTGGCATAGCATTATTGTTCTCATATTATTTCACCCCGATGGGGTTGCATGCTGTGGGGTGCTTTTTCTATAATCATGTCATCCCTCAGGGATTTTTCCTTCTGACTGCTCTGTCTATTGGCTTTTCACTACACTGGAAAATGCTTGACGTCAGTTTTGCTGAATAGTTACAAATTCTTAGCTTCTCACTTTTTCTCTGTACCCACTGTGGTTTCCTTCTCCTCATTTTTCATAACACATTCAGTAAAATACTCAAGGTTCTTTATGTCTTCATGAATCCACCTGTTTTTCACAGTTGAAAGAAAATAGGCAGTAATCCCGATTGCTAATCCGACGACGGTTGTGGTAAATGCAATGATGATATTGCTTGACAATTTTTCAAGATCGCCCTGTGATAAGGCGGATAGTGCCGGTCCCATGGGGATTATGGTTCCCATCAACCCAAGGGTAGGACCTACGCGAATCATAAGCCGAAGTTTATCCAGGTTTTTGACCATTTTTTGCTCCATGGTTTGTAACAGGTATTCTACGCGGACGTCTCCGCCATAAATATTCTTTTTTAATTCATCGGCAAGTTTCCTGACATACTCCCGAAAATAAAATGGCATTTCCTGGATATCATGTGATTTTAAATGCAGGATGCGCTCATTGCTCTGTTCCATAAAGGATTCTATGAATTCCTTTGGTCCTTGCTTACGGGACTGTTTCTTCCGTTCCAAATATTCAGAGCTAAAGTCTCCTATAGTGATAATCATCCGGATGAAAAATACGACTAATAAAACCATGACAGGATAAAGCATCCCTGACGAAAGGATAGAAAGAATGGTCTGTAAAAGAGTGAGTAGATTCATAATCTCCTCCTTATCCAGCCATACATGAAAAGACAGATGCTTCCTGTAGCTACCACAATAACTATCCATGGTTTATTCGACAGAGGAACGTTCAGGGTACTTTCATGAGTCTTTACTTCTTCTAACTCCACTCCTTTGACTACTTCTGTCTTGTCTAATTCTTCGTTTTCTATTTTCCATTCATCGATTTTTGCAGGGGAAATGGGCCGTTTTCCCTTACTGAGCGATGCCTCTTGTGCCTGGACGATCTTGTCAATTTCTGCTTTTCGTTCATTGAGAGATCTACTCGTGGCAGTTTTCATTACTTCCGCATACTTTGACAAGGTATCTGGATTTATAAGACCTGGGGTGTTCAGTATATCCACCGCGTACTGTTGGAGGGCAGGATTGTTGCAGGTATTTTCACAACAGGCGGCGCCGAATTCTGCCACCATTTCCACATATTCCTTTGCCAGGGTTTGTTTGATTTCTTCTGTAGGTTGCCAGTAGTCCTTTCGTATGGCTTCCAGCATTCTGGCTGCAATGGCTTGGTAGGCATAAGGATTTTTCTTTCTGAAAAATTCTTTCAAATCCATCCCGTATTTATCCTCAACATAGACCTCAAATGTTTGTTCCCAGCGGGCAGCATCCATTGTCTCCGGTACCGTGACCTGCCAACCCCACATGTTTTCAACGAATTCTGACATCTTATTGGCCCCTTCAAAACCCTCCTTTTTCATCCCCTCGATCCATTTCGGGTTCCAATACCGTGACCGCAATTCCATACCCATCATCCTGTCGATTGGCGTCATCTCGGGCTTTGCCGGATTCATGATATTTGTGACTGCCACCTCTGGAGATTTTCCGTCGAGTTCACGGACTGCAGCGGCAAGCCCGCCTGCATACATATAGAAATCATCGTTATCAAGGGTACCATAAACATTCGTAGAGCGGCTGTGAATTACCATCTTAGTTCCGCTCAATATCATTTTATACACCTCTTCCATTGGCTCCCCCCATAAGCCATTCCCATAACCGTAACTCATTCGCTTCAAATATTCGTTTGCCACCACAGCATCATTCTCCCATGTGCCGCTGGCACTCACGATTCGGGAAACATTTAAATCGTATCGTCCCGGGGCCTCATCAAAGATTCTTACGGAGGCATATTGCTCGGCTTTTTTTTGCGACCAGCCTAACTGAATCAGATTTTTAGTTACTTCACGGACGTGTTTTCGTACGAGGTTGTCTTCTTCGTCAAGAACTTTTACCATTTGCACTGCCTGGTCAATATACCGGGTTAATTGGCCAAACATCTCTTCTGCCGCTGAAGATACAATAATATCTATTCGTGGACGCCCCAACTCTTCTTTCGGTATGATCCTTAGTCCTGCAACCCTTCCCCACTCATTCCACACAGGTTCAACACCCAATAAATAAAGTATCTGCGACTCTAATATCCCTTCGTGTCGTATCGTCTCAGTGCCCCAGATAACAAACGATAATTTTTCCGGATATTCCCCATTATTTTTTGCCCGATAGTTATCAAGGAGTTCCTGAGTCAATTTAACCCCTACCTGCCACGCCTCTTTCTTTGGTATTTTATCGGGATTAAAGGCGTAAAAGTTTTTTCCTGTCGGTAATGAATCTGGATTACGCACAGGGTCATTTCCCGTGCCAGTTGTTATAAATTGTCCATCCAAAGATTTAATTGTGTTTGCTAACTCTCTCTTTGCGCCATCCTGAATTCTTTTATCTAATTCATCAGATGAGATATCTTTGGCAACCTCTTGTATCGCCTGGATGGTGGATTTGCGGAGTTGCTCATCCGGCGTATTCCCAAAGGTGTGAAGGCCGTAGGGCATATTAAGTTGTTTCATCTCCTTGAGATATTCTTCAATCTCATGAATAACTTCATGGTCTAATTCATGAGAATCGCCTTTTGCGATATTCACAGGCAAGAGTTCATTAATCTCAATATCTTTATCCAGCCCCAGAACCTTGACCTTCTCTATAATATTCTCCAGATATTGCCTTGCATGCTCTGCACCCTGCTCAACGGCGATATCATAATTGTTAATCAATTCTTCAAGTTCTGCATACTCGTGATAAATGCCTCCCTTTTTCAAAGGGGGAATCATGTGATCAATAATAACAGCAGAACCCCTGCGCTTTGCAATAAGCCCTTCACCGACATCGTCCACGATAAATGGGTAAATTACCGGCAAATCCTGAATTATTGCTTCTGGCGGATCTTCTGCCGAGAGACCGCAGCTTTTCCCAGGCAACCACTCGTGTGTTCCATGAGTTCCAAAATGAATAACTGCATCAGCGCCAAAACCATATTTTAACCATAGATAAGCCCCTAGATACTGATGTGGCGGCGACAGGTCTTTACTGTGATACATGGCTTCCATATTTTGATCCCAGCCCCTTACCGGCTGTGGGAGAATCACAACGTTTCCATGCTTTACTGCAGGAATAACCATGAATTTTTTCTTGTCTTTTGGGTCGGTCCATATCATTACACTTGATTCTTTAACTGGTCCCCAATCTTCATTAACTTTTTTCGTAAAGTCCGCGGGCAGATTTCTTGTCCATCTTTGGTACTCCTCCACAGGAAGCAATACACATTTCCCGTGTCTTACCATCTCGTCAAGTTCGCCGGGTGCCCATTTACCGATATTCCTCCCATTTTTAAGGGAATTTTCCAGGAGTAATTCCTCATCTAGTGCTTCATTGCCGACATTGTATCCAGACTCTTTCATCGTCTTTAATACATTTTTAATACTGGCAAAGACATTCAGGTAGCTGGCGCCGATATGCTGTTTTCCAGGCGGATAGTCCCAATAAAAGATGGCTACCCTTTTATCTTCATTTTTTTTCTTCTGCAAATTGATCCATGCTTTTATGCGGTTGACTGCACAATTAATGCGTTCAGGTACTGACCGGCGGGGTTCAATAAAAAAGCCTGTTTCTTCGTCTCGATCCCGGATACGATACGCTGCAACAGTTGGTTGAATAAGGCCTGCAATCTCTGGGATAGCCAGTTGCCAGCTTACCTCCAACGAACTCAGACCCTCGGGATCGGTCTCCCACGTCTTTCCGTCTTTTCCATAGACGGTAATCAGGTTAATTACCGGCACCCCGCATTTTTCTAACACCTCTGCAGCGTTAAATTCTGAAAAGCGAAAAAGAAAAGACAATACTCCTGAAACCCGTGTGTCATCACCCATATCGGCTAGCATCTTCTCAACCACAGCCACTTCCGGATAACCAAAAGCAACAAAGGCGTTGAACCCCTTCTCTTCAAGGATGCGAATCAATTCGTCTTCTGGTTCATTTATGTTTTGTTCATTAAATGCCGAGTAGGTTAACACCGCAACCCAATCCGCGCCTTCTTTAAAATAGTCTTTCTCTTTATACCAGTCCTTGTATTCCTTAAATGATTTGAAACACATCGCCTGTGAACCATGGCGATGATAATAGCCATTTTTTATGAGAACTTTGGGTGATTCTGCCTTTATTCCCGAAACTTTTTTGTATTTCCCCAAAGCGCATAACACCATGTTTTGAAAATTCTCTAGTCCGCCGTTATTGAAGTAGGACCAGAACTCTTCGTCATGGGTAAGCCCCAACTCAATGTACTCCTTGTCCAAAATTCCAGGGTAGTTTACGGGCAATATGCGTGCACCATTGGAAATGGCTTTTTTAATAATCTCACGGTCAAAACCCGCTTGTGTTTGAGTTGAAATTCTGATTGCCATGATATCGAAGACAATAATGTCTGCAACCTCAATCTCGTGAGGATCAAAGTTCGTATCCAGGTCTGTCTTGCTGATGAGTTCAAATCTAACGCGATCCTTAAGAAAAGGGTACTTCGCCCAGAGACTTTTTATTGTTTTAACGACAGCGGGAGTTTGGTAGTTTCCCACGACGAAGCAGAATTTGATTGGTCTAGATTCTTCAGAAAACGATACAGACTGTTGAGTTGCTAATAAAATCAGCATGAGCAAAATTATATATCGTTTCATTGCTCGCCCTTATTTGCAAAGGCCTTCAGTTGCTTTAGGGGTACAAACATCCTTTGAGTATTTCCAACATATGTGATCACCTTTATTGAGAATACATTTATTGGCAACAGATGTTGCGTGTTTGCCATTGATATCATAATACCATGCCGTATCGCCTTTCTTCGATTCAATGTCATCAATAGATGTGACCAAAGTAAACTCACCGATTTTATGAGTTTTAACAATCGCAACAGCTTGAAGTGCCTCTAATGCAGTTAAACCCTGTTTGTATGGTATCTCGAATTTACCCGTTTCTAGCAATCCACCGTAATCAATTTCCAGAAATACATTCGGGTTTGCACTTGGGTCTGCACAATGTGCGGTCACTGAAGTAAACAACAAAAAGACCAATATACCCACTATATTTTTAAAACTCTTCATACTCTATATCCTCCTTCTTCCTTGAAAAAATTGTTTAAAATCTGTCTGTCACAAAAATATCCACAAAGGCACTAGAATACGAAGATTCTGAAAGATTTTAAAGGGAGAAAATTTATGGATTTCTTCCAAGTCTCTATACTTCTTGCGCCTTTATGGATTAATTTATATTTTCAAAACTTAAATTCTACTCCCCCATATGCTGTGAAACGCAATGAATTAAAACCGGGAACCTCTTCATATTTATAGTCGAAGAGGTTTTCAAATCTGACATACGCATTCATCATCTTTGTAATGTCGTACCGTGTCACCTGATTGACCGTCCAATAATTATCCATCTTACTGCCATCACTATCTATTCTATTCCGTACCATGACTCCTGCAACGCTTAAATGTAATTTCTCTAGAGGTGCGGCATCAACTCCCAGGGTTGCCCTGTTTCTGGGCCTGCGAGGTAATTGTTCATCTGTTTCTCTATCCCGCGTCCCTGTATAAGTATACGTTCCTGTCACTGAAAGCCTGGTAAACGGTTTGTAAGTCAAGGACGTTTCAATCCCATTTGACTCTGCTCGTGCTACATTTTCAGCCAGATAACTACCGTCGGGTTGTACCGCCGCGGTAATCAAGTTAGTAAAGTCATTTTCAAAATAGGTAACATCCAGGGTCAATTTATCTTTCAAAATCTCTTTCTCAACTCCAAAGTCCCACCCTTTGCTTTCTTCCGATTTAAGGTTTGGGTTGCCGTAAAATGGATAAAAGAGTTCATTTATGCTAGGCGCCCTGAAACCCTTTCCCCAGGATGTATGGAATCGTGTCCCGATGTCTTTGATATTGTAAGATGCGGCTGTCCTGTAAGTAACGTGACTTCCAAAAGTGCTGAAATCGTCGCGTCGGACCCCGACTGTCCAACTCAGTGCATCAAAGAGCAGTATTTGATTCTGTGCGAAAACTGCATTGTTCGAATAAGTCTTCTGGTCAAACAGCCCGATTTGTTCTCCCTCTCTGACTTCATATTCATACCCAGCCGTTACCGTGTCAATATTAAAGAGGGAAAAATCTGACTGGTGTACCAGCCTCCAGTTTCGTGTTTTAATACTGAATACACCTGATGAATCGGTAGGATCCTTGCCATCAAATTTTGTATCGTTAACCGATACGAGAAACGACGGCGTCCAGATATCAAAAAACGTTTTATTCACCTTTGTTGAGAAAAGAACCTCGTCTGTTATCTGTTTCCTATCAGGATCATCTACAGGACCAACACCGAATATATATCCATCAGTTTCAAAATCAGAGTGAGAACCCCTCACAGTTGTATCAATTCTTCCGTTGTTAAGGAAATCCCATCCAAGACGTGCAGAACCGGTAAAATTTTCATAACCGTCCTTTTCAGTACCGCTGCTGGCATACGATATTCCGTGGGCTTTAAAATAAGAACCGCCCGCGGAATAATCAAATTTGTCTTTCCCGCCTGAGACATTAACAGTTTCTCTATAGGTATCGCGCATTCCATATTCCGACCCCAGAGTAACCTTGGTATCACCTGAGCCTTTTTTGGTAATAATATTGACAACACCACCCATTGCATCAGAGCCGTACAGTGAACTTGCAGGGCCGCGCAGGATTTCGACCCTTTCAATGTTATCAGTTGTCAGGTTCGCAAAGTTAAATGCCCCTGTTGCAGAGCTGTTCATCCTGACACCATCGACAAAGACGAGGGTTTGTGCTGAGGACCCGCCCCGCATAAACATACTGGTAACACCTCCAATCCCACCGGTTCTGACAACTTCGAGACCTGGGGCCCGCCGCAAGACATCAAGTAAGAGAGGCGCCTTGCTATTCTCAATGTCCTTTTGTGTAATAACGGTCATTGAGCTGCCGACATTTTTTAATAACTGCTTCGTCCTTGTCGGCGTAATCACAGTCTCTTCTTCTTTTTCTTCTTCCTTGTTTTGCTCATCCTGCAGTGGTTCGTTTTTGGGTATTTCTGGTGGAAGGGTTTCGTCCTGAGGCACCGGCTTCTTTTCATTAACCGGTGATGCTATCTCAGTCTCAGGCACCGCCTGGCTTTCTTCCTCCTTCTCTGGTTGCGGTGTATTCATTGGCGCTATCTCTTCTTTCTGCGTCGTCTCTTCCACCGATATAGGAATTTCTTCCTTGCCTGGCATTCGAATAATGAATCTTTCTTTGGGAGGATACTTTATCGGAACCGATTCTCCAGCCTTCTCTGCTGGTGCAGCATAGCAGTCATAGTAGAGTAATGGAATAAACATCATCGTGACTAACAAATATTTCATGCATATCCTTTCTTTCCCCTCGGAAACAAGAATTGATAAAATCGTGTTCAAACAGGTCTCCTGGCTCCCGGGTCATCCTAAGTTCTGCGCCTTCCCGGAAATCCGTTTAAACGGTTTCCAGTGGCATTGTGCAGCATTCGTCGCCGGTTACAGTTGCGGGGCAGCTCCCGTTTTTACGGGATTCCCTGAACATTTGAACTATGATAAATCTTGGAACAGCAAGCGAGGCACGGATAAATAAAGTTTATCCGTGCCACCATTTTTACTTCTGAAAAGCATCCGTGATTAAAACAAAAAACCCGCGTCTTCGCATAGGAAAGAAGCGGGTTTTTTAAATTACAGATATCAACGCCTCACCTCCTTTACTCGAAGAAGTTTTTTCAGCAATACACAACAGGCAGGTCTTCTGACTAGCGGATCATCCTATTTACTGCGCCTTCCCGAGAAGCTATTTAATCAGCTTAAACTGTTTATGCAGCTTTCCAGTGGTCATTGCAGCTTTCGTCACCGATTACAGCGGCGGCACCGTTCCCTTTTCTCCAATTAATTTCTGACACAAGGAATTTCATATTTATCGTCAGAAATTCGTTGGAATCGGGATTCCCTTTTTCATCCAATGGGTACATTGGAATACCTGTACGTGGGATTAATTACTCATGTTGAACTATTGAATTACATCGTACATCCCTTTCATGAATTATATGAGATTGACAAAAGTTTAACCCTTCCTTGTTCAAGGTCATACAATATTTATTTAAGATTCCAGATTCCAATTATTATTACTAAATTTTCCAAATGTCATGCTCAGGATAATTTCAGCATATTGTAAATTGCGTTCATGTCTATATTCCCGCGTACAATATCAGCCAATTCATTGTATTTGTGTTCTTTGATAGCTTTAAAATCCGAGTTGCATCCATGTGATGGTTTAAATCCTTTTTTCACCCGCAGGTAATCAATAAGCTTTCTGCGAAACCCGTCATTATCGAAGATGCCGTGGATATAAGTGCCCACTACATTGCCATCGGCAGAGACATAGCCATCCAGTATTTCGACTGGTTCCCCAGCGCGTTCAGTTATCTTCGCAAATGGTTTTACAGAATTATCACCATTGCTGGTGGTTTCTCCCATGTGGATTTCATAACCTGAAAGTTCACCATCTGTATGGAATAAATTCCGATGTTCAAGCACATGCGCCTTTATCTGATACGTCTGTTTTTCTCTGGCGAAGGTAGTAATTGTGTTTAATAAACCCAAACCCGCAATGCTATCCCTTGATGATTCCACCTGGTGCGGGTCGTTAATTTGGTTTCCCAGCATCTGGTATCCACCGCAAATACCTATAATCATGACCCCCTGCTTTGACAGTTTTAGAATTTCTTTCGAAATATTTGTTTCTCCCAAAAACAGTAGATCCCCGATCGTATTTTTTGTGCCTGGGATAATAAGCAGGTCAGGTTTCCCAATATTTTTGGCCCTATCCACAAATCTGACACTCACATCTTTTTCATGAGTAAATATATTGAAATCCGTAAAATTTGATATGCGGGGGAGTTTGATTACGACTATATCTATGAAAGAGGAAGAGGGGCGAGGCTGCTCTGATAAGGTATTCCCGAATGTGCTGTTATTTTCACCCTGGTATTCAAGCGAAACGGAATCTTCGTCATCGATACTAAGATTGTGGATAAACGGGATTACACCAAGTACAGGTTTATTTATGCGGCTTTCAAGCATATCCAAACCCGGCTTTAATATGCCTTTATCTCCCCTGAATTTGTTGAATACAACGCCTTTTACCCTGTTTCGTTCAGTTGCTGTTAACAATTCTAACGTCCCGACGATCCAAGCAAAGGCACCGCCACGGTCAATATCTGTTACCAATAACACGGGAGCCGATGCCAACTCAGCCATGCCCATATTGACAATATCCCCGTCTTTTAAATTTATCTCGGCGGGGCTGCCTGCACCCTCGATAACGATAACATCGAATTGACCCCTGAGCTTCTCGTAAGCTTCTTTTATGACAGAAACAAATTCACCTTTCCTCTTATAATACTCCCGAGCTGTCATGTTTCCTATGGGTTTACCCATGATAACGACTTGTGAACCGCAGTCGCCGGTGGGTTTAAGGAGTATGGGATTCATCTCTACCGTAGGCTCAATTCCCGCTGCCTCAGCCTGTGCTACTTGCGCCCGACCCATTTCTTTCCCGTCTTTTGTGACAAAGGAATTTAAAGCCATATTCTGGGCTTTAAACGGCGCCACCCGGTGACCGTCTTGTTTCAGGATGCGGCATAGGGCACACACCAGAATACTCTTGCCCACATGGGATCCCGTACCCTGTATCATGATAGATTTATTTGTCATGCGTTAACAGCAACCATAGATTTCAATGCGGCAACAAGCCTCACATTCTCATCCCGCGTCCTTACCGCTACGCGAAAAAACTTTTTGCTGAGTCCTATAAAATTCGAACAATCGCGAATGGCAATACCCTGTTTCAGTAATTGTTCACGTAACAGAGAAGAAGTCATGTCTTCGCTGTTTATTTTAATGAAGATATAATTAGCCGTTGGTTCGTAAGGCAGAAGACCGTTGATGCCGGACAATTCATTGAACAGATACAATCGCTCACGAAACATAAATTCCCTGCTTCTCAAAATGAAATCTGTATCTTCCAGGGCAACCTTAGCGGCATATTGAGCCAGGGTATTTACCGACCACGGCTCCTTATAATTCATCAATTTGTTTACCGTATCCGCATGAGCGGCCAGGTATCCTATCCTTAAACCAGGAAAGCCATAAAATTTTGTAAGTGATCTGACCACGATCAAATTACGCATGGTCTCTGTTTCGTTTATAACGCTGTACTTCCTGGGGTCATCGAGAAAATCTATGAATGCCTCATCCACGACAAAGGTTACATTGGCGTGCTGCCTTGCCATATGCAGGATGACATCCTTTTCGACCAACTGACCTGTTGGATTATTGGGGTTACACAAAAAGGCAATCTCTGTTTTGCTATCCTGAAAGTGATTTTTATGATATTTAAAGCAAAAACCATCGGCTTCTTTCAGTATATGATGAAACACCTCTGTATGACTGCATCTCAACGCCTCGGCGAATTCGTTAAAGGTGGGCTGAAAAACAATTCCTTTTGTTGGCCTTAATGCACGGGGAATTAAGTAAAATAACTCCGTGGAACCATTTCCCACAATGATTCTATCACTTGACTGTCCGATCTTTTGGGCAATACGTTTTCTCAGGTCGGAGCAATCAATATCGGGATAGTGTAAAATAGTGTCAAATTTTTCCCATAGTGCCTTTCGGACTTTTTCCGGATATCCCAGGGGGTTAATGCTTGCGCTAAAATCGAGGATACCGTTGTTCCCCTGATTGATAACCTGTTTTATATTCCCGCCGTGACCTTTAAACATAATCCTTCTGGTAGAAACGAACCGGCAGGCCGTCTCTACATTTCAATTGTTAGGTTATTGTAATTTAGTCTGTGTGCCAAAAATTTCCTTGCCTCCCCAACGGTAAGAGGCAGGCTGTCCATGGGAAGATTCTCTTCGTCCCTCAATAACTGCATTAATTGGGCGATCTGTGGAAGTTCCAAACAAGCGTGTCTTATTTCTTCGATATTTGAGAACACGTATTCCGGGGCACCCGTCTTCAGGATATTCCCCTGATACATGATTGCCAGTCGATCCATATAAACAGGCGCCAGTTCTACCGTATTGGTCGCCATAATAATGGTGATACCGCACGTATCGTTCAACTCTTTCAGCAGTGTCATAAGAGAAGTCACACCGGCGGGATCAAGGCCACACGTCGGTTCATCCAGGACAAGTATTTCGGGTTTCATTGCAAGGACACCTGCAATGCAGACGCGTTTTCTTTGCCCAAAACTTAAGGCATCTACGGACTTACTGGCATAAAGCCTCATACCAACCCGTGACAAGGCTTCATCCACCCTGCCGGCGATCTCATTCCTTGACAGACCCAGATTCATCGGCCCGAATGCCACGTCCTCCCACACCGACGGGGCAAACAACTGATCGTTTGGATCCTGGAAAACAATACCCACTTTTTGAAATATCTCTCTGGATGCATACTGCGCAAGAGGTTTTTGCTCTAATGCGATTTCTCCTCCCGTTGGTTTTAATAAGCCATTGAGGTGTTTTAACAAGGTAGTCTTTCCTGATCCATTTGGGCCAAGAATGGCCAAAAACTCCCCTCGCTGGATATCCAGAGAAACACCGCACAGCGCATACGTTCCGTCATGATACCGGTATTGTACATTTCGGATCTGCACTATTACCATACGTGGATATTTCCTGTATAAACAAGCATAGGCAAGATCAGAACCATTCCGATAAAGGCGGCATATTCTTTCTTTCTCCAGGAAGACAGATTAACTGTCAATATACCGCCGCCTTCATAGCCCCTGGCATACATTGCTTCATAAGTCCGTTCTGCCCTGTCAAAGGCGCGCATAATAAGCATCCCGCCTAACGTCCCCATTGACTGAATCGTCTTCTTCCATGAGGCATGACCTAAACGCGATTTTTGGGCAGTCCACATCACAGACACTTCATCGAGAAGCAGAAAGATATAGCGGTACATAAACGCCAGCACCTCGATAATGGTGTTTGGCACGTGAAACCATTTCAGGCCGGCACACAGTCTGCTTATTGTTGTGGTAAAAGAAAAAGCGATTACCAACGATACGCCTCCCAGCACCTTGCTGCAGATATGGAGTCCGCTCTGCAGCCCTTCTTCCCTTAAGATTACCTCATGTCCCCCAATTGAGAAGGAAAGCCATATCTTTTCACCCTCGTGCAGGCACTTCATAAGCAAGATTAAGGCCGCAAACATCATTGGCAGAAGCATATTTCGAAGTATCGCCATGAGGGGGATTTTTATGGAAAAGAGCACGATGAAAGAAACTAAAAAGAAAAGTGACGGAATGAATACGTTCTTTGCCCATATATTTATGGTAAGCAGCGAAACGAGGTAAAACAACTTCACCCGTACGTCAACCCTTGTTAACCAATTATTTTGACGGGCATACACATCAGAAAACGTGTGGTGAAGAAAACCCATAGTTTTTTACCTTTAGCTTACTTTCGTGTCGTTTAACTTTTTACGGACGTACCCTGATTGTCTACTTCTCGTAAAAAAGCCTGCGCACATTAAACCCGATAACAAATCCACCGACCACCCCTGAAAGGGTAAATACAAAAAGGAGCAAATCGCCCTGATCGGTATTAATATAAGGGGCACGGGGCGGGTGGCCGTACTTTGCTGCATATTTGCCAACAACGCTTACGTCAATACCCGTCCATGCCTCTTTTTCGTTCGTTTGTATCGTTTGTGCATCGGTTTTGTTTAAGGTCTCATCTGCAAATACGCATAACGATGCGCAGAGCGATATTGATATGGTAAGGACAAAGCTGAGGATAGTTAACTTATGCCTGAATAGGTTTTGTGTCATCCCGGATCACCCCAAGGTCCAGCAAAATACCCGGTCTCCGTTTATAAACGAAGACCAGTACAAATCCCACCACAACACCCTCGACGATACACAAAATCCCCTGAGAGGTCATCATGAACACCCCGAAAATCTCAGCAGTGGCCTTAAAAAATGAACCACCCTTATTGACTACAAGTAATCCTAACTCGATGGACGTACCCAAATACGTGAATAAGTCAGAAACCATACCGGCAAGAAATCCACACCAAAACAGCGACAGTCTCAATCGTTGTGCTATTTTAAAGGCGAAATAGCCTGAAAAGGAACCCAGGATACCCATGGAAAAAATATTTCCGCCAAGCGTCGTCAGTCCGCCATGGGCGAGGAATAGCGCCTGAATGAGTAAGGCAATGGATGCCACCAGCACGCTAACAAATGGACCCAATAACACAGCGCTCATACCCGTACCGCATGGATGAGAAGTAGCCATCCCATTCAGGGCGATTACCGGAATAGGAAAACAGGAGAATACAAACACGGCAGCCCCCAACATGCCTACCAACGGCAGATAACTTGGCGACATTCTTTTCTTTTTCTTTACATGATATATGCCAATCCCCACGAAGGGCATAGATACGGCGAACCACGTCAAAACCCACCTTGGTGGTAAAATCCCCTCCGTAATGTGCATTGCGTACACTACGTTTTCTAACGCAAAAAACGACACGAAAAAAATTAAGGTAATTAATCCTAATGCCCTTGGCATTGCATCCTTCCTAAAACAAATAAACTATTGGGATACGGGCGGGACAACCCCGCACCTCCGAACATTGATGTGCATTTTTCTTAAATAAAAAAACCCATGTCTCTCGTAATGAAGACATGGGTTCTAAAAAACGCTAAAGCCACAAATTGCACAGGTAATGAGTTTTTAAATCTGTACTGTGCGATCCGCGAAATCCGTGGTCAATACCCTTCACCTTCTTTACCATCGAAGACAACGTGAAGCAACTACAGGCAGGTCTTCTGGCTTCCGGATCATTCTACTAATCACTCCTTCCCACCCGGTTGAAATAGGGCAGTGGCACTGTGACTTTCGTCCCCGGTTACAGCGGCGGGTCCGCTCCAAACTTCGCTATAGACATCACAAGCGAGACATGGATTCCCTTTTTTCTCCCGCACATATTGGGAGAATTACCTGTAATTGATCTTATTTAATAGAAAGAGCAACCTTTTTTACAATCGTTTAAAATTCTACTTTGAATAATAGCCCTTTGTCAAATTAAATGTTTTTTCACTGATTAAGAAACGCAACAAGCGTTTTCCCTATTTTTCCTTTGCTTCTCTGGAATAAGAAATATAAAATACCGCCTGAATATTATCGTGAGATTTAAGCATTTGGGGACTTTCTTAACAAAGAGGGGTGATGTTTATGGAATCAAAAAGGACTATCCGCATGGTTTTGCTGCTGGCCGTAATGTTCATTACAGTGCTTGGATCAGGCTGCGCCATGTTCAAGAAAAGACCCCGACTGGTGCCCAGAGAACCCGGAGACACCCTGGTGGAGATTACTGACCCCAAACAACTGCCTGATTTTAGGGATGATTATAGCAGAGATACCTTGCTGCGTTCAATAGACAATAGTCTTGACTATTTTAAAAGGGTCAAATCCAATCCCTATGGGTTTCATATGACGGGGTTTTCAAACGAAGGACTGGAAAACACCTTGAAATTCTTTCGGGATGGACTCCTCCGTTGCAATGACCCCAGGGAACTCAATGATTTTATTGTCAATAATTTCAGGGTCTTTCAGGCTATCGGAAAAGAGTACGAAGGCCAGGTACATTTCACCGGTTATGGAACGCCTATTTATGACGGAAGCCTTACACCTACAGGAGAATTTCGTTATCCCCTTTACAAAATGCCGCCCGACTTTAAGAAACCTTATTATACGAGGCGTGAAATTGAGGAGCGCAACCTCTTAAAAGGAAATGAGATTGCCTACCTCAAGTCGAAACTGGATGTTTATCTCATCCAGGTTCAGGGATCAGGGCAAATCAGACTCCCAACGGGAGAAAAGGTCTATATCGGATATGCGGCAGATTCTGGTCATAAGTACAGTAGTATTGGGCGTATGTTGGTCATGGATGGAAAGATACCGGAAGACGAATTGACCCTCTCGACGCTTATCAGCTATTTTGAACAGCATCCTGCTGAATTGGATTCCTACCTTAGGAAAAACGACCGCTATATCTTTTTCAAAAAGGTTAATTATGCCACTCCGTATGGTTCTATCGGTGTGCCGGTAACTCCCATGAGGAGTATTGCTACCGATAAAAAGGTCTTCCCTGCAGGCGGACTGGCCTTTGCTGTTATAGAACCAAAGAAAGCTAAGAAGACCTGGGGATTTTGGGGAACGGGGAAGAGTGAGGTGGAGAAATCCTTTTTTGTTTTAGATCAGGATACCGGAAGTGCGATTCAAACTCCCGCAAGGGCCGATGTATATTTTGGAATTGGGGACCAGGCAATGCTCGAGGCTGGGAATTTGAATACCTACGGACAACTCTATTATTTTCTGAAACGATAGATTTCCTCGCGAATAATTTCATGTTATTACCGTACTTTGTTAAAAACCGCATGTGAAAAAATATTTTTACAAACATTTTTTAACAAAGTAATGTTTAAACGATACTAATCTCCCAACCTGGAAGATCAGAAAAGTATTTTCTGACAGGAGATGCTGAAAGAAAGTCAGTGTGACATTTTTCCGCTTTTGTCATTCCTGACTTTTTGGGATCTCCTGCTTTATAATATGCTTTTTCCCGATCCATAAGGGTTCGTCTCGTAAAGACTATTGAAAGTTTATTACATTACAAATTGGCGCTGAGCGCCAAAAACGTAATAGACCAGAAATTATTGTCCATCATTTTATAACCATCGAACAAGGCAATTCCCTTCTATGTCAAGCATTCATTCCACCGTGGTAGAAACGTTGCATCATGTCTTTCCCCAACAAGCCAATCCTGCGGGTACTTTGTATGGAGGATGGATGATGAACTGGATCGTTACAACCGGGAACCTGTCTGCTCTACGATTAACCAAAAAACCATTGCTTCTGGCTTCTCTTGAGGATTTGTTCTTCCTCCAACCTGTAAGAATCGGCGACGTGGTTACCGTCAGGGCTACGGTCGAATATATTGGAAATACCTCTCTGGAGGTGGAGGCAGTTGTATTCTGCAGGTCGTTAAATGAAGAGGAAAAACTCTGCACCCGCGCAAGGATGTCTTTCGTTTCCAGTGACTTTATGGGCAAGCCGGTACCTATAAACCAGCATGTAGAACCCGATGACGATAGTGAAAGGGAAATATATCAGTATGCCAGGGAGATTCGGGAACAGAGGTTTGCCCGGATAACACAGAGAAAGCAAAGGGTGCTTGATACCAGCCTGGAAGATGCCGGAGAACGCAGCATCCTGGCACATCGGCTGGTTTTTCCGGAAGACGCTATTTACGGCAACCTCATGTATGGTGGAAAACTCCTGCTCATGCTCGATGAGATTATGGCCATCATGGCAATGAAATTCGCAAGGGGAACTATTGTAACGGCGTCACTGGATGCATTGGATTTTTACCATCCCATTTATGTCGGCAATGTGCTTACCCTGGCAACTTCCCTGAATTATGTGGGCAAGTCTTCAATGGAAATAGGTGTAAAAGTCCTTGCAGAAGATCCGATCAACAACAGCGTTCGCCATACCTGCACGGCTTTCTCTACCTGCGTCAAAGTGAATGAGAAGGGCAAGCCTGTCCCTATGCAGCCATTTACGCCCGTAACCGATGTGGGGAAAAAACGCTGGGCAGAGGCCGAGCAAAGAAAGCAAAGCCGCATGAAAAGATTGAAGGAATTTGAGACACAGGGGTTAAACGGATTTTTTCTGCCACAGCAGAAAGAAATTAATACCGTGAATAGATAGTTGGCAACTGAGCATATCAAGAGGGGAACGACACTATAAACGATACTTTAAATTACCGGATATTTTAATCGCGTTTTTAAGAACATCACGTTTTAGGCTCTTCATCCAGCATGATATCATAAACTTCGAGGATCGTTCCCTTTGCCCTCTCCAAACTTCCCAACGATATTTCATAATCGATACTTGCCCTTGCCTCCTCAAACTCTGCAATGGTAAGAACTTCCTGCTGCCGCAGGATTTCCAAACTTGAGGATCTGCCAACATTATATTTCTTTTCCTCGTTTTCTAATCTTTTTGCGGCAAGTTCCCGCGCCTTTCTTGTGGCTTTAACCCTTTCAACATTTGTAGATACCTGCCTGACGGCCTCCCTCACCTCTACAACAATATCCAGTTCCTTTTTTTTAACATTAATCCTCGTCTGTTGTTCATTGATCTTGGATTTATTGTATGCACTCCTTGCCGAACGGTTTCCTATAGGAATAGATAACATAAGCCCCATAAATTCCCCCTGGAATTTCTCTGAGAACGTAGAGTCGTTGGCATCCGACACCTCTTTTCCAAGTCCTGTGTAGGTAACACCGCCAGTGAAATCCAATTGTGGATATAATTCATTCTTTCGCCTTCTGGTCTGCATACCGGCATTTTCAGTCACCAATTGCAGCTCGGTCAATTCGGGACGTTTTTCCATGGCGATTTTAATCGCATCTTTCAACTCTACCTTTTCCGGTTTAAAGACAGGCTTATCCGTGGGGATGATTGTAGCATCGGAGATGATCGAATTATCTGCGAGGTTCATGATTCTCTTGAGTTCATCCTCCTGATCTTTAATAGCATTTTTTGCAGAAATTACCAGCTCAACTCTTGATGCGACTCCAGATTCAGCATCGATAACATCCACAGGGGCCATGGTGCCAACTTCCACTTGTTTCTCGTTCTTTTTCAATAAATCCTCTGCGCGTTCCAGGGATTTTGTTGCTACTTTTAAATTCTCCATTGCCCGTATATAATTCCAATATGTCTCTTGAACAGAATTGGATACTTCTATTGCCCTGCTTCTAAATTGAGCCAGAGAAATCTTTTTATTATTTCTGGCAATATAGATGAGGCTCCTGTTGTAAAACCAACCGGCGCCTTTTAGTAAAGGTTGTGTAATCTGTGCCTGGATAAAGTTCATATAGGAAGGATTAAGCAACCGAAATGGATTAGGGTCTGTATAATCTCTGAAAATATTGTACTCTAAGGATACCGTTGCGCCTGTTGGAATGAGGGATTGAAGCACAGCATCGGCTGTTCTCCCTTCTTCAACATAAGGGCTAATAGCAGTTGCCCCAAAGCCGCCGATCAGCTTATTATTGATGGGTGTTACTGTATTATTTATATTTCCCGATAAATTTAATGCAGGATCAAACCTTGCCTTTTCTGTGGTAATATCATACTCTGTCGCCTTTGTAGTCAGCTTCGACATCTCTACATCAAAATTATTGCGCAGGGCATATATAATACTGTCTTTCACACTCAGGCTAAGGAATTTTACATCGGAGTCCATTTCTATGTTTGCTTGTGCCGTTGTGGAAGGTGTTTCCGCCTTCGATGTACTCTCGCCGCAGAAGGACCCCTCAGCACACCATAAAACTAAGGATAGGGCCAGCAGCAATGCTAAAATGTTTCTTTTATTTTTTTTTATCATCCCGACAGATTTTTTCCTATCGTTAAAACTTAAACAGAGTTAGAAGAACCGCTGAAGATTATTAACATCTCACCGGTAAATATTTCATGAATTAGGCTTTTACAAAAAAGTTTATCCATCGCGCTCCTGAATTAATGCCCTTTGATTAATGCGAGGGCCTCCGCACGAGTGGCAGGGTTGTCACGAAAGATGCCGCGCACCACAGAGGTTTTTACCATTGTGCCCGGCTTCTTAATGCCCCGCATCGTCATACAGAGGTGTTCGGCCTCAATAATAGCAAGCACTCCTTTGGGACGTAACGCCTTCATAATTGATTCCGCAATGTCTGTGGTAAGCCTTTCCTGGACTTGCAGGCGCTTTGCCTCTATTTCCACAACCCTCGCCAGCTTACTAATCCCGGTTACCCGGTTTCCCTGAGGAATATAGGCAACGTGCGCTACCCCGCTAAAGGGGAGGAGGTGATGCTCACAGATTGAATGGAAGGGAATATCCTTTAATAACACGATTTCATCGTATTTTTCCGATTTTAACACCTTGATTTCCGTATGCGAATCCTGCCCTATGCCTGCAAAAATCTCTTCACACATATCGGCAACTCTTTCGGGGGTTTCTAAAAGTCCCTCGCGGTTCGGGTCATCACCAATACCTTCGATAAACAACCGGATGGATTCTGCAATCTTTTTTTTATCTACCAAATCAAAAACTCCTCTTTTACAGTCGTGGCGGAAAAGTACCCCGGAACAAAACAATTTCCATTACGTTGACCTCAAATGACCGTTTCTAAAATATGCTAAACATTTTAAAAACCAAAGTCAATAGCAAATAAATGGGGTTGCGGTGCCTGTGAATGAATGGCAATCGGCTGTCATGCCCAGATCTATCAGGGGAATTACGACCTTGATTTATCCGCCCAGTTCACGTTATAGTGTAAAATATTGTTGCGGCATGGATAAATCCAAATCTAATCATGCGAACCTTATTACACGTATGTATCTTAAGAAAAGGACTAAATTATGTTGCTGAAGCACTTGTTGTATAATTTGTTACTTGTTACCGCCTTACTATCCAACTGTGGCTGTGTGGCTGCCCTGCTCATAGGGGGAGGCGCCGGTGCAGGGACGGTCGCTTATTTAAAGGGCGAACTAACAGCAACCGTAGAAGCGCCTATTGACCGGGCTTGTCAAGCAGCACAAAAGGCCACAAAGGATTTGGCATTTATTATAACAAGCAAAGAACATGACGCCCTTTCTGCAAAACTGGTCGCCTATGGGGCAAACGACACAAAGATGGAGATCAATCTCGAAAAGGTATCGGAGAATTTGACCAGAGTAAAAATCCGTGTCGGAGTTTTTGGGGATGAATCGCTTTCGCGTCTTACCTTAGAAAGGATACAGAAGAATCTCTGACTTTAAACGAAATCGCCGATCGCAGCATGGAGACGAAACAGAAAAGAGTGGCACCGGACAGGGGTGTAACCAGGGTAACGTCAAAGTCAGTATAAAAAAAATGGTTATTGAGTTAACTCACCAAAGGTAATAGTTTCACAATTCATACATGCCGCTAGCATTCTATTAAATAATTGGTTTTCCCAAAAGCGGCGGTT
>WBZR01001358.1_pt1 | contig 31029 bp, 31 predicted proteins | sample 5204231 | NCBI WGS metagenome assembly WBZR01 (sample SAMN12412403, study PRJNA552823) | activated sludge metagenome | isolation source: activated sludge from anammox sidestream of wastewater treatment plant... | place: USA: Virginia | collected 2017-08 | reverse complement strand
TACAGTCTGTCACGAAAAAGCCTCCCTGCCTATGGACCGGAATGTTCTTACGAAACCCCAGTCTACAAGGCTTCGAGGCTTTTTCTATTCCTATTCAACGCCGACCTGATGAAATATTCGGGTTAGGTTGGCCCGACGATCCGCGATCACCAATTGGTCAAACGTAGTGAACCCGCGGACCACTCAAACTCTGGCCGGACATGTGGACATCAAGACCACGATGCAGTTCTGCGCTCAGGCGACGGACGATCAGTTGGAGAAAGTGAGAGAAGCAAGGATCGCGAAAACGAGTGAGGTCAAATCGACATCGGCTGACCCCAAAGGGAGCCCAAGGGTGGCTGGAGAGGAAAAAACCGTTTATTGACTGGGTAGGGCCGGAATTGAACCGGCGACACACGGATTTTCAGTCCAATCCGAGGTGCAAACCTCGTGACACGTTCACAACGATCCCGCGCCATGGGGTCAAAAACGAAGGTGCTGCGAACGTGTCACGGCTCGGCGCGCCGTGGTCAAAAGTAAAGTGACCCCAAAAGTGACCCCAGAAGGGTCCGCCCGAGCCGGCGGACCCTTTTTCATGCGCGGGCGACCTTTGCGGTGCCCCCTTTGATTCACAAGGGATTGCGGCGGCGATTTCCCAGAGTTTCCCAGGGTGCTTTCCGGCAATCGAATGGCGAACCGCTCAAGATGCCCCAGGACGAGCGCAACGAGCGCGGACCTAGTTCCGGGGTAGGCCCGGGGCGAATTGACGCAATGGCGCTTGACGCTGGCCGTCAGTCGAGGCGGTAAAGGATCGTCACGGTTCCGATCAATGGCGAGCCCGATTGTGGGTTCCGAAATCGCAGGCCATTGGTGAAGCTGACGTCGTAATATCGTTGAGTGTTGAATGCCGTCGCGCCGCTGTTCGAAGGGTCGACAGTATCGCTCAGGACTAATCCAGTGATTGATCCCATAAATCCACGGAGGACACCACGGGTTCCCGTAGGAAGTAGGTCAATCTCCTCGAATTCATCCAAGTTGACTTCTACTGCCTTCATTTGCCACGCGCACCGATGGCAATCGCCGTCCCCAGGTCCCCGGCTTGTCCGATCTGCCCCGGGGCAGCTGTCACGATCCTGTCCCCGGCCGAGTCGAAGGACACAAGACAGGCGACGGCGATTAGCGCAACGACTCCCGACCATTGATTCACGTTTCGCATCATCTTCGATTCCTCCCACCTGCCCGGAATGGGCGGGACAGTCGAACTGTAACGCGGGTGATTGCTGACCCCCAAAAAACAGAGCCCACCGGTGAGGTAGGCTCAGGGTCCCCAACTCTCGGGCCGGAGAGTTGAGAAAGGAGGCTCTCAAGGGGACCGAGACCAGCCTACCGTTTTGCTGCCGGGAAAGTCAAGGCGGGCGATCCCGGCAAGCGATCTATTCCCCTGTGAGGGCCGCGTATTTCCAGATCACGCGGACAGCGTAACCGGCGGCAAACAGCAAGGCAGCGGCGACTAGGAGGATTGTGTTGGTACGATGACTCATCGGGTAGCATCATACCCTGCATGGCGGCCGGACTCCCCGACAATTGACGACGATAGCTCAGGCGGCTGGCGTGGCTCGGCCTAGTCGGGTGCCTCGTCGCCAGCATAGCGAGCCTACTCTCATTCTGGAGGGCTCCGACCTACTTGGGGCGAGCTATCACTTGATGTTCATCGGCGGTGGGCGTCTCGGTGGGTCTTGTGTGGTGGGAGTACGCTCATGGCATCTCGATGCGACAGCTCGGCCCAATCGCGGTCGGTTTCGCACTGCTGCTGCTTGCCGGCGTGCTCTACCAGGCCCTCAAGAGCATCGGCGGCGGTTGGGCCGGCGCGATGCTGGCGGTGGGCGTCTGCATCCTAATCGGCTGGATCGCGGGGCTCAACTGGTCGATCGACACGCGAGTCCTTCAAAGCATCACCACCGCGCTGCTTACGGTCGGAATTCTCGCGTTCCTGCTGCACCGGCACGGCATACCGCTGCCTACTTGACGGGGTGGAAATCTCGAGTTCGATTCAATCCGCCACGACATGACCGACCTCTACGACGATCGGCGAGCCTCCGATTGGCTCGGTAAGGGGTTTCGCGATCTCAAGAAGAGATCAAACGGCGGTCACAACTACTTGACCATGTCCTTGAGCGCCTTTAGTGGGCGCACCTTGATGACTTTCCGGGCAGGCTTCGCCTTGAACATCTGCTCCTGCTTCGTGAACGGGTTGATCCCCCTGCGAACCTTGGTGGCGGGCTTATTGATGACCACGATCTTCATCAGGCCTGGAACGACGAACGTGCCCGGCCCCTTCTTGCCCACGCCCTTTTTAATGAGGCCCGACAGCCCTTCAAACACGGATGCGACCTGTTTGCGGGACAGTTCGGTGCTTTTGGCGATACTGGTAAGAATCTCGCTCTTGGTGAGGTGCTTCGCGGCCATGTAGTTCCTTTCAAGGAAGTTCGGAAAACTCAAACGGCGCCGCGAGTCAGGATCCTCGCGATCAGGCCGGCACTCCGGCGGCACCATGCCGCCATCACGTTGCGGGCGGAATTATCCGGCGCATGATGTCGCGTGTCCAACAGGGCTGGCACCAAGGCTGCCCATGGAATTGCGTGTGTACCTGAATCCTAACTCAACACATGGATCAGTTTTGAGGGGGGAAAGGTCAGTCGCGACAAGGCGCGCAGACGATCGTTCACGGTTCGTCCACGACAATGAACTCTGCCAGCGCATCGGACATGGACGCTTCTTCCCAGCCCTTTCGGTAGATCGACACGTTCGTGTACCCGTAGTAGCGAACGAAAGCGCTCGCGACGTTGTCGCTTGCCTCGCACTCGCCTCCGCCGCAATAAACGATCACCGGCTGATCAATGCCGACCATCGACATGACGGTGTCGGCATGCTCAAAGATCGCGGAAGACGGGACATTGATCGCACCGCGCAGGTGGCCTTCGGCGTACTCGCGGCGTTCGCGGGCGTCGAGGAAGAACGCGGTGCCCGCAGCCAGGTGCGCCGCGACCTGATCGATTGTGACTTGACTGTCATCTGGTTCTTCCCAGATCAGCGACAGCGGCTGGTCTCGCAGGTAGTTCGACGCCAGACCGACACCGCCGGACACAATGAGTATCACACAGGCCAGTCTAAGGTCACGCGCCATGATTCGAGCCAACTCCCGAAGATGCTCCTCGCGCTACCGCTCCACGAATTGGCGCGCCCTGGGCCAGCGCTGCGTCGGATGGCGCGAGTGGCACGGAAATGTCACACCGGAATGCGCCGCGTGATTCGATCGCCATCGCTTGTTGACTCCGGGCAGCCGCAATGACTCTATTGTGATTCATGAGAGCTACCGTAGCTGCGAGCGGCAACGGCGTTTAGTTGCTCAGTTCATCCAATGCATGCGTCGGGGCAATGGAATTCGTCGCGCGACCTTCCTCGAGAAACCGGACAATTCCGGGTCAACCGGATCCGGCAGTCTAGGATAATAGGCTCTCGCCTTTTTCAATCCGAATCGCAGTGTTCGGTCTGCCTCCGTATCGTATGCTCTGTCTGCCTACTGCTGCTCTTGGCACACGGGGCAGTTACCGACGAAGCCAGGAGCCAAGGTGGTTCCACAGCCTGCACAGGAGCCATTCCTGACGGGTCGCACTGCGCTCCCTCGGGCCGCAGCCTCTTCTCTCGCCTTCGCAACCATTCTCTCAAATTCTATTCGTCGGAATGGACCCGCAAGGCCGGTTGGAATAGCCCTGTCAAGGCGCCTCGATGTCGAATTTGGGTCATGACGACTCCGGAGCAACGTGGTGAGACCGAGGACAACGGCTGCCGTCATCCAGATCACGCCCCATGGTGGCGCGAGGCACTGCATGATGTTTGCGAATCTGCCGTTATCCAGGAAATAGGCGAAGACGGCGATCATGATCTGAATGGCGACGACAAGAGCAGACCCATACTGCAGCGTTTGAAATCGGCGAGCTTTTAGCTGGCGAACCATGCCCGCTTGATACTTACCGCAGTCAGGACACCGAACAGGCTCGCACTCCTTCTCGAGTCGCTGCTGGAGAGTGGTTTGGGCTCGCGTCTGCGCCCTTTGCGACGCTCCTTCGTTGTCGAGGAACAGAGGACTGAAGCCGCTCGCCTGCACCCGGCGCTCTATTCGATAAACAAATTCTCCGCCACAGCACTCGCATGGTGTGACCCGCCAGGCCGCACCGGACATGGATGTCGTGTAGCTCCGACCGTATGGAATTGGAATGACCATGAGCAGCCTCCATTATTCTGACACGTCGTTACGACGTCTGATCTCCGCGCTGTGCAGCGGGTAAGGCACCGCAGCAGTCCCAGCCAATTGAATTACCGCAATTCCGGGCCATTGATCTGAGCCAGTCGCTTTGCATCGAGATACTGCTGAGACGATCGGTACTGCGCCGCCTGCCGATCCAGGACCGACCTTTGAGACCTATTTAGGCTGTAGGCAACACAAAACGCCAGAATGCCCGGAAAGACCAATTGCCCGTTTGCAGCGTATGCGACCATTCCAATCCCAGTGACAGAAAGCAGGATGACGGCCAATACGAGATTCACCGGTGAATTCGGCGTTCGGCTGGTGAACCCACATCGCTCGCATCGATACCTGCGGCCCCCAAGCAGGGTTTGCCCACGGTCATTGACGTCGATGCAACCGCAGGCCCGGCAATTGAATTCGCAAGCATGCATTCTGGAACTCCTGGCGAGGTCGTTTCGTCGCAAGGGATCTGTTCAAGATCCCGTCCTTGCCGGATTCTCAAACGACCCTGGCTGCGGGACGAAGTCGGGCCTCCCTAATACATGCGTCTTGAAGCGGTGTGCGGCGCGAAATCACGGGTTTGATTCAACCGCAGGGTTTACCCGCCAGCATCCAAATTGCAGGGTCTCTTTCGATTCCAAGGAATGCGGCCAGCCTCTTTGCAGAGACTTGCCTGCGCCCCGTCCTACAACCCGGCGCATCTAAGGAATGGAGGGGAGCTTGCACCAGAAAGGGGCGGGTGACATGTGGCTTCAGCGACGAAAGAACAACAACGCCGAAGATGAGTGGCAGCTGCTTTCGCAGGTCTGCGACCTTCAGATGGGCCCCGAGGGCCGGCTTGTCGTGCGGCTTCGAACCCCTGTGCTGGACCACCTCGCCTTGAAGCTCGTCGTTGACCGAATCCTCGATCACGCCGACCCCTGCTGCCTCCGAGGCCTGGACTTCGACTTCTCCGCCGTGCAGCTCATCGCCGGGCAATGGACCGTCATTCCTGCTCTGCTGATTAAGCTGGCCCGACGACTCAGAGTGCCAATTCGGGCAAGTGGCCTTTCCGGCCAGCCGGCCCGGGTCTTCGAGCTCTACGCTCGCAGTGAGGATGTGCGGCGGCTGGTCACGGCCGCCTAGTTCCGAGGCAAGTCCGATGGAGGGATCATCCGCCATTCCAACCGGCACCAGCCTGCCGACCATCGCAATCGGTAGGGAGCAGCGCGGCTCGGTTCCGATCAATTCCGAGAACAGCGTGTCCGAGACGCCCTATTGCTTCCAGTGCGAATACAACCTCACCGGCATTAAGTCCGGTCGCTGCCCGGAATGCGGGTGGGTGATCGATTGGAATGTTGCGTGTGCCAATGAGGAACTGCGGCGAATCGGCACGCCGGCGCACTTGGCCGAGGGGCGGCGAATGATCCCCGCAGCGCTGGCGTCGGTCGGGCTCATGCTCTTTCGGCCGGTCACCTTCGCACGGCGGCTGCGGTACGACGAGGGCCTCTGGCTGGCGGCGCTGGTCGCAATCGGAAGCTGCCTGGTCGCCGCAGTTTGGTCATTGGAGATGTATGGCGTCACGCGAAGCAACATCCGCTGGGGCGCCAGTTACGCGACTGGGATCCTCACCTGCATGCTCTTGAACAGCCTGGCGATGGCCACGCTCCTGCGAAACTCGAACCCCTTCCTGACCTGGCGGAAGCGGCTACGCGTGGCTGTGCTTCTTTCGCTTTACGCGACCTGCTTTGTGGCGCTGTGGCCGTTGTTGAATCCGCCACTGGTCAACGGGAGCAAGACGAATTTCCTCTTCCCGTGTGGGAAACTCGAGTCCTTCCCGGGGACGGTTTCAGACCTGCAGCTTCTGGGGCGATCAGCCCTCTTCTATTGGTGGGCATTGATCCTCTTTGCATTCGTGTGCGTGCGCACGAATCGTCGATGGGCAAAAGTCGTCTGTTTGCCGCTGATCTGGCTGGCGTGCTGTGCCGGCTTCTGGGCGGGGTACTTCGTATACGACCGGTTTCCATTCAATGGTTGGTAGGTGATGGGTCAGAAGGCATCGAAGTGGGCTGCGAGGTAGCCGATTCCGTTCGCCGCGCTTCGGCGCGGGCCTTTTCGCGGAGTTCGCAGATGACGATTTCCTCAATGATCCAGACCCTTATTCTAACTCAGGAACTGGATCATTCTCCGGGGGAAACGTCATTTCAGGCGAAAGGAGAAAACCGAGCCCATGGGAAGCAAGTCGAGCTTCACTGAGATCGTCGTGAATCCGCAATCATCGTGATGACGAATCAGGGACGGGCTTTTTCCTAACGGCTCTTGAAAGGGTTATGTTTACAACCACAGGAACACGAGTGCTTGCTTCATCCAACGACCTAAAGGCTGCGCTGCTTACCTCGGGAGCTCCCGTTTCCACGTTCACAACTTCTATCCTTAGAACCCAATTGCCACCCAGTGCATTCACTCGACTCCTCACGATCCATGATCCTGGGCTCTTGCCGAACGCATTGGGCTTTTCATTATCTAGATCTTTTTGTTCTATCTGCTTCGTACGAAGCAGTTTTACCAGATCTGCCGCGTCTGCGGAGCTCAACATACAAAAACTGTTCGTCCGCGCAACCGTGCTTCTGATAAGTCCTGCGATCATCCCGTGCCAATGCTCCGGAACTGAACCATCTGATTCCAAGGGCAGTATTCCAATTCTCGGCAAGTCTCTGCACGGTTCATCGCTCTCACCGCTCAATTCATCTTTGGGCTCATTCTGCTTCGCGATAGAGTCATACGGAGGCGACGCGCCGTACGGATACTTCTTGCCCGCCGTCTTGTTGCTGTAACCGACCGACCGGCTCACCGTCGCTCCCGTCGGCCGGGCGGGCGTCGTCGCCATCGTCGGCCGTCGCGACGACGTATCGGGTGGCGGCGTGCTGCGGACGAACAGATTGCTGCCCAGCGGCGGTGAGACCCTGGCGATCAGTTCCTGCGGCGGGAAGTATTCGGTCATCTGCACGAGTGCGACCGTCGCTGCGGCCTGCTTGGGGTGCAGCGGCTCGAGTTCAATGTGCTCGGCAAAGAAGGCGCCCGCGGTCTGCGGGATGCGGCTGTGTCCCATGTTGTCGATCATCTTGCCTCGGACGACGCGGAACCCGCGGGCCGCGTACCATGCAACGGCCTCCTCCGATTCGCCCTTGAAAGATGGGAAGTCGCGGTCGCCGATAAAAATGGCCACGGGCACCTTTTCGCGATACCGCGGGACGGTCTCCTCGATCAGCAACTTGGATGAGAAGTTCGAAAGCCGCGTGGCGATGCACGTAAACCGCTCCGGGAATCGATTCGGGAAGTAGTGGGCGAGGTATCCGCCGCTCGACCAGCTTGTGGACAGGACTTTCTTCGGGTCTGCGAGGGTCGTGGCGAAGACGTGGTCCATGATCGCCAGGACGTTCTTCTTGTCTTCAAGGACGTAGCTGTGTTCCTTGGTGAGCGGATACTCCATGAAGGAGTCACAGGTGCTCAGCTCCGGTGCGCACACAACATAGCCATATGTGTCCGCTTCCTGTTCCCACTCTCGCTCCTGCAGCAAAGCGTTGTCGTACGGCTTCATGCCGTGAAAGGTCATGACCAGCGGCCAGCGATTCAGATTGTCGCTCGGGTGCCGCCCGTCGTTCTTGACATATTCCGACGGCAAGTAAAGGTGATACCCCGCGCCCGTGGTGGGTTCCTTGACGTACTTGTAAAGACCCTCGCCGCGCGGCTGCGGAATCGCGCAGCCGCATGTATTCAGAATCAAGTAACTCGCCTGGAGAGCAAGCGCTCCTGAGAACCGAACTAGTGGTCTCGACTCTTGCTCGGTAATTCAGATTCCCTCCAAATGCGATACACTCTGATTATTCAGTCGGGGTCCGCCCGCGGTCGAGGACCTGCACGGTCGCCGTCCCACGATATTCGATGTTGTCGGCGGTGACCACCAGCACAGAAATGCGGTGGAGCCCCGGGGATTCCAGAATCTTAACGCCACGCGGCTCGTCACCGATCCACACGCCGTTGTCCATCCAGAGGAAGTCCGCGCCGGCGGTCTGCTCGCGGGGCAAATCGACACTGTAGGCGAGGTAGTGTGGCCTGACGCCGATCGCGGGCCCGGCCAGCTTGACGTTGACGCGGCGAACGCGTTCTGCGCGCCGCGACGGCTTGGGCTCAGTTTCGCGCAGCGTCGAATGCATTGACGACGGCTGCGTCGAAGTCTTATAGACCGGCCGGGCAGCCGCAAACGCCACACTTGGTGGCGTGCCGGTATTCTTTGGGGGCTCGTAGCTCTTTCCCGCGCTCGAGGGTGAATACGTTCGGCCCTTCGGCGGAGGCGGGATGCTCTCGATCGGTCGGCCGCGCCGCGTCGGTGTTCGGCTGGCAAATTCGACTGAGGTATCCAATGGGACCGTAGAGTCACTCCGTGGCCTGGGCGTTTGGCTATTCGTCATTTGGACATTGGGTGCGCCTGCGTCTGCGAGCCCCGAGTCGACCACAGGCACATCTCTCCGAGTGGACGGCTGATTCACAATTCCAATGATGCGCTCGATTAGAATTGAGTACTCGTCGGATTGATCCATTACTTCATTGGGGTTGCTAGCCTTCAATCTGATTCCGGAGGCCGGCTGGAACTTCCTTGCCACATCAACGAACTCCGACCATCTGCTTGCCCTTGCCCTGCCACCCAGCTTTGCTAGCAAATTTGCGTGTAGCTCCATCTCGCTGAGAAGTTGAACCCGCGGCATTGGCGAAACGGAGTCAAAGTAATTATGGTAAGTTACTGACTTTCCGCCAGTGCCCGGGTCGATTTCAGGAAGTGAACTCTGACAAATGGCAACAGCCACCGCACAATACAAATCATGCTCCCATATAGAGGACGTTATAGGGTCTAGCGCGGGGAGTCGAATCATTTCAAAAGTCCGTAGCAAGCGCGAATGGTAGCTTTCGTCGTGAAGCGAAAGCTCTGCATGTATATACTCAAGCAATGCAGACAAATGGAATTTACATGTCAAGGTTGGATAGTCCTCGTGAAGCATCGAAAGTGCGCTTAGGGAGTTTTCGTACTTGTCTTGTAACATGAAGAAAAAACTAGCCAGCACCAGAGAAAGCGGATTGAGCGGGATGCCCGCCTCTTTTTCGATTCCCCGCGATGAATTGAGAATCCTAGTCGCAATTGCTTGTGGCGGTTCCCAAGAATCTAGAGCATCTCGTGTTTGCTGGCGTAAACACGTTACGAACACCCACAGCGGATTGGACGACCTGGCGTCTTCGTTTGGAAATGTGGGAGAGGCAAGAATCAGATCGGCTTCATCAAACTTCATTTGGATCGAAGAATGAAATGCTCTAAATGGGGCTAGGTCAACGTGCAAGAGCCCGATTTCTTCTGCCTCTGTCAACAAATCGGAGAGTCGTTGTTTATCTAGAAACACTGCTGCATCAAGAAGCCCCGCGAGAATCCTCGGTCTCGATCTCTCGGCCTGCTTCTGAGTTTCTAGTTCGGTCTTGTATCGCCTTTGCTGTTCAATAAGCCTTTCATTAGATGCTAGATCTGCGCGTTCCTTTTCATCTCTTGCCTGCTTGGCAAGCCGAGCCATACTTATTCCAAACAGTGTAATGAAGAAGAACGACGCGATTGCAACAGCAAACGGTAATTTGTTTCGCCTGATCGCCGTCTTCAGAATGTACAGCCGACTGTCTTTCTTCGCTTCGATCGGCTCATCTTGTAGATAATGCTCGACATCTCTGGCAAGTTCACCTGCTGACTGGTATCGCCGATCCCGCTCTTTCGCGAGGCTGCGCAGAACGATTGTCTGCACCTCGTCGTCGATCGGGCACGTCCCTGCGCGGAGCCTTCGTGATGTTCTATGCTGGACGCCCGAGTCATTATTCCAAGCCCTTGAGGGCGGCGTTGGCGGAGTCTCGGCGATGTGTTTCAGCACCTCAGCGATTTGCCCGACCACGGGGTACGGATATGTCCCCGTCAGCACCTCGTAGAGAATCACCCCCAGCGAGTACACGTCCGTCCGGATGTCGATTTCGTCCGGGTTCCCCTTGGCCTGTTCCGGACTCATATATGGCAGGGTCCCCACCAGTTGGCCTGTGTGAGAGACCACCGTTTCTTCTGGCCCTACAAGCATCTTGGCAAGGCCGAAGTCCAGGACTTTGGGGATGCCTTCACTGTCTACCAGGATGTTACTGGGCTTCAGGTCTCGGTGAATCACCCCCCGCTGGTGGGCGTAGTTCACTGCTTCGCAAACCTTGGCGAAGAGATCCAGTGCCTCCTCCATCGAAGGCTTCTTGCCTTTTATGTATTGGTCCAGATTGACGCCGCGAACGTAGTCCATCACGCAGTACTGCCGGCCGTCGGTTGTCTGGCCGGAGTGGAAGACTTCAACGATGTTGGCATGCCGCAGCCGGGCAACCAGCTCGATCTCGCGCTCGAAGCGCCTGCGCGCGGACTTTGAGGCGAATGGCCCTTCCAGCAGGACCTTGATGGCCACCTTCCGCTTGGTGCCTTTTTGAATGGCTTGGTAGACAATCCCCTGCCCGCCGCGGTGCAGCTCGCGCAGGATTGTGTAGCCGTCGATCAGGTCGGATGGGATGCCCAAAAGACCACGTGCGGACTCGAAGATGCCATCGGGGGACTTAACGCCGGCCCCCGGCCCGGCATCGCCGACCTCGATCCGCGGCGGTGATTCAATTGTTGCGTTTGGATCCTGCGCCGCCGGCGACTGATAGGTCTTCAAGAACTCGCCGCCCGCATCGTCGAGATGCCGTAGCAGAGACTCCACCTCGGCACGGAGCTCTGCATCCCCCGCGCAAGCTCTATCCAGAAATTCCGCCCGCTCTTCGGCGCGAAGCCCCCGAGCTTCCTCAAAAATTTTCTGAACCTGCTCCATGGAAAATGACATGTGCCCACTCGCCCATGCGGCCCAAGGACTTGCCCGGGCTCTAAAATGACAATCATAACGCATTGAATCTGATAGGATAACCCCTCCTTCATTCGCACTGCCGTTACCGACCTTGCATGAGAATCGACGGGTTGTGCAGGATGGCTTTCGGTTGACGCAAAACGCTCGCCTTACCTAATCCGTCATCCGGGCATGCTCACTTGGTCGCTCAGATCACCCTGACGCGCTAGAGAGTACATTGACAGGAGCAGGATTCCTCCCACGGCGAACATCCCCATGCTGATTGCCTGGGAGATGGTCAGCCCAACGACATCACGCGGGTTATCATGGCGGATGAATTCGAGGGCTATGCGACAAACGGAATAGAGCACCAGAAACCATGGCAGAATCGTGCCAGAGGGATGGCGTCGATAGAAGAGTCTGTTCAAAACGCCGAAGACAAGCAGGGCTGAAATGCATTCGTAAATCTGAACAGGGTGGACGGGCAGTGAGCGGTAATGCTGGGCAAGCGCTGAAAGCTCCTCTGGCGTAGTATTGAACCGGTCGCAATGGACCCTCAGATCCACGCCTTCGTTGACCGCACCAGTATTCTCGGCACTCTCGCATGTCGACTGCGGGATTCTGTCGGCGGAGAAAGTTCTGCGACACATATCGTCAATTCTGGCACGTGGAACCGGCCGCCTCTCGCCAGACGAGGTATCGACGTTTACGAGTTCCATAGGCAAGGTGAGCATGCCCAGTTGAAACTGACGCACCATCGCAGGGCTGTCGTAGGGAAATCGAACTGCCCAAGGATATTCTACCTTTTCGCCGCCCGGATCGTTTCGATCGACGCAGACCGCCCCCCAGCAGCAACCATTGAGAAAGCAACCGATCCGGGTGATCGCCAGCCCCCAGGCGAGCGACGGGGCGGCAATGTCGAAATACCTGCGGATGGATTTTTTCGCGACGAGTTTCAGATAGACAAGCAGCGCGGGGATGGTCAATAGCGGGCCACCCCAAAACTCCAGTCCGCCGCGCTGAATATCGAGGACCGCGATGATCGGACACGGTTGTTGAGCGAAATGCGACTCCCAATAGTGCAACGCGAACATCGCGCGAGCGCCGATGACGCCTGCGATGAGCGCGACAAATCCCATGGTGATTGCGACTTCCGGATTCTCGCGCGATCGCTCCGCCCGCCGGCACGCCATCCAGATTCCCGTGAGGAAGGCGATGGCCATCATTACGCCATAGCTCTTCACCTCGGCAACCCGAGTGGGCAAAAATGGAATAGTAAACAGGGTGGGATACATTGAAGTGCTATTGATGAGGAAATCTCTGCCGTTTCAGCTTCGTTGCAGCCCGTCCGCGGCCCTCGCCTTGGCCGACCGCATGGCATCGAGGAACTGTGGCGTGGCTCGATACCTCACGGCCTGTTCATCAAGCAGGGGGGTTCGTGATCGGCGTAGGCTGAATGCCACGCAAATCGCCAAGATGCCGGGAAATGCCAATTGTTCCTGAGCAGCGTACGCGATCATTCCGATCGCTGTTCCAGAGAGCAAGATTACAGCCAGCGCGAGATTCACCGTCGAACCCGGTGTCCGACTGGTAAACCCGCATCGTTCGCACTGATACTTGTGTCCGCCGATCAACGTTGTGCCGCGAATCTTGACGGCGATGTAACCGCAGGCCCGGCAATTAACTTCGGAAGCGTGCATGAGGAGTTCCTTTCAAAGCAGATTCGAGATTCGAGTTTCAGCAGGGCCGGGCAAGATCCATGATCAGACTGATACCCGACCCCGCGCGACCTCAAGACGGAACTGGGCCACACATATTCATGCGTTCTTGCTTATCGGATGGCGCGAAATCCGTCGGATATGGCAGCCATTCCAAGCCGCTACCCTCCATTCCAAATAAGGAGGCCTGGCATTGGGAAGTGCCCTCAGGACGGTGGCAACTGGGTGACGCCGATTCGCTGGCACGACTGCGTAGATCACGCTTCTACCACGCTAGTATCAGGCGGTCTTGCAGGTATCACGGCTTGAGTTGCACGACAATTGGGCCGCGACGGTCTTCGTCGCGTTAGAGGGATCTACGGACCGCGGGACTCCCGGCCGCTAAACTGCATCATTCCAAGATGGACGGGCTGGCAAGTCACAGAAAACCGCGCGACGCCATCGCGTAGTGCTCGGTCAGGGACTCGACCTCGCGGCGCAGCATTTCATCGCCGCCGCAGGCACGATCAAAGATCCCCGCACACTCATTTGCTTGCAGGTCGCGAGCCTCCTCGAAGACCTTGTTCACTCTGGCCCATTGATTGGAGCAAACGCGGATTTGCCCGTTGACCTACCCTTGGTCTTGGCCCAGTTGTTGTTTCAGGCCTTCTCTACTGTGATTGCCTATTTGCCGAGAGTTCTGTCGCCTGAAGGCGGCCGTCTAGAGTCGTGGTGGGCGACCTGCGCCGAGCGTGGACCGCGTCATTGGGTGCCGACCCGTTCGGGCGGCTCAGAGGCACGTTGACTGTCATGTGAGCCAAAGTTTCGGCGGACACACGCTGTAAGTACTCTTGATAGACCTGATCAAGCTCCCGCTGAAAGTCCTGGTCGACACGCTGCACTTTGGCCCTTCTCTTGTCGTCAGCGTATCGGGTCGGTGCCTTGATCATCGTCTTAATGCAGATGCTGACCACGCCGATGATAATGGAGACCAGGATGCGATTGCGTCCCACAGTACGATGTTGTGATTGCGATTCGAACATTTTTCATCCTCGGTAACTCATCACCAATTGTCGACGCGCGGTTTGTTCCTTCAATCGATCGTGAACGTGTCCCTCACGCGCTGTGAGACGATGAAATACGGGATCCATATCGCGCACGGAATGATACTCGGCAAGAGGCTTGAGCCATCCAGTTTCAACCCTGGAACGTCGGTCAGGAATGCCATCTCGATGACCGTGCTGCCCAGGCCAGCCAGCAATAGAATTATGTAGGCTCCGGGAGCAGATCGTTTCTTTCGAAAGAAAAGCACGGCGACTCCGAGCTGCAGGAAAAGCAAGAGTGCGTTCTGAACCATTCCCCATTCGAGCGCAGTGCTCAAACTGGGATGACGCCCGAGGACCAGGTTGAGGGTCGGATGATTCAGTAGACGCCAGGATTCCCTTATCTCGAACATGCTTCGGATGGGACTTATCAATAATCCGAGTGCAGGTAGCACAAGCCATCCCGCGATGGGTTGTGATCCCTTCAGTACGGCTTGCGCCGGTGCCTTCTCCTCCGTCGAAAACCTGCAATTCGGGCAAAGCCCATCATTCATGGGCAACACGCTAGCCCCACAAAAGCCGCAGGTGGAAAACATCGCGCTGGTCATGATCACACCTCGATGGAATAGGAGTGCCATCGCACTCCTCACTTTGAGGACGATCCCTACGGTTTCGGGCAATCGGTGGCCGTCCGCTTCCGCAGTAATATGCGACAGGCAAGGCGCTCAGGCGCAATATCAAATGGGCTGGAGCCTAACAAGAGAACTTCTGTTCCTGGTCCTGGACACAATACATGCGGCTGTTCGCTCAGGCCCTCCCCCAATCTCCATTCCGCCCCAACAAGGACCGGGTATCGGGGCGGGGTCCGTAGGAATGACATTTCCGGGTTTCAAGGAATCGACTGCGCCGGGCTGCCACCGATGTCGCACGTATGGGCATGGCGGGAACCGTGTTCCCCCAATGGCATACGCCAGCGAAGGCGGCAACCCGGAGAAATTGTCACATGACTCTGACACTCGCACGCTGGGGATCGCGATGGCCCTGCCTGCTATGCTCGGCCGGTCTTTTCATCTGGACAAGCGGATGTGCGACAGCCATCCATGGCACGACGCAGGCCGTCGTGGTGAATTCCAGCCCACCAGGAGCGCGCGTCGTCGTTGATAACAATCTTGAAGGCGTTACACCGTGTTCTTTCCAGCTGACACGGAAAGCGGATCACACGCTTGTTATCGACATGGCGGGCTACGAGCGGGAGGAATATCGGGTTACGCGTGTGCCGACCGGCAAGGTCGTCAACAACATCTGGGTCGGCGGGCTCATCGGCCTGGCGGTGGATGCCTCCACCGGCGCAGATAACAAGCTTGTGCCCGAACAGATCGACGTCACGCTGCGTCGGCAATCCAGCAAGGAAAATGATCTCGCATGGAACGATCGCCATCGATCGTAGAGCGCATGCGATCTTTAGTAAGGAACTTCGTCATGAGCAAGTTGCTCCGAATCGGGCTTGCGGCGATTTGTGTCGGCTGTGGCCGGCCGGTGCTGAAACTAGAATCACAATACCGTGCCGACTATTGCGCGCCTCAAGCCGTCGATCTCGCTCCCGTGCAATGGGAACCATCCGCTCTAGACGCCAAGGATTTAACAGTTCCGGGCTGGTATGGCCACTACTGGGGGGACACCAAACAGGTTGACCAATTATGGGAAGACTATTTCCGTCGATCAAATGTGGTCGACCGCGTGTTTATGGTATTTGACGAAGGCTCGACCCAGAGGTCGCCAATTTCGGTGAGACTTCATGTCACAAAATTCCGCACTCAAGTCAACAAAGGCGAAGCGACGGCCAACAGTATCGTCTTCGGCTTTGTCACATGGCTCGCTATCTTTTTTCCGATCTCCCACGAACTGGAGCTTGAAACACGCCTGGAGGTCATCAATTCCGGCCCCCTGTTTTTAGAATCCGATACGTGGTCCAGCGGTGTTCAAAAACGCGGTTACAGCCTTGTGAATCGCGCGGAGCTCATTGGCCGGGATATGTCATCCTTGTTTGAGAGCGCCTTCCGGGCGCACTGCCAATACATGGCAGTGCAGCTGAAGGATCCACGCCTGGCCGCTGACCAATGATGATGAATCTCCGTTCGGAGGGATGAGGATCACTACTTCGATACTTCGGCTAAGAATGAAGAGTATCGGGCTGGCAGTCGTCATTTTGATGGTTACCCCAGTTTGCCACTTCGGTCTGAGTGGAGTGGAGGCTTCGTCAAATTGAGAAGCCACGTAGGAATATTAAATCGAACCGCCGCGCCCGCTCTGCCCGAATGACGCACGTCGTAGGTGGAGGCTGGGTGTGGCGAAAAAAGTCCGGTATGACCGGCGGTCCATCACTGTGATGTCGGGGCCGCAACATCGGCCGTGCCTGACGGGCGAGGCGGCAGCATAGGGGCCTTATGCTGCCGGCTACCGCGCCTCATTCACGATTTCAGTGGTGCCATGGCGACGCCCCGCACCCCAGCCTCCAATTCTTTACTGCCCTCGACAAGCCCGCCTCTTTCCTTTGCGCACATCAACTTTCCATGCACACCCCGCGGTTTCGCATCCCATCAATTATTGCGTCATTTGCAGCGCTACGTCGCACGCAGAGGTGGATCACATGGCACCCGCCTGACCGCCCGTGATCAGGCCTATCGAGGAGAACCACCATGCAACCGACCCACCTGAAGACCGCGAAGCGAACCGCCTTACTTCTCTCGGCGATCTGCCTCACTTGCACGGGCTGTTGGAACAGCGGTCTGCCCGCCGAGGTTACGGTGCCGCTGCCCGATGGCTCCAGCGTTGTCACCGCCGCGCGCGTCGGGCCGCCCGCGCTGGCCAATACCGACTGGTCGGTTTATCGCGACCCCGATCACCCGTTCCTGCTCTTCCGCATCCGCCTCAACGAAAGCGGCGACGTCGCCCTCATCTATGACAACGAAGTCTTCAGCAGCCTGATCGGCGACGAGATCGTGCCGAATGGCGAGGTCCAGCCCTCCCCGATCCCGGGAGGGAACTACGTCGCCGAGGCCTACGTGGCCTTCCGCGAGCCCTACGTCGGATTCGTGTCCTTGGTCAACGCGATGGCCGGCCCGCTGACCGTCGCCGACGGCCGGTTCGAGTTCACCGGCACTCAAAACGGCGAAAAGATTGAGGGCACGCTGAACCTGAGCGTCACTTCCGATCCCGCCTTCGCACAGTTCCTTCCTTTTGAGCCCGGCGGCTACCAGTTCCAGGTCGTCGGCGTGCCCACCGGCATGGACCATATCCTGTTCCCCGGTGATGCGAATGAACCGGACAGCCGGCCGCTCGATGCCCGACCGATCCACTTCGGTCAGCAAGTGTCGCACAGTCTCTCGCCGGCGGGCGATGCTGACTGGCACTCCTTTACCCTCACCAGCCCCGCCAATGTTGTCATCGAGACGCTGAATACCTCGGCGGACACCGTGCTGTGGCTGTACGACACCAACTTCGTGGAGCTGGCTTACAACGACGACGCCGGCGGAACGCTCATGTCACGGATTGAGATGAGCGTCCTTCCCGCCGGCACCTACTACTTCGTCGTAGAGGAATACGGACACAACATGGTCGACCGCTACGACGTCCTGCTCACGCAGTTCTGATGTCACACATGATGGATGGGCGGGCCTTCGATTTCCGATGGCGAGCTCAAAGGCATAAATGGCTGGGATGTGCAGGCATCCATCAACGTCGAGCCGAATCAGAGACCTGAGGGAACCGCGGTTGGAATTGCAATTGATTTCTCGCGCGGTGGAGCCACCGTGTCCAGAATCGAGATTGAAGACAACGCGGGGTCGAACTGCAGGCTGGCCCTGACTTGGCGGAACATCTTCAACAAGGTCAGCGATACCCGATGGGAGATGCCGCTCTGCCGACACTACCTGACGGGCGCCAACGGAACTTCTCGGTTTCCCCAAGAAGATCGTGTAGTTGCGGCGTGCGACACAGTGACTTCCTTGTGCTGCCCTACTACGTAGGCTTTTCTTGTTGGAGTTCGCTTGTGACAAACCGGGCGGCGGTGAATTCATTCTTATCGAGGGTTGGTCTGAGACGATTTCGGCGGCGGCGGCGTTTTGGGGGTCGGACTTTCGCAGGTAATTGCTTAGTACGCGGACAAGAATTGCTTTAATCGGAAGGCTGCTTCGGGGACGGCATTGACGCCGGGTCCCTAGCTGCTGGCTGGGTGGTAGCGTGCCAAGCGTCAAACTTAGCGCGCCAATCGACGGCTTTTTGCTCAACGGGCGTTCCATCGCTTGCTACTGCCTCCGGCTGGGCGGCGTGCCAGCCGTCGTACAGTTCTACGAGTCCGGTCAGCAACGCGGCGCGGTCCTGATCGGTTACGCCTTTCACTTCGCTCAGGATCGCGTGTGCCTCGCTCAGGTCGGCCTCCGCTGCGTCGAATTCGGCGGTGCCAGCGTGCGAACGTCCCAGATTCGTGAGTAACCGCCCGAGCGGGGCCGCATTGCTGTCTGTGAAAACCCGCCGCGCCACTGGCTCAACGCGGGCCAGCAGCGCGATGGCTTCTGTCGGCTTGCCCTGCGCGCAGAGCAGCGCGCCCATATTGCCGATCGACACCAATGTGTTCGGATGCTCATCACCCAAGACGCGACGCTGCTTCTCAAGCGCTTCGCGGAAATACGGCTCGGCCTCATCCAACTTCCCCAGACTCACAAGCAGGCTCCCGAAGTCGCTAATTGACAATAGTGTGTCAGGGTGGTCATTGCCTTGGGTCCGACGGAATCCAACCAACGCCGCTTGGAAGTAGGGTATCGCTTCAGAATGTCTGCCCTGCAATTTCAGCAACAAGGCTAAGCCATTCATAGAGACAAGCGTATCCGGATGATCGTCGCCAAGAACACGCCGACGCACTTCCAATGACTCGCGGTAGTATGGCTCAGCCTCGACCAATTTTCCCTGGGCACAAAGAACATCTCCCATGTTGTACAGTGAAGTGAGCGTGTCTCTGTGATCCGCACCTAATACTCGACGGAAACCCTCGAGTGCCTTTCGGTAATACACCTCTGCCTCCGCTAATCTGCCCACTGACCGCAGAAGGACGCCCATGTTATTTACCGACTGCAATGTGTCCGGATGCGCGTCGCCTAATATGCGAGACTGACCCTCGAGTACGGTGTGGTAGAATTCTTCTGCCTCAGCCAGTCTGCCATCATCGTGGAACAGGCCGCCTAAGATACTTGTCGCGGCTAGGGTGGTCGGGTGGTCCTCCCCAAGTGTCCGACGAAACCCATCAAGCGCCTCGCGAAACAATGATTCAGCCTCCTCATACCTTCCCTGAGCCTGAACTAGGCTCCCCATGTTAAGGATAGAGATCAGGGTCTGTGTATGCGTATTTCCAAGAATCCTTCTACGCCCTGAAACAGCCTCGCGGCTATACGATTCCGCCTCCGAATACTTTCCAAGTGCCTGAAGTAATGCGCCCATGTTGTCTATAGATTCAAGTGTGTCTGGATGATCATTGCCCAGTGTCTGGCGACGAACCTCAAGCACGTCTCGCCAATACGACTCAGCCTCGGCGTACTTGCCTTGCAACCAGTACAAACCGCCCAAGTTATTTGATGAGGTCAAAGAATCGTCGTGCCGATCACCAAGTATACGGCGACGAATCATCATTACCTGCCGAAGTAATCGCTCGGATTCTGAGTAATTGCCCTGCGCTGCAAGCAACAAGCCCATTTCGTTGGCAGAGGTCAGTGTATCGCGGTGCTCTTCGCCTAGCATGTCACGCCGGATCTGGAGCGCGACCATTTGTGGATTTGTTGCGCGTTCCAACAGGCCTAGTTCCCTAAGTGTCTTCGCAAGGCTTTGGAGCAACCGTGCCTTGACTAGTGGCTGATCGACAAAACTCTTATCAATCGTTGCAAGTGCCCGCTCAAAGACGCTTTCGTTAATTGCATCCAGGGCGATATCCGTGAAATTGACGCCGGCGAGTGACGACGTTAGTTCTTTAATACCTGCCTCGACCTCGCCGGTTTTCCGACTTCCATCCTTTAATGCCGTTCGCCTGCTCGCAATCACCTTGTTTCGTAACCGTATTCCCATCTGTGCCGTGTCGATTTCCGCGAGTTGTGACGCTTGGAACTCGGCAACCTGTTCCAGTTCCATCGCCCGCTGTTGGGTATCGGCTTCGGCCTTCTGGGCGCGTTCCGCTTCCAGCCTGGCGCGATTCCGTTCTTGCTCAGCCAAGTGGCGCTGCTCGGCCTCCCGCGCCGCAAAGGAAGTCGTGCCAATCAACCCCGCCATGAGCACTACAAACGTCGCTGCCAAGCCGCCAACAAGAGCGCGGTTTCGGCGGGCGAAGCGGCTAAGTTGGTACCATGTGCTCGGCGGGCGGGCGGCGATTGGTTCATTACGCAGATACCGCTCGATGTCCGTACACAGCTCTGTCGCCGACTGGTATCGCCGCTCTTTCTCCTTGGCTAGAGCCTTACCAACAATGATCTCCACGTCGCCGCGAAGGGCGCGATCGACGCTTGAAAGCGGTGTAGGGTCATCCTCGCGAATCACCCGCACGGCTTCGTGAACCATTTTATTTGCAAGGTCGTAAGGCAGTCGGCCGGCCAGCAATTCATAAGCGACGACGCCCAGAGCATACACGTCGCTGCGGACATCCAAGTCGTTCGGATCGCCACCGGCTTGTTCGGGGCTCATGTAAGGGATGGTGCCGATGAGCTGGCCAATATCAGTGCGTAGAGTTGATGCTTGGATGTCCGAGTCCGTCGCCCGGGCTACGCCGAAGTCCAGAACCTTAGGTTGGCCATCGTCAGTAACGAGAATATTGCCGGGTTTGAGGTCGCGGTGGATGATGCCGCGCTGGTGGGCATGGTGCACGGCCTGGCAGACTTGAACTAGGATCCGTAGCCGCTCGCGCGTGCCGAGCTTGTGAGTCGCGGCATACTCAGTCAGCGGTTGGCCGCGGATGTATTCCATGGCGAAGAACGGCTGGACCCCGACACCGGCATCATGAACACCCGCCTCGTAGATTCTCGCTATACCTGCGTGTTCGAGGCGGCCGAGGATTTCGGCCTCCTGTTCAAGGCGCCTCAGCGCCTGCGCAGAGGGCACGCCGAACCGGATGACCTTCAGGGCGACGGGCCGCCGCGGGTGTTCCTGCTCAGCCTCATAGACCACGCCGAAGCCGCCTCGGCCGATCTCGCGAATGATTTTGTATGTTGCTACCCATTCAGGCACGGCTTGAGAGGCTTTTTGCGCGCCGGTAGAACCGCGGGATTGAATATTCCAGCCACTGATCTCTGAGGATTGGACGCCTGCATATGTCTGCATGAATTCAGGCGGCGCCTGATCCAAGTGCCCCAGCAGCGACTCCACCTCGTCCCGAAGTGCCGCATCCCGAGCGCAGGCCTTCTCCAGGAAACCCGGCCGCTCCTCGGCGCGCAACTGCCGGGCTTCCTCGAAGAGCTTCTGAATTCGATTCCAATCGGCAGAGTGCATGTAAGTTCTTTGTCCTTAGTCAGATCCAGATTTGCTGAAGACTTCTCTTGAAAGCATGTTTGAATAATCAGATATCTGATGCCAAGCGATCTCCGCTAGGCAGTGACCTCAACAATGAACGGCAAGACGCCCCAATCGCCCTTCAATTCTAAATAGACTCGCTCACCAATAGTTCAGAAAAGCGGTCGCGTGTCCTCATGACCTCTTGCCATCCGCCCGAGTAAACACTCACATTGGAGTATCCAAAGTCGTTCCGCAAGGCTGCCGCAACCAGTCGACTTGCTTCGTTGTTTGTTCCGTCGCAATAGACGATTAGACGTGAATTCGTGTCCGTAAACACATTCAGCACCAGTTGGATATTGGCGTAAACCGAACTAGAGGGGAGGTTGACGGCACCTCGAAGATGGCCCTCCTTGAATTCATGCGGTTCCCGAGCATCAATCAAGGTCGCGCCGTGGGTTCTTAATGCCTCGAGGACATCGTCTGTCGTTACTTCCTTCGCCGTCATATCGGCGGCCCAAGCATGGTTTGAGTAATTAGCGCCATCCCCGTCGGAATCTGCTTGATCAGCCTCTTGCAATGCGCCCACCTTAGGCATTGGAAAATCCTGCAATCTCTGGCTCTGAAGACTATACTTGTCAATCCATACGTATCCGACAACCAATACTGATAGCAAAGCAACGCCGCCAGCGCTGCGTTTAATCCAGCGCAGAGTTCTCACTCGAGGCGACAAAGAGTGCCGCATTTCGCGAGAGGATTGAAATCGCTTTGAAGAGTCAGAACTGCATGCTCGAGCGATGACCTCCGTAGTTCGCCGTAGAGACCTGGGATCTGCCGCGACGGGAGTCTCACCCATATTAATTACGCCACTAGGTGGCCGACCACTGACCAACTGGCTGAGTAACCTGCCGATACTGTACAGGTCACCACTACAATCGATGACGCCTTCAGGAGGGGAGTAAAGCGGCGTTCCGCCGCATCCTCGGAAACCAGAATGCGTTGAAGCCAAACCAAGATCGGCCAGCTTCCATCGGCCATTCCGCAGGACGATGTTCGCCGGCTTAATGTCTCGATGCAGTAAACCTGCCTCGTGGAGGTGCTGCAAACCGTCAAGGAGTTGCCTGACAATTTCGATCGCTTCAGCTGGCGGCAGGGTGCCACGGCGGTGAAGGTGCTCAGCAAGGGTCAGCGGTTCATATCCCTCGGGATCATGCAGACCAGGCCCTCGGGAGTCATCGGCCAGTTCCATGATGTAATAGAAACAGTCTGACGTCTCACCCACATGCTCGAGTCGAACCAGATTTGCGTGCATTGCCGCCCGCTGCTTGTATTCTCGAATGCCCTCGATCTCGACGCGACCGATACGATCCTTCGTGATCGTTTTGATCGCGCAGAGAACACCGGTGAGTTTTTGTTTGCCGAGCCATACCTTTCCGAAGCCGCCCTTCCCGATCAACTTGATTATTTCATAGTCGGGGATGGTCGGAGCACCTTCGGAATCGCGCAGCGAATCAGCAGAGGGAATCGGCGATAAGCCAGGTGATAGATCGGCGAGTCGACTCAGTGTTTCGAGGATCTTGTCGAAGCCGGGGGGCGGCTTGGGGGGGCGCATGAAATCGGGCGGTGCCTCGGCGTCGTGCTTGATCAACGACTCAAGCTCGCCGTGAAGTTCATCGTCTTCGCAGCAGGCCTCGGAGACGAAACTGGAGCGCTGCCCCGGCGGCAACGCAATTGCCCGCTCGAAGAGAACAAGAAGCTCGTCCCAGCGCTCAGCTTTCATGCGCCGTTGTCTCAAATTGCCTTGATGGGGCGATCAAGCTGCCTTCGACCGCTCCACAGGATACCTCAATTCTGGCCTAAAGGCCACCCGAGACCCTGTCATTGAACACGGGATTGATTGCCGGGCCGCGCCGCGCTCGCCGACGGATTGCTATCAGCTCCAATCGTCTAACTGGGGGCGCTGGGTGCCGGTGCAGTCACAGAAAAAACGAGGCCAATCCACCACGGAAGCCGCGTTTCCGGTTAGGCGCCTAAGTCTACATGCGCTCCCCGAAGATCCGGGGCGCAGATAACAATTTAAACACGAGAACCCCTGTTTTCGCTTTGCCATGCCCCCGGACCCCCTTCGAAAGCTGTCCAAGGCTCAAGCTTGATATTCCCGATGGAGTGCCGCTTGAAGCAGCCTCTTACCCTGCACCACCGGGAATTTATCGCTGCGCCGTTTTGCGAGGTTTGCCGCACTCGTTGATAGACCTGCGTAAGAGGGGTTAGCGGAATCGTCCGCTGACTGGAAAAGGAGGATCAGCGTGAAGACTCGGAGAGGAATAAAAAGGCGTTGTTTCGGTTTGGTCTGCGGCGTTCTGCTTCAACTGACCGGCATGTGCGACCCGAAAACAAACCCGTTGTTCTGCCAGTGGCTGGTTCCGCCGATCGGCGTGCCGGGCACTTGTTATTGACCCGACCCAGTTACGGAAAATCCCAAGCTGCGCTTTGCGATCCTGACTGACGTGCATTCCGCCTGGATATGGCCAGTCGGGCCGGTCCTTGACCTTGAGTAGTGTCTGGTGACTCGATCAACGGATCAGTCTAAGTGAATTCTCCAGCATTAACGCTGGATTGACATGAGGAGGTAATCACCCATGAACTCTTGTCGTTTGGTTCAGCTGCCCCGAACTCGCCTCTGGGCCGGAATGCTGTTAGTCACGTTGACTGCTTCGGTCTTATCTCCAGAGGCGCGCAGCCAGACCGCTGACGCGCCATCTCAGGATAAGGGGCAGATGCTCCGCGAATTGCCTCCCGAAGAAAACTCGCTGCCACAACTCTTCCTTCCCGCGACAGATTCCCTTGGTACGACTCCTGACTCGATCTCAGGTGATTCCAAGTCCGGAATCGCCGCTGCTCGAACAAACGGAGATTCCTTCACGTGCAGGGGAACCGGCAGCTTCCGCTCGATCGAGATACGGATCACGACCAACGCCTCAAAGTCACACGTCGGCTACATCGTCGATGCATCAAGTGACAGCTACCAGGACATGGCCATTCTGGACGACCTGACATCCCTTTCAGCAGGAAGTTATACGGTGAATGCCGCCTGCACCGATTACCACAAGTCGCCCCCGCGATCGGGACTGACCATGGCGTCTGTTCCGTGGACCGAGGATTCTCAGAGCCACTGGGCCTATTGGGTCCGGCAAGTCGCAATCCGCGGCCGAAGCGATGGACGGGCACAATCGGAGATCCAAGGCGCAATCTGGTACATCACGGATCGTCAGGGAACCTACAGCAGTTTCCCGCTTCTTGCCGCGGTCGGGTACTCCCGGAACGGTCCCTCGAAGAACTCGAGCACTTCTTCTAGCACACCCGGAGGTCAGACAACTCCCTCGACCTGCGGCGCCTGCGGTGCCGGCCTTCCGCTTTTTGGACTTCTGATGATGACCTGGCTGGCCGCGACAAGAATGCGGCAAAGGCGGAGAAGCGTGTGATTCCTCACTCAACGATTCAAGAGCCCCATTCACTGAGTCGAGCCCTGGTAGCTAACGATCACAAATCAAAGACGCTGCCATCACCGCCCGCGAAGGGCAAGGAGATGAAGATGCTACTTCTCCCGCTGGTGCTATTTCTTGTAGACTGCGCATCTCCGGATCCTAAACCTGGATTGATCGGACCCTGTGGGCCGTTGCATTGGGCGCGAGAGACAACCGTCAGCGCCGAGCCCATTGAGTTCGCCCTGGACCTCTACCTGGCACTTCGATCGAAGTCGGGCAACATTCTCATCGCACCCGACTCGATCCAGACAATTCTCAATGCAGCCTGTGTCGGCGCTCGTGGTGAAACTGAAAAGGAACTCAAGCGGGCCTTGCATCTCCCAGACGACAGACCTGCGATCCTGTTCATGCCCCCCAGGAGCGTCAGTGAAAAAGTCTCTGCAGGGGACTCCGAGGAGTACATTCTGCAAGAGGCCCTGGGCGTCTGGATGCCGAAAGACCGACCGCTTCGCGCTGAATACCTTGCCCTGGTGCGGCAGCATTTTGGGGCCGAAATCCGCCGCCTTGACTTCGCCAGTGAGCCTGAAGAGGCGGCCAACGTTATCAATGACTGGGTAAACCGGCAGACCCGCGGAAAAATCAAGTCTATCGTCAACCCATTGAGTCTTGATGGAAGAACTTCTGTCCTGCTGACCAGCGCGATCTTCTTTGACGGGAAATGGAAGAACGAATTCTTGAAGGAAGGCACGATATTAAAGCCCTTTCGTGACGACGCAAGTAGAGTTGCTTCGGTGCCGATGATGACACAAACAGACTTGTTTTATCATGCGTCTGTCGATGGCGTGAGTTTGCTTGAACTGCCTTATCGCGGCGACCGCATCTCAATGGTCATCGTGCTTCCGAATGAGGCGAATGGTTTGCAAAAGATCGAGGAGGAACTTGATGCCAGTCGCATCGCATCCTGGATGGCAAGACTCAGCTTGCAAGAAGTGCGAATACACATTCCACGATTCAAGTTTGATACGACCATTGCTCTATCGCAAACCGTTCGGGCCCTTGGCGTTGAGCTTGCCTTAAATCGACAAGCTGATTTCTCGGGTATGGCCGCCGACCCGGGGGTCTTTGTCTCCGATTTGATCCACCGAGCCACGATTGACATCGATGAACAGGGTATGGTTGCCGCTGGGGCGACGGAGAGCGCTATGTGGACCATGAAGGCAACCGCTTCAAAGCCGCTTCACTTTCTCGCCGATCACCCCTTTCTGTTCCTAATTCGAGAAAATGAAAGCGGGCGGATCCTTTTTTTGGGGCGTTTCGCCGAACCAAAGGCGGAATGTAAAGGTGACACCGAATCCTAACCAGATTCGTCTTAACGAGAGGTCGAACTCGGAAATCGCCTCCTGATTCGAGCGACAATATCCGCCTTGCCTAGCGTCATCACAATCGCTCCTATCATCAAGAGCGCGATAGAGGTGTCGATACGAATCGTTTAAGACGCAATTCCGCGAACTCGCGAGCCCTTCAACAACATGCACCCGGAATAGGTCTCACACCGAAGTAGTAACAGTCTTGGAGTACGCCCCACATTGTTCGAGGTGCCAGCGAATGATCGTATCACGGCTGGCCCTTTGGTCCCTAGTGTGCGCTTTCTCCACCCGCGCTCGGGCGATGGACTTACTCTTCCAGCCTTTGCTCAGATCAGGGTGGACGGTCGCAATGCTTGGCGACCGTTACCTCGCCGAGCTCCTCTTAGGAAAATCAACCTACGGGATTCCGTTCGGACCCATCGGACTTTTAGCATATCACTTTAGATCGGCGGGAAACTTTCCTGTGATTTGGCGCAGTGACTGTGGGAAAACGCAACGCGACCGGACTCGGAACCCGCAGAGTGTTCGAGTTTACGGCTTTGCTCGAACTCGATGAGTCCAGCGTACGAATACGACTCGATGGTCGAAGGGGAGTTCCGGTTTTCGGGCGCGACATAAGATGACGACAACCGGTCCTGTTTATCATCAACGAATGGAGGGGCCCGAGAGGCTGAGGACTGAGCCTCTTGCCTCGAATCTCGAAGAGCGTGCGGAACCCTTCCGAAGGCATGCGCTTCGAACCACATTTCCACCGCCAACGGTTGCCCAGCAGACAGGCAGGCTTGCAACAGAACGGGTCTGCCATCCAGGCTAAGTTACGGCTTCGGCGGGGGAGGATCGCTGGTTCCGGGCGGGTCCGAACCAAGAGCCTTCACGCCACCGCTTGGTTTCTCCAAGTACGAGGCTTCCCAAACGATAGCTGAGCGGGCGACGTCCCAGAGAACGAATCTGATTCCAAGGGTGCCAGTCATGTAGTCGTAGGATCGACATTCCCCTACTAGCAAGAAATCGACGCCGGCAAACTGGTCGGAGGATATCACACCGGATCCGGCCAATATCTGGCGCAATTCAGATTCTTGTCCCCCAACCAGACCCCCTATGCGAATCTCGTTCTTAACCTTACCCGCTGCCGCCAATTGCCTACGAAAGAGCCTGAGCAGCGAAGTCGTGCCTGATCTTTTCGGCAGATCAAAAATGCCTGCAATCTCCAAGACGCACGCTCCATCGTTCTTGATGCTCAAACATACCCCAACCACCTCGCGAGCGATATGATGGATCAAGCCATGGTAGGGGTGGAAAGAATCAGAAAAACTGCCCATGAACCTATCCCAGAGACTAGCTTCAGGAGGGTACGATTGGGAGATGTAGGAAGGGTCTGATTCGACTGGGACAATAACATAGTCCTCCACCCGTGACAATCCGTGCATCACAGCTCGGCCTGCCCCTGTATCGATGCGTTTGGCCGAAGATGCGCATCCGGATCCCACCAAGATTTGAGACATTAATCCGAAAAAAAAGCAAACGACGGATCGTCGCATAATTAAATCGTGTTGGCGGCTCTTCGCATCTCGCTGTATCACCGCCGGCATTGAAGAAGTTGGTTGACTGTGATAGGTGTCCGCTACCCGCGACCGTCGCCCTTTATCAATTCTCGATGCAGCCAGGCCTTAGCAAACTGCCAGTCGGTGTCAACGGTGCGAGCTGAAACTTCCAGTAGACTTGCCGTCTCATCTCCGGTTAGGCCCGCAAAGTAGCGGTATTTCACCACCTCGGCCTTGCGAGGATCGATCTGGGCGAGTCGCTCCAGTGCCTCATGGACAGCTACCACCTCATCCGGGTCACGGTCCTCCCCCACAGGGTCGTACTTCAGGGAAACAGGCACCGCCCCGCCGCCGCGCTTATCGCGCTTTCTTCTCCGTGCATCATCCACAAGGATCTGGCGCATGACATTCGCCGCCGAGGCGAAAAAATGCCGACGGTTGGCAAACCCGGCATCCCCGCCGGTCAGGCGTATGAAGGCCTCGTGAATCAGCGAGGTCGTGCCCAATTCGCAGGCATTCGGCTCCTTCGCCAGCCGACGCTGCGCCAGTTTGTGAAGCTCGTCGTAGAGGACCGTCCACAATCGACTTCGAGCATTGTCATCGCCCCGGCCAACAGCGTCGAGAAGCTGAGTCACCGTTCCCGGTTTGTGCTCACTCATATTGATCGGCTCCCGGAAGACGGGCGAATTGGAAACCATCATGTTACCCGATGTATCGAGACTCTGGCCAGCCCACCTTGTTGCGGTGCCATGGGCTGGCCAATGTGCCACGATGCATTGTCGCTGCAAACGCGCCTGTACGCCTTGAGAGCCGCCGCCGCCGCGGTTATCGGAGCATCGAAATGACGTACGAGGTTCTCCGTGTTTTCAAATGAGAATCGCTGCGCTTCTCGGTCCCTCTTGACGCACCTAAAAGTGGGAGGACACGGACGATACGCCGGACCTTACCGCGAACCTCAAATCAGATTCTCAGGCCCGCAGGGTGGGGGAGGTTCGCGAGGATATCTCCACGGCTGACTCAGGCCTGATCGGGCCAAGTCGCCGCCATCCGGGTCCGGGCAAACGGGTCGTACATCTCACGGCGACCCGCGTCGGCCAAACACATAAGCGGAACGACAAGGAGTTTTGAGCTCCCAGGATGGGAGGAGGGATTCCATGCGCACGCACTCGCCGAAAAACTGCCGACACGAGTCCCTGCTGACAGCATTGGTTTCTATTCTGTTGGCTGCCTGCCTCGGATGTGGGCCCGGCCCCTATAGGATCGTCGAAGCCAAGCCGCGAGAGCGAACCGGTAAGGTGTTCTATTTGGATGGCGCCGGCGGAGGTGGTTCCCTAGTCAACTGGGGCCGCGACCTGATCGATACGCTTCGAAAGTCATCCAAGACGCTGACAGTCACCAACTTCTCCTGGCAGATTGGCTTGGGCGCAGTCCTCGACCAGCAGGCCAGCGTGGAATACAAGCGAGAGCAGGCCGCGAAGCTTGCCTCGCAGATTCGCGAGTATCGCCGCAAGGAGCCGCTGGGCGAGGTCTATCTCGTCGGGCTGTCGGCGGGCTCGGTGGTCGTGCTGTATGCCCTCGAACAGCTTCCCGAGGATTGTCAGGTTGACGGGGTAATCCTCCTCGCGTCATCGGTCAGCGCGAGCTACGACCTATCGCAAGCGCTAGCCCGCACCCGGGGAAAAATGTACGTCTTCACGTCGTCGAAGGACGCCGTGCTGAACGGGCTCGTTCCCCTGACCGGGACCGCCGACCGGAAGTACTGCGGGCTCGACATTGCCGGCCTGCGGGGCTTCCGGATGCCGGAAGTGCTGGATGCGGATGCCCAGCGAGAATACAGGAAGGTCGTAACCATCCGCTGGAAACCGGAGTACGAACGTCTGGGGCACCACGGCGGCCACACGGACTGCGTGAAGGCGAGTTTTGTGCAAGTGGTGGTGGCGCCGCTGATTACGACACCGCGAAAGCTCTTCGCCCAAGCCGAAGAACGCGAGCATTGGGCTGACATGACGTCAAATACTCGATGATGCTCGGTTGGAGGCCTCTCGAAATTGGCGACGCAAAGTCGGTCTAACTTCAAAAACCGCAGTCAGAATAGCAGTTATTGGCTCTGCCTGCGTTCTTGGATACCTATGTGGTTGGATATAATAGGATGACATGCGGCGAACGAGGACTTTCGGGCCTAATGTAGACTGTTTCTCTCTGGCAGTCTGTCAGGTCATTACTTGCGTCGTAGTTCTTGTCGCTGAGAAAACGCGCGTGCCACTCCCCGGTCTGATCGCAGTCTTGATTTTGCTTTTCGCTTGTGTTCCCACCCATTCCCAGACGGGTCCGATCGACGATGAATCTGGAAAAACCATTGTTGATGCGCCATTGCTGATCGACGTTCTCATCGAGCCACCTGCGTCGTCATCGCAGTCTGAAGCCCTCACAAGAGTTGGACTCGACGCGCATGCTACGCAAGCGATCTATACGTCTCTCGACAAAGATTCGCTGGCTACTCTTTACCTAGCCGGTCTCACGATTGAACCCGTGGACACGGAACCAATCTTCACCCTCGGCGAACCGGATTACGCATCCCCACGCGATTTGTCATGTTCGCCGCCTCCCAGCTGCCCCGATTATCGATATGGATGTTCTGCCTGTGGACTCTCTGACATTTGTATTCCAGATGGCGGAGGAAATGCGCTGATTTGGGTCGATATTTCAGGCGCGCCGTCGAATGCGATCGTAACCAGTGTAGGTTGGAACATTAGCATCGACGGAGATCTAATTGCTGGCTGCTCGGATGTATGGTGCTCGGATTACCGGATTTACCTTTACAATGCTGGCAATACGGCTCGGCAATTTACCCTGTGGAATCGACAAGGTGGACAAACTGATCAAGGTCAGGATTCAGACTCAGAAGATGATCGAGACATCGAGCTTTGTCAGTACGACTCGAGTTTTTTTGATGGCGATGTCGTAAACCAGAGATGGTATCTCAACGTCTCCGACGTGGTAACTCAGGATGCGGGGGAAATCGAGTACTTTGAGCTCTGGGTCTGTTACTGTACGCCACTGTCGTCAACCGAGTAATGGTCAAATTTCGTTGATGACGCGGTAATCAGGCGGCGTTTCTCTCGGCCTTTTCTCCATTGACGAACTTCACACCGGCGATGACATCGGGAAGCAGCGTCGCGCCATTG
>WBZR01001355.1_pt1 | contig 31102 bp, 24 predicted proteins | sample 5204231 | NCBI WGS metagenome assembly WBZR01 (sample SAMN12412403, study PRJNA552823) | activated sludge metagenome | isolation source: activated sludge from anammox sidestream of wastewater treatment plant... | place: USA: Virginia | collected 2017-08 | reverse complement strand
ATGCATGGATTGGGCAAGTCTTTGACCATCCCTCTTGCGGACCTGAGTGGGATGATGCCGCAGGTCCGTGTCCATCGACTGCAGCAGAGTATCTGGCTCAGTTATTCGAGGCTCCTTGCGCCTTGCTCGGTAGGTTTTCCGAGAAGCAGATCGCCCTTGGCCTTGAGCGGTTGCTGTCGAATGCCAATTCAAATTATGTATTTGTCTTGGCGGATGAGTCCGTGCCACAGGAACTTCAGTTGCGCGTCGTTAGTTCGTTATACACACTGTTCAAGGACTTGCTCGCGAGGATATGCTCGGAAAACGTCGGAGTCGACCACCCTCATCGGCGACCGGCAGATTCGATTTGCTTCATGATGTGGGATGCAGGTCTCCTACAAATCTATCCTGAGCGACCCGAGCACCGCATTGTCGATATGGCGATACTCAACGTCTTAGGCAGGATTCTGGCATTGCCGTCACAAGCCTGCAAAAAGAGCGCTTTGCATGGACTTGGACATGCTCATTTTTCCTATCCGGAGGAGATACCACCGATCATTGACGCGTTCTTAGCGGATCATCCAGACCTGAACGAGGACCTTCGCGAATATGCACTAGCTGCGCGAGTTGGTGGTGTTCTGTAGGTGGATGCAATTCTCTGACAAGAGTCAGGGTCTTTCGAGTTCTTCTACCACCATCATGGCAAGGTGTTTATCGAGTCGTGGAGCCAGACTACAAACGGCAGCCTGCAATTCGCCGATTCCGCCTTGGTTGCGTTCGCACTAACGAAAATCCCGCGACATCGCCGGCAGCGAGAGCGTCTCGTCCGTCACCTCCTCAATCCGGCTCGGCAAGATGTGCACCACGCGGCCGTCTCGCTCGACGCGGCCATAAGCGATGATCGTCCGGCCGTACAAAGCCGCCGTGGCGCACCGCCGATACACCCCGGGCCGCACGATCAGATCGGCGCGGCCCGTCTCATCCTCCAGCGTCATGAACATGACACCCTTCGCCGTCCCCGGCCGCTGCCGAAACAGCACGATCCCCGCGACGCAGGCCATCCGCCCGTGCGGGCAGCACTGCTCGTCCCGAATCTGCGCCGCCGTGAGGACGCGGCGCTTCGTCAGCGCCACGCGAATGAACGAAATCGGATGCGCCTTGAGTGACAATCCGACGGCATGGTAATCGCGGACCACTTCGCCCGGCGCCGACACCGGCGGCAGCAACGCCGGCTGACTCGCCGACTCCGACTCGCGCCAGGCAGCGTCAAACAGCGGCAGCGGCTTTCCCCGAAGCGACTGCACCGCCCACAAGGCCTGCTGCCGGTCCAGCCCCATCGACCCAAAGGAATCCGCCAGCGCCAAAACCCCTAGCGCATGAGCCGATACCTCGCTCGCCCGCCACAGATCGACCACCGATGCAAAGGGCCCCCGCTGCCCCACCGCCTGATGGATCGCGCCGGCGTCGGATTCGCGCAGGCCTCTGACCATCCGCATGCCGAGTCGAACCGCGCCGCTATCCTCCAGCGTGCAGTCCCACGCGCTGTGGTTCACGTCCACCGGCCGCACCGCCACACCGTGATCCCGCGCATCGCGGATGATCTGCGCCGGCGCGTAAAAGCCCATCGGCTGACTGTTGATCAGCGCCGCCGCAAACACGGCCGGGTAATAACACTTGATCCACGCCGACGCATAAACGAGCAGCGCGAAGCTCGCCGAGTGCGACTCCGGAAAGCCGTATTCGCTGAACCCCTTGAGCCGCTCGAAGCACTGCTCCGCAAACGGCCGCTCATACCCGTTGCCCACCATCCCCTCGATGAATCGACTGCGATAACGCGGGATCGAGTCCTTCCCCCGATTCTTCCACGCGCTGATCGTCCGCCGCAGCATCTCCGCCTCTCCGGCCGTGAAGCCCGCCGCGACAATCGCCAGCGCCATCGCCTGCTCCTGGAAAAGCGGCACCCCCAGCGTCCGGCTCAATACCTTCTCGACCTTTTCATCGGGATAGACCACCCGCTCCTCCCCGTTGCGACGACGCAGATAGGGATGCACCATGTCGCCCACAATCGGGCCGGGCCGAACAATGGCGACTTCGATCACCAGATCGTAAAAGCACCGCGGCTTCAAGCGCGGCAGCATCGTCATCTGCGCCCGCGACTCAATCTGAAAGACGCCGACCGTGTCCGCCTTGCAGATCATGTCGTACACCCGCGAGTCCTCCGACGGAATCGTCGCCAGCGACAGCGACCGGCCGTGATGACGCTCCACCATGTCCAGCGCCTTGCGGATGCAGCTGAGCATCCCCAGGGCGAGCACATCCACCTTCAACATCCCCAGCGCCTCGATGTCGTCCTTGTCCCACTCGATGATCGTGCGGTTCGCCATCGCCGCATTCTCAATGGGCACCAGCTCGCACAGCGGCCCGCGCGAAATCACGAACCCCCCCACGTGCTGCGACAGGTGACGCGGAAACCCGAGGATCAAAGCCACAAGCCGAACGAACAGCCCAAGCTGCGCATCCTTCGGATCGAGCTGAAGCGACGCGAGCTTGTCCATCGTGAAACCGTCCTCGTGCCAGTCATGCACCCGCTTGGCGATACGGTCCACCGCGTCGAGCGACAGCCCCAGCGTCTTGCCCACGTCGCGGATGGCGCTGCGACTGCGATACGTGATGACTTCCGCGGTCAGCCCCGCCCGGTCGCGGCCGTATTTCTCGTAGATGTATTGAATGACCTCCTCGCGGCGCTCGTGCTCGAAGTCGATATCGATGTCCGGCGGCTCGCTCCGCTCCTTGCTGACGAAACGCTCGAACAAAACATTGATACGGTCCGGGTCCACCGCCGTGACCCCCAGACAAAAGCACACCGCCGAGTTCGCCGCCGCCCCGCGACCCTGACAAAGAATGCCCCGCGAACGCGCGAACCGAACCAGATCGTGCACCGTCAGGAAATACGGCGCGTAGTCCAGTTCGTCGATCAGCCGAAACTCGTGCTCAACCTGCCGGCGGACTTTTTCCGAAATCCCCTCCGGATATCGCTCGGCGGCTCCCTCCCACGTCAATTGACGCAGATGCTCCATCGGCGCGAGTCCCGGCGGACAAATCTCGTGCGGATACTCATAGCGAAGCTGATCGAGCGAAAACCCCGACGCGCGACGCGCGATCTCAACCGTCCGCGCGATCGCCTCGGGATGGTCCGCGAAGAGCCGCGACATCTCCTCCGGCGGCTTGAGATGACGTTCCGCATTGGAAAACAGCCGGAAGCCCGCCTCGTCCAGCGTGCAGCCATGACGCACACAGGCCATGACATCGTGCAGCGGCGCCCGCTGCGGAATGTGATATTGCACGTCATTCACCGCGACCAGCGGAACGCCCATCTCTCGTGAAAGACGTATGACCGTCTGCTGGCAGCGAGGGTCGTGAGCCGTATAGAGCCGGGCAATGGCCAGAGAAAAACGATCGTCATCAAACAAAGTGGCCAGTCGGCCGATCACCCCCGGCACGTCCGCATCATCGGGCGATGCAAACCACGCAACGGCCAGCAAACCCTCGCAATGATCGGCCAGATCATCCAGCCAAAGATGACATTCGCCCTTGCCCGCGCGCCGCTTGCCGACCGTCAGCAACCGGCACAGCCGCCCGTAGGAAGTGCGATCCGTCGGGTAAACAAAGAGCGACAATCCCGTCGGCTCGACAAAGCGCAGCCGCGAACCGACGACAAACGGAAGGCCCGCCTCCTTCGCGGCCACGTGTCCCCGAACGATCCCGGCCAGCGTGTTGCAATCCGTGATGGCGATGGCCCGATACCCCAGCAGCGCGGCCTGCCCGATCAGTTCATCCGCATGACTCGCCCCGGTGAGAAACGTGAAGTTACTGGTGACAGTGAGCTCCGCGTACGCAACCGGCGAGCGCGCACACGCCGCATCAGCCGCCCGCGCTTCAGCCGCGCCGCGCTTAAATGGGTGGGCATGAACTTTCGGATCCGCTGGATCGGGCACGACGCTTGTCCTCTGCTACATCCATTGACCGTGCACGAACCAATCGCCCGACCGTCCATCTTGAAACACCCACAGTCGTCGCCCATGCTCGTCGTCGATCTCGTAGTAGTCCCGCGTCCCGCCCCGATCCTTCCACCACGGAAAGACGATGCGCTCCGGCCCGACCCCGGCAACGATATTGCCCGATCGACCACGCCAATCCAGCCAGACCGGCGGCCCATCGGGCACGAGCGACATGACGCGAATCGGCTCGGGCCTCTCAAAAAGTTGTGAGGGTCTGTCGGCAGGATCGACGGCCTGCTCGATCGCGCTCGCGCGCCCCGGCGAGCGCGACGCGATCTCATGAACGGCCGTGGCGACAAACGTCCGCTCCGGGACATAGCTTTCGGTCGCGTCAATCTGCCTGACCGTCCCGGCGCCGAGCCGGTCGATCAATTGATCCAGCAGCGCGCCCAGCGCCGCGGGTTGATCGACCGCCTCGCGCGCCGCATCACGAAGAAACGCCGACTGCTCGACCGGGATGCGCCCCGTGCGAACGGCGCGCAGAATAATCGCCTCGACCCCATGACCCAGGTGCGCCCGCTCCAGTTGGGATGAGAGAAGTTTCCAAAGGTGCGAAAGATCGCAATTGGGATAGGTCAGTCGCAAAGTCAGAACGTGCGGCGCAAGCTCCGCACGGCGCAGCGACACGCTCAATTCCAGAACACCCAGACCGCCGGGCCGCAGTTGCGTCAGCAACCGGGCCAATAGTTCGCGCGTCGTGGCCTCAATCATCTCAAACCGCCGATTGGGTCCGTCGAACTCGTACGATTCCTCAATACGGCGGACAGGCTGAACAGACCGGATCGTCTCCTCCATCGCGCCGGTCGTCTGATCCAACCGCCGAAGCAGCGCGGAACCGAACCTCGCCGCCAGTTCGTCGCGCGGCAAAACCAGAAGATGCTCGATCCGCTCGATCCCGACGTCGGCCAGAGACTCCACCGTCCCCGCGTCGATCCGCAGCGCGCTGACCGGCAGCAGTGACAGCGCCGCGTACATCTGGCTCTCGCCAATCCACGTGATCGGCTCCTCGCCGTATCGCGCCAGCGCCCACGCGCACGCAAACGTCGGGGCCACCGCCAGCCTTCTGCGAAGCCCCGCGCGTCGCAACGCCTCCGAGATGCGATGCACATGCTCGCGCTCGCCGCCGAATAACTTTCCGCAACCGGCGATGTCCAGCATCAACCCGTCCGAACCATCGGGCGATACGACCGGGGCAAAGCGCAGCATCCAGCGGGCAAGCTTGTGCAGTGAATCCGCGTCAGCCTCCGGCGCCGCCTGCTGCTCCTCGACCACCACGCCGGACAGCAGCGAACGCGCATGAGCCAGCGTCATCCCCACGCGCACGCCCGCCGCCGTCGCGCGCTCACAACAAAAGGCCACCTGCTGTACCGAGCGCTGCGAAGTCCACAACAGCCACGCCGACGTCTCAGCCGGCGCGTTGTGGCCGACGCGTGAAGGCGACGTGCGCCTCTGTCTCCGGCGGGCCAGCCAGATCGGCCAGTCGGGCAGATAAACCGACAGTGCTCTTGGCACGATTCCACTCCAAGAGCCACTCGTGTGCGGCTCCGGTAGGCCGCATTCCTTTACAGCGCAGGAGTTCAACGATCCATCGGGGATGACCGCCGGCGGTCTGCTTTCCGGGCACCGAAGGCATCCAGTGAATCAGCCAGCGTGTCTGAGCGGCGGACAGTTCGCTCTGCTGTCGTGAAGGGCAGGTCGCCAGCACCCACTTGGATTGCGTCCGCGCCAGCGACTGAACCCGCTGCGTCGCGGCGCGATGAAAGCCGCTGCCGTCAGCAATGATGACGCCGACCGCCGGCGAACGAAGTGCCGAGTCAATGGCCCAGAGCCGCGCGGCCGCGTCCCGCGATGCAACGAACAGCGAGCGCTTTAGCAACCGTCGATCCCGGCCGCCGTCCCGTATGAGCACGCGCGGATAAGGGTGACAGCGCTCCCCGATCCACAGCGTCCAGGGCAGGGATGGTTGGTGATCGAGCGCCTGCCACGCCAGGTGTGCGAGGATACAAAGCGGCGGCGTCCAGCGAGCGTCAAGCGATCGAGCGCCTCCGGTCGACCCGCTGCCGCCGGCCTCCTCAACCCCGAACCACTCGTGCAGACCGCCGGCCGCCAGCCCGCCTCCAAGAACGGTGTCGATGTCCGGCCAGCCCGTCGGAAAATGCGCCGACGCCGGCTGATCGATGAAGCCGTGTCGCGGAACGACGTCGTGTCGCTCCTCGATGGCGCGAATCCGCGCCGCCAAATTTCGCAGATCCACTTCTCTGCTGACGCCCATGGCCACGGCTCCCACGATGTTCGGTATATGTTAGGTTATCGCGGGAGGGATTGCAAGGGGCTGAACGAACGACGGACAAGCCAAACGCGGCCAGCCCTTTGCCCCGGCGGCATTTAGGAAAGCTCGGCGATGCAGCTCGGATCGTCGTTTCGCGGACTGTTCACCTGACGGCTCACCGGAGAGACCACCAGCCACTCCACCGGACACGGAACCAGCAGCGCCTGAAGCTCCTCGCCCTTGGCCTCCGGACTGAGCCACAAGTCGTAATCCTCGGGCCGCAGAATCACCGGCATTCGATGATGAAACGGCCTCATCACCTCGTTGGCGTCCGTCGTGATGATCGTGAACGACTCAATCTCCTTGCCGTCCGGACTGACCCAGCGCTCCCACAGCCCCGCCAGTCCCATCGGTCTGCCATCCTTGCGCCGAATGTAGTGAGGCTGTTTGACCTCCTTGCCCTTCTGCATCGACTTCTGCCATTCGTAAAACCCGCTCGCCGGCACGAGGCACCGGCGCTTTCGAAATGCATCGCGAAATGAAGGCTGCGTAGCGACCGTCTCCGATCGGGCATTGATCGTCTTGTAGCCGAACTTCTCGTCTTTGGCCCAGTGCGGAATCAATCCCCAGCGGAGAATGTCCAGTCGACACTTGCCGCTCGCTTCAGAGAATCTGACCACGGCCATTTCCGCCGAAGCGGCAAGCCGAACGATCGGCACTTCCTGAGACGGGGCGATGTTATAGCGCGGCGCAACCGGAACCGGCTCGGCCAGATCGAATTCAGCCGCGAGTTCCTCCGCCTGCGCCAGCAATGTATAGCGACCGCACATGTCGGGCTCCTCGATGGATTGTAAGTCATCTTACATCAATCGATCCCCGCCTGCCGCCACGTCCCCCAGGCTGCAGGTCGTTCGAAGGCCCACCCCTATTCCGCAGGCGCGCTCGTCGCGGGATTGTCAGCCGCCTTGTCAGGCAGTGGATGTTCAAGGGCATCGAGCAGCGCATCATGCGCCCCCCAGTAGGCCGCCTCGGCATAGTACAGGATGGATTCCTCGTGCAACTTCCGCAGCGACTCCGCCTTTTCGACGCTCTTCTCGCGGATGCGAGGATACTGCTCCGAAAACATGCGCTGCATGCGCTGCCACATCTCGATCTGCTCGCGAATCGGCGCAAAGATGACCCCGTCGCGACCCTTCGCGGCCTTCGTGCGCGACATGAACAGCTCAATCGAGTCGTCCGGCCCGGCAAAAAGCATGTGAACTCCCCGCTCCATCCAGTCGGCATCCGTCGACAAGATCAACTTCGTCGCCAGCTCCACGCGTAGCGCCGAGTCTCGCGGGGTGCCGAGGATCGCCGCCACCCGCGAGGCGATCTCCGGCGTCTTGTGCGTCACGTGTGGAATGAGCAGCGCCGAGATCTCATCGCCCATCGCCGACAATTCGCGCTGCGCCGCCTCCCGCTCGTCAAAGCGTCTCGCCCCCAGTTGCCGGACAAGTTGCTCGACCTTCGCCTCCAGCGCCGGCGCGCTCGTCGGTTGAGTCGTCGGCGCGTCCACAGGTCGGCTCGTCGGTTGCTCCGCTGGCAACGACGCCAACACCATTGTCACGGCAAGAAGCGAAGACGCGATGGGCACGATGCGAAACACCATGTCGCTATTGTAGCGAATGAAACCGGGCCCGAGGGCTCACCACGCCGCGCGCAGCGCCATGGCGACCGTCGCCCCACCAATGACCATGGCCGCCGATGTCTTGGCCGCAAGACCGATGACCCGGCCGATCGTCGCGAAAAGACCCACTCTCGCCCCAGCCGCCAGGTTGTTTTGCTTGGTCAATTCCGCCCCCAACGCCCCAACAAAGCAGCCCACCAATCCCCCGATCACAGTCCCGATCACCGGCACCGGAACGCTGAGCAGAATCATCCCCGCAAATCCGCCGACCAGCGCCCCCAGCGCCGCCCGGCGACTCGCACCGCAGCGCCGCGCCGCCACAACAGCCGCCAGTGAATCGACCACCTCCGCCGCCACCGCCAGCAGCCCGAGCCCAACCAGCCACTGCCAGCCGATCCGCTGCCAGCCGTAATACCAGTCATAACCGATCGCGGAAATCAGAATGACCCACGTCCCCGGCAATTGCAGGACCGCCAGCACCGTGCCGGAAAGGCTCAGCGCGATCAAGCTGATAAGAAGAATCGTATTCACGCTGTGACTCGGCCCCGTGCGTTAATCCGCCGCCACTTCGACGGCATCGACAATCGCCACAATGACCGATCGCGCCGGCCCCATCGGGTCGTTGAGAACCTGTCTCGCCCCGTTGCCCTCGTCATTCACCAGCACGGTCTCGCCCACCCCAGCGCCCACCGAATCGATTGCGATCACATACTTGCCCGTCGGCTTTCCCGCCGGGTCGATATAGTCCACGATCAACAGCTTGCGATTCCTGTAGAAGGCGTGCTGAATCGTCGAGAAGATCGAGCCGCGTACGATTCCAAGAATCATGATTCCCCCCGCGGCATGTCCACCCCGTCCACGATTCCAATGATCGAATGATCCACCGGAACAAACCACGGATCCAGCGCCATCGCCGCCTCGCGCCCGCCTTCGTAATAGACCAGCTCCCCCGGCCCTGCCATCCGTGTGGCATCGCAGCACACAATCGGCGATCCGCCCGGCTCCTGGCGCGAGGTCAGCGGCTCGACAATCAGCATCGGCACGCCCTTCAACCCCTCATAGGCGACGCAGGGGACCACGGTGCCGATGACGCGACCCAGGTGCATCAGCGTCCCTCTCCAAAGTACGTCGACTTGCCGAGCATGTTGCGCAGGTCGTCGTCGATCCGTGGAATGATCGTCGTGCACACGCACTGATTCTTATAAGCCACCCGCCGCGAGCCGATCTCAACCGCCGCTTCCACGTCCGCCTGAATCCCCGCGAAATGCACAATCCCCTTGCCGTGAAGCCCGTCACCCAGGCGAATCTGCACCACGTGCACGTCGGCCCCCTTCACCGCCGCATCGGCCGCCTCGATAACCGCCGCCATCGTCTCTGTCTCGATCACCCCGATCGTATCGGCGTCCCATTTGCCCTTGGTCCCGAGGATCGCCCCGCGGACCTCGCCATGCACGTCCGGCAGCAGCACCCGATCGATGACCGAATCGGTCCCGACGCGCAGCCCCTCAACGTACGACTCCTCCACCGCCGCGACCTCGCCGGAAAAAAGCACAGCGTACTTGCCCGGCTGAATCGTCCCCGCGCGAATCAACGTGACCGGCGCCTTCTTCACCAGCAAGTCCGTCGCGCGCGTACCGATCGCGATGCTGGCGTATTCGATGAGTGCAATGGCGGATTGATCGGTCAATGGGTGCTCACACGATTCGGAAATGGTCCTTCACGACACAACGCCGCTCACGCGAAAATGACCGGGGGTCGGTCAGTCCTTCGCCCGTCGGACTCGCGATGGAAAACGAGCTGTATCCCTCGCCGCCTTCACCGAGCCCCGCATAGATCGGGCCGTTCTTCACGAAGATGCTGACGTTGATCTCGCGCGCCATCCGGCTCAGATTGCCCAGGTGCATCGAGTGCATCGACGCCGAGTGACCGAAGCGATGCTCCGCCGCGATCGCCAGGTCGATCGCCTCATCCGCGCTCGACACCCGCGCCACCGGCAGCACAGGCATGAGCTGCTCGGTCCAGATGAGCGGGTGATCGACCGGCACATCGAGCACCGCGAGCCGCACCGTGTCCGGCAGACGCAGGCCGATCTGCTCCAGGATCACGTTGGCGTTCTTGCCCACCCATTTCTTATTCGTCACGCCGGGCTTGCGCGGCCCGCGCATCTCTTCGAAGATGACCTTCTCCAACGCAGTAATCTGCGGCTTGGTGAGCACCACCGCGCCGTTCGCCTCCATCGCCTTCAGCAACTTGTCGGCGACCGACTGCACCACGAACACTTCCTTCTCGTCGGTGCACACAACGTTGTTGTCGAACGATGTACCCAGAACGATGTCGCGGCCGGCCTTCTCAATCACCGCCGTCTCATCGACCACGACCGGCGGGTTCCCCGGCCCGGCGCAGATCGCCCGCTTGCCGCTGTTCATCGCCGCCTTCACCACGCCCGGGCCGCCCGTCACCACCAGCAGCCGAACACCCGGGTGACGCATCAGTGTCTGTGCGCTCTCAATGGTCGGCTCGGCCATCGCGGTGACAACATTCGGTGGTCCCCCCGCCCGCACGATCGCCTCATTGATCAGCCCGACATTTCGACATGAAACGCGCTGCGCGTTGGGATGCACGTTGAAGACCACGGTGTTGCCCGCCGAGATCATCCCGATGCTGTTGCAGATAATCGTCGAGGTCGGGTTCGTCGTCGGCGTGATCGCGGCGATGACGCCGAAGGGCGCCCGCTCGATCAGTGTCAATCCATCGTCACCCGACCACCCCCGCGGCTCCAGAACTTCCGGCCCCGGTGTCTTCCGCGTCACCAACCGGTTCTTGATGATCTTGTCCTCAACCCGGCCCAGCCCCGTCTCCTCCTGGGCGTCGCGCGCCAGGCTGATCGCATGAGCCGACATCGACTCGCGAACAGATGCAATGACCAGCTTGCGCTTTTCCAATCCGAGCTTCGAAAACTGAACGAAAGACGCCTGCGCCGCCGCCACGCACTCGTCGATCGTGCGAAACACGCCCATCGGCAGCGCCCCGCCGCGCGACAGCGACTCCTTCACCGCCGGCTTGAGAACCGGACCGGCCGCCGCCTGACCGCCCGCCCCCAGTCGCTCCGCCACCATTCGGGCAATCGCGTCGAGTTGTGTGTCTGAAAGTGAACGCACCGAAAGGAATCCTCCAGAAGCGCCGGACGGATCATGGGACTTGCAAGATCAGGAAGCTCCGGCGCGGTTGCCGCCCGAGGACTCCCTTCTCAATCTATCATTTCTTGTACTTCTGCTCGCCGCCGACCTCCCATTGATCGACGATCGCCATCACGACCGCATCAACCGGCCGCTTGTCCGTGGCCACGGTCTGCCGCGCCGACGAGCCGCTGGCGTAAAGCACCATCTCGCCCACACCCGCCCCGACCGCGTCCGCCGCAACGACCGTGGAACCCGAGGCCTTCCCCTCCATGTCCACCCCGCGCAGCACGAGGAACTTCAGCCCCGAGAGACTGTCCTCCTTCCGCGTGGACACAACTGTTCCGATGACTTGGGCGAGGAGCATGAAATCCCCTACGGATATTGAGAATCGAAAAGGTGGAATTGAGTACCAATAAGCCAGGCGATCCGCCCGGCCTAAGTGCGCTCAATCCTCAACTCCACACTCAACTCTTCGCCGCCTTCTTGGCCTGCTCCAGCCGGCCCAGCGGCAGCGCGAGGTCCACATTGGTATGAGGGCGGGCGATCACATGGACCGAGACAACCTCACCGACGCGAGACGCGGCTGCCTGACCGGCGTCACAAGCCGCCTTCACCGCCGCGACGTCGCCCCGCACGATGGTCGTGACGTAGCCCCCGCCGATCTTTTCGTAGCTGACCAGCTCGACCTTCGCCGCCTTCACCATCGCGTCAGAGGCCTCCACCATCGCCGCGAAGCCTCGCGTTTCGATCATTCCCAGCGCATCCGTCATCGCACAATTCCTCCGACCGGTACTCCGGTCTGTTCATACCGTGTCAGCATCGCGGCTCTGGCATCCTCCTGCCGCACGCCGCATCATTCATCCGTGGTGTTTCTTTTCGATCTTCCGGCCGCTGACACTGGCAATCGCCGCCTCGGCGGCGCGATACGCCACGTCAATGTCGCGCTCCTCGCCGCCCAGATAAACGCGGCCGAAGCTGCCGAATGCCCGAACCTCGAGCACGTTTATGTTCGCCGCCTTCTCCGCCTCGTTCGCCGCCAGCGCCGCATACGCCGCCGGCTCCAGCTCCATGACATAAAGCGTGTGCCCCGGCAAGATCATGTTCCCGTGGCGCATCCGATTGATAAGCTGCGTCTGATAGGCGTCGATGTTCCGAATCACCTGGCTGGAAGAAACCACCGGCTTGTGCCGGTCATCCTCCTTCAGTTCCAGCGTCTCCAGAATCGCCCGGCCCGCCGCGCGGATGTCCGCCTGCGACTCCGAGTGAATCTCCAGCATCCCGTACAACCGCTCGACGATCTGCATCCCCGGCGTGACCCGAGTGCTTTTCAGCGCGATGTCCGTAATCCGGTTGATCTCGATGCCCGGTGAGATCTCCACGAACAATGACGCCATCCGAGGCACAGGCAAAAACCCCTGCGCCACCGTCGCGAGAAACGATGCGTATTGCGGCTGAAGGCTGTCGAGAAAAACGTATGACCGTAAGTCAACCATGATGTCGATCCGATTGATGGCGACGCATCAGCATCCGCTTGATGGCCGCCTGTCATCGACTGTCGCGAACCCGTGCAAACAAGCCAGACAAACTAGGGCCGGACCGCCCGGGTGTCAATCGCCCGCGGCCCTCCGCGCCCCGGTCTCCCCGTTCCAGCCGAACACCCATTCGATTACATTGACCAACCCATGAATGCGCAGATCGACTCCGACATCATGCCGCCCCTCGAACCGTCGCATCACGCGTCCAATCGCTTGGGTCGATGGCTCATCGTCATCGCACTCGCCGCCGTCGGCTTGTTGATCTTCGCCGCCTCCTGCCGCAGAATCTGGAACACAGATTTCTGGTGGCAGTACAAAACCGGCCAGCTCGTCGCCGAGCACGGCATCCCCCACCAGGACACCTTCTCCTACACCCGCCACGGCGCCGAATACATCGAACTTCGTTGGATCTTCTGCTACTGCCTGTATCAGTTGATGCGCCTCTTCGGACCGGCAGGCGTCATTCTCACCCAGTGCGCCGCCATGCTCGCCACTTTCGGCCTGCTCGCCGCCATGCCCGGTTCGAGAAAAGCCCTACCCGCCACAGCCCTCGCCGCAACCATCGCCGTCCTGGCCGCCAGCCAGCGGTTTCAATGCAGACCCGAGCAGGTCAGCTTCCTCTTCCTCGCCGCGTTCCTCTGGCTCATCGACATGTCGCGCCTGCGCAGCCCGCGCTGGGCCATCGCGATCCCCTTCCTTCAGATCATCTGGTCGAATTCCCACACCATCTTCATCCTCGGTCCCCTCGTCGTCGGCGCATGGCTCGTCGGCGCCCTCCTCGATCGCTTCCTCGCCGGCCCAACGACCGCCGAACCCCCGAAGCGCCCCAGCGAAATCCGTGTCGCATCGATGACACTCGCCGCCACCCTCTTGGCCATTCTGCTCAACCCATACGGCTGGCGCGGCATCGCCTTCACATTCCAGCTCGCCACTGAGATCCACGGCACCGCATTCAAAAACAACATCTCTGAGTTTGCGGATACCTTTTCGCTCTCGCAGGACTACACCGCCGTCTTGTTCCTCAAGCTGCTCATCGCCCTCGCCGTTCTCTCCGCCGTCATCAACTGGCGGCGCATCGATCGGTTCCTCCTCATCGTCTGCCTCGCCATGGGTTACCTGTCGTTCACCGCTATTCGAAACCTCCCCTTGTTCGCCATCGCCGCCGTCCCTTTTGTCGCCCAGAACGTGGCCCGCTCCCAACTCTGGGATCGCCCCTTCGCTCGCCGTTACCTCCCCGCCGGCCGCATCATCGCCTGCCTGGCCGCCATCCTCGTCTGCACCGTCGGCGCGTGGAGCAACATGACCGACCGCTTCCACGTCCGCCAGAACGACAACAACCAGTTCGGCATTTCCCTCGCAAACAACCGCTTCCCCATCGAGGCCTTCAAGTTCTTCACCGAACACAACCTCCAGGGGCCCGTCTTCAACACCATGATGGAAGGGGGCTACCTCCTCGCCAACGACGTCCCCGTCTTCATCGACTCCCGGCTCGAAGTCTACGGCGAAGAATTCTTCCTCGACTTCCTGCGCATGATGGCCGATCCCGCCGACTGGAACAAAGCCGTCGACAAGTACGATTTTCGCGTCCTCTTCGTGGAATTAGGCTTCGCCGCCTCCGGCCTCGTCAGCGACAATCCCAATTGGCCCCTCGTCTATTTCGACGATGTCATCGCCATCTACCTGCGAAGCGACTGCCTCGCCGGCCTCCCGGTCATCGGCCGCGATGTCCCGTTCGAGCCTTCCCTGCAGCGCGCCGCCGCCAATCATCCGCCGGTTAAGCCGATCGACGACACCTCGCTCTTCGCCCGCGTCTCATCGCCCTTCGCCGCCTACAAGCTCGCCATGTTCCTCTACAACATGCAGCAGTTCGCCGCCGCCCTCCCCTTCGTCGACAACGCGATCACCATCAAGCCCGACTTCGCGCCGTTTTTTTCCCTTCGCGCAAAAATCATGGATCAACTCAAGCGGCTCCCCGATGCCATCGCCGCCTACGAAGAAGCGATTCGCCTCGACCCGACCGACACGACCAGCCGCGGCCTCCTCGGTCGCCGATATTTCTCCAGCAATGATTTCGACAGGGCAGCCCCTCTGCTCGAAGCCTCGGTAGACGCCATCCCCGACAACGCCGTCAACTGGGCCCTGCTCACCAGAATCTATCTGTCGCGTTCAAAACTCGATCAGGCACTGAACAGCGCCCGGCGCAGCGTCGAGTTCGATCCCACCAATGCCCAGTACAGAAAAGACCTGGCAAAGATCTATCTCGCTCTCGGCGAAATCGAGCCCATGATCCCCGCATTCCTCGAAGCCGCCCGTCTCGCCCCCGATGACTGCGGCATCTGGCGCGACATGCTCAGCTCCCTCATCAAGATGAAGCGCATCGACCGCGCACGACCCCTCGCCGACCAGGTGCCGCCCGCCTGCCGCCAGTCGCCCGAAGTCGCCGCCCTGCTCCAACAGCTCAGTCCGCGCTAAGCCAGCCGCCCCGCCCAGCGCCCTCAGATCTTCGTGTCGTCCATCTTCAGCGCCCGAACCAGAAACGCCCACATGTCCGCCGCCTCGTCGATCTGCTTCGACGTCGGCTTGCCCGCACCATGCCCCGCGCGCGTCTCAATCCGGATCATCACCGGATTATTCCCCGCGTTGCACTCCTGCAACCGCGCCGCGAACTTGAAGCTGTGGCTCGGCACGACCCGATCATCATGATCCGCCGTCGTAATCAGCGTCGGAGGATACGCCGTCCCCGGCTTCAGATTGTGCAGCGGCGAATACGCATACAGCGTGTTGAACTGGTCGGTGTCATCCTCCGAGCAGCCGTAGTCGCTCGTCCACGCCCAGCCGATCGTAAACTTGTGGAATCGAAGCATGTCCATCACGCCGACCGCCGGAATGCACGCCCCGAACAAATCAGGCCGCTGCGTCATGCACGCACCAACCAGCAGTCCGCCGTTGCTACCGCCCAATATGGCCAGCCGATCACTCTTCGTATACTTGTTCGATATCAGCCACTCACCCGCCGCGATGAAGTCGTCAAACACGTTCTGCTTGTTCTTCAGTCGCCCGGCATCGTGCCATTCCTTGCCGTATTCACCGCCGCCGCGCAGGTTCGCCACCGCATACACCCCGCCCATTTCCATGAACACCAGCCTGCTCACCGAGAACGACGGCGTGATCGACGCATTGAACCCGCCGTACGCATAAAGAAGCGTCGGGTTGTCGCCGGTCAGCGTCAGACCCTTCTTGTGCGTGATGAACATCGGGACCTTCGTCCCGTCCTTGCTCGAATAGAAAATCTGCTTCGTCTCGTACCGGCCGGGATCAAAATCGACCTTGGGCTGCCGATAGACACTGCTCTGCCCGCTCACCATGTCATACCGATAGATCGTCGGCGCCATGTTGAAGCTCGTGTACGAATAAAATGTCTCCGTCTCCTTGCGCTTCCCGTCAAAGCCGCCCGCCGTCCCGATGCCCGGCAGCTCGACGTCGCGAACCGACTTTCCGGCGAGGTCGAACATCTTGATCTGCGTATGCGCATCCTTCAGATAGTTGCACACAAACATGTCATTGATCACCCCGACGCCCTGAAGCGTATCGGTCGACTGCGGGATGATTTCCTTCCAGTTCGTCCGCGCAGGACTGCGCGTGTCGATCGCCAGAACCCGCCCGCGCGGCGCATTCAGGTCAGTCTTGAACCAGAACACCGGCCCATCGTTCTGAACAAAGTCATATTCGGCGTCGAAGTCATTGAGCAGCTCGACCACCTTCGTCGATCCCCCGCCCAATTCCTTGTAGAAGACCCGGTTCTTCTGCTCCGTCCCCTTCCACACATTGATGATCAGATACTTGCCGTCCTCCGTCACGCTGCCGCCGAAGCCCCACTCCTTCTGGTCCGGCCGCTCGTAAACCAGCACGTCATCCGCCTGCGCCGTGCCGATCTTGTGGTAGTAGAGCTTCTGGAAATAGTTCGTCCCCGCCATCTCCTCGCCCGACTTCGGCGCGTCGTATCGACTGTAGAAGAATCCCTGGTTGTCCGTCGTCCACGCCGGATAAGAAAACTTCACCCACTCCAGCTTGTCCGGCAGGTCCTTGCCCGTCGCCACCTCGCGAACCTTCACCGTCCGCCAGTCCGAGCCCCCGTCTGAAAGCATGTACGCCATGTGCGTGCCGTCATCGGAGATGGAGTACTCGCCCAGCGAAACCGTGCCGTCCTTCGACAGCGTGTTCGGGTCGATCAGTACCGTCGGCTCCTTGTCCAGCGAGTCGGTCCAGTAGATCACCGACTGATTCTGCAAGCCGTCATTCTTGGAGAAGAAGTATCGCCCGCCCTCCTTCTTCGGCAGCCCGTACTTCTCGTAGTCCCACAGCTTCGTCAGCCGCCGCCGAATCTTGTCGCGCGCCGGAATCTCCGCCAGCCACGCATTCGTCACCTTGTTCTCTGCCTCAACCCACGCCTTCGTCTCCGCGGAGTCCAAGTCCTCCATCCACCGATAAGGGTCCTCGACCTTCGTGCCGTGATAGTTGTCCACCACCTCGACCTTCTGCGCCTTCGGATAGACCAGCGGCTCCTGCGAATACTGTGTCGGCTGCGCGCAGCCTGCCGAAATGCAGCCCAATAGGGCGACGACTGCGAAGCATCGTGAGGCAACTCGAAACATGTCGGTCTCCTTCATTCGGGGCGATTCGTCGTCGCCCGTCTTGCCGTGGGGGGACGCGGCCCTCCGCCTCGTCATCGAGACGCCAGGGGCAGCGGATGCCGGATAATCCAAGTCGCCCATTCTAACGGACGGGCCGATCCAACGCATCCAGACAGCCTCGCCTTGCCCATCCGGAAGACACGCGGGACAATTACGTTCTTCCAATAGCACCCCAACACGTGGAGGCCCCGCCATGCTGCCGCAACGCCTGATCGCCATTGTCATTTCGATGTCACTGGTCGCTTTTCTCGCACTCTCCGCCGCGCCGAAGTCCGCGAGGTCGGACCAGCCCGACGCAGACAAATCCGCAGCAGGCGAGAAGCCCTCCGACAAGAAGGCCGCCACAAAAAAGGAGTTGGAAGTCGAGTTCCAGCAGACGCTCTCCGGCAGCATCCTTCGCGGCACCTGGCAGATGGTCAAAGGCGAAGAAGGCCTCGCCGGAAAAGTCCCCCTCATGGACCCCAAGCCGGAAGAGTACACCATCGGCAAAGTCTCCAAGGCCTCCGACGACTACTGGATCATCAATGCGAAGATCAAGTACGCCGACCGCGAAGCCAACATCCCCGTCACCGTCCGCGTCGTCTGGGCGGAAGACACCCCCATCATCACCCTCGACAAAGTCGCCCTCCCCGGCCTCGGCACCTACTCCGCCCGCGTCATGATCTATCGAAACTTCTACGCCGGCACCTGGTTCGGCGACTGCTACGGCGGCATCCTCTCCGGCCAGATCACCCGCCCCGCAATCCCCGCCTTCCCCTCCACCCAACCCGCCGGAACCATGCGCTGACCAAGCCTCCGCGCCGATCCAATCCCCGCGCCGATCCAATCCCCGCGCCGATCCAACCCCCGCGCCGATCCAATCCCCGCGCCGATCCAATCCCCGCGCCGATCATCCCCTCCTCGCGCTTTTTCCGCGCCGATCCAATCCCCGCACGATCATTCCCCGTCGCACTCTCCCCGCACGATCATTCCCCGTCGCACTCTCCCCGCGCGATCATTCCCCGTTACACTTTCCCCGCGCAATCATTCCCCGTAACGCTCTCCCCGCGCAATCATTCCCCGTAACGCATTTCCCGCGCCGATCCGATCCCCGCGCGACCCCCACCGCGGCTTGCCGTTTGGCGACGCCGCACCAACCCACTCCCCACGACGTAGCCCGCGCTCCCCACAAAAAAAACCACCCCCGCGCCCCATCCGCAGCACCGCGCGCCCCCCATCCGTAGCGTCACCCCTTGTGGGTGACGACGTAACGCTCGACATCCCCATCGGCGTCATCTCCCGCGTAACCCCCCGCCCCCCATCCGCAGCGCCGCGCGCCCCCCATCCGTAGCGTCACCCCTTGTGGGTGACGACGTAACGCCCGACATCCCCATCGGCGTCATCTCCCGCGTAACCGCACACCCTCCATCCGCAGCACCGCACGCCCCCCATCCGTAGCGTCACCCCTTGCGGGTGACGACGTAACGCCCGACATCCCCATCGGCGTCATCTCCCGCGTAACCGCACACCCCCAAAGAAAAAGGCGCGCACGTCGAGCAAGTATTCGCCAATAGAGCTCGAACCCAACACGCTCAAAAAAGATGCACGCAATGAACGAATCGCACATCCTCCAAACCGCAAGCCCCAGGCCTCATGTCCCAGCCCTGTGTCGCTCATTTTTCACCCAAATCGCGAACCACCCCAACCCACGCCCACCACAAGTGTTGCCACAATCTCCGCGAGGCTTGTGTCACCTTATGTCACCTTCGCTTTTGCAGGATTTACGCGAACGCCGCGCCCCCGATCCGAGCCGCGCGCGTCAGCAAGCGGTACCAGAAAATCCGGACCCCCAATCGAATTCAACACCAACCGCCGACCCAATCAGTACCGCCGCCTCTGCATTCTCCTGGACCCTCTCGAATGCCCCCCGCGCAACCCCGCCGCCGCTCAAAATTTCGACGTTTCGACTTTTCGACGTTTCGACGTTTCCGCCAAGAAAACCACCCAAATCGCGAACCACCCCAACCCACGCCCGCCACAAGCGTTGGCACAATCCCCAAACCCTTGTGTCACCTTATGTCACCTTCGCTCTTGCAAGACTTGCGCGCGATCAAAGCCTTTGTCTTCACCCTGGACCCCTTTGCCCCTCGGTCCCTTGGCCCCTTTTTTTCGCCTATTGTCACCTTCGATTTTGCAGCACTTACGCGCGACCAGGGAGGCCGCTTGCCATTGGCCGGTGCCGGGCTATCCTAAGAAATACCTGTTGGCCCGGCCGAAAATATTGGTGGGCGCGGTTTGCCTCGTTCACCGGCCCCGACAGGCTAAAAAAGCACCTCGCCGGACGTGCCCTCGCTGGTCGGAGGAATCGAAAAAAGATGTCAAACGGAATGGATTCTGCCGCCTCCCTCGCTTACTCCCCGTTCGCCGGTGTGAGCAGTCGAATCGGCATCACCAGATGGAACTTCATCAAGGCCGCCCTCGGCACCGCGGCCATCGTCTTTATCTTCTGGACCGCCTACAAATTCGAGCGCGACTACCTCAACCGCCACCCGGCCGACATCCGCTACATCCGCGAGGCCAGCGAAGCCGCGATGCGTTACATCACCATCCCGCACATCATCATCGGCTTCCTGTTTCTCGTCTCGTCGAAGAACAACAAGAACGTCCGCTCGCGCATCTGGACCGTCGCCTTGCTCATCCTCGGCGGAATCCTCTGCGCCCTCTACTATCGCGGCGGCGGCAGGACCGACCTCGTCCTGTCGGTCGGCGTATACTTCTACTTTCTCGTCCACGAATTACGCGACGAGGCCATGTTCTACACCGTCCTCGGCGAAGCTGCGCCCATTCCCGACAAAAAGCTCTTCAAGGGTTTCGTCCGCTGGATGGTCCTCCTGATCGTATGCTCCCTCCTGGCCTTCGTCCTGGCCGCCGCCCCGACCGGCTTCTATGTCAGAAAAATGACCGCGTCCGACACCGGCCTGGCCAGCCTCGGTCTGGCCGGCACGGCCTGGTTCGACGGCTCCATGTCCACCCCGATGAAGATCTTCGCCGGGGCCTTCCCGCTGCTCGTCGTCGCCGCCGGATACACCTACGTCCTTCGCCGCTACAGCCGGGCCTTCGGCTACGACAGCGTCAGGAGCTTCATGCAGGCTTACGACAAGTTCTTCTTTGTCATGTTCGGCGTCGCCGCCGTCCTGGGGCTGGTCATCGTCCTCACCCAGCGCTTCTACGCGCTGATCCTATTCCACGTCGTCGCGTGGTACGTGTTCGCGTCATATCAGTATTCCAGAAACCCACCGAAGGAAACGCCGAAGAGCTGGTGGCAGTGGATGCGCACAACGCCGAAGGGCTTCAAAACCCTGCACATCGGCATGGCCGCCATTCTCATGGTCATCGGTCTGGTCTGGACCATCGGCCTCAACCTGCACCCATCGCTCGACTGGCTGCTGGCGCCCGAGTCGTTCCTCTACTGGACGATCATGCACATCACGGTAAGTTTCGTCCCGCGATAGCTTTCCGTGCCCCGCTTGCGCCGTGTCGCTCCCGGTTTTCCACGATACAATCACGCCTCGTGATCGCACTTACCAAACGATCAATCGGGAACACGTTGAATGTCACTCTTGGTTGACCTTCTGGGACCGCGCCAGGGATTTGAAGGCGGCTTGTTCTTGCCCGACTTCAAATCCGCCACCGCGCGCCGACCGATTGAGACAATGCCCGCCGACGTCCCGCTGAATGTCCCGCTGCAGGCAGCCGCCTCCTGCAAGACGCGCACTCTCGTCTCCCCCGGCGAGCGCGTCCTGCAGGGCCAGTGGCTCTCCGCCCCAGCGGACGTGAACTCCCTGCCCGTTCACTCCCCCGTCTCGGGGCGGATCGTGGAGCTGTCTCGTGCCTGGACCGCAAGAGACGGATACCTGTCCAGCGCAGTCATCGAGCCCGACGGCCGCGCCGAATCCGTGCCGCAACAGGTCGGCTGGCAGGGTGAATCATTCATGGGCCAGCTCGCCAACAAAGGCGTCTTCGCCGCATCGTCGCGAAAGCCCGCCCACGTCCTGTTGCAGAACGCAATCGCATCCGGTGCAACGGAACTGATCATCAACGCCATGGAGACAGAGCCCTATCTCACCGCCGAGCTCCGATTGCTCGTCGAGCAGCCCGGCCGCATGGTCGATATGGCCTGCGAGTTGGCGGATGCGATGGGTGTCTCGCGGCTGATTCTGGCCATCCCTTATCGCCATCGTCGCGTCGTGCGACGAATCATGTCCGAAGTGCAGGGCCGACACGTGGAGGTCGTGCCGCTCTCCAATAGCTATCCACAGTGCCATCCGATTATTCTGGTTAAGACGGTGCTCGACAGAGAAGTGCCGCCGGGTGGAGATGTGCTCGATGTGGGGGCTGCCGTACTGTCCCCACTGACGCTTCACGCCGCGGCGGACGCAATCTTTTCGGATCGACCCCAGACTCAGGTGGTAATGACAATTTCCGGCGACGCGGTCGAGCACGCCGGCACCTATCGAGTGCCGATCGGGATGCCGATTCGTCGCCTTGCGGAGCGCGTAGGGTTGCTTGGTCCGGTGGAGCAAATGGTCTGGGGCGGCCCGCTGACCGGCGTGTCACTGACGCGCGACGACGCGGTGGTGACGATTGACACGACCGCGGTATTGTTCTTCCTGAAGGCGGAAAAGGCCGAACCGGTGCCCTGCATTCGCTGCGGCTGGTGCGTGGAGGATTGTCCCACGGGATTAGACCCCTCAGCGCTGGTTCAGCTTGAGGCCGAGACCTCCGTGCCGCGACATACGCTGACGCACCTGAAGGCGTGCATTGACTGCGGCCTGTGCAGCTACGTCTGCCCCGCGTCCCTTCCACTTGCCGCGTCGATCAGCCGATCGCGGAGCCGCTTCTCACGATTTCAAAATTCGACGGTCAGTCCATGAGTGCCAACCCGATTGCATATCAAACCGGTTGGATCGCCCGGTCGGCACCTCACCGGCTCGGCGGAAGCACGGTTCAGGACATTATTCGTTCATGGACCCTGGCCGGAGGCATCGTCGGACTTTTCGGCACGCTCCTCTTCGGCGTGGCCGCGGCGAAAGTGCTGCTGGTAGCGATGGTCTCCGCGGTATTGACTGATTTTGTCGTTGGCTATGCCCGTGGGCGCGGTGTCGTCGGCGGGCTCTCTCATGCGGCTCTCACCGGACTGTTGCTGGGGCTGACGCTTCCCGCCACGGTGGCGTGGTATGTGCCGACGGTCGGCGCCGCGGTCGCGGTGGTATTCGGCAAGGTTGTCTTCGGCGGATTCGGACATTATTTCTGGCAGCCCGCGCTGGTCGGACGCGTGGTGGTGCAGCTTGTGTTTCTTCCAAGCCTGTCGCTGGGCTCTGTCGAATCGGTGAGGCCGGTCTTAGCGCCGGGGCACTTGCTGGTCGGCCGACTCGACTCCAATCAAGAAGTCTCCATGGCGGGTTACCGCGGCTGGCAGGACATGCCCGCGACTGCCGGGAACGATGCGCTGTTGATGCCGACGCCGCTGCAGTCCCTCCGCGCGTTTGCCGAGGGAAAAGTGAAGCCGGATGGCGACCTTGTCTATACGCCGCTGGTTCGTGACATGCTTCCACCCTGGGAGGACACGATCTTCGGGACGATTCCCGGCGGGATCGGTGAGACCTGCGTCCTCGCGCTGCTCGTCGCCGGGCTGTATCTGATCTATCGGGGATTCATTCGGTGGCAGCTTCCGGCGACAATGTTCGCGGCCGCGTTTCTTGCCGCCGGACTGCTCCCCGTCGAGTACGGCGGGGCCGAAGGGGGATACGATTGGTTCCCCATCTTTGCCGTTGAGAATGGTCGCGCCGTCGGACTGGCGTATGTCATGTATCACCTCACGTCCGGCGGACTGATGCTGGGAGCTTTCCTCCTGGCAGGCGACATGGTGACAACGCCGATGCGGGCCAGCGGTCAGATCATCTTCGCGGCCGGCGTGGGGACGCTCACGATCTTCATGCGACTTTACGGAGTGGCCGAGTGCGCCAGTTATTGGTCGATTCTCATTTTAAATACGCTGGTCATGCCGATCGATCGGCAAATGAAGCGAACCGTGCTGGGCGTGGAGGAGTTGTGAGCGTGCGCTGGAGGAGATCGCGTCGGCGGCCTCTTGCGAAGTCGCACGTGCTTTGGCTTATAATGCAACGCATCGGAATAAACTGATCGGAGACAACGCAACATGACGAGTCATCTCAAGGGACGCGACTATATCGAGACGCAGGACTTCACCACCGCGGAGATTGATGAGCTTGTCACTCTTGCGCGGGACCTGAAGGCCAAGTTTCACCGGGGCGAGCCGACCATCCTGCTGCCGCATCAGACCGTCTTTCTCCTTTTCTTCGATAACAGCACGCGAACGCGCAATGCCTTCGAGGCCGGCGCCACGCAGTTGGGCGCCCACGCCCACTTCCTCGACAGCAAGGTGACGCAGATCGCTCACGGCGAGACGGCGAAAGACACTGGTCTCATCCTGGGATCGATGGGCCACGGCATCGCCATCCGCCACGACCTGATTCTCGACGAAGGCAACAAGTACATGCGCGAGGTTGCCGAGGCCACCAAGAGTCCGGTGATCAACATGCAGTGCGACGTGGATCATCCGACGCAGACCCTCGCGGATCTGATGACCATCCGTGAAGTCTTCGGCGACGATCTTCGCGGCCGGAAGATCGCGGTGTCCTGGGCCTATTCGCCTTCCTATGCCAAGCCGCTGTCCGTGCCGCAGGGACTCATCACGCTCATGACCCGCTTCGGCATGGACGTCACCCTGGCTCACCCGCCGGAGTATCGCCTGATGGATCGTTGCATGAAGGACGCGCGCGAAAATGCCAAGGCAGCGGGCACGAAGTTTGAGGTCGTCGACAGCATGGACGCCGCGTTCGATCGGGCGGACATTGTCTATCCCAAGAGCTGGGGCCCCTATGACCTTATGCTCCAGCGGCGCGATGCGAAGAACAACGAAGACATGAAGGGCATTGAAGAGAACATGCTCTCGATGAATGCCCGATACAAGAGCTGGATCTGCAATGCCGAGCGGATGCGCAAGGCCAAGCCGAACGCAATCTATATGCACTGTCTACCGGCCGACCGCGGGGCGGAGGTCACCGACGAAGTGATCGACGGAAAGCAGTCGGTCGTTTTCCAGGAGGCCGAAAACCGGCTGCACACCGCCAAGGCGATCATGGCGGCCACCATGCGTGAAAGGCCGTACTGACCACACTGGGGGAATGGCCAGAATCAGGGTGGGTACATCTTGATCCCCCCTCACGGGGCCGCCATAAAGAGGGCTTCCTCGCCATCGTGCCCCGCATTGCCCGATACATTTACTTATGAAAACCGTAGTCGCAATTGGTGGGAACGCCCTTGTGTCGCCCGGCGGGGCCGGTGACATCGGGGATCAATTTGGTCGCAGCCGCGAGGTCGTCAGGTCTCTGGCCAATCTGGTCGAGCAGGGATGGCAGGTCACTGTCACTCACGGCAACGGTCCGCAGGTCGGCAACATCATGCGCCGGGTGGAGCTTGCATCCGGCGAGGTTTATCGCATCGATCTGGGCCTGGCCGTCGCCGACACTCAGGCGGGCATGGGCTACATGATCGCGCAGACCTGGATGAACGAGCTGAAGCGCCGCGGCCGCGATGCGGTCGTCGTGGCGCTCGTGACCTCCTGCGTCGTCGATCAGAATGACCCGGCGTACCAACGGCCGACCAAGCCGATCGGGCCGTTTCTTTCACAGGAGAAGGCTGAGTATCATCGCCAGCGCGACGGCTGGTCCATCATCGAAGACTCAGGCCGCGGTTGGCGGCGAGTCGTTCCTTCGCCGCGACCGACGCGCATCGTCGAGATGCCGATCCTTGTCGACATGGTGAAGAAAGGGCATCTCATCGTGGCCGGCGGCGGCGGCGGCATCCCGGTGATCGAAATTGAGAACGGTGAAATGCACGGGGTAGAGGCCGTGATCGACAAGGACTTCACCAGCGCGATGATCGCCGCCGAAGTCGGCGCTGAAACGCTCTCACTGGTCACCGCGGTCGAGCACGTCTGCATCAACTACGGCAAGCCGAATCAGGAGGCACTTCGCAATGTCAAAGTTGCGAGACTCCATGAATTGATCGCTGAAAAACAGTTTCCCGAAGGATCGATGTTGCCGAAGATTCGCGCGGCGATCGACTTCATGGACCGCAGCGACCGCCCGGACGCCCGCGCGGTGATCACCAGTCTCACCCACCTGCCGGCGGCCCTCGCCGGCGAAACAGGCACCACGATCACGAGGTAGCCGTCCGGCACACGGTAGTGGTGCCACTGCTTCCATTGCATCACGACGATTCACTGCAATAAGGCGGACACCAGGATTTCAATATCCAGTTCGGAAAGGACCCCGTCAGCGTCAAGGTCCGCAGCACAGACACCTGCATCACTCGACTCTGAAAGTAAAATGGCATCAACAAGTGTCTGCACATCATGCCCATCAACAAAACGATCCCTGTTAAGATCGGGCGTCACTCGTGCGGAACGACAGGATACATCCAACTGAGCAGCCCGACTGATCTTGATTCCGGCGGAATTGGTGATGGCTACATCGTATTGTCCGCGGTCGTTCAGTCGAATACTGGAGATTCGAAGCGTCTCCGTAGCCGCCCCCGAGAACCGCTCGCCGTCGGCAAGGTCCTGCCCGTCAAGGCGCCATCGGTATTGAAGCGAATCCCCTCCGCCCGCCTTCACATTGAAGAGCGCCGATTCATCCACGCCGCGCTGCAGACTTGCTGGCTGGCGAACGATGTAAGGCACGCGCAGTCCCCAGCGGGCGACGCCGACTGATTGAATTCCGTCAACCGAGTTGAACTGCCCACCTACGTAGAGTCCCGGCGGGTTGGGCCCGTCAGCGTCCTCGTCGAAGACTGTGAGACTTCGCGCGTCCAACCACGAACGCGCCGCGAACCTTGCGAATCCAGTCCACTGATGACCGTCCCATCTTAAAAGCGAATGTGATTGATTGTCGCCAACAAACTGGAAAGCGCCTAGCGCTAAGAGGTGAGGCGGGTTGCCGCCGGGGCCGTCTTCGTCGAAGACTTTCATTGATTTGGCGGATGCATTGTCGATTCCACCTACGGGCGTCCAATCAAAACCGTCGGGTGATTTCGCGCCGGCGACGAGGCTCCACGTTCCATTCTCGTATCTCGCGATGCCTTGGTAGCGCCGCTCGTCGGCAAATCGAAGGTGCCCTGATACGTAGAGTCCTTCAGGAACCGCCGCCGAATCCTCGGGCCGAACAACCACGAGGGAGGTTATTCCGCCTTCTTTGGCATCGCCCACGGGCATCCATACCTCGCCGTTCCATGCCGCTATCCCACTTGCAGGAGCGCCGCCGGCCTGGTCGAAGTGTCCGGCGACGACCAGCACGCGGCTCCGGGGGTCGCCATCAACCATCTGCCACTCTGTCAGCGAATCTACCCTCGCCCCATACGCCGCTGTGACCCCGCTTCCTACACGAGACCACGAGTATCCGTCCCACCTGGCAATATTCTCGCATTGAATTCCATCAACTGAGGAAAAGACTCCGCCCACATAGAGCGGTGGCGGGGTCCCCTCCACGCCGTTCTCGTCAAATGTCTGCAAGGTCAAGACTCTTAGTCCCCCGAACTCCTGGCTTGTCATCGTATTTGCCACAGGCACCCAGGTTTGCCCATCCCACAATGCAACGTTGGTAGCAGCAATTTCATTGATTTTGCGGAAGTCTCCCCCGACTACGATTTGTGGTGTCCCGCCCGTATCGTCACCGAAATTTACCGCCTCCACCGCATAGACGTTGACAGGGTTTTCGATGTTTCCAAGCGAATTCCATTCCTCGCCGTTCCAAACTGCCACCGATTGAGTAATGTTGCTCCCCGCCGCATAGAAATAACCAAATGCATAAAGCTGCTCTGGCCGAGGTCCATTGCCGTCGGGATCGATCGCTCGCAAAGCGTGAGGCCCACGCCAAAGGCCATTCCCAACGCCCACGAATTCGGTGCCGTCCCATTGGATAAAGCCCCTGACCGTATCCAGATCACTCCAGAAACCCCCTCCGGCGAAAAAGCTGGCATCGCGTCCACCGTCACTGTCGTCGTCGAACATCCCGAAACTCGTAACATCGGAATAGCCCCATCTACGAATCACGGTTTGCAGGGGGCTCCACTCGAATCCGCTCCATAGAGCTACCCCACCTGGATATGATCCAGATTTGTTGGTAACAAGTGAACGGGGCAGTGGTCCTTCGCCGTCGACATCGAACACGCCAAGTTTGTCCGAGTATGACTGGCCGACTCCGGGCACCGGTGACCAAGTGTTCCCATCCCATCGCACATGCCGCAGGTAATTGGGGTAATTGGGCAGGCGGATGTACCCCGTTGCATACAAGTAGCCCTGACCTGGGTAATCTCCGTCGGGATCGAAGAACGCGAGGTCGTCGATCCAGCCGCTCAACCCATCTCCTATCTGCGACCAAGCATTGCCATCCCACTTTGCGCACATTTGGACCGGCGCAGTGGGATGCCACCATCGGAAATCTCCGCCTGCGTAGAGCGCAGCGGGCAATGGACCCGGGCCATCTTCGTCAAAAGCGACAAGTGCATTTACCTGGCCGCCTGTGACGTACACGGATTCGTCTGCCGGTGACCATTGTGAACCGTTCCAGCACCAAATGCCGGTTTCGATTCGACCTGCGGCGAAGAGCCTTGGTAACCCAGGGCCGGAGCCGTCATCATCAAATACTGCAAGATCGTAGATGGGCCCAGCCGGATGGAAGCACGGCGGTGCGCAAACACGTGTCCATGCGGTTCCATCCCAACGGAATATTCCGCCCTGGCCGTTGATTGCGAACCCGTAGCCGACGACGTAGAGACTCTCCGGAATCGGCCCTGGCCCGTCTTCATCAAACACCGTCATCGCGAGGACTCCCGTGTAGGGTGAACCTGACGAAACCGACGAAGCGCTTCCCCCGACGTCGGTCCATCGCACCCCATCCCAACGAGCGATTGCCGCCACCCACGGACCGCCGACACCTGCGGTGCGAAACGATCCGCCGGCGAAAAGGCTTGGCAGGCCCGGGCCGGGGCCGTCTTCGTCGAAGACGGCCATACACCGAACGACTCCACCGTCGAGGTCTCCGGTAGCAAACTGATCCGACCAGCCCGGTTCGGGTTGCCCCAGAACGGACTGTGAAGTCGCCGCCACGGCACCTAAGGCCCAGTACATCGCGCATTTTCTTTTCATCGACGGCCTCCTTAGCTACACAAAGCCGAGAGCCTCCTTTGCTGCATTGAGAGCCTCCTCTTCAACCACCATCAGCCTCCCTTCACCGGCAAAATCCTTGCGCAGGCGGCCCGCCTGCGATGTTTGCAGTTGACATGCGCCGCCCTGACGCTCAGCGACGCGGACCCATCGCTGCCCGGCTTGGCGCGCGGAATTATCGTGTGCACGACGTAGCGCGCGCAAACCAAGCGCGTAAGCAACGCACACTCAATTGTCGAGATGAAACGGATCGTGATATAAAGGGAGGCGGGAGGGAGTCGGCCGATGGCCGTCAATTGACAACCACCGGGAATACCAGCTTAAGAATGAATAAATGGCAAATACGGGATGATTCGACTCCTACCGGATCCACTTTCATACGACGGATGCCGATTCCTCACGACTTTACTATACCCGATAACTCGGGCATCGGCAACATTTTTCTACCGCGGTGAAAGCAATCCGCGCGGCACTCGACGAGTTTAAGACGTTCGCGTGAAGGCATGACCAGGGACTCGTCGCACGCTTCGTCCCAGGCTTGGCGTTCGGCATGGCGGTTAATCGTCTAACCGGGTCGGTTGGTAGTTCGCTGCCCAAGCGGCTAAATTATCCTCTGAAATGGCCGCGCAAAAGAAAACGCCAAGCCCGCACTTCGAGGCCTCTGAGTCCTTTGCCCGCGGGCTGGACGAAAAAGACCCGCTTCGCGCATTCCGAGATCGCTTCTGCATTCCGACCGGCCGGGACGGCAAGCCGGTCATCTATTTCTGCGGCAACTCGCTCGGGCTCATGCCGAAGGCGGCAAAGGATGCGGTCGAACAGGAGTTGGAAGACTGGGCGCGGCTCGGCGTGGACGCGCACTTCGACGGCCGGTCGCCGTGGTACCGCTATCACGAGCAATTCCGCGAGGCGGCGGCGCGACTCGTCGGGGCGCAGCCCGGCGAAGTCGTCATGATGAACAGCCTGACGGTGAACCTGCACCTGATGCTGGCGACCTTCTATCGACCCACGCGCAGCCGTTACAAGATCCTAATCGACACACCCTGCTTTCCCTCGGACATGTACGCCGTCAAGAGCCAGGCGGCGATGCACCGGTTCGATCCGAATGATGCCGTTGTCATGACACGACCTCGGGAAGGCGAGCACTGCATGCACACCGGCGACATCGAATCGCTGCTGGAGGATCATGGCGACATGATCTCGCTCGTGTTGTTTGCGGGTGTGAACTTTTTTACCGGTCAGCACTACGACCTCCGGCGCATCATCGCGATGGCGAAGCGCGAGGGCTGCGTGGTCGGACTCGATCTGGCCCACGCCGCAGGAAATGTGCCGCTCTCATTGCACGACTGGGGCGTCGATTTCGCGGTGTGGTGCAGCTACAAGTATCTCAACTGCGGACCGGGTGCGGTCGCGGGGTGCTATGTACATGAGCGTCATGCGAGCAATCCCAGTCTGCCCCGGCTGGCGGGATGGTGGGGCAACGATCCGGCGACTCGATTTCAGATGCACCTGTTGCCGGATTTTGTGCCGGTTAGCACGGCGGACGCGTGGCAGGTGAGCAATCCTCCGATCTTTTCGATGGCGCCGCTGCGGGCGTCACTGACCATCTTCGACGAGGCGGGGATGCCGGCGCTGCGTACCAAGTCGGAAATGTTGACGGGCTATTTGCGATTTCTCATCGAGACGATGCCGTCGAAGCGATTTGAGATCATCACGCCAAGCGAGCCCGCGGCGCATGGTTGTCAGCTTTCGATCCTCGCCCGGGACGACGCCAAGGGACTGTTCAAGCGGCTGGAGGAGGCGGGGATCAAGGGCGACTTTCGAGAACCAAATGTCATCCGCGTGGCGCCCGTACCGCTGTACAACACGTTTCACGAAGTGTGGCAGTTTGCGCAGGTTCTCGCCGAGAAGGCCTAGCGCCGCAGCCGTCCGCGTACCCGGCAGTCTCTATTTTTCCAAGTGTTTCCGCATCGCCTTGTCGAAAAGCCACATCCAGCCCTGGTGCGTGCTCTCCAGCTTGGCGTCGGTGATCTGTCCAAATGAGGTGTCCGAAACCTGCAATATCGTTTTTTTGCCGGACTTTTTGAAGGTGAATTTCAGATTGACCATCGCGGGGCCGCCGAACGCGGGCGTGAGGTAACCGATGAGGTCCACCGATTTGCCGGGATCGACACCGATGACGTTGCCCCATACGAGACCGGCGCCGTTGCCCCAGTCTTCGTACATGCGGCCGCCGAGCTTGGCTTCGATGTGGAAGCCCTTGGGCGACGGGACGTTGTAGAATTCCGCCGGCCACCACTTGGAGGTTTCGCTGAACAGTGCCTTCCAGACGCGCTTGACGTCGGCGTTGAAGGTGAATTCGAGTTCGGCCCGGGCCACGCCGAAGTCGGTCTTCGTCTTACTTTTTTTTCCTGCCATTTTTTTTGTCACCTTTCCGGCCTTCA
>WBZR01001354.1_pt1 | contig 31104 bp, 20 predicted proteins | sample 5204231 | NCBI WGS metagenome assembly WBZR01 (sample SAMN12412403, study PRJNA552823) | activated sludge metagenome | isolation source: activated sludge from anammox sidestream of wastewater treatment plant... | place: USA: Virginia | collected 2017-08 | reverse complement strand
AGAAAGTCAGGATACCATGTCAGGAAAAATATTACTGCAAAATGATAAGGCAAATTACAGCAAAGGTGATACAATGCATATCACGGTGAGTTCAGCCGGATTCAGCTTGGTCAATGCCCTTGGTTTTGCCTTGCCATACAATACTGCAGATTATGAATATGCAGGTATTCAGGCCATTCATACAGGAAATCTGGAAAATTTCACACGCGACCGTCTTCACACCGATGGCAATAAGGTACTGTATCCTGTGTTTGTCAATATAGGTGACAGGCAGACATTGAGCGGAAGCGACAAACTGTTCGTCATCCGGTTTGTTGCTAAAAGGAACCTTACATTCGGGCTTAAAGCAAAAGATGGTCTGCTGGTAGATAAGAGACTGATACAGTTGAAGTTTTAGTAAGTAATAAATATAAAAAGTAATTGGGATATTTTATGAAAAAAGGAAAGTTATTATTGGCACTATTGTGGACTTTGCTATGTATAAATGAAGGGGCAGGCCAGAAAATGATAGAAGGCTACCGCTATGGTGATGAGCAGATGCCTTCAGGAAAAGAGTGGGAATCGCCTCAGGATTTGGCATTGAACAAAGAGCTGCCTCATGCCTGGTTTAGCTCATTTCAGGATGTCTCATCAGCCCTGAAGGTATTGCCCGAAAACTCAAAATATTGGAAAACACTGAACGGTACCTGGAAATTCCATTTTGCCAAAACACCCGATACAAGACCGAAAGATTTTTACAAACTTACTTTTGATGTATCTGGCTGGGACAATGTGCCCGTACCATTGAGCTGGAATATCTACGGCATCCAGAAAGACGGAAGCCTTAAATATGGCGTGCCGATATACGTAAACCAACCTGTCATTTTTCAACACAAGATAGAAGTGGATGACTGGCGCGGCGGTGTAATGCGCACACCACCAAAAGAATGGACAACTTACGAATACAGAAACGAGGTAGGATCCTTCAGGAGAGATTTTGACATTCCGGCAGATTGGAATGGACGTGAGGTATTCCTAAATTTTGATGGTGTTGACTGCTTTTTCTACCTTTGGGTAAATGGCAGGTACGTTGGCTTTTCGAAGAATTCGCGCAATGCAGCCACATTCAACATCCAAAAATACCTGAAACCGGACAAAAATACACTGGCTGTAGAAGTTTATCGCCTGTCCGACGGGTCGTTTTTAGAGTCGCAGGATATGTTCCGACTGCCGGGAATTTTCCGAACAGTCTCGCTGTACTCCGTTCCGAAATTACATATAAGGGATCTGAGAGTTACACCCGACTTGGATGAAAATTACAATAACGGTTCACTCAACATACAGGCGGATGTCCGAAATCTGAGTAATGATAAGGCAGAAAAGTGCAACATTGAATATACATTGTATGCCAATAAATTGTATGCTGACGAAACTACCAAATTGGCAAATGTATCGGCATCGGCATCATTGACAGACATTTTACCCAAAGAAATCAAGACTACTGTCAATGCAGTCATAAAAGTCGATAACCCTAATAAGTGGTCGGCTGAAGAACCATACCGCTATACACTTGTAGCAGAGCTTAAAGACAGTAAGGGCAAAACGATTGAAACGGTGTCGGCTATTGTAGGTTTTCGAAAGGTCGAAATCAAGGACACTCAAGCAGAAAAAGATGAGTTCGAGCTTGCAGGAAGATATTATTATGTAAATGGCAAAACAGTGAAACTGCGCGGCGTCAACAGGCATGAGACAAACCCTTCGGTAGGGCACGCGATTACGCGTGAAATGATGGAAAACGAAATTATTCTGATGAAGCGTGCCAATATCAATCATGTAAGAAATGCGCATTATCCGGATGATCCGTACTGGTACCATCTGTGTGACAAATACGGCATATATCTGGAAGACGAAGCCAATATCGAGTCGCACGAATACTACTACGGTGATGCATCCTTATCACATCCTGTAGAATGGAAGGAAGCACACGTGGCACGTGTAATGGAAATGGCACATGCAAACGTTAATCATCCTTCTATAGTAATCTGGTCGCTCGGCAATGAGGCAGGGCCGGGAAAGAATTTCAAGTATGCTTATGATGCACTAAAGGCATTTGATATATCGCGACCTGTACAGTACGAGCGCAACAATGATATCGTTGATTTTGGTTCAACGATGTATCCTTCTATAGAGTGGGTTCGTGGTGCAGTAAAGGGTGATTTCGACATCAAATATCCTTTTCATCTTGTAGAATATGCACATTCGATGGGTAATGCTTGTGGCAATCTAAAGGATTACTGGGACGCAATGGAAAGCACAAACCACCTGTTTGGTGGTGCCATCTGGGATTGGATAGATCAGTCAATGTATGATTATGATGAGAAAACGGGTGAAAAATTTCTCGCTTACGGAGGTGATTTCGGCGATTTCCCGAATGACGGTCAGTTTGTGATGAATGGTCTCATTTTCGGCGACTATGAACCAAAACCACAGTATTACGAAGTAAAGAAAGTATATCAAGATATTGTGGTAAAAGAAAAAGATGTGCAGAAAGGCGAATTCGAAATTTTCAACAAATTTTATTTCAAAGACCTCTCAGACTTTGATGTTGAATGGATTATAATCAAAGATGGTGTGACCATACAGAGTGGCAAAATAAATGCCGGAAAAATATTGCCGCGCCACAGACAATCTATAAGCATCCCGTATAATTTCCAGGAGCTGGCAGCAGATGCCGAGTATTTCATCAACATCAGGTTTTTGCAAAAGGAAGGCAAACCATGGGCAAAAAAAGGATATGCACAGTGTGAAGAACAGTGCCTGATTAAAAAAGCTAGTGGGTGGCCTCTTGTTTCAACAATTGCAGCCAAAGCTAACCATGCAAAGCCGGAATTAATGCATTCAAAAGGCAGAATACAGACCATAAAAGGAGATAATTTTACAATACTATTTGATACCGAAACCGGAAGCATACATAGCCTGAAGTATGGTAACAACCAGATTATATCGGAAGGAAAAGGCCCTAGAATCAACGCATTGCGAGCATTCGTAAACAACGACAACTGGGTTTACCAACCATGGTTTGAGAATGGTCTGCACAATCTTCACCATAAGGTAATTCGTTATGAATTTACACAGAACACTGACGGCAGCATGAACGCCGTATTTCATGTTGAGTCACAGGCACCCAATGCTGCAAAAATACATGGTGGCACCAGCTCAGGTAACAGCAGAATAGAAGAGCTGACAGACAGAAAGTTTGGCCCGGATGATTTTAAATTTACTAGCAAACAAGTATATACGGTGTATGCCGACGGTTCGGTTGTACTTAAAGCCGAGATTAACTCCAACAAACCTGAGCTAGTACTTGGCAGACTTGGTTTTGTGATGAATATACCGCAACGTTACAACCATTATACGTACTACGGACGTGGACCACATGACAATTATCCTGACAGAAAGGCTTCTTCATTCGTAGGCGTGTACAAAAGTACAGTAGCCGATCAGTTCGTTAATTTTCCGAAGCCTCAAGACATGGGCAACCGCGAGGATGTCAGGTGGTTGTCACTTACAGATGATCATGGTGATGGAGCTGTATTCATCCCGGCCAGAGACAATATGGCAGCGTCAGCCTTGCAGTACAGCCCTGTTGAGTTGATTTTGGCAAGGCATCCGTATTTGTTGCCAAAGTCCACTGATACATATCTGGAGATAGATGCAGCTGTTACAGGCTTGGGTGGCAACAGTTGTGGTCAAGGTGGCCCACTGGAGCAGGATCGGGTAAAGGCAGTACATACCGAGCTTGGTTTTATGATCAGTCCGGTGGCGAAGGATACAGAATACCCTTTGAAGGTACGTAATTAGTGAGTATTACAATATAAAACTCGTCAGCAATATTTTGTTACATGAGGTAATTTGTCGGGAGTGGTTTCGTTTACCTCACTTGTCTGTCTTTCCACTCGTATCGGGATTTGAACATAGATAATACTCCTGATATACTGAGCAATAACGGATACAGGATGGCGCTCACCGGATAATATTTTAAAGCACTATTTTGCTTAAGAAATACTGCACCCCGCTTTAGAAGGCGATAATCGGAGCCGATTTTAAGACAAACCGATACAGAAAGTAACACCCATAAAAACGGGTCAGTACTGAAAATGATGAGTACCGGAATAAACATAAGCAGAAGGTTTATTAGGAATACGAATCCGAGTAACAGCTTTAATTTTGTGTTTTTCAAGTAGCGGTTCTTGGTGCCCCATCTTATCCGTTGTCTAAGCCATTGCTTCAGATCGGTCGGAGGTTGTGTCGATACAATGGCTTGTTCTGTATGGATGAACCGAATTGTTCCGGGAAATCGTGCTTCGATTTTTTCAAACAAAAACATATCATCACCGGAGGCAAGCTGAACATTACCTGCATATCCGTTTACTTTATTGAATATTTCCTTTCTGAAACACATATTCGCACCGTTGGCCATCTGAAACCAGCCTCTTCGGTATCCGGCTGCCGTTACAACCATCATTCCCGCATTGTCAAGTGCCACAAAATTCTGCCATATACTGCCATCGCTTTCGTACCTGACCGGACCTGTAGTGGCATTTGTATGTACATCATTAATTTGTGAAACCATTGTCTGCAGCCAATTATCAGAAACGGGATGACAATCGGCATCAAGCGTTACTATTAACTCACGTTTTGAATTTGCAATACCATATTGTAATGCCATCTTTTTGCCGCCTTTATCCGGCATCATATCTGCCAATTGTAGAATCCTTATTTTACTTCCAAAACCAGAAGCTATATGAGTGGTGGAGTCGGTAGAATGATCGTCTATAATTAATATTTCGACCAGCGAAGTGGCAAAATCCTGAGACAATACCGAATGCAAGGTATGTCCTATATTATCTTCTTCATTCCGTGCCGGAATAATAATGCTTACTCCGGGCAGATTTTCTAAACCAAAATGTAGAGAATTGGCCCTACCCGAACTATCCCAAGCAGTTGTAATCCTGAATAACAGAACTGAATAACTGAGAAAAACAACAAATATGAAAATTGAGCCAACTAACAAAACATACTATTATCCGTAAACTGCAAGTTACACATCTTCGAATAATTTATTGTAATCGTATTTTTTGGCATTCTCGTTTTTTGAGACATTAATTACCGGATCGTCCACTTCTTCATAGTTGGTGAAAGTGTTTTCATCCCTGTATATCTGTTCCTGCATTTTACCAATCTTACGCTTGATGATGGCCTTTCCTAACAAAAATGCTGCAATGACAGGGAAAAGAAATGCGCTCAATACTATCATACTTGCTCCTACTACCACATTTTGCTTCAAAAATGCCATAAGCAATCTTCCGTAATTGACAAATACTGTGTAATCAAGTATCAGTGTGGCTATAATGACGATGGGTGAAATGATAAACAGGAATTTGTAAACATACTGTGCAACGAAAAAGAAAGCAGTCAGTAATGCAAGCAGGATAAGCACACTAACCCATGGGCTCAGACTGGTAGAGTTTTGGCGGTATTGAAAAGATTTCATATCACTTGCTGTATATTTACTATAACGATCCAGGGTACACTTATGTTGGCTGTTAATCTATAATGATTTGTTAATGTTTTTTAACCAAAACAGCAATATGCACTCTCATTGTTATCCTGACTTCTACATCATGCGAATATATTGTATTACAATACATTTATCCAACAAATATATAATAAGAACATTCTCCTGTTTCAGGTAAGATTATCCAATACATCACTCCCGCACAAACTTCTCTACCCGCATATTTCCTGCATCATCGGTCAGCTCTATGAAGTACATACCCGGGGCGAAGCCCGATACATCTATCGTGTGCAGGTACGAATAGGCTGGTAGCGTGCCCGTATAACAGCGCATGCCCAGCAGGTCGTAGCAGTGGATGGTGTAGGAGGATGTATGCGCAAGCCCTGTACTCAACTCCAAGGTCAGCATAGTGCTGGTTGGATTCGGATATAGCTTTATATTCCTTTGGAGCAACCATTCATCAACAGCGTCAGGATATGAAACATAAAAACTGAAGGCTTCAGTACAGCCTGCACTGTCTGTAACAGTCAAGGTGTATTTACCAGGTTCAAGGCCGCCTATCGAATCTGATGCAGATATCACCGGAGACCAACTGAATAGCAACGGTGGGTTGCCTCCTTGTATGTTGCTCAGCTTTATGGCTCCGTCTTTGCTCGTCTTGCTGCCAGCATCTACTATCAGTGTGTCGAAACTAATGTGTTCAGGTCCAAACTTTGCCACAATGTCAATACTGCATTGTGTGCCGTCATAGAATCGGATAATTTGTTCTCCGCTTTGTATATTATTCAAGATCAGTGTATCATGTTGTACACCGTTATACTCAAGACCATAGACCGGCAAGCCGCCTGTTGCTGTCACTGTTATCATTCCGGTAGAATCAACTGCACAAAGATTGGCCTGTGTCGTGTAACTTATTTGTACTCCGGTAGTTTCATAAGCGCCTATGTCTATCTGGTCTTCCTGTACACGGGCGTCTCCAGACAGGTCTGTCGAATCCAGATACGCTATATACTCGTTTGAGCCTTTGTTAATCAATGGCGAACAACTGCTCAGCCTAAAATCATTACTGATTGTGTCTCTGAAGCCCGCAGGTGTATCCCACAGACAGTTGTTGATCTGTAGCAAGTCAGCTGATACCGGTTTGGCGGTAAATTTATCTGACAATCCCTTACGGTTAAAACTACAATAATTGAATGTTACCGTATCGACCACGGTTTTGAAAAATATCAGATTCGTATCCGTTACTTCAAAGGCACAATTATTAAAATTGACATTTTGCCCTATTAACGGAAAAAGGTGCTTTGCGCCCTTTGTCTCATCATAAAAGCTGCAATTATAAAAATTACTCCGCTCATTTGGCGGTGGTAACCCCCACTCAAATATCTCAAACAAGTTGCCTTCAGGAAGATAGGACTTATTCTTTGCAAATACACAGTTTGTGAAATTTGAAGTACGAACATAAAAATTACCATCCCAACCCGTATTGTTAAGGAAAATACAATTTCGAACCTCTGTATATCCCACGGATAACGCTCCGATTCCGCCACCATTAAAATTGGTAGCATAATTATCAGAGAACTGGCAATTTTCTATTCTGGCAGGATATTTCAATGAGCCACTCAATGATACGCCACCTATGACAAGTGCTTTATTCTGTGATACCTTACAGTTAATCAGTTCTATAATGGTCGAGTCATTGTCAGAACCGAATACCAGACCTCCTACATCATACCCAGAATTATTTTTCTCAATAATTGTATTCGTAATTCTGACAGGCAATTGTTCTGCTTTACCCATTGATATCACTATTCCGCCACCAAACTCCTCTGCATAGTTTTCCCTCACCTCACAACTGTCCATAATCAATCCACATATACCGCCCTGATTTGAATCAACGTAAATACCGCCACCATCCAATGCTGAGTTTTTCCTTATAATACAGTTTTTGATCGTCAGGTTGCAGGGCTTGTCAACTGAATCGCTATAAACATGGACTCCTCCACCCCGGCAACTGAATACTGCAGGACCCCAATATTCGCAATCATATTGCCCCTTATTCTCCAGGCCTTTCGCCTTTCCGTTTTGTATTATCAATCCGTCCAATAAATATCTGCCGTTCTGAAATTTAAGCGTATTTAATTGTTTGTATCCATTTATCTTGGTTTCATTCTTTTTAATATCCCGACCAAATATGCTTGTCTCCGTTCCATCAAAACCTCCAAAAATTGAAACATTATATCCTGAAAGTTTCCATTCTATCTTACCTCCTCCCGTATATTCTCCTTTTGATATCCATACTTCAAGCCCATCTTCAAGATTAGTAAACAATGAATCAAAGTTACTGAAGGCATCCGCCCAACTACTGCCATCATTTTTTCCTTTAGCATCTTGTTTGATGTAAATAATTTTATTTTGCGCATTAACCATGACAGCTCCGGCGAAACCCAGAATATAAGCCGTGATTACAAACCGTATAATATGTTTCATGGGAAAATTTAGTTTATTGTTTTATAAATGTTTGTGAGTAGTCTGATCCTGATGTTCTGAGTACAACTACATACAAACCGGCACCAAGATTGCTCACCTGATCTATTGACAGGTCGTGATGTCCGGCTTCAAGTTTCAGTCTTTGCTCTATCTGCAATTTACCACCTGTATCAAACACATAGTATTCCACTTGCTGAGCTTCCTGTAATTCAAATTTCATATTAACCGTGCCCGATGTCGGGTTCGGATAAATGAATGACTGTGACTCAGTGTTTTTAATAATCGTCTCTTTTTGGAATGGATTGAATATCGTTGCCTGCATTACAAGATTATTTTCAACCAGCTGACCGCCCGCATCATAGAGTGCTGATGCATTTCTTGCATTTATAATATTGAGTATTTGGCTGGTGCTCGCGTTCTGATTTGGCAGAATTATTAAAGACAATAAATTCTGCGTGACTGAAACATTAGTGCTGTCAGTTGTAGAATTATACCATACCGTTACCAGCTGATTGCCCTCAAAATAAGTATTCAGTGAATCACCCAAGGATGTACCCGTCGGGTGACTGTAGTTTATTATGCTTGCAATACTTGTGTCTATCTGGAATTTAAGCTGATATGCTGATAAACTAACAGAATTTTGTAGCCTGAAATCAATCTTATACAACTGATCACCATTTAACTGGATCATCGGATTAACCAAACCGGGGTTAATACCTCCCAGTTCTTCATTGCCTGCTGTATTCTCGCCTGACACTTTGCTGATTTTCACCCCGTCAAAACCGGCACCGGCAGCTAGACCATTACTGATTTGAAATTCAAAATCAGGATCAATATATTCAGCATTGTTTACCTGCTGACCGTTGATTTGCATATTAAAAGGATTCGCATCAAACCCTGTCTTGTAGTTTAAGGGTATGAACTCCGGCACAAAAACATAAGGAGAGTGGTAAGCATCCAGTTTCTTTATCTTCCCTACCAACAGGTTGCTGAGCAGTTTCGTGTCATTCGGCTCTATCAAATGGTTCTTGTCAAGATCCGCTGCAATCTTCTTATAACCGTTTTTTAGCAGCTTTACTTTCTGTATGTGATTATTTAGCGTATAAAGGTCATAAGAGCTTAACTTTTCTATCCACTCTGCATAGCTTGGTATCAATTTCCAGGGATCATATTTAAACTGTGGTTGCTCCACTATTGAGCCAAGTCTATATGATGTTAGCTTTACATTCGCGCTGTATAAAATACCTTGCATATTTCCATTAATATCACTCGTACTACGCCATTTCTTCGGGTCATCTGCAAACTTCCACTCAAAAACAGCATTCGGAACCGGCTGGGCGGTATTTTCAAAATTTACTGTATTAAAATAGTTTATTTCGTACGCATCACTAAGCTGGTATTTCCTGTAAATATCATAAGTCATCGCTATCTTATCATACTGGCAGTCAGTAATCTCATTTCTTTCCCCACATCCAGTCGCAATAAAATAGCTCATGATATTTTTCTCCTGGGGCGTTACCGGATCATTGTTGTAATCAACATAAGTCCCGTTATATGGACAATCTATGCTCCACCCGGGAAAATAAAGATTATTATTCATTACCGAAGGATATGTGTCGCCACATAAATCACCGGCTACCATCCAATTTGGGTACGGGAAGGCTATACCGTAAGTCGTGTCCCTTATTTGTAATTCCCGGCCATATTTACTATTATCGTTTTTTTCATTCGGATAAGGATAATCTACTTGAGCACTGTCAGGCGGTGAATGATATACCGTAGTCGCACCATGTGTGTGCAATAGTCCAAATATATGACCGACTTCATGTATAAAAGCAGCGGAAAAGCTAGCGAAATTTCCCCATAATGCGCTGGGTTCTACCCATATTATATTGTCCTCTAAGGTATAATAATCAGGATTATCAGTCATTATTGGCTGAGTAGCTACACTGGCCTGTAAAGGATGTACCATGACATTAATTGCTGTGCTTAAATAAGAATATCGTGCACCATCAATAATGCTATTTAAATATAATGGTGTCCAATCTATATAATTAACATTCCCCAAACGATAAAAACTTATTCCGACAGGAGCAAAACGTTTATTCAGTGTATCAATGGTCAAATCAATCTGAGATACGGAAACATCTGTGGAGCTTCCTTCCGTATTCCGGACTACCGTAAATGAAACCGGTATGCTTGCCGGATCCCCTGAAGCTCGTGCAAGCCTGTAATTGTTTTGGGAAGGTAATAACGAAACATAATATTCAAATAACTCATCCGATGGGTCTGGTGTCTCACATTGACTGAATAATAGCCGAGGGTTAACAATGAACAGCATAGCAAAAATCAATATCAGCTGCCACCTAGGTGGAAAATAAAATTTTACCCCCCCCGTTAAACAGAATAATATTTCGTAAAAAACGAAATTCTTTTTGATAATTTGGTTGTGTTTTCATACAATCTTGAGTTTTTGGTTTTTAATCTGCTTTATTTGACAAACATACATAACATTTTAACAAAAAGCAAGCATCATCTAAAAAAATTGCGGTCTGTTGATTTCATCACTCCCGCACAAACTTCTCTACTCACCCAGCCTTTTCACAAAGTTCCATCCAGCGCATTTCTTTTGTTTCCTGCAGGGTTTTTAGCTCTTCGAGTTTATTGGCTAATTGGGTGATTTCTTCAAGAGGCATGCTGGTATCATTGAACTTTTCTGTAATTGCGAGTTTCTCTGCTTCGAGCTTCTCGATATCGCGCTCCAACCGCATCATTTCTTTTCGCTCTTCATTGCTCAGCATGCCGGTGGGCTTGATTGCAGGCTTTTGTTCCGGAGACTTCTCTGCCTTTTCCTCCTTTTTACGTTGCTTATCTTCCCATCTGTAGTCAGAATACTTGCCATTGTAGTCTTTGATTTTGCCATTACCTTCAAAAACAAAGAGGTGGTCCACGATTTTGTCCAGAAAATACCGGTCGTGCGTGACCACTATCAGGCAGCCCGGGAACTCCTCCAGATATTCTTCGAGTACGTTAAGTGTCAGTATATCCAGGTCGTTTGTAGGCTCATCGAGAATCAGAAAATTCGGATTCTGCATCAGTATGGTAAGGAGGTATAGCCTGCGGCGCTCACCTCCGCTCAGCTGCGACACATATACCTGCTGTTGTGCTCTTGAAAACAGAAAACGCTCCAACAACTGTGCTGCCGACATTTTCTTTCCTTTCTCAAGTGGTACATACTCGGCTATATCCTGTATGACATCTATCACTCGCTTGTCAGATTTCAGGTTGAGCCCGTCCTGTGTATAATACCCGAATACAGTAGTTTCACCTGTTATTACTTTTCCGGCATCGATTCTTTCTTGACTGGTTATGAGACGCAGGAAGGTAGATTTGCCCACGCCGTTAGGTCCAACGATACCTACTCGGTCTTTTTTGTTAAATTTGTAGAAGAAATCTTCAATGAGCTTCTGCTTGCCATACGTCTTACTGATGTAGTGGAGCTCAAGGATTTTGCTTCCAAGACGGTTCGACTGCAGATCGATCTGTACTCTTGAGTCGTCCTTTCTTACATGTGCTTTTTCGTTAATGACTTCAAATTCGTCAATACGCGACTTGGCTTTAGTAGTGCGTGCCTTGGGCTGACGGCGCATCCATTCGAGTTCCTTTTTGAACAATTGTTTGGTTTTGCCCAGCACAACGGCTTCATTTTCTTCTCTCTCAGCTTTTTTTTCAAGAAATGCTTCGTAATTGCCCGAATAACGATGAATATGTCCGGCATCGAGTTCTACTATGGCATTACAGACACGGTCGAGAAAATATCGGTCGTGCGTGACCATGAACAACGTAATACCCGGCTGCTTCAGGTAATCTTCGAGCCATTCTATCATATCGAGGTCGAGGTGATTGGTGGGCTCGTCAAGAATGATGAATTCGGGTTCTTCGATGATGAGTCTTGCCAACGCTACTCTTTTCTTTTGCCCACCGGAAAGCAGTGCTACCGGTTTGTCAAAATCACGAATATTAAATCTGTGCAGAATCTCTTTCACACGCGATTCGTAATCCCAAGCCTTTAGGTCGTCCATTCTTGCCATCACCGCCTGCAGCTCGGTACCGTCACCCGGGTTATCAAGCAATATTTCGTAGCGGCGTATCACTCTTGACTGTTCACTGTCACCTGACAGTAATGCTTCTATGACAGTATCACCTTCATGAAATTCAGGTTCCTGGCTGAGAAACCGCGTTTTGACATCTTTGTGTAGCTGGATGGAGCATTTTTCGCCTTCACCTGATTCTTCACCGGCTATTACGCGTAGCAATGTTGTCTTACCTGAACCGTTCTTGGCCACCAGAGCTATTTTATCGCCTTTATTGACAGACAGGTTAATGTCTTCGAACAGGGTTTTTTCGCCATAGGTCTTCGTAACATGCTCGAGTGTCAGGTAATTCATAAAATTTTATTGTATTGTTTAAAATCGGGTATTGCTATAAATGACAATTGGCCACCGGTGTTGCCGGCAACCAATTGCAAATATACTTTGTTTTAGCTTTTAATTCTTGGATGCAAGATTCTTGCGGATCAAATCGGCCATAATGTTGAGTGTTTCGTCCACGTAAATGTCTTTTTTCATGTCTTTCAGAAATTCAGCATTGCGGTTGATTTTTGTCGAATCGCTGTTGATACTCTGGAGGTCAACATTCAGATTGCTCACTGCAAGCCCGGGTATTTCTGTCTCTGAAAGCTTCTTTATCTGCTCCGATTCTTTTTCAATATTTTTCTTGAGATTTTGGTATTCTTCGATATTCAGACTGTAAACAGACTGGTCACGTTGTTTTTTAAGTCTTTTTGCATTCGCTGCTATTTTACTAAAAATTTCATTGCTTCCTACTCTTTCTTTGCTTTGCGCTGCGAGTTCGCTGACATTACCAATGTTGTAAACATTCTGGCTATAATTGAGTTTATCAATCTGCGACCACGGCATGGCATACTTTGATTCTTTTTCTCCGAGTTTCAGGTCTTGAAAATTATCCGGCAGTACAATATCGGAGCTTACGCCGCGCAATTGGGTAGAACCCCCGTTTATTCTATAAAATTTCTGTAGGGTTATTTTTACATCGCCAAGAGGCTTAAGATTGTCATAACCATTGACGGCGTTATCCAGGTCGAAGAAGCGTTGAACTGTCCCTTTGCCAAAAGTATGGTTGCTGCCTACTATTACTGCCCTGCTGTAATCCTGCAATGCAGCAGCCATAATTTCGGAGGCCGATGCGCTGAAGTTATTGACCATAATGATAAGTGGACCACCATACTGTACCCGGCTATCATAGTCTTGCTGAACCTCTGCGTCACCCAAGCGTGTTTTCACCTGCACGATCGGACCCTTTTCGATAAACAATCCGGTCATTTTTACCACATCATTCAATGAACCGCCACCATTGTTTCGAAGATCAATAATGATTCCATTTACATTTGCCGCCTTCAGTTTTTCGATTTCTTTTGCCACATCCTGAAAACACTGCCGTCCATCGCGTTTATTAAAGTCGGCATAGAACCTTGGCAAGCTAATGAACCCGACATTCTCGGCACCTTCTTTGTTGAGTATGACTGATTTGGCATAACCTTCATCAATAATAACTTCATCGCGTATGATGGATATTTCCTTAGTAGTACCATCGATGGACTTAACTGTGAGACGTACCTTTGTACCTTTTGGGCCACGTATTTTGGCAACTACTTCATTCAGATTCATACCTGCAATGCTTATCCCTTCTTCGTCACCCTGTGCCACCCGCATGATCAGATCACCTACCTTCAGTTCCTTTTGTTTCCACGCTGGCCCGCCTACGACGAGTTCTGCTATTTTTGTAAATTCTTTATCGGTTTGCAATGTAGCACCTATGCCTTCGAGCCTACCGGAGAATTTAATATCGAATGATTGTTTTTCGACCGGCTCATAATATTCAGAATGAGGATCGTAGAGGTTAGCAATAGTATTGAGGAAATCAGCAAACTGCTCCTCTCTTTTCAGTTTTTTTAGCTGGTCGAAATAAGTTTCGAATCGTTCACGTACGATTTTTCGGGCATCATCTTCAAGCTGAGCTTCAGACTTGTCTTTATATTCTGCAGTACCTTTGGCTTTTTCGTCGAGTTTGTCCGCTAATCGGGTCATTGTTTCGTACTTAAGCATTTTGCGCCATACTTCTTTCAATTCCTTTTCATTAGCCGGAAATTTTCGCTTTTCGGCATCGGTTTCTATACTTTCATTTTGTTTAAAATCAAATGGCTTTTCAAGTATTTCTTTATATATCTTTTCAGCCCTATTAATACCGTTGGTCAACAAGTCGGTTGATGTGTTAAAAAAGCTCACATCGGTTCGTTTTATCTGATCATCCAATTGTTTTTCGAAAGGTTTCAGCTTATCTACTTCTGCTTGAGTGAGAAACCGTTTGGCACCATCAAGGCGCTCAATGTACAGATTAAATAGGTCTTGAGAAAAAGAATCGTCCAATGTACGTGGGTTGTAGTGCAGTTGTTCTAGCCCTTGTATTAGCGTTTGCAGCAATACAGTTTCCTTTTGTGTTGGGTCAACATCAGCCTTTGGCAAAAAAGCGAATAATGCAAATGCGCCAATAATAAATGAAAACAGAACCGGGTTTTTGAATTTCATTGGTAAGCCCTTTTGGTGTGTCATAAAAAAATTATTCTTCAAATATACGTGTAGAAAACAAAAAAAGCCACTTTTTATGATTCTGGTAAGGCAGGTTTAACAATTTTCTAACTATGAAGCTCATTTTCTGATGAATAAAAGCCTTATATTATAAAGTTTTATAATTTATTGTTAATTTTACCGCACCTTAATAACCACTAAATAATCTAGCTTGAAACGTATAGCAATATTTGCTTCAGGAACAGGCACCAATGCCGCCAACATCATACGGTATTTTGATGACAATCATGACATAAGTGTCAAGGCAGTTTTATCCAATAATCCAACTGCAGGTGTACTAAATGTAGCAAAGGAAGCCGGCGTTGATTCTTTGGTTTTTACGAGGGAAGAATTTTACGAAACAGATAAAGTAATTCGGTATTTACTTGACAATCAGATAGATTTGGTAGTATTGGCAGGCTTCCTCTGGCTGGTACCCGAATTGTTCATCCAGTCATTTCCCAAGAAAATAATCAACATTCATCCTGCCTTGTTACCGGCATTCGGTGGTAAAGGTATGTACGGAGCGCGTGTGCACCAGGCCGTAAAGGCAGCAAATAAACAAGAAACAGGTATCACCATCCATTATGTCAATCCGCATTATGATGAAGGCGATATCATTTTCCAGACGTCTTGCAGTCTCTCGGACGATGATACACCCGATACTATAGCAGCAAAAGTACACAAGTTGGAATACGAATTTTACCCAAAAGTAATAGGACAACTACTCAACTGATCTTCCATTCATTTAACCAAAAAGATAATCTGCACAAAACATAATCCATGAAACAATTTTTCTTCACTTTAATACTACTTACAGGCATAGCCCAACTGTCACTTGGTCAGAAAATGTCGTGGAGAGACTATTCGGACATAGCAGAAAAAAGCTTCAAAGCCGGTGATTATGGTACTGCCGCTAAAAATTACAAGGCAGCATGGCTAAAAAAGAAAAGTAAGACCGATCTCTTATACAAGGCAGGCCAGGCTTACTATTTGGTTAAAAACTACAAAGAGGCCGCCAATGCATTCGAAAAAGTATCAAAAAAGTCGTCGAAATATCCGGCATCTACCATAGAATACGCCAATGCCCTGAAGCAAAGTGGTGCTTACGAAAAATCAATCGAGGCGTATGAATCTTACATGAAAGCTTATAACGGTGATGACCGGCCACAACAGCAAGAACTTGTAAACCGCGAAATAGAAGGAAGCAAGCTGGCTTTGAGAATGCTGAGTGATTCGACTACATCAGCTTATAAAATATCTCATCCTGGTATGGTAATAAACACAGGCTTTACCGAATATGCACCTGTACCATACGGCGAGAATGTGCTATACTTCAGCTCAAATCGGAAAGGCAGCTCGAAAATTTACAAATCGGAATGGGACGGATCTTCCTGGTCTAAGCCGACGGTTCCTCCCATTTTTCCAAAAGATGAAAAAGAGCATTTCGGTAACGGCTCATTCAGTTATGATTTTAAAAGGTTTTACTACACAAGGTGCAAAGAAGTAGAGACGAAAGACGGTCTTCGGGCAAAATGTGATATATACGTCATCATGCGAAAAGGCGACAAATGGGGCGAACCAATAAAACTGCGTGACTATATAAATGATTCGGTCGCTACAACGACACAGCCCTCGGTCTGCAAATTTGCAAACAAGGAAGTTCTGTACTTCAGCTCTGACAGAAGTGGCGGCTATGGTGGCCAGGACATTTGGTATTGCGAGCGCGACCTTAGCACCGATGATCTTGACTTTACAGTGCCCAGAAACTGCGGCCCAAAGGTCAATACATTTATGGATGAAGTCACACCATGGTACGACATTTATGAAGGAAAACTATACTACAGCTCTAACGGACAGATAGGTGCCGGTGGGCTAGATGTATGCAGCAATATGGGATTTGGGAAAGAATGGAAAGAAACCGTAAATCTGGGTTTTCCGGTCAACAGTCCAGCTGATGATTTCTATTTCATCAAAAGTGGTGATCTCAATTCCGGCTATCTGGTATCGAACCGGATATTTGGTGACCTCAAGAAAACCACGGATAATGAAGATATTTTCAGGTTTGAGTACACCAATTTTCAAAATCTGTTTACGGGCAAAATATTTAAGGCCCAAACAGATAGCTTACTTACTGATGTGCGGATAGCGGTTTACCAGTTATTCCCGGATGGGAGTGAGAGCTTGGTAGATAACCGGCATTCGCCTGATGGTACATTTAGCTTTGCATTGGATGCTTCCAAGAGTTACAGGGCAAAAGTTGAAAAATTTGAATATGCACCCGCATTCTTCCGCTTTACCACCTCAGATGTAAAGGCCAACAAACTCACGCAAAATTTTTCACTCGAAAAAGAAAAAGAAGCTTCTATTGCAGGCACTGAACCAACATTGATCCAACAGCCCAAAACTGAAAACATTAAGAAAACAGAAAAGAAAACACCGGTTAAAGAGAAACCAAAGCAAGAGCCAAAGCCGGCAAAACCCGAACCAAAAGCTGAAGAGCCTTATGTACACCGTCCGCCGTCATTCATTAAAGAAGGCGAGTATTATCTCATTCAGCTGGCCGCTGCACGGTATCCTGACATTATGAGCGGAGCATTTGAGAAAGCCAAGCAATACGGTACAATCGAACACGAGCCGGTACCCAATCAGGAGATGGAACGTGTATTGCTTGCATGGTGGGCTGACCGGAAAGATGCCATCAAAACACTTGCTTCGGTAAAAAGATTAGGCTTTAAAGATGCATTTGTCACCCTTCATAAAGATGGCGAGCGAAAGAATATTGTCAAATAAGGAAAAGGGTTACTTTCTTATCTGATAAACAATTGAAATCCATTACCGTGGATATTGACTATTTCAATCTTCGGGTCGAGTTTCAGGTATTTTCGCAGTTTGGTAACGAACACATCCATACTTCGAGCGGTAAAATAATTGTCTTCGCCCCAGATGCGGCTTAATGCTTCGGACCTTGGCAGTACATTATTGATTCGCTTACAGAACAACGCCAGCAGATGAGCTTCCTTTGGAGACAATTTGAAACTGCTTTCTTCGCCTTCAGGTACGGTACCGTTAAAGGAAAGAATGCGCAAAGGATAGTTAAAATGGTATTCACCTATGGTAAATTCCTTTACATCATCAAGAGGATCTGGTTTTGGCAATTTTCGTTTCAGTATAGCTTGTATGCGGTAAAGTAACTCTTCGGAATTGAAAGGTTTGGTAATATAGTCATCAGCTCCCATTTTGAAACCCTGGAGTATGTCGTCCTTCATGGTTTTGGCAGTAAGATAGATAATCGGAATTTCGGAATCTTTCTCGCGAATCTCCTTGCCGAGTGTAAAACCATCCTTCTTGGGCATCATCACATCCAGAATACACAGGTCGTAGGTGTTTTTGCGAAATTTTTCCCAACCGGCGACACCATCTGTAGCCAGTGATACCTCATAATCGTGCATTTCTAGATAAGACTTCAGAACATCTCCGAAATTCTGGTCATCTTCTACGAGTAAAATTTTTAAACTTCTTTCCATAATATTTTAACCTTTTAGGATAATCGTTAACATTTATAACGCAAGAAAAGTATTTATGATTGTCTTACGGGCAATGTTATGATAAAACTTGACCCTTTTCCCGGTTCGCTTATGACATCTATATGGCCATTATGTGCCTGTGTCATGGTTTTTACATAACTTAGACCAAGGCCAAAACCCTTAACATCATGGACATTGCCGGTATGTACACGATAAAATCTGTCAAAAATATGCTTTTTTGCTTCCTTTGAAATACCGATACCGTTGTCTTTGACTATTATTTCTACTCCATCACGCGCATCTTTGGTTGTTATCAGTATTTCCGGTTTTTCGCCCGAATACTTATTAGCGTTGTCAAGGAGATTGTAGATTATATTAGAGATGTGCGTCTGGTCGGCAAAAATTTCATGATTGGAAGCAGTAAGATTGGTATTGATTACACCTTCGCGCCTGCTTATCTGCAATGCAAAATTATCAACAGCCTTATTGATGATATCATGTATATCAATTTTAGAAAAATTGAGGTTAAAATCTTTTTTATCAATAATGGCCATCTGGAGAACCTTCTCTACTTGCCCGTTCATTCGGGTATTTTCCTGTTTGATGATATTGACGAAGCGTTTTACTTTATCAGGATTGGAGATGATCTGCGGATTGGTGATTGAATCAACAGCAAGTGAAATAGTAGCAAGCGGAGTCTTGAATTCGTGGGTCATGTTGTTGATAAAGTCATTTTTCATTTCAGACACTTGCTTCTGTTGAAAAATAACAATAACCGTATAGATAAAACCCCCAAGAACAATCAATGTGAAAAACATTGAGGCAAGGACGGTTTTCCAGATACCACTCCACAGGGCATTGGCACGCCCCTGAAAATAAACCATAAGCGAACCGGGCGATTTGTCGCTCAGGCCAAACAAGCTCACTTGATATTTCGATTTTTTAAGGTGGTCATCACCGCCAGCCTGAAACGAAGCTTTAGTCTGCCCCATCGGTGCTACCACATAGTGATTGTCCGTTATGATAAAATTATGGTGTTCGCTATCATAGACACCATAATTATACTGTATGTCGATGCCGGTGTTGGTGAGCTCTTCTTTCAGTACGCGGTCTAAAGTTGCGAGTTCTATTCTTTCAGCAAGCGGTACCGAACTGCGAATGCGATAGTTGTTGACAATCCGGTTATACTTGAACCAGCGTTCGAACTGGCATTTAGTACACGAACAATTATTTTCGGCAATAAGCATACGTGAAAAATTATTATCCGGCAGCGTAAATTCATTCTTTTGGTATTCGGTAGAATTTTTTGCATCTTCATCTGTTATTACCGAATCATCGAGTAACTTCGTAGCCTGACCCTCTAAATAAGTTGCCTCATAACCATTGATATAATTGAGTGCTTCGTCATTCTCTTTTGCCTGCAATCTGTCAGCAACCTTATTGAGGGCCGAAAAGACATTCTTGTCAAACTGCTGCTCACTAAGCTTCAAAGACCAGTTAATCCAATTGAGTTGCAGAACGATTAGCCCGATAAGGGCCAACGTCATCAAGCCAATGGTAATAAATACAGCCTTTTTATTCATCCTGATATTATACGGTACATTACAGTTTGTAAAGATACAAATTTATAAAATATACTCAAAACAACATCTTACAACGTCTCTGACTGTAGTGAGTCCGTTATTTAACTATTTTTTAACGCAAACATTATATATTACTCATTAATTTTGCTGTTTTTATGTATGATATTGATTTATTCAAAAATTATCATCAAATTTGTATTGTGAAAAATATTTCAACTTTCCGATTATGGTTATTGGCAGGTACTTTTATAAGTATCACCACACTGGATGTCAGTGCACAGCATGCACCTAAAGACAACCAGACAGTTACAATTACTGTAGAATCAAAGGACAAAAACGGTGTAGTCACTACAAAGAAAATAGTGCGAACCGATGAAAATCTTACTGAAACAGAAATACAAAAAATTACAGACGAACTTGTTAAAGAATACGACGGCAAAGATGCCAAAATACAGGTAAATGTCGAAGAACAAAAAGCTGTAACTGCTGATTCTCCAGACAAAGACCAGGAGGTGATTATCAAAAAGGGTTACGGAAATGATATGCCGGATGATGTACATATCTTTATCGACGGTGGAATGTTGACCGATACAGGCAGATTGGGAGAAAATTTTTTCAGCAGAATTTTCCCTGACAGTCTGAGTAAAAGCATTGGTATCAACTTGGATTCTCTGGTTAAAAATCTAGATACAAAATTTGGCAAATTCAGGACACTTACCCGGCAACCATTTTTGGGTGTAACAACAGATGAAAGCATCCAAAATGAACAAGGTGTGCCCGTAACTGAAATTTTCGAAGGCTCGGCAGCTGAAAAAGCTGGTCTTAAAATAAATGACATCATTACCAATATTGATGGAATTAAGGTAAGCAATTTCGCAGAAATGATCCGCGAGATCAAAAAACACAAGGTAGGTGATCAAATAACCATTGGCTACTTGAGAGAAGGAACAGCATCTACTGCCACAGCTACCTTAGGTGAAAAAGAAGGCAACTACATGCCTTTCCCGGGTGGTGAATTTGATTTTAACCACTTCAAATGGAATCCCGAAAATACACCAGGCGAGGACAACTTCAGCCAGAGAAGGCTCAGGAGATTTAATGCAGATGGGTTTTATAACGAAGCAAAATCAGACAAAGCACAGCTCGGTGTCATGGTTGAAAACAACAATGATAATGGTGTCAAAATCACAGATATTGTAGAAGGCACGGCCGCTTTTCACACTGGACTGAAGAAAGGCGACATCATCGAAAAAATCAACAAAGAGCGTATCAATAGTCCTGAAATATTGATTTCGGTCGTTTCTGCTATGAAACCCGGTGATGAGATAGCACTTACCTACAGACGCGATGGCAAAAAGAAAACCATCTCATTAGTGTTAGGTGCAAAAAAAGAATCCGGCTACTATGGTTTCGAGCCAGAAATGAAAAATAATCGCAAAACTTACATTTTTAAAAACAAAAACACCACATCTGACGTTCAAACAGATGCACCACTACTCATACTCGAAAACTTTGAGCTTTTTCCTAACCCAAGCAAGGGTAATGTAAACATCAGCTTCAAGTCAGAGTCAGACGAAGATGCAACAGTAAAAATATTGAGTCTTGATGGTAAGGAAATACAGCGTGAAAGCCTTAAAGGCAGAAACGGTAAATTCGAAAAAACCATCAATATAAAAGATACTAAACCGGGAGCTTATATCGTAAGGATAGAGCAGGACGGTAAAATGATAACTGAGAAGTTTATTCTCAACAGATAAGTTTTCATAATTTCATTATTTGGCCCGGGAACGTCCTTTGTTTCCGGTTTTTTTTATTCTTTTTTGTATTTATTTGTACGAAAAAATATAGGCAAATCAGTATGTAGAAATTGTAACAAACAAGCTCTATTACAGCCTTGAAAAACATCAACATATAACCATCAATAAAAATACAAGCACAGATTATTGTATTGTACACTTTATATAACACTGTCAATAACATGAATACATATAAAGCTTATAGCACATTGACCGGATGACAACTGTATTGTAGTAAGAGCTGCACCATTTTTCCTGTCACTTAATCTGACTGATGCAGCACTTCATGGCACAGTATATGCCTAACAATACAGAAAGAGAAAAAATTAACTGTACCAACAGATACCCCAATCACCGGTCATTGTTAACATTAAAAAAAACAGACCCGTGGAATTAAGACAACAACAATCAGACTTCATCCGAGACCCTCGCATTTGGCTTATAATAGCCAGCCTGAGCATCATTATTGCACTCTCATTCAGAGAATACCGGTTGCTTTAGCTTTGTCCTGACCAATAATAGATACCAAAGTAAACCGTTGCGTATAAAGCGATGTACAATTGTGGTACAATCATTTCTACCAAAATTAAACCCAGGTAAGGCTTTATGCAAAAAAAGCAAACCCGACAAAACTTGAGTCTTGCCGGGTTTGAATTATTTTTGGGAATATAACTAGTTGCTAATACCTCTTACGAGTAATGCTACTTCGTTTCTTAGTACTTCAATGAAGCCACTTTCTATTTCGAATGTCTCCTTCTGGCCATCTTCTTTGATAATTCTGACCTTTCCCTTGCTAAGTGCAGATAGGAGTGCAGCGTGATTGGCAAGAATTTCGAACTGACCACTCACACCAGGTACCTTGACCGATTTAACGTTGCCTTGAAAGTATTCTGACTCCGGGGTTAAAACGATTAGTTTAAGCATATCTTATCTGGATTACAATTAAGCTGTGGCTTCTGCCAATAATTTTTTACCTTTTTCAATAGCCTGGTCGATGGTACCCACAAGGTTAAATGCCGCTTCAGGATATTCGTCAACTTCACCATCCATGATCATGTTGAAACCTCTGATGGTCTCTTCAATCGGTACAAGTACACCTTTAAGACCGGTGAACTGTTCTGCTACGTGGAATGGTTGAGAAAGGAATCTCTGCACACGCCTTGCACGGTGTACTACGAGTTTGTCTTCTTCTGAAAGCTCTTCCATACCCAAGATGGCGATGATATCTTGTAGTTCGTTGTATCTCTGCAGGATACCCTTCACACGTTGAGCACAGTTGTAGTGTTCGTCGCCGATGATTTTAGGGTCGAGGATTCTGGAAGTAGAATCAAGCGGGTTTACTGCCGGATAGATACCCAAAGCTGCAATCTTACGGTCAAGTACCGTAGTAGCATCAAGGTGGGCAAATGTTGTAGCCGGAGCCGGGTCTGTCAAGTCATCCGCAGGTACATATACAGCCTGTACAGATGTGATAGAGCCACGCTTTGTAGAAGTGATACGCTCCTGCATCAGACCCATCTCAGTACCAAGCGTTGGCTGATAACCTACTGCTGAAGGCATACGACCAAGCAGAGCTGATACCTCAGAACCTGCCTGAGTAAAACGGAATATATTGTCAATAAAGAAAAGGATATCCTTACCGCCTGTTGGGTCACTCATGTCACCATCGCGGAAATATTCAGCTACTGTAAGACCAGAAAGTGCCACACGAGCTCTAGCTCCCGGAGGTTCGTTCATCTGTCCGAATACGAAAGTAGCCTGACTGTCTTTTAATAATTCTTTATCTACCTTTGAAAGGTCCCAGCCACCTTGCTCCATCGAATGAATGAACTCTTTACCGTATTTAACGATTCCTGATTCAATCATTTCACGAAGGAGGTCATTACCTTCTCTGGTACGTTCACCCACACCTGCAAACACCGACATACCGTCGTAACCCTTTGCGATGTTATTGATCAATTCCTGAATCAACACAGTCTTTCCTACACCGGCACCACCGAATAATCCAATTTTACCACCTTTCTGATAAGGCTCAACAAGGTCAATAACCTTAATACCTGTGTAAAGTATTTCGGTTTCTGTGGAGAGATCTTCGAATCTCGGCGGATTTCTGTGAATCGGGTAGCTTTGTGCTTTTGAAACCTGACCTATACCATCGATGGCTTCACCGATGACGTTAAAAAGTCGGCCTCTGATTTCGATACCTACAGGCATAGCGATTGTCTCTCCTGTATCTACCACTTCCATACCACGGGTAAGCCCGTCAGTAGCATCCATGGCGATTGCCCTGACACTATCTTCGCCCAGGTGTCTTTGGCACTCAAGTACAAGGTCTCCTTCAGGACGCTTTACCACAAGTGCATTTAATATCTTAGGAATAGTTGACCCTGGAGTGTCAAACGCAACGTCCACAACCGGACCAATTATCTGTTTAATGCGACCAATATTAGCCATAAAACATGTTGATTTTTAGTGAAATTGAATAGCTTTCTGAAATTCGTCGCAAAGATAATGATTTTAGATTTCTCACCAAAGAATATTTGGAATTAAAGCTTAAAAATTTGAAATATTTTATAAAAATTTGGCACTTAAGCTTCTTCAAGGTAATCAAGGTCTTTAGAAAAGCTTTCTTCGACATACAGTGTACTTACCACAGCAATGAGGATGGTAACAATTCCTACTACAAGGGCTGCCTGGATGATACCGCTACCGGGCACCAAATATTTGTACCCAAGCGTCATAGGCACCACCATACCTCTTACAAAATTAGGTGCCGTAGTAGTCACCGTCGAACGGATATTGGTACCAAACTGCTCAGAAGCCATCGTCACGAACAAAGCCCAGTAACCCGTAGCTACACCCAATACAAAAATGAGGAAATAAAAGACGGTTATGTCCAGATTCTTGGCAAACAGGAAAATCAGACTCACCACGGCCGTGAGTGCAAGGTACAGAAGCACTATCTTCTTCCTGCTCCTGAACCACTGGCTAAGCAATCCACTCAGCAGATCGCCCACCGAAAGACCGATATAACCATACATCACACTCTTGGATACAAGTACTGTACCACCTTGGACAGTATTGATTTCCGCAAACTGATTGGAGAAAGCAAACAGGATGGCCACCACAAACCATACCGGCAAACCAATCATGATGCTTGCCATATATTTCAAAAATATCTTCCTGCCTCTGAACAACATAAAAAAATCACCTTTTGACCGCTTTTCATGATCAAGCCGCTTGAACATGCCCGACTCTAGTACACCGGCACGCGCCAGCAACAATGCAAGACCCATAACACCACCAATGATATAGGTCATCTTCCAGCCAAAGGTATTACCTACTAATGAAGCCGCTACCGCGCCGAGTGCCCCGAACGTAACGATGATCATTGTACCGTAGCCACGCTTCTCACGGTGCATGGTCTCAGATATTAGTGTAATGCCTGCACCAAGCTCTCCGGCCAGACCTATACCTGCTATAAACCTACACACAGCATAACTGCCGACATCTGTAACAAAAGCATTGAATATATTAGCTGCAGAATACAGGAAAATAGAACCGAACAACACCGAGATGCGTCCTTTCCTGTCTCCAAAAACGCCCCACAGTATGCCACCCAGCAACATACCGAACATCTGATAATTGAAAAGCGATATTTCCTGAGTCTTGAAAGCATCACCGTAGTAACCCAGTGCTTCGAGCGATTCCTTCTTTACCACATTGAATACTATCAGATCGTATATATCTACAAAGTAGCCCAGTGAAGCTACAATGATAAGTTTGACAGGAACCGCGGTGTTTTGTTTGTTCATTGTGTTGGTTTGTTTCTGATATTGATTTACACAAAATATCGGTAATGAATCAGGCCACAATTTAATGGTTTTTCGGCTTACTGACTGCCCTCTGTTAATAATTCATGCTCCACCAATACATTTTCCAAAAAAAAAATTTCTTAACGGTTAAACCATTTGCTCTCAAAACAATCAAAGTACCAAAATCTTAAAACTATGAAATCACTAATTTTTAAATGCAGTATCATACTATTAGTTGTATTGGGCTTCAATGCCTGCACCAAAGACACAGATGATGACTCCGACTACGAAGTCAACAGCACATTCATGGAACACGAAATGAGCCAGACCAGCAATTTTGCAGACGAAGCATACCAAACCGGCAACATCGAATCGGGCTTCACAGGAGGCCAGGTAGAAGTACGGGGTGGTGGCTGTGCTACCGTTACCAAAGATACTTTATCAACACCCAAGACCATCACGATTGACTTCGGGCCGACCAACTGCCTTTGCAAAGACGGCAGGTATAGAAGGGGCAAAATATTGGTCAGTTATGAAGGCAAATACAAAGAAGCCGGTTCGGTACATACCATCACATTCGACGGATATTACGTCAATGACAACCACATCGAAGGCAGCAAAACTGTAACAAACATCGGCCCCGATGCACAAGGAAGAATACAATATGCCATTACAGAATCTATTAAAATAACGATGGCAAACGGTAAATACTTCGAGCGCAGTTCGAGCCGAACACGCACTTGGGTAAAAGGTTTTGACACACCTTCCAAAGCTGACGACGAATACGAAATCACCGGCACGAACACCACCAGCAACTCAAAAGGCTACGGATTCAACGCCGAGATAACCACACCATTGCTCGTATCAGCCGACTGCGACAACATAAAGGCCGGTATAGTAGTAGTGGTTCCCAAAAATCCGGTAAAACCACAGATAAGCATCGACTTCGGTGACGGCACCTGCGATGACCTTGCCACAGTCACCATCAATGGCAAAACCCACATCATACACCTCAAGTAAAATTGAAGCAAGACAAATATATTCATTCCTCATCGAGTGCATCCGGCTTTGAGTCCGGGTGCACTTTTATATTTTTGGATAGATTTGGTTTGCATTCAGATTTCCTAAACAGTGTCCAAAACATTTATTAAGCATCACAAAAAATATTGTACATATTTTCTGAATATTTTATAATTTCAATTAAAATGAAAAATATTTTTTAGTTTTGCAATGATATATTTTAATCATTCTCAAACAATCACTATCCTAAAAAAGTAACCAATCATGAAAAAACAGAAATTCCAAATCTTTCATTACTTGCTGGCCTTCACATTGTCTATTGTCTTGTATTCTTGTGGGCAAGGTGGATCAACTGAAGCTACACCTCCGGCTTCAGCAGCACCATCCACAACTACCGAACCTGCAAAAGTAGAAGCACAAACCACAGCAAGTGCCGACTCTATGGCTATAGACACTACGCCAATGAAGTCTTCTCAAAATCCACCACCTGTAAGGAAATAATTAAGTTACAAAGCTGAAGAGATTATCCAAAGGAAGATGTTCGTGTTCGGGAAATTAAATACCCAAACCGGTTTCCGGTGAATTATCGTCCTGCTGTTCCTTAATCTCTTCAGCAATTTTTTTCCTGACTCTTGCTTCCTCATAATTGATGGCGAGTTTCTTAGTAAACCAGTGTTCTACCTTGTGGTGAGCAGGCACCAATAAGGCTGCCAGGACTACGAATATTATAATTTCAAAGATGGGATTATGATGGGTTATTTCTACAACTATCGGATGAATCAACAAGGTGATATATTCGAACAACAACAAAAGAGATAAGCCTCCCGAAAACTGGATTGCACGCCTATGTATTTTCCGTCGGCTGATAAAATTACTAAACAAAAAGAAGAACGGAATAGCTATACCAATAGCGAGTAGCTGTAGTCGTTGCTTGTTTTCAATTTCTGCCTGTTTCTTCAATGCTGCATTGTGCTGTTCGCGAAGCTCTTCTTGTATGGTCAGGCTCTCGATTTGTTTAATTTTTTCATTGCTCTGTAGAGAATCCTTAAGGGCTACCAATTGTGACTGATAATAATAAGCACTATCGAACATTTTTAGTTCCTTGAAAAAATCCGACAAATACCCACTGGCTGTCATAGCATTTGACAAGATGCCGTTCTGGTACGAAACTTGGTATGCTTCTCTCGCATAAAATAGAGCCGAATCTTTTTTTTGAACAGCTAAATAAGCTTTTGCCAGCCCCAGCAAACCTTCCGAAAATGTCTGATTATCTTTTACAGCCACTACATAAGGATGACTCTTCCTGTAATATTTAATTGCCGTGTGGTAATCCTTAGTTTTGGAATAAATATTTCCTAAATTATTCAAGGCCGAACCAAGAATGAGGCTATCTTTTACAGCAAAAGCCTCTTCATAACTCTTTTGTGTATAAGCTATCGCTTCCAAAAGCTTATCTGCCTTTTCAAGTATATTGCCTGTATTGAGATAAGCATATAATTTCAATGGTTTGAAGTCGTGGTGATTAATGATAGAATCTGTCTTAAGTATATATTCAAGAGCATTCTGCTGCTCGTTGTCTTGGGCATAAACATTGGCAATATTCATATAGATGATGGCTACATTATATGGTATATTTCTTTTCTCTTCAATGCTCAGCCGTTGAAGATAATACTCCAGTGCCTTGGCATTGTCACCTATCCTTAGAAAAGCACCTGCCAGTCCGTCCAAACCAAGTGACTGACCAAAAAGACTTCCCTTCTGTGTAGCATAATCATACAATTGTTGCGCAATCAACAAAGCAGAATCTGGTTTATAATTCTGATATTCGAAGCTTAACAAAGACATTGTTTGCATTTTTAACGAATCTGAAGAAGTAGTATTCATTAAAATAATCAAACTATCTCTATATTTATCCTGACTTATAGCCGAGTGACAAATAGTTATACAAAGCAAAATTAAAAACAGGCTTTTGTAGCGCACTTATTTATATTTAAATTTAAAATTTGTAGAGCATGAAAAATAAATTACAATTTCTGATATTTTTTTCATTCATTCTTTCTTTTAGCCATCTTTTTGCTAAAAAAAAATATGCGCTAATCATCGGTATCAACCAATATTATGACCGACCAGGCTTAAAATACAGTACAAGATTGCAAGGTTGTGTCAATGACGCCAATACCATGAAAGCTTTGTTACACAACAGATTCAACTTCGACCAGAATGACATAACAGTACTCACAGATGAGCATGCAACAAGCAAAAATGTAGTCACCGCATTCAATCAAATTCTCCAAAAAGTCAAAGCAGGTGACGTCTTTGTGTTCTATTTCTCAGGACATGGCGTATGGATCAACAACATGAACCAAAATAAATATGAAGCAAGACTGAAAAAAAATATGAATCAGGCAATAGTACTGGCCGATTTATATGCCGATAAACTCGGGTGTTTGTACAAAGACTCGGACATTAAACGACAGTTCAATAAATTTATAGATAAAAAAGTAATAACTACCGGCATTTTTGACTGTTGCTTCAGCGGGCACCTGTCCATGATGGAAACACTCTCTATGCACAACCCCTACCAAAACCTCAACCCCACCTATGCCCAACGTTCCATCTCATTCAGAGATGTATTGCAAAGCCATGAACAATATAATGATTCGCTCATGACACATGCCGAACAAGATCGCGATTCGGTACTTTTGAACATGCTAGAAACCGGTACCAAAGCATTCAACCTTTCCGATCCCCTCAACATCCCCGATTCAGTCCGCATTCCCCGACCTGCAGAAAGGCCCAATTCGATGTTCCTGTCCATCTCAGGCACCGACGAATACCAGAAAGGTGAAGAAATGAAGGACGCCAACGGCATTCATCACGGCGTATTTACAAAAGCTCTGCTTCAAGCAATAGACGAACTGCCGGTAAATGTAGCTTTTAGTGTCTTGTTCAACAGAATCACTCAAATAGTCCTCATGAACGGATTCAAACAGACACCCTTGCATTTCGAAGATGCAGCAAGGTTACAATTAAATCTGGTAGGCTTCAATTCGCCCGACAACAGAAACAATCCTATAGCACACATCATATCCAACCAAAAGCAATATTGTACTATGGATGCAGGTACAAATTCGGACATTGCTCCTGGCAATACATTCACATCTGCTAAAAACAAACAGATAAAGTTAAAAGTAGTTAGTGTCACGGACGAAAACGCCCAGGCTACCATAACATCCGGCAAAAGTTCGCAGGTTAACAAAGGTGATCAATTCATCCGTACCGGCAATTTCGTAGCCTCCGAACCTCTCATAAAACTCTATGTTGAACTCTCACCAATTCCGCAGGCCACATTCAAAAAAATATTAAATGAAAAAATGATTCCTCTTTCCAATTTGGCTACTTACCGCGATTACAAAAATTGGTTCATTACCGAAAAACTCCAGTACCTTTCCCTAAGTAGGCCAGACCTTGACGCAGTTGTTACCAACCATCTCAATGGTTTTGATAACGATCCGTTCATGGTTTTTCTTCCTTTACCACAATACATCTTCTCAGATTTTAAAAGCAAACTCCAACAAAACCAAAATTACAAATTAGTCCAAAAATCATCCGAGGCCGACCTTATACTTTACCTCAATTACACAAAAGAAGAAGGTGGCAACTTCGTAATGACCTGGTACACAGACGTAATGAAACTCAACGGCTTTGCCCCCCAATTCTACACCTACAACATCAGCTCTAAGCATCTACCCGACAACCCAAAAGAAATCTCTAAGTTGACGACTCAACTAAGCGACATGACCAGTGAGCTCGTACAAAAATACACCGGTATATGGTTAAACCACCACCCGAGACAATAACAGCGCTACCACCTATCATAACCAACAGACAATGTGCACAACCACAGATACCATTTCTTTCATCTTCTTCAGGGCATGCCCCTATCGGGTCGGGCTATCCGCCTTACTTCGTGTCGGCTTCTATCCCTCATGCATTCCGATAAGTTTGAATATTAAACACAGAGACTAAAAATCATCCACACATTCACTAATCCACCTAAGAGCAAACGCCCCAGCCCGGTGTCGCTTGCACACCGGATTGCAAAAGCCCCGTTCGTTTATGATCCGGGGCTTTGGTTTTTTAAGGTACCTCTCGTATGTGGTCGGGCTTTTTCAATCCGCTTAATGTTTTTAGCGGTAGTGGTTTTCGTCAGTTTAATGATTGTCTATATTCTAAAGGTGTCTGTTGAGTTTTATTTTTAAAAAGTTTGTTGAATGATTGCGAATACTCAAAGCCTAATTCAAATGCAATTTCACTTACTGATAAATTTGTTGTTGAAAGTAATTCTTTTGCTTTGTCAATGATGTAATTGTGAATGTGCTGTTGCGTTGTTTGACCTGTTAAGCTTTTCAGCATATCATTCAGATAATTGGCTGAAACAAAAAGTTGTTCTGAAAAATATTGAACTGATGGAAGCCCTGATTTGCTTCGAACTTCATCAGTGAAATATTGAGTAAGTAAACGTTCAAATTTTATAAGCAGGTCGTCAGACACTTTTTTTCTTGTAATGAATTGGCGATTGTAAAAACGATTGCAGTAATTGAGCAACAGGTCA
>WBZR01001347.1_pt1 | contig 31166 bp, 25 predicted proteins | sample 5204231 | NCBI WGS metagenome assembly WBZR01 (sample SAMN12412403, study PRJNA552823) | activated sludge metagenome | isolation source: activated sludge from anammox sidestream of wastewater treatment plant... | place: USA: Virginia | collected 2017-08 | reverse complement strand
GGCGATGCGGCGCGCGCCAGAGCGGCGGCCGATCCGGGCTTCATCCGCGCGATGGAACTGTTCGCGCTCGGGCGCATGGCCTGGGCACGGCGCGAATGGGATGCGATGAAGGCGCGCCTGCCCGCAGCGGAACGTCGTGCCGCCGTTGCGCTCGCGCTGGAGGCGGGCTGGAATGACCGTGGCACCTTCACCCTGCGCGAGGGCGAAGACCTGCGCTACTACGAGCTGCGCTTCCCGCTGCCCTGGCGCACGCAACTGGAGCGCGAAGCCCGCAAGTACGCGCTCGCACCGTCCTGGGTTGCGGCCCTGATCCGCGCCGAGAGCGCCTGGGCGCCGGACGCCCGTTCTCCCGCCGATGCCCGCGGCCTGATGCAACTGTTGCCGACGACGGCGCGTGCCGAAGCCAAGCGACGCGGGCTGCGCTTTCCCGGTGGCGACGGTCTGTATCGCGCCGAGGACAACCTGGCGTTGGGCACGGCCCATCTGGCGACGATGCTCGAACAGCACGGTGGCCAGCCCTTTCTCGCCACCGCCGCCTACAACGCCGGCCCGGCTCCGATCGCCCGCTGGCTGGCGCAGCGCCCACCAGCCGACATCGACCTGTGGGTCGAGACCATTCCGTATCGCGAAACGCGCGAATACGTCGCTCGCATCCTTGCCTTCTCGCTGATCTACGATTGGCGCCTGCACGGCAAGGCCGAAGCCATCGGCACCCGCGCACGCGGACTGGTCGTGCCCGATTCCCAGCGCCGCGGCTTCGTCTGCCCGGCCAGCACAGCGGCTGCGCCGGCATGACGCAACGACGCATCATCGTCTTCGGTGGCAGCGGCTTCGTCGGCCGACATCTGGTGCCGCGCCTGTGCGCTGCCGGCTGGCAGGTCGTGGTTCCCAGTCGCAACCGCAGTCGCGAGCGCAGCCTCCTGGTGCTGCCCGGACTGCGCATGGCGAACATCGATGTCCATGCCGAAGCGCCCATGCAGCGCCTGCTCGATGGCGCCGACGCCGCCATCAACCTCGTCGGCATCCTCAACGAACGTGGTCGCGATGGCGCGGGCTTCCAGCGCGCGCACGTCGAATTCACTCGTCGGATCACGGCCGCCTGCCGCGCCAGCGGCACGCGCCGGTTGTTGCAGATGAGCGCGCTCAATGCCGGACGCGGCACCAGTCATTACCTGCGCAGCCGCGGCGAAGCGGAGGCCTGCGTGCGCAATTGCGGTCTGGACTGGACGATTTTCCAGCCCTCGGTGATCTTCGGCCCCGGCGACGGCCTGTTCGAACGCTTCGCCCGGCTCCTGCACCTGACTCCGGTGCTGCCGTTGGCACGCGCCGACGCGAAGTTCGCCCCGGTCCACGTCGGCGATGTCGCAACAGCGTTCGTGCGCGCCCTCGATGATCCATCGAGCATCGGCCAGACCCTCGAACTGTACGGCCCCGAGGTGCTGACGCTGGCGCAGATCGTGCGCTACACCGCGCGTCAGCTCGGCCTGCGCCGCGCCATCGTGCCGCTGCCCGATGCCCTGGGTCGATTGCAGGCGGCACTGATGGACTACGTCCCCGGCAAGCCATTTTCCAGCGACAACTTCCGCTCGCTCCTGCTCGATTCGGTCGGTGGAGTCGATGGCCTGTACCGGCTCGGCATCGAACGCACGCCGATCGACGCGGTCGTGCCCGAGCAGCTCCGCGGCAACGCCCGCCAGCGTCGCCTCGATGTCTTGCGCCGCGGTGGCACGGCATGAAGATCTATCTGGTCGGCGGCGCCGTGCGTGATGAACTACTGGGATTGACTCCCGGCGATCGTGATTTCGTGGTGGTGGGCAGCACACCCGAAGCCATGGAGGCACTGGGTTTCAAACCGGTGGGGCGGGATTTCCCCGTCTTCCTGCATCCTGAAACCCATGAGGAACACGCCCTTGCCCGCTGCGAGCGCAAGGCCGGGCGCGGCTATCGCGGCTTCACCGTGCTGGCCACGCCGGACATCACGCTGGAGGAAGATCTGGCGCGGCGCGATTTCACCATCAATGCCATCGCCCGCGCCGATGATGGCAGCCTGATCGATCCCTTCCAGGGTCAGCGCGATCTGGCGCAGCGCACCCTGCGCCATGTCACCGAGGCCTTTGCCGAGGACCCGGTGCGGATCCTGCGCGCGGCGCGTTTCATGGCGCGCTGGGCCGGATTGGGTTTCAGCGTTGCACCGGAAACCCTGGCCCTGATGCGACAGATGGTAGCCGAGGGGGAAGTCGATCATCTGGTGCCCGAGCGCGTCTTTCAGGAATTGTCGCGGGCACTGGCCGAACCGGTGCCATCCGCCTTCTTGCGCACCTTGCGTGCCTGTGGTGCCCTGCAGCGGGTGATGCCGGAAGTCGATGCGCTCTATGGTGTACCGCAACCTGCGCATTACCACCCGGAGATCGATTGCGGCATCCATGTGGAAATGGCGTTGGATGCTGCCGCCACGCTGGCACCCAAAGACAGTCTGATCGGTTTTTGCACCCTCACCCATGACCTTGGCAAAGCCCTGACCCCGGCCCACAAACTGCCGGCCCATCATGGTCACGAGCAGGCCGGAATCGAACCGGTACGCCGCCTGTGCACGCGTCTCAAGGTGCCGGCAGAGCATGCTGCGCTGGCGGAAATCTGCTGCCGTGAGCACTTGAACGTGCACCGCTTCGATGAGCTGCGCCCTGCCAGCGTGCACGACCTCATCGCCCGCTGCGACGGCTTCCGCAAACCCGAGCGCATCCGGCAACTGGCCGTGGTTTGCCATGCCGATCGACGCGGCAAACCCAACCGCCTCGATGCCGACTACCCCCAACAAGAGCATCTGCTGGCGGCATTGGCCGCCGCACGCGCAGTCGAACCGCGCAGCCTGGACCTGGATGGACTTGCCGGCGAACAAATCCGGGATCGCATCCGCCGCGCCCGCATTACCGCAATTGCCACTGCCCGCAACATTCCATCAAGCCAGCGCTCATGACAAACGACAGTGGTCCTATCCATCTGGCTGCCAGCCTTGGTCGCCCCGGCCTTGTCGTAAGTTGTGCAGGAACTGCTGGGTCAACACACCAGCGGTACTCCGGATAAGTGAACCTGGCCCCGTTTTTCGGCCCCGTTTTTCGACTGGTCTGGCGGTTGCCCATCGCGACCCGCAAGGGGCCATCGCTGGCGCGTATGTTCTTCGATACCGGCCGCTACAAAGCCGACCCCAATGCCGAGCGCGTGCGCGAACACCTCGCCGCGTTCAGCCAATCCGAACTCCACGCCGAAATCAACCGCCTGCTGGGAAGAACATCATGACGCACGACAAAACCACCACCACCGTACAGATTGCCGGTTCCACCATCACCATCGGCCCACTGACCGCGTGCCAGCTCGCCGCCATGCTGGATGCGCGCGAAAGCCTTGCGCCCTTGCTCGAAGGGGCTGGCGTCGGGGCGATTTCTGCTGCGCAGATCCAGTCCATCGGGCGCGCCCTCGCCAGTGTGCTCGGTGACGTGTTCGCCGACCCGAGTGACGTTCTGAACCTGCCCCTGGCCGAATTCATCGATGCGGCGCGTGAAACCTTCGTCGCCGTGATGGCGCACAACACCGGCTACCTGACCGAGCAGGTGGTGCCGGCCTTGGAGCGGCTCACCGCTGTTTTGACGGCTGAGTCAGCGCCCACGCCAGAAGCAGTGTAAGCACGACGCAGACGATCGCAATGACTATCGCAACCAGCGCAATCGGAAGGACCAGCACCAGGTGCGCGGGCGAGTTTTCCACGATCGTGCCGGTGCGGACCAACTCGACGGCAAGCAGCCAGCTTGCCCCCGCCAGGGCCAACGCGGCAACCATCCATCGAATGATTCTGTCCATGCCGACCCCGACGCATCACCGTCGCCCATGTGACCAGCATGCCCCAGCCGTAGGGCTGGCGAAAACCCAGGGCAGCGGGGGAGAGCTGCCATGAGCCAGGCTTTCGAGGAAGTCATCCGCATCAAGCTGGAACAGGCGGGCGTCGAAAATGCCGAGGCGCTGATTCAGGCATTCACCGATATTGCCCGTTCGGGCCAGTTGACCGAGGATCAGCTATCGGGCCTGACCGAAGAGTTCAGCGCCATCACCACGGCGTTGCGTGACACCTCTGCCGCACAAGCTGCCGCCAAGAGTCTGCAAACCCTTACCGCGCTGCAGGCAGACCTGCGCACCGCGATGGAGGCCACCACCCAGGAACTGCGCGACACGCAGCAGGCCGAACGGGCGAGCTTGGCAACCTACGAGGAAAGAAAGCGCGCCACCGAGGCCGCAAAAACTGCGCTCAGGGAATACACCGCAAGCCTGGACGCCAACAAGAGTGGTATCGCCGAGCACAAAAAGGCGGTGCAAGCCGCAGCCGGTGAGGAGAAGGTATTTCACAATTTCCGAATCATCCAAGTGGCAGGCAACCCCCGGGAAGAAGCTTCTCGGTCTTCGCGTCACGAGTCTGAGCGGAGAGGGCGGTTTCAATTTTGAAGTGCAAAACTTTCGGTTAGTTTGTTGATTATGTTGGTATAAACTTCTTCAGGCTTGAGAAACTTCAGCACTTTGCGCGGGCGATCATTGAGCGTCCAGGCGGAAACATCAGAGTCAGGTTCACTTATCCAATAACGGGGTCACCTTGCCACCCACGCCAGTCAGGCCGAGAGTGCTGTCTGCAACGCAAAAGGATGCAGGCCCTGGTTGATCCCGGCTTTGCCAACTTGAGTCCGGATCAAGTGGAGGAAGCCGTATTGGCCCTGCTCGCAAACTGATGCCTGATCCGGCACTGGCCGGATTCAATCCAGGCCGTGCTCGCGCGTGGCCTTGAATACCACATCCGGCGCGCGCTCCTGCGCCAGCTCCAGATTGACTCGCGTTGGTGCCAGATACACCAGTTGATCGGCGGCATCCAAGGCCAGATTGGTGGCGTTTTTTTCGCGAAAGGCTTCCAGCTTTTTCTCGTCCTCGCAATAGACCCAGCGCGTGGTGGCAATCGTAATCTGTTCGAAACTGGCCTCCACCCCATACTCATGCTTGAGTCGGTAGGCCACCACGTCGAACTGCAAGGTGCCAATCGCCCCCAGGATCAGGTCATTGCTCATCAGTGGCCGGAAGAACTGGGTCGCACCTTCCTCGGACAATTGCTGCAAACCCTTCTGCAACTGCTTGAGCTTGAGTGGATCCTTGAGCCGGGCACGGCGGAACAGCTCGGGCGCAAAATTGGGGATACCGGTGAACGTCAGGGCCTCGCCTTCGCTGAAACTGTCCCCAATCGCAATGGTGCCGTGGTTGTGGATGCCGATGACATCCCCCGGCCAGGCCTCCTCCGCAATCTCGCGATCGGAAGCCATGAAGGTGAGCGCATTGGCGAGTTTCACGTCCTTGCCGCTGCGCACGTGGAAGGCCTTCATCCCGGCCTCGAAACGGCCCGAGCAAATGCGCATGAAGGCCACCCGATCGCGATGGTTGGGATCCATGTTGGCCTGGATTTTGAACACGAAACCGCTGAGTTTTTCCTCGTTGGGTTCAACCGTGCGGGCCGTGGTGGCGCGCGGTTGCGGCGGCGGCGCATGCTCGACGAAAAAATCCAGCAGCAACTGCACCCCGAAATTGTTGACTGCCGAGCCGAAAAATACCGGGGTCTGGCGTCCGGCCAGGTATTCGTTCCGATCAAAGGGATGCGCGGCTCCCTGCACCAGCTCCAGTTGCTCGTGCAGCTCGGCCAGCAGATCCGCGCCGATCGCGGCGGCGACACCGGGAGCGTCTAGCGAGGGGAAGATGGTCGAGTCCTGGCGGGTGAAATTTCGCCCCTGCTCGTACAGATGCACTTCGCCGGTAACGAGGTGCACCACGCCCTTGAGGCGCTTGCCCATGCCGATCGGCCAGGTCACCGGCGCGCAGGCGATGCCGAGCACGCGCTCAACCTCGTCCAACAGCTCGATCGGATCACGGCCCTCGCGGTCGAGCTTGTTGATGAAGGTCATGATCGGCGTGTCGCGCAGGCGGCACACTTCCATCAGTTTGATGGTGCGCTCCTCCACGCCCTTGGCCACGTCGATCACCATCAGGGCCGAGTCCACTGCGGTCAGCACCCGGTAGGTGTCCTCGCCAAAGTCGGCATGACCGGGCGTGTCGAGCAGGTTGACGATGTGCTCGCCGTAGGGGAACTGCATCACCGAACTGGTGACCGAGATGCCGCGTTCCTGCTCCATCTTCATCCAGTCGGAAGTGGCATGACGAGCGGCCTTGCGACCTTTGACCGAACCGGCAAGCTGGATCGCGCCGCCGAACAGCAGGAGTTTCTCCGTCAACGTGGTCTTGCCGGCGTCGGGGTGGGAAATGATCGCGAAGGTGCGCCGCCGGCGCGCCTGCAAGGAAACATCGGGCATGGGAAATGACGCCGCAGCGGGCGTCCCGGTGAAATAACGAGGGGCGCGATTATAGCCGTCGGCACACTGATGCATCGACACCTTCCGTTCCAGACCATGCGCGGACGGCGCCTGCACCGAGCCACCACATCACGCCCTGACCCGAGCCGGGACATCCTGTGGCAGGATGACGAGCGGATCATGGATGGCCACGATGCACGATTCCACCCTGCCCATTGCACCCGACGACGAGCGCACCCTGCTGCCCGAGCGCATCGGCCCGTATCAAATCCTCGGCCTGCTGGGCGAAGGTGGCATGGGCCGGGTCTACCTTGCGCGCGAGGATCATCCGCCGCGCGAGATCGCACTCAAGGTGATGCGTGCCCTGTCGAGCAATGCGCGCGCGCGCTTCGCGCGTGAAATCAAGCTCCTTGCCCAGCTCGAACATCCCGGCATCAGCCGGCTGTACGCGGCCGGCGAGGACCGGATCGGCGGCTTCACGATTCCCTGGCTGGCACTGGAACGCGTGCGCGGACACGACCTGCGCGACCATGTCGAGCGCACCCGCCCCGATCTGGCGACACGCCTGCACCTCTTGATCGCGATCTGCCACGCGGTGCAGCACGCGCACGAGCACGGCGTGATCCATCGCGACCTCAAGCCCGGCAACATCCTGATCGATGGTTCGGGCCAGCCCAGGGTGCTCGACTTCGGCGTCGCGCGCCTGGGCGATGAAGACGAATCGATGACCCAGGCCGGACAGGTCATGGGCACCATGCCCTACATGAGCCCCGAACAGCTCTCCGGCAAGGGCCACGAAGTCGACACCCGCAGTGACGTCTATGCCCTGGGCGTGATCGCCTACGAACTGGTCAGCGGCCGCCTGCCACATCCGCGCCTGACGACATCGACCCTGTTCGAGGCGCTGGAGATCATGCGCCATGAGGAACCACCGCGACTGTCCACGCTCGCACCCATGGCACGCGGCGACCTGGAGAAGGTCGTGATGAAGGCACTCGCGAACGAACCGGAGCAGCGCTACGCCAGCGCCGGTGCCCTCGCCGACGACCTGCAACGCCTCGTCGATCATCGCCCGGTGCTGGCGCGCGCGCCGACCTTCGCCTACCGCAGCAGCCGTTTCGTGCGCCGGCATCGCAGCCTGAGCATCGCCGCACTGGTGGTCTTCCTCGTGCTGGCCACGGCCACCACCGTCAGCCTGCTCGCCGCACAACGCGCCCGCACCGCACTGGCGGAAGCGACCGCACGCAGCGGCGAACTGGCGGCGGTGAACGACTTCGTCGAACGCATGCTGGCCGGTGCCGATCCGGAGCTGGGAGGCTCGCCCGACATGCCCCTGCGCGACGTCCTCGAAGGCGCCGGACATGCGCTCGACGATGGCATCGCGCCGCCGCGGATCGCCGGCCAGCTTGCCTTGCTGCTGGGCCGCACCTGGAGTGCCCTGGGCGAGAACCAGCAGGCGCGGAACTACTTCGATCATGCCCAGGGCTGGATCGAGCAGGGCTTCGGTACACGCAGTCACGAGGCGATGCAATTGCGCTACGCCCGCATCGAGAACCTGGTGCGTGCCCGCGAGGCGGAGCCGGCAATCGAACAGGCACAGGCGCTGGAAACCGAACTTGGCCGGATCAACGCGGACTGGGCATGGCAACTTTCCCTGCACGTGCAGGGCCTGCGCGCCGAAGCGCTGGAACAGGCCGACCAGACCGAGGCAGCGATCGCACTGGACCGTGCGCTGCTTGCCAACCCGATGCTGGCACGGCTGCCGGATGCCGACGAGGTGCGCGATGGCGTGCGCCACAATCTCGCCTACGTCCTGCTCAACCACAGCCAGTTCAAGGAGGCCGAGGAACTGCTGCGCGAGACTCTGGCATCGGAATCCGCACGCCTGGGCCCGGATCATCCACAGGTGCTCTACATCCGCAAGACCCTCGGCCAGTCGCTGCACCGGCAAGGACGGATGGAGGAGGCCACAGCCTTGTACGCCGAGGTCTACGCCAAGCGCCGCGAACGTTATGGCGATGACCATCCGCAGACACTCAATGCCGGCGCCCAGCTCGCCGCGGCCTACAACACCCTGGGACGCCCGGCCGAGGCCGAACCGCTGCTGCGGCGGGCTCTGGAGATCCGCAGCGCTCGCGGCGAGGGCGATTCCAGCGATGCCGTGGTCGACCGCGTGATGCTGATCACCACGCTCGACAAGCTCGGGCGCAACGACGAAGCGATCGCCCTGGCCGACGAGGTGATCGCCAGCGACCACGGCACACCCAATCGCGACACCCTCGCGGCACGCAATTCGCGTGCCGTGCTGCTGCGCAAGAGCGGACACATCAGCGAATCACGCATCGCCTTTGCCGAGCTCCTGCGCCTGGCACCGGACGTGATCGGCACGGCATCGCCGCTCTGGCCGTCCTTCCTGCTCAACGCCGGCGAAGCCGATCTCGAAGCCGGCGACTTCGCAACCGCACGCGAACGTCTGACGCCTGCGGTCGAACGCTTCCTCGCAACCGTCGGGCCGGAGCATCCGCGCAGCCGCGCAGCGATCGCGCGCCTGGCCGAGGCGCAGGAAGGCCTGGGTCTTCATGCCGAGGCGGAAGCCACCCGCCAGCACCTCGATCCCGTGCCGGAGCACTAGGGAAGGTCTGAACACGTCGGAACTTCGCCATTGTCACGTCGCTTCGTTTCTCGCTATGACGAAGTTCCGACGTGTTCAGATGTTTCCTGGAAGTGTGCGCGGCAGAAAATGGCCACGATCACACAGGCGATTCTTTGCGATGTTTGCAGTAGTCATGAGACTCTCAGAATTCACGCAGGAGCCTCGACTTTGGTCAAAAACCACCTGTTACAGTGACCATTCCTCCTGCCGCGCAGGCTCCCAGGAGCGTTCGTCCATTCAGGCTCAGGGCTTCAATCGCCCTGGAACTCGTCCAGCCAATCGAAAATTCGTTGCCACATGTCGCGAATGTTCGCCGGACTTCGCAAGAGATGACCTTCTCCCCAATAGCGCACGAAGCGACCGCGCTTGCCGAGCCGATACAGCGCCGAGAAGAACTGCTCACCCTGCTCGATCGGCACGGCATCCAGATCACCCTGAATCAGCATCACTGGGGTAGTCACATCTTCGACTTGAAACAACGGGCTGTTGCGCATGTAACGCTCCGGCTCGCGCCACGGTGGCGCAGCCATCCGGCCCTGCCCATCTTCCAGCCACAGCATGCCGAAATTGGCGGTGCGCATGGCGTCGTCCTGATAGCGTTTGCGCGGATCGAACTGTCCATACTCGTCGATCAGGTTGGAGGCTCCGGCCAGCGCAATCGCCGCCGCGAACCGATTACTGCGCGCGATCATTCCCAAAGTTGCATAGCCACCGTAACTATGGCCCATGAGGTACAGGCGTTTCGGGTCAACCAGACCTTCCCGCAAAAGCTGATCCACCGCCGGCATCACGTTGCCGGTGAAGCGCGCCATGGGTTCGTTGTCGTCCTCGGCCAGCGGCATGCTCGGCATCAACACCGCGTAACCGTGCGTCAGCGGGATGCGCAGGTGCAATTGACTGTAGACATTGGCGCGCGCGCTCCAAGGCAGCGCCTCGCCCGCGATCGAGCCAGGGTAGACGTAGGTCAGTAGCGGCAGCGCGCGACCCGCGGACGTGCCCGCGGGTCGCAGCAACCACGCAGCCAGCGTTTCACCTGCCTCGCTGCGGTAGTGGAAGCGCCGCGCATCGATCGATTCGATCTGCTCGAGAAACGCATTTCCGTGGAACAATTCCAGCATATCCCCGGAATCAGGCTGCACGCGCCATGCCCACAGCCCCTGCTCATCATCGCGCACGAACACCGCGCTGCGGCTGCCCTGATCCCAGCTCCTCAGGCGCGCAGCCGGGTGCGGCAATGGCAGTGCCGTCACTTTCCTGCTTGCCAGATCGACGACGTTCAACTGCATGCGACCTTCGATGGCACGGCTCAACACGACCGAGCGCGGTGTCGATTCAACGCTCTGCGGCCACGCCTCATCATCCGCCGCCGGGGGCCACTCGATCCGATCCGCTTCCCACGCACCATCGCGTGGGTGCAGCGCACCATCCGTACCCAACTCGAACAGAACCAGGCCGTGCTCAACCCAACCTGCCCATTGCCCGACCTGATCCAGCGGCCAAAGCATGCTCACGGCGGCCTTGTCCTTCACGGCCAGGGCATGAATCCCGCCATCAAGGCCAATCGACCACCAGTGCACAGATGGCTCGGGGCATTCGTCCGCACAGGTCTGGACACGCAGCAGCAACGCTGCATCACCCTGCCATTGCAATGCCGAAGCCGCAATGAGGCGAACGTCTTGCCCCGCGGCTGCACCGAGATCAATCGGCCGCACCGTGCCACGCATCACATCAATCAGATGCAGCACGGGTTCGCGCGCGCTTCCATCAATCCGGGTTCCCAACACTGCAAGCCGCCGGCTGTCCGGGGACCAGCGCAATTGTGGGGACTCAAGGTATCGAATCGGCGGTTCAGCCAGCGCAACCGGCCGCCCCTGGCGGTCGCGCAACTCCAGCACCTGCCAGGTGTTGTCCCACTGCGGCGGCCGGTCAGCGGCTGGTGATGGGCCGGGCTGCTCGCTCAACAAGACCAGGTGATCACGGTTCGGCGAGGGCGCCACCGTGGCGAGCGTGCCGGTGGCCAGCGACTGCTGGCTGCCATCTCTTACATCCACCAGCAGCAGACGAGCACCGGAGCCGGCCACCTCGGTTGGCGGCACACCACTTTCCAACACACTGGCGGTGACGATGTGCCCGGTCGGCATCTCGGCCCAGCCACGTGTCGCCAGCTCGGGCGTGGAAAGGCCGACTTGCGATGCCGAGGAGGTGGCGCCGTGGCCCAGCACCTCCAGCAACAGATGATGATCATCCAGCCAATGATAAGGCTGCCCTCCGCCACGCGCCGCCACGGCTTCGTCGACAAGCAATCGCACGCTCGCCTTGTCGTGTTCCCAGAGCCAGACCCGGATCGTGCCGCCACGCGTCGAGAGCATCGCGAGACGATTTCCATCCGGCGACCATGCCGGCGCCCACCAGCCGCTGCCATCCTCGCTGCCCCGCGTCAGGTTGGCGGGAACACTCTGGCCTTGCTGTAACCAGATGTCAGCCGCAGCATTTCCAGCAAGCCATTCCCAGCGGTAGTCGGCCACGCTGCTGCGCGGCCGCAGCCGCACGAACGCAAGACTACCGCGTTGGGAAAATGAATATGGACCGCCGAACGCCTCGCCAATACCCTCAAGTTGAAACAGGTCGTCCAGCATGAAGGCGCGCAATTCCGGCGCGCCGGCGTGCGCAGTCGGCAGCCATGCCAGCACGATGCAGGAAATCCACGCGATCAGGTGCCGACAGCGGCGCAAACTCATGGGCTCGCCACCACGATGTGGTCCGATTCGACCCGGATGACCACCGGCAACACATGTGGCAGTGCCGTGGCAAACCGCGCGCCATCCCCACGCTTGAAGTTGCCGCTGACCCGAAGTTCGCCCAGGCGTGCATCTCCCAGCCTGATCGGCTTCTCGCTGTAGCGGTTGACCTGACGAATGGCATCAGCCAATGGGGTGTTCTCGAACTGGAAAAAACCCCGCGTCCACGCCACTTCGGCGTCGGTGTCGATGCTGGACTGATGCCACGCGCGGGTGCTGCCTTGCGAACTCAGTTGCGTTCCCGGCTTGAGCCGGATCGATTCTCCGTCGAGCCCCGTATTGACGAGCACCTCTCCGCTCAGCAGGGTAACGCTGATGTCCGCACCATTGCGGTCAACCTGGAACCGGGTTCCGGTGGCAACTACGCGGGTTGAACCGATCTGGACAGTGAAAGGGCGTTTCCTGTCGTGCGCCACATCAAACAACGCGCGGCCTTCAAGCAATTGCACATAGCGTTCACGCCCATTCTGGGTGACACGAATGTGACTGTAATAATCAAGTTGCACGCGACTGCCATCAGGGAGCTCCAAAGCCTGCTCGGAGGCCGCCGTGGCATATTCAACCGCTGGAACATACAGGACTTTGTCAAACGGCAACACGAGCACCGCAAGCAACAACACTGCCGCCATGCCGAGCAACCGCATGGGCCAGGTGAATCGGGACATGCGGCGAGGATATGGGTGCGTTGCCGCGCGCGGTCGCCCTGCTTGCCGCCCACCGTCGCGCGGAGACAGCGCCTCTGCCGTCATGGCATCGAACCGTTCGTCGCGCAACACTTGCCCCAGCTCGTTCCAACACTGCTGCACCCCGGCCCAGGCAAGCGGATTGTCAGGATGCTCGCGCAACCAGGATTCGAAGCGCTGGCACTCGGAAAAGTCAGGCGCCAGCCTGCGCGCGAACCAGTGTTCCGCCTCACGCTGGGCCTGCCGCCCCGGAATGGAATCATCTTCATTCATAACTTGTCCGCATCACTGGCCTCAGCCTGCGCAAGGCTCGGCTGATATGCTTTTCCACGGCCTTCACCGAAATGCCGCATACCTCGGCAATCTGACAATAGTTCTTCTGGTGCACTCGACTGAGCAGGAAGATCCGGCGAGTTTGCGATGGCATCAGCTCCAGCGCGCGATACACCGCATCCAGATCCTGGCCTGCGGCGCACAACGCATCCGGTTGTGGCTGACTATCCAGTGCGCCTGTCTCCAGCTCGTCGAAATCAAGTGCCATCGAGCAGGCCTGCAGATTGCGGTGTCGGTCGATTGCAAGGTTGATGGCCACGCGATACAGCAAGGCCTTCCAGACCTTTTCAGGGCGTGCGCTCAGAGCCCCATAGTCGAGCAGCCGGATACAGCTTTCCTGGGCAACTTCTTCCGCGTCCGCGCGACAGGAAGTGCGTCGGCACAAAAACGCCACGAGTCCTGCATGATGAGCCTTGAAGAACGCCTCGAACTCATGCCGTGTGCAATCCGCTCGCGGCATGGTCGATGACTCATGGACGGCGCGCAACAGCGGCGCCGACACATCCTGATCCGTGCCGCCATCGAAAATGCTCATGCCCGAAGGAAAGTACATGCCCTTTCCCATGATCGAGACCCGCAAGCGCGTGTCTCCTCGCCAAGACGCGCACGCATTCACCACCTCATCGACAAGGCCAGGCTCACATAGCGACCGATCGGCGAAGCATTGGTTGTGTCGTAAGGCAGCACATACACCGATGGCACCTCGAACAGCGGCGGCTTTCTGTCCAGCGCATTGCGGATCGAAAGTGCGACGGAAGCATCGGACCACGGCATGCGGTCTGCGCCAAACTCATACCGGAAGGTCAAATCTGCCGTGTTGATTGATGACAACTTCACCGTGCCGGCCTCGTCCCAATAATTGTCCGACACACGGCCAGTGTGATTGAAAAAGCCGGCGGCAGAAAACCCGCCGAGTGCCCAGACCATGCCGACTCGCGCGTTGGTCTTCGCCGGGTTGTAGATCGTGCCGGACAGCGGTTCCGACGCCTGCCCGGGGATCGTCACCTGACTGCCACTGAGTCGACTCAGGTTGCCAGTCAAGGTGAGCTCGCCACGACTTGTCTCGATTTTCTGGGAACCGCTCAGGTCGAATCCACGGAACTTTTGCCGCTGCGCATTCACCATGTGATCCAGGATGATCGCATACAACGTATCCGGGGTATATCCGATTTCCAGCCAGTTATCAATTTCCAGCAGATTGGCTGCTATTGCGTCATACTGCTCCCGAGTTGGATTCAGAATGATGAAATCCCGGTAGGCGGGATTCGAAAGTGCAAACCAGCTGTTTGGAATCGGCTCCACCACGCGGTCACGATAATCGATGTTGAACGCGGTAAGATCCAATTGCAGCCCGCGCACAGCCTCGGGGTGATAACTCAACGTGCTGGTCCAGATCCGCGCCCGTTCCGGACCGAGATCCGGATTTCCTCCGGTCACATAGAGATCCACTCCATCAAAATCCGGATCTCCCGGATACCCATCTTCCACCGACCAGCCTATCCATCCATATTGCCCCGAAAATCGATCGGACAACGTGGGAGCCTTGAAGGACTTGCCCCAAGTGGCCTTGAAGGTGAAGTCCGGATTGGGCCCGTAGATGACCCCGAGCTTGGGCGTGGTTACCCGCCCGAAACTGGTGTAATCCTCGGCCCTTGCGGAAAAGGATACCGACAGGCGATCGACACCCGGCACTGCGGATTCGGTACCGACAAAAGGCAGGTCGACTTCCGCATAGATGAAGTTGCTGCGGTTTTTGCCACCGAACGTGTTGTCGAAAAGATGATGCTTGTAGCGGAATTCGGTTTCGCGGTGGCCCGTGCCTACCGCCATGCGCGCATCGCCACCCGACAAGGCAAACAACGGCCCCTCGGCATCGACCTGATAGGTCTTGATGTGATTTTCCAGGGCATAGCGACTGAACAGTTCGCTGATGTCGCTGCCCACCTCGGCATCCGCAAGATTCTGTGTATTGGTGTTGCTGCCCCAGCTGCCATTGACCGAGAGACTCCAGTCATTCGACAGCCAGAAGATCAACTCCGGCGATACCAGTTCGTTTTGCGTATGCGGTCGATACACCGTATAGGTGTTGCCGTAACCTGATTCCATGAGCTGGCGACGGCGTGATGACAACACATCGACTGAGAACTCCGCGCTTGTACCCAAGGTCTGATTGAAGCTCAGCAGCGTCGAGCGCTCCTTGATTTCGGGAAAGATGGTGTACGGCTGATTGAGATACTGGGTGTAGCTGCGTTGAGAGCCACGGATCGCATCGCGCGAATTATCACTGAAGGCCAGCAGCACATTGCCGGATGACCACACTTTGCCAAGCGTGAGGCCGTAGTTGTGGGTGGTCAGGCCTCCCTGAGTGGCGGTGCCATGCTCCGTGTCCAACGCGACGCCGTCAAAATCACGTCGCAGAATGACGTTGCCCACCCCACCTACTGCGTCCGAACCGTATACCGCCGAAGCGCCATCAGTGACGATATCCACGCGCTGCACGGCAGCCACCGGGATCGGGGTGATGTCAACCGCCTGGCTGTCACCGCCATAGGACATGCGTCGCCCGTTGAGCAAGGTCAGACTGGCACTGGGGCCGAGACCGCGCAGGTTCAGCGCCGACCCGCCCGCCTGGTTGCCATTGGCGGAAACGCCGCTCGAATGGGAAACCCGCACCACTCCGGGGTTCTCTCCACCGCGGAAATTCTGCGGAATTGAGCGAATGGCATCGCCCAAGTCGCTGAACCCCTGTGTTTTGATGTCCGCAGCGGTGATCGCAATGGTGGGCGATGCCACGCTGGCGCCGCGAATGTGAGTACCGGTGACTTCCATATTTTCGAGTCGAACCGGTTCCGGCTGTTTTTCACGATCCGGCTCGGATCGGCTGGCAGCGCGTGGCTTGGTGGCTGGTTGGGGCGGTGGTGTTGCAACCGATTTCTTGACCACGATGGTGTCGCCATTCACGATCTCGTAGTCAAGCCCGCTTCCCGCAAACGTGCGATCAAGTGCCGCGCGCACCGTGTAATCGCCGCTCAGACCGCTCATGTTGCGCTCACGCACACCCTGAGTATCGCTGCCGTAGATGACCTGCAATCCGGCCCGTTCGGCGATCTGATTGACATGCGTGGAGAGGCTTGCTGCCGGCAGTTCTAATGCAAGCTCGGAATCGACCTGCCCGGATGCAGTGCCGATCATTGCAAGCATCAGTGGAAGAACCAGTTGCAGTCGCAAACGCAGTGCGTGCAGTGATGAATGACACGGTCGATGATGCATTGGAACTCCCCTGAGCGATGGCGTGGTCTGGCTCCTTGGACGTGCGAGCGCGCCTGGCACCCTACCCCCTGTGTCTGCAGGTTCCACCGATCAATTCGCTGTGGCTGGCGTACCACCGCGAACAAACACCCCACAACACAGGCTCATCGCCAGACCATTCGGCGCCAAACCCACTCTTCCGAGATGCGCAGGTCGGAGCAAGCGCCAGGGAAGGTCTGAACACGTCGGAACTTCTTCATTGTCACGTCGCTTCGTTCCTCGCAATGACGACGTGTTAGCGCAGGATCGACTCCGGCAGGGCACTGCAGGCGTACACGAGGAACTGCTGGAACGCGCTCGGCACCGGTGCCAACGGCACGTCGCGACGCGACACCAGGCCGACCTCCATCGGCGGCACGAGGTCGGCGAGCATGCGACTTTCGATTCGACGGCCCTCCAGCGACAGGGGTCGATACACGATGTCCGACAGGATCGTGACGCCGAAGCCGTGCGCCACCAGTCCGCGCAACGCTTCCAGCGTCGAGGTGCGGAAGGCGATGTTGGGTTGCTGCCCGGCCGCCTGCCAGTAACGCAAGGCCGACTCCTCGCCCTCGTCCACGGTCAGCATGATGTAGGGAAAGGCCGCGACATCGGCCAGCCGGATCTGCCCCAAGGCCAGCAGGGAATGATCCTGGGACAGCCACAACTGGCGGCGAGAACGCTCCAACACCTGCCGGCGCAACGGCGAATCGGCTGCCATGTTCGAGGTGATGCACAGGCCAAGGTCGAGCCTGCCTGCGGCCACATCGCGCTCGATGCTCGGCCGGTCCATGTCGATCAAGTCGAACTCGACCTTGGGATAGTCGCGTCGGAAACGCGCCAGCAGCGCCGGCAGAAAATAGCCGAGCACGGTGTACGAAGCACCGATCCGGACCACGCCGGACAAGGACTCGCCCAGAAACAGCGGCTCGCCGAGCGCATCCTGCAAGGTGTCGAGCGCATGTCGCACGTGCTGATGGAAGCGGTGCCCGATCGCGGTCAGCATCACCCCATGCGGCAGGCGTTCGAACAAGTCCGCACCGACGAGACGCTCCAGGTGCGCGATCGCCGTGGTCACCACCGACTGGGACACATGCAAGTGCTGCGCGGCCAGCGAGAACTGCCCGAGTTCCGCCGCAGCGGCGAAGTAGCGCAGTTGCTTGAGTGACAGTTGGCGCGGAATCGACATCTGTTTTCTCAATACCAGAAAGGATGAATAGCAATTTTACGATAACGAGCAAACACTCTAGGATTACGGGTTGCTTGCACCAGACGCCACCCGCCACGGTTCGTCGAATCCGGGTGCGGCCATTCCGCCGTTCGAGGTTCTTGCCATGAGTGATTTCGATCCCCTGCGTCTGCACGTGCCCGAGCCCAGTGCCCGACCAGGTCAGCGCACCGACTTTTCCTATCTGAAACTGTCCCCCGCCGGGGCCATGCCGGCACTGGCACTGGACATCCCGGCCTCGGCCACGACCGAGCACACCCAGGGTCTGATTCGCGTGCTCGACGATGATGGCAATGCCGTCGGTCCCTGGGCCGCGGACATTCCCGACGAGATTCTGCTCAAGGGCATGCACGCCATGCTCAAGACCCGCGCCTACGATGCTCGCATGCTCATCGCCCAGCGCCAGAAGAAGACCTCGTTCTACATGCAGTGCCTGGGCGAGGAAGCCATCGCCATCGGCCAGACTCTGGCGCTGCGTGATGGCGACATGCACTTCCCCACCTATCGCCAGCAGGGCATCCTGATCGTCAAGGACGTGCCGCTGGTCGAGATGATGTGTCAGGTGCTGTCCAACGCCGCCGATCCGCTGCGCGGGCGGCAGTTGCCGATCATGTACTCCTACAAGCAGCACGGCTTCTTCTCGATCTCGGGCAACCTCACCACCCAGTACATCCAGGCCGTGGGCTGGGCCATGGCCTCGGCCATCAAGGGCGACACGAAGATCGCCGCGGCCTGGGTCGGCGATGGCGCCACCGCCGAGGGCGACTTCCACGCCGCGTTGACCTTTGCCGAGGTCTACGAGGCGCCGGTGATCCTCAACATCGTCAACAATCAGTGGGCGATCTCCACCTTCCAGGCCATCGCCGGCGGCGAATACACCACCTTCGCCACGCGCGGACTGGGTTACGGCATCCCTTCGGTGCGCGTCGATGGCAACGATTTCCTCGCGGTCTATGCAGTTTCGCGCTGGGCTGCGGCGCGCGCGCGCAGCGACCTGGGCCCGACCCTGATCGAATGGGTCACCTATCGCGCCGGCCCGCACTCGACCTCGGATGATCCGTCCAAGTATCGTCCCGCCGACGACGCCCAGCATTTCCCCCTGGGCGATCCGATCGAGCGCCTGAAGAAGCACCTGATCAAGCGCGGTCTGTGGAGCGAGGAACATCACGAGAACCTCAGATCCGAGCTTGATGCCGAGATCACCGCTGCCCTCAAGGAAGCCGAACGCCACGGCATCCTCGGCAGCGACGACCGCCCCGGTGCCGCCGACATGTTCGAGGACGTGTACGAGCACATGCCCGAGCACCTGCGCCGCCAGCGCCAGCAACTGGGAATCTGATCATGACAACCGAGACGACGAATCCGGGCAGCCAGCCCATGACCATGATCCAGGCCCTGCGCTCGGCCATGGATGTGATGCTCGAGCGCGATTCCAACGTGGTGATCTTCGGCGAAGATGTCGGTTACTTCGGCGGTGTGTTCCGTTGCACCGATGGCCTGCAGGCCAAATACGGCAAGCAACGCGTGTTTGACGCACCCATTTCCGAAAGCGGCATCGTTGGTGCGGCCATCGGCATGGCAGCCTATGGCTTGCGCCCGATTGCCGAGGTGCAGTTTGCCGACTACATCTACCCGGCCTACGACCAGATCGTGTCCGAGGCGGCGCGACTGCGTTATCGCTCCTGCAACATGTTCACCGCGCCACTGGTGATCCGCACCCCCTGCGGCGGCGGCATCTACGGCGGCCAGACCCACTCGCAAAGTCCGGAAGCGGTCTTCACCCACGTTGCCGGCCTGCGCACGGTGATGCCATCCAATCCGTATGATGCGAAAGGCCTGTTGATTTCCAGCGTCGAATGCGGCGACCCGGTGATCTTCCTGGAACCCAAGCGCCTCTACAACGGCCCCTTTGATGGCTTCCACGAGCGTCCGGTCACCTCCTGGACCAAGCACCCGGAAAATGCCGTGCCCGAGGGCTATTACACCGTGCCGCTGGACAAGGCTGCGGTGGTGCGCGAAGGCAAGGCCCTGACCATCATCACCTACGGCACCACGGTCTGGGTGGCCAAGGCTGCAGCCGAGGAATCGGGCATCGACGCCGAGGTGATCGACCTGCGCAGCCTGTGGCCGCTGGATTACGACACCATGATTGAATCGGTGAAAAAGACCGGACGTTGCATCGTCTTGCACGAGGCCACCCGCACCTGCGGCTTTGGTGCAGAACTGGTTGCTCTGATTCAGGAACATTGCTTCTACCACCTGGAAGCACCGGTGGAGCGCGTCACCGGCTGGGACACCCCCTATCCGCACGCGCAGGAATGGGATTACTTCCCCGGCCCGGCCCGGGTCATCGACGCCATGCAGCGCGTGCTGGAGGACTGAAATGGGACAGCATGTCATCAAGATGCCGGATATCGGCGAAGGCATTGCCGAAGTTGAACTGGTCGGCTGGAAAGTCGAAGTCGGCGGCAAGGTCGTGGAGGATCAGATCATCGCCGAGGTGATGACCGACAAGGCCACGGTGGAAATTCCCTCGCCCGTGCACGGCACCGTGATCTCGCTCGGTGGCCAGCTTGGCGAGGTGATGGCCGTCGGCTCGGAATTGATCCGCCTGGAAGTGGACGGCCCCGGCAATGTGGGTAAAGAGCAGGGATTGGGGATTGGGGAATCGGGATTGGTTGAAAAGCCGGTTGTGCCGCGCGCCCCTGAACCACCCCCGCGCGTGCCAGCCCCCGAGGCCCGTAGAGCGGAGCTTGCTCCGCTACCGTCCGCTGCACCGCCACCAGCCGCCCCCCCGGTTCTTTCGAATCCCCAACCCCCAACTCCAAACCCCGGCACTCAGCCCACCCGTGGAACCCTGCAAGCCGGCGAACGGCTACTGGCTTCACCCGCCGTGCGTCGCCGCGCCTGGGATCTGGGCATCGAGCTGCGCTATGTGACACCAACCGGCTCGGGTGGGCGCATTCTGCACGCCGATCTGGATGCCTATGCTACCCAAGGTGGTGCCCGGCAAGCTGTTGGCAGTGCCGCCGGCACCGGCTATCAGCGCCGCGAAGGCTCGCACGAAATTCCCGTCATGGGCCTGCGCCGGCGCATCGCGCAAAAGATGCAGGATTCCTGGCGGCGCATTCCGCACATCACCTATGTCGAAGAAATCGACGTGACCGAGATCGAGGCGCTGCGCGCCAAGCTCAATGCCCGCTGGGGCAAGGAGCGTGGCAAGCTCACCTTCCTGCCCTTCCTGGCCCGCGCCATGGTGTTGGCGCTGCGCGATTTCCCGCAGATGAATGCGCGCTACGACGATGAGGCCAACATCATCACCCGTTTCGAAGCCGTGCAACTGGGCATCGCCACGCAAAGTGATGCCGGCCTGTCGGTGCCGGTGGTTGACCATGCCGAATCGCTCAGCCTGTGGCAGGTCGCAGCAGAAATCTCGCGCCTTGCCGGTGCGGTGCGAGCTGGCAAGGCCACCCGCGAGGAGCTGTCCGGTTCCACCATCACCATCACCAGCCTCGGCCCCATCGGCGGGATCATGTCCACCCCGATCATCAACCACCCGGAAGTGGCCATCGTCGGGGTCAACCGCATGATCGAACGGCCCTGCTTCCGCAATGGCAACGTGGAAGCGCGCAAGCTGATGAACCTGTCCTCGTCCTTCGACCACCGCGTGGTCGATGGCATGGAATCAGCCGAGTTCGTGCAAGCCATCCGCGCCCTGCTGGAAAACCCGGCCCTGTTGTTCGTGGAGTAAACAATGAGCCAGACAATCGACACCCAACTGCTGATCATCGGCGGTGGCCCCGGTGGCTATGTCGCTGCGATCCGTGCCGGTCAACTCGGCATCAAGACGGTCGTGGTGGAAGCCGCCAACCCCGGTGGCACCTGCCTCAATATCGGCTGCATTCCCTCCAAGGCGCTGATCCATGCCGCCGATGAATTTGCCAAGGTGGCAGCCTTCGCGCAGGGCGATTCGGCGCTCGGCATCGGCCTGCAAGCTCCTTCGCTCGATATCGGCAAAACCGTGGCCTGGAAGGACGGCATCGTCAAGCGCCTGACCGGTGGTGTTGGCGCATTGTTGAAGAAAAACGGTGTGCGCCTTGTGCATGGCCTGGGCCAGATCGTCGATGGCAAGACCGTCGATGTTGCAGGTGCCGGTGAAAACGGCGACAGCCTGCGCATCCGTTGCGAGCACCTGCTCCTGGCAACCGGCTCGGTGCCGGTGGAACTGCCCTTCCTGCCCTTTGGTGGCAAGGTCATTTCCTCCACCGAAGCACTCTCGCCCACGAGCTTGCCCAAGCGCATGATCGTGGTCGGTGGTGGTTACATCGGGTTGGAGCTGGGCATCGTCTATCGCAAGCTCGGCTGCGAAATCGCCGTGATCGAAGCCCAGGAGCGCATCCTGCCCGCCTACGATGCCGAACTCACCGCACCGGTGGCCAAACACCTCAAGAAACTTGGCATCCTCGCCCTCACCCAGCACAGCGTGCTCGGGCTGAACGAGGCTGGCGCGCTCAAGGTGCGCAATGCCGAAGGCAAGGAACTGGCTTTCGAGGCCGATCAGATCCTCGTGGCCGTGGGCCGCAAACCGAAAACAGAGGGCTTCAATCTCGAATCCCTGCACCTGGACATGGCCGGTCGTGCCATCAAGATCGACGAGCAGTGCCGCACCTCGATGCACAAGGTCTGGGCCATCGGCGACGTCGCCGGCGAACCCATGCTGGCGCACCGCGCCATGGCACAGGGTGAAATGGTGGCCGAAATCATCAGCGGCAAGAAGCGCCAATTTGTTCCAACCGCCATTCCTGCGGTGTGCTTCACCGATCCGGAAGTGGTGGTGGTCGGCCTTTCTCCCGATGAAGCCAACGCCAAGGGCATCGAGATCAAAACCGCGCTCTTCCCCTTCGCCGCCAATGGTCGCGCGATGACACTGGAATCCAGTGAAGGCTTCGTGCGCGTGGTGGCGCGTGCCGACAACCACCTCATCCTGGGCTGGCAGGCCGTCGGCACGCAGGTATCGGAGCTGTCCATCGCCTTCGTGCACAGCATCGAGATGGGGGCGACGCTGGAAGACGTTGCCGCTACGATCCACCCCCATCCCACCTTGGGTGAGGCGGTACAGGAAGCCGCACTGCGTGCGCTGGGCCATGCCCTGCACATCTGATCCACACGACACGAGTCCATCATGAGCATTCCGTTCCAGATCATCCCCTCCGACCACCGCAAGAGCGACGCCGAGCGCGAAGCCATCCTCGCCAACCCGGGCTTTGGCCAGTATTTCACTGACCACATGACGGTGATCGACTGGGAGGCCGCGCCCGGCTGGCACAACGCCCAGGTACGCGACTATGGCCCGCTGACACTCGACCCGGCCTCGGCCGTGTTGCATTACGCGCAGGAAATCTTCGAGGGATTGAAGGCTTTCCGCCACGCCGATGGCTCGATCTGGTCATTTCGCCCCGAAGCCAACGGCGAGCGATTGCAGCGTTCGGCGCGCCGGCTCGCACTGCCGGAGTTGCCGGTCGATGTCTTCATCGATTCGATCCGTGAACTGGTGAAGATCGATGCGGCATGGACCCCCTCGGGCGGCGAATCCAGCCTGTATCTTCGCCCCTTCATGATCGCCAACGAGAACTTCCTCGGCGTGCGCTCGGCCCAGAAGGTCGCCTACTACGTCATCGCCAGCCCGGCCGGCGCCTACTTCAAGAGCGGAGTGAAGCCGATCGCGATCTGGCTCTCGCGCGAGTACAGCCGAGCGGGACGCGGTGGCACGGGCGCAGCCAAGTGCGGTGGCAACTACGCCTCGTCCCTGCTGCCGCAGAAGGAAGCCGTGGCCAACGGCTGCTCGCAGGTGCTGTTCCTCGACTCACAGGAAGGGCGCTGGCTGGAAGAACTCGGCGGCATGAACGTGTTCCTGGTCAGGCGCGACGGCAGTGTCATCACCCCTGAACTGTCTGGCTCGATCCTCGAAGGCATCACCCGCCTGTCGGTGATCCAGTTGCTGCGTGACCGCGGCGTCTCCACCACCGAACGCAGGATCGACGTGCAGGAGTGGATCGACGGCGTCGCATCCGGCGAGATCGTCGAGACCTTTGCCTGCGGCACCGCCGCAAGCATCTCGCCGATCGGTCAGCTCAAGGGTCCGGACTTTGCCGTCGGCGATCTTGCCGCGCCGACCGGCGAGCTGACCCTCGCCATCCGCAAGGAGCTCACCGATATCCAGTATGGCCGCGTTCCCGACCGTCACGGCTGGCTGACCCGCCTGGTTTGAACACATGGGTGAGCACAAGCGGCGAGATTGTTTTGTGAACCACGCTACAGATTGTTTGCAGGCATACTGTGAAGTGCATCAAATGATGGCACGCTCGCACAACCACGACTTTCGACGACACGGGGGCAGTGATGGGATTTTTCAGCAAGCTTTTCGGCAGCGGCACCCAGTCTGGCGAAGCCCCCCCTGCAACGCCGCAAGCGGCAGCCCCACGAGCGAGCGAGGGCATCGGCCATGACCCCAAACTGATCGAGTCCCTGCTCAAGGATCATGCCCGCCTGGGCGCCCTGTACGGCGAGCTTGGCCGTGCCGTGGAGGCCCGCAAATACGACGAAGCCCGTCGCATCCTCAACCAGCTCAAATCGGGCATCCAGGCGCACGTCCTTACCGAGAATGTGCGCCTCTACAGCTATCTCGAACAATCGATGCGCGGCGACGAGGCCAGCTCGGAAATCTTCCGCAGCTTCCGCCTCGAAATGAACGACATCGTGCGCAAACTGCTCGCCTTCGTGACCAAGTACCAGGATCCCAACCTGCCCGAATCGACCTGGCACGAGTTCACCCATGATTACGCCGTGGTGCGCGAGGTGCTGGAACACCGGCTCGACAGCGAGGAAACTCGCCTCTATCCGATGTATCACGGCACCTGAAGGTGCCCCGTGGACACGCCGCGCCAGCTCGTGTGGCGCGGCGTCGCGCTCCTGCATCCATTCGACTCGTGAGACCCGTCCCATGAATGAAACCGGCAGCGGCGGACTGGCATGGCTGCTCGATCGGGCACGCCGCGTCGAGCCGATCCGGGCCGCGGTCGTGCATCCCTGCGACGCCCTCAGTCTCGGCGCTGTGCTGGAAGCGCGCAGCGATGGCCTGATCGAGCCGATCCTCGTCGCTCCGCGCGCACGGATCGAGTCCGTGGCGCAGCAGGAAGGCTTTGACCTCTCGGGTATCGAGATCGTCGACGTGCCGCACAGCCACGCGGCTGCGGCGCGCGCCGTCGAACTCGCCGCGAGCGGCAAGGTCGAGGCCCTGATCAAGGGCAGCCTGCACACCGACGAACTGATGGAGGCCGTGGTCGCAAGCACAGGCGGCCTGCGCACCAAGTACCGCGTCAGCCACTGTTTCGTGCTGGAAACTCCGGAGTATCCGCGCCCTTTCATCGTCACCGATGCCGCAGTCAACATCGCACCCACGCTGCTGCAGAAGGCCGACATCGTGCGCAACGCCATCACCCTGGCGCATGTCATCGGTGTGGCCGAGCCGAAGGTCGCGATCCTCGCCGCGGTGGAAACCGTGAATCCGAACATGCCCGCCACGCTCGATGCCGCAGCGCTGTGCAAGATGGCCGACCGTGGCCAGATCGGCGGCGGCCTGCTCGACGGCCCGCTGGCATTCGACAATGCGGTTTCGCCCGAAGCCGCGCACACCAAGGGCATCGTCTCAAGAGTGGCCGGACAGGCCGACATCCTCGTTGTCCCCGACCTCGAATCGGGCAACATGCTGGCCAAGCAACTCATGTATCTCGGCAAGGCGGCGAGCGCCGGCATCGTGCTCGGTGCGAAGGTGCCGATCGTTGTCACCAGCCGCGCCGATCCACGCGCGGCCCGCATCGCATCGACCGCGCTCGCCGTGCTGCTGGCGCACCACTACCGCGCCTCACCGCCCTGATTCCGACCGTCATCCGGAGACATCCATGCGTTACCACTTCAAAGGCAATACGGTTCTGGTCACGGGCGCAGGCTCCGGTATTGGCGCGGCCACGGCCCGTCTTCTGGCCGAAAACGGTCTGAACGTGGTGGCATCCGATCTGCACGCCGATGCGGTCGCCACGCTCGTATCCGGCATTACATCCGACGGGGGTCGGGCCGTTGCCCACACCGGGGATGTGTCTCGCCCCGAGGACGCCGAAGCCGCCGTGAATTGTGCGCTGGAGCATTTCGGCAACTTGCATCTGGCCTTCAACAACGCCGGGGTTTCCGGTTCACTCAAACCCAGCGGTGAGCTGTCGCCGGAGGAATGGCAGCAGGTGATCGCGGTTAATCTGAGTGGCGTGCAGTACGGCCTGCGTTACCAGATTCCGGCCATCCTCCAGGCCGGTGGCGGGGCCATCGTCAACATGTCCTCCATTCTCGGCCTGGTCGGCAGTGGTGGTGCGCCGGCCTATACCGCCGCCAAGCACGGTGTCACCGGTCTCACCCGCGCGGCTGCCCTGCACTATTCAAGCAAGGGCATTCGGATCAACTCGATTCATCCAGGGTATGTCGAAACCCCGATCCTCTCCGTGCTCAGCGATGCCGAGCGTGCCGCCATGGCTGGGGTGCATCCGATCGGCCGCATTGGCCAGCCCGAAGAAATCGCCCATGCCGCGGCCTTCCTGTTGTCTGAAGGTGCCAGCTTCATGACCGGCAGTGCGATGGTGGTGGATGGCGGCTACACCGCCGCGTGAGTTTCGCTGCATGAGCATGATCCTCGTCCTCAATTGCGGCTCATCGAGCATCAAGTTCGCGCTCTTCGATGCCAGCATCGATCCATTGCCGCGCACTCCCGTCTGGGGTGGCAAGGTGCAGGGCATCGGCGGCCCGACCCCGCAGTTGAGCGAAACCGGAACCGCCAGCATCGACCTTGCACTCGATGCCGTGCACCCCCACACCGATGCACTGGATCGGATCATCGCTCGGGTCGAGCGCCATCTGGATGGCGCACCGCTGAGCGCCGTCGCGCATCGGGTGGTGCATGGCGGACAAAAATACTTCCAACCCACCCGCGTCACTCAGGCCTTGATCGATGAGTTGCGCGAGCTGATTCCACTCGCACCACTGCACCAGCCTTTCCCGCTCAAGGCCATGGCGATCCTGCTGCAACGCCACCCCGGCCTGCCACAGATCGCTTGTTTCGATACCGGTTTTCATCACGACCTGCCCGCGGTGGAACAAGCCCTGCCCCTGCCCTGGAATTTCTGGCAGCACGGCCTGCGCCGCTATGGTTTCCACGGCCTGTCGTACGAATACATGAGCCAGGTATTGCCCGAGCGCCATGGTGACCTCGCCCGGGGCCGCGTGATCGTGGCGCATCTGGGCAGCGGTGCCAGTCTGTGCGCCATGCAGAACCTTCAAAGCGCGGCCACCACGATGGGTTTTTCCGCCCTCGATGGGCTGATGATGAACACCCGTACCGGTGCGCTCGATCCCGGCGCACTGCTGTACCTGATGGAAATCGAAAAACGCACGCTGGAAGAAGTCGGGCAAATCCTCTATCACCAGTCCGGCCTGCTCGGAGTTTCCGGCATCTCGGCCGAGCCCCGTGTGATCGTGCAACACGAAAATGACAGCGGTGAAACCGGCGAACGCGCCCGCCTCGCGCTGGCCCTCTACGTGCGCCGCATCGTGCGTGAAATCGGTGCCCTGGTCGCGGTATTGGGCGGGCTGGATCTGCTGGTCTTCACCGCCGGCAACGGCGAGCACAACATCTTCCTGCGCGAACGCATCTGCCGCGACCTGGGTTTCCTCGGCATCCGCCTGGATGCCGATGCCAACACCCGTCATGCCGCCACCATTTCCAGCACGAACAGCCCGGTACGCGTGGGGGTTGAGCCCACCAACGAAGAATGGATTGCCGCCCGGCACGCGCAACTGTTCGTGAGGTAAGCGCATCGCAGGTTTCGGATTGCGCCTCAAGCAGGCATGATCACCATCATCTGGGCACCTGCCTGCTGCGCCGACCCATCAACGAGGAACGCCCGTGCTCACCTTCACCAGCCTCGGCGGCGCCGGCCAGGTCACCGGCTCCAAGCATCTGCTGCAGCACGGCGATACGCGTCTGCTCATCGATTGCGGCCTGTTCCAGGGATTGAAGAATCTGCGCGAGTTGAACTGGCATCGTCTGCCGGTCGAGCCGCGCGACCTCAGTGCCGTGATCCTGACCCACGCCCATCTCGATCACAGCGGCTATCTGCCACGCCTGATGCTGGATGGCTACCACGGTCGCATCTTTGCCAGTCGCGCCAGTCGCGACGTGGCCCGGCTGATCCTGCTCGACAGCGCCTGGCTGCAGGAAAAGGATGCGGAATTCGCCAATCGCAAGGGCTATTCCCGGCATGCGCCGGCGCTGCCGCTGTACCGCGTTCCCGATGCCGAGCGCGTGTTGCACCAGTTCACCGCCGTGGATCTGCATCGCGAAACCGATCTGCCCGGCGACGCGCGCCTCTACCTGCGCCGCGCCGGCCACATCCTCGGCGCCTGCTCCGCGCAGATCGACATCGCCGGCCGGCGCGTGGTGTTCTCCGGCGACCTCGGACGCTACGACGACGCAGTGCTGCACGATCCGGAAGACGTGCCCGAGGCCGACGTCATCGTGATCGAGTCCACCTATGGCGATCGCAAGCACGAACCCGGCGACCCGGCCAAGGCACTGGGCGCGATCATCGAACGCACCGTGCAACGCGGCGGCACGGTACTGATCCCTGCATTTGCGGTGGGTCGCGCCCAGACCTTGATCCATCATCTCTGGCGCTTGCGCCAGCGCCTGCAGAACGTGCCGATCTTCCTCGACAGCCCGATGGCGACCAGTGCCAGCGAACTGCTCGCGACCTACCCCGACGAACACCGCCTCGACCCGGACGCTTATCGTGCCGCCTGCGACGCGGTGACCTACGTGCGCGATGTCGAGCAATCGATCGCGCTCTCGCGCAATCCCTATCCGAAAGTGATCATCTCGGCCAGCGGCATGGCAACCGGTGGCCGCGTCCTGCACCACATCGCGGCGTTCGCGCCGGACCACCGCAACACCCTGCTGTTCTCCGGCTTCCAGGCCGCCGGCACGCGCGGGCGCAAGCTGCTCTCGGGCGCGCGCGAGGTGCGCCTGCACGGGCAATGGATTCCGGTCAACTGCGAGATCACCGAATTGCCGATGCTGTCGGCCCACGCCGACAGCGATGAGCTGATGCGCTGGCTGTCAGGCTTCCGCAAGAAGCCGAAGCAGGTATTGATCGTGCACGGTGAACCGGACGCATCCGAAGCCCTGCGCGTGCGCATCGGACGCGAGCTGGGCTGGCCCGCACGCGTGCCGCTGCAGAACGAACGGGTCGAGTTGTGAGGCGGTCGCGCGACGCTCAGGCGCCGGGTTCTTCGCCCATCCGGCTCTGCTGGTAGCGCTCGATCCCAATCATGCGGATCAGGCGAAGCTGCTTTTCCAGCCAGTAGGCATGGTCTTCCTCGGTGTCCTTGAGCTGGCTCACGAGGATCTCGCGGCTGGCGTAATCGCCGTGGCGCTCGCACAGCGCAATGCCGTCGACGAGGTGCTTGCGCACCGCATACTCGACCTCGAGATCCTTCTGCAGCATCGCCTCCACCGTCGCGCCCGGCTCGAACGCCTCCGCTCGCATGTCGGGCGTGCCTTCGAGAAACAGGACGCGCTTGATCAGGGCATCGGCGTGCTGGGTTTCCTCCTCCATCTCGTGCTGGATGCGAGCGTGCAGCACATGCAGGCCGAGGTCCTCGTAGCGGCGCGAATGGATGAAGTACTGGTCACGCGCCGCCAGTTCCCCACGCAGCAGGAAATTGAGGTAATCGATGACTTCGGGATGACCTTTCATGGCATGAACTCCGGGCGGACGCGGCACCAGTATGACGGCTTCGCGATGCAACGTGTTGCCTTGCTGCGCTCACGCAATCGCCGCGTGCAAGCGGCCCCATGCTGCGCTGCGAAATCCGGCGTCCGGGCGGGTAAACTGGCCCATCCGATCCCGTGACCCGCCCTGCCATGTCCGACACCCTTCCCGAACGCAATGATTTCATCCGCCAGATCGTCCGCGAGGACCTGGCCTCGGGCAAGCACAGCGCGATCCAGACTCGCTTCCCACCCGAACCCAATGGCTATCTGCACATCGGCCACGCCAAGGCGATTTGCCTCGATTTTGGCATCGCGCAGGAATTTTCCGGGCGCTGCAACCTGCGCTTCGACGACACCAATCCGGCCAAGGAAGATCCGGAATATGTCGAGGCGATCAAGGACGATGTGCGCTGGCTCGGCTTTGAATGGGCCGAGCAACGTCATGCTTCGGATTATTTCGAGGTGTATTACCTGGCCTGCGAGAAACTCATCCAGCAGGGCGATGCCTTTGTCTGCGATCTTTCCGCCGAAGAGCTGCGCGAATACCGTGGCACTCTGACCGAACCGGGGCGCGAATCGCCGTACCGCAATCGCAGCGTGGAGGAAAACCTCGATCTCTTCCGCCGCATGCGCGCCGGGGAATTCCCCGATGGCACGCACACGCTGCGCGCCAAGATCGACATGGCCGCGGGCAACGTCAATATGCGCGATCCGGCGCTGTACCGGATCAAGCACGTCGAGCACCAGAACACCGGCGCGGCATGGTGCATCTATCCGATGTACGACATGGCGCACGCGCTGGGCGATGCCATCGAGGGCATCACCCATTCGCTGTGCACGCTGGAATTCGAAGACCACCGCCCACTCTACGACTGGTGCGTGGACAAGGTGGATCTGGCCGGCAACCCGGAATTGATGGCACCGCTGGTAGCCAAGGGCCTGCCCAACACCGCCGCCAAACCACGCCAGATCGAGTTCTCGCGCCTCAACCTCAATTATCTGGTGATGAGCAAGCGCAAGCTCCTGGCAATGGTGAACGATGGTCTGGTCGATGGTTGGGACGACCCGCGCATGCCAACCTTGCAGGGCATTCGTCGCCGAGGTGCAACGCCTGCATCCTTGCGCCTGTTCGTGGATCGCATCGGTATTTCCAAGCAGAACTCGCTGATCGATTATTCGGTGCTGGAGGGCGCAATCCGCGAGGATCTCGATGCCCATGCCGAGCGTCGGCTCGCGGTGCTCGATCCACTCAAGCTCGTCATCACCAACCTGCCGGAAGGGCACGAGGAAATCCTGGAGTTTCCCAACCATCCCAAGGACGAAAGCCTGGGTACGCGTGAAGTGCCGTTCTCGCGTGAACTGCTGATCGAACGCGAGGATTTTGCCGAAGTGCCGCCCAAGGGCTGGAAACGCCTGGTGCCCGGTGGCGAGGTGCGTCTGCGCGGAGTCGGTATCTGGCGCTGCGATGAAGTCATCAAGGACGGTGATGCCGTGATCGAACTGCGTGGCACACTCGATCCGGAAACCCGCCCCGGTGGCAGCGAGGTCAATCGCAAGGTCAAGGGCACGATCCACTGGGTCAGTGCGAAACACGCCGTACCCGCCGAGATTCGGTTGTATGACCGCCTCTTCACCGTGCCCGATCCGGACGTGGATGCCGATGGCAAGACCTATCGGGACTTCATCAACCCCGACTCACGCCGTGTGGTACACGGTTTCGTGGAACCGGCAGCCATCCATGTTGCGCCGGAAACCCGCTTCCAGTTCGAGCGCATCGGTTACTTCGTTACCGACCGCCATGACCACTCGCCCGAACATCCGGTTTTCAATCGCGTGGTGACCCTGCGCGATGTCTGGGGAGCCGGGCAATGATCCTGCGGTTGATCTGGGCACTGACCGCCCTGCTCGCGCTCGCCGCGTGCTCGGCC
>WBZR01001320.1_pt2 | contig 31194 bp, 37 predicted proteins | sample 5204231 | NCBI WGS metagenome assembly WBZR01 (sample SAMN12412403, study PRJNA552823) | activated sludge metagenome | isolation source: activated sludge from anammox sidestream of wastewater treatment plant... | place: USA: Virginia | collected 2017-08 | reverse complement strand
AAGACAAGGAGGGGAGGCCAATTGGCCTCCCCTCCTTCGTGATGGATTGAGCCCGGAGTGATTAGCTCCGCCCCGGGACCTCGAGGTCCGCGGCCGGGGGAGCAGGATTGACTACCCCCGCCATCAATTGTGCGGGCACGAGCATGCGGAGTTCATCGAGTGTCCACTTGCCGTGCTTATAGATGTTCTTGAACGGCGGGTACATGTCCTGGAGCAGGCCGATATGTCCGCCCGCAACCTGGAAGATGCGCCCGTTGATGTTCCATGCCTCGTCGAGGAGCAGGTAGACCGTCATCGGCGCGACCATCTCTGGCCCGCGCATGGCAGCAGCTTCCTCGGCGGCGCGATTTTCGTTGGCAGCCGGAGCTGGCCCGCCCGCGCCCGCGATGCCGCGGCTCGCCCGGAGTTCGCGGGCGGACTGCGGAACCGTTGCCGTCAGGCGTGTCGCCGCACCCGGAGCGATGCAGTTCACCGTCACGCCATACCGGCCGAGGTCGCGAGCGGCCACACGAGTGAGCCCCGCAACCCCTGCTTTCGCGGCGCCGTAGTTCGCCTGCCCCGAGTTGCCCTGCAGGCCCGAGACCGATGAATAGTTGACGATGCGGCCGTAGCGCTGCTGCCGCATGAGCACCGACGCCGGCTTGATTGTCGTGAAGTGGCCCTTCAGGTCGACGCGGATGACGTCGTCCCATTCCTGCTCCGTCAGGTTGAACACCATCCGGTCGCGCAAGATGGCGGCGAGGTTGATCAGCCCATCGAGCTTGCCGTAAGTATCCAGTGCCGTCCGGATGACGCTCTCACCGCCGTCCATGGTCGAGACGTCGGCGAAGTTCGCCACCGCTTCGCCGCCAGCGGCCTTGATTTCAGCAACGACCTGTGCCGCCGGGCCCTCGTCGTGCCCGCCGCCATCGGGATTCACGCCCGGGTCGTTCACAATGATCCGGGCGCCTTCGCTCGCCGCGAGCAACGCGCATTCGCGCCCGATACCACGGCCGGCACCCGTCAGGGCGACGACCTTTCCATCAAGAAGATTTGCCATTTATCGCCTTCTCCCCGCCTATGGAAGGCGGACGGTTGCCGTGCCCGGCGTCGTCTTCTGGCCTTGCGGGTTCTCCGTCCAGATCTCGAGGTCGACGAGCTTTTCGCCGTTCTCTTCGTACTTCCGGGTCACCACACCCTTGCAGACCATCTCCTCGTTCGGGTAGTCCATCCCGCGGTAGCTGCAGCCGAACCGCTTGATGCGGCCCGTGTTGCCGATCCAGTCGTGCACGAGCTGCCCGAGGAAGGCGTGCTTCAGCGCACCGTGAACGATGATCCCCTTGAGGCCGGTGCTCTTCGCGAAACCATCATCATAGTGAATCTGGTAGAAGTCGCCGGAACCGGCTGCCCATTGCACGAGCTGCTGACTCGTCGGGTTTTTCTTCAGCGAAGGGATCTCCATCCCCTCCTTCACATCAGCCCATGTCGTCGCCATCGTCGTCCTCCTAGTAGCGGATGCCGGTGCCGGTCGTGATCGCAACGACCTTGCCGTCCTGGTTCTTGTAGACCGTCTTCGAAGTTGTGATCAGCATCTCGCCAATCGATCCGGTGCGCTCCTCGAAGCTCGCCGTGTGGGTCGTCGCTGTCAGCGTGTCGCCGGCGCAGATGTCCTCGAAGTACTCGATATCCGTGCCGCCATTGAGGATTCGCTTGAGCGGCCGGCTCGGCTGCGGTCCCGGACCTGCCCCACGCCGCCCACCAAACGTGGCATCGCTGGTGGCCGGGTTGAAGATCGGCGTTCCCAGGTAGCCGGGAGGGCAGGGAAGGCTGCGATAGCCGGCTGCCTTTGCGGCCGCTTCGTCGTAGTACACCGGGTCCGTGTGGCCCACCGACCGGGCGAACATGCGCACCGCCGTCTTGTCGACTTCGAGCGTCCACGGTTCGGACTCGACACCGATCGTGGCCCGCATCTCGTCTGTAATGAGCGATTGGGTCGCTTCCTGCGTCACCTTTTCCTCCAGGTTCGTAGTGCGTTCGAACACTACGCCAAACCCCCTCCCCCGTAAACCGCGCAGGAGGGAGGAGCGAGGATGGAGAAGCCGGGATTGGTGTCGTGCCGGCCGGCCCGGCGAAGCGGCCTCCGCGATAGAAGGCCCGCCTGGAGGGAGCCCCGGGTTAGTCGCGTGTGACCGCTTTCGCCAGCCGCACACCTGCCAGCACGCGGACCGCCGGCCGGTCATCCCCGGCGTCAGCAATCGACGGCCCGCCCCGGCCCCTTCGATACCGGCGGGCCATGGTGCGAGCGAAAGGCCCCGAACCCACTCGCCCAGGAGCGCCACGGCACCCAGCCTTCCGCACGGAAAGATCAGGGTTTCTCCCCCGCGTATCCCGGCCCCCTCCCCCACGAATCGGGGTCTCCCCAATGCGCCCCCATGCGACCCGCTCGCTACAGTCAGGCAAGTTCTCGTATCTGCTCTTCGCAGGGGGTCGCTCGAATGGGTCAGGGCTCACCGTTCTCCCAGGTCATGGAACGCTGGAACCAGTTGCCCCGCGCCCGTCAGATCGCTCTCGCCGGTATCCTCGCTGGCGCCCTCGTCGTCGCCTATTTCGTCTTCATGGCCTCCTCCCAGCCGAACCTCGTCGTTGCCTACTCCGGGCTCGCACCCGAGGACTCCGCCTCAATCGTCGACCAGCTCTCCAAGGACGGTATCGCCTACGAGATTGGTGGCGGCGGCTCGACCGTCTCGGTTCCGGCCAACAAGGTCGCGGAGACACGCATCAGGCTCGCCCAGGCTGGCCTTCCCAAGGGTGGCTCCGTTGGGCTCGAGATCTTCGACAAGCAGAACTTCGGTGCCACCGACTTCGTCCAGAAGGTCAACTTCATGCGTGGCCTCGAGGGAGAACTCTCACGTTCCATCAACACGCTCGCGGGCGTCAAAGCCAGCCGTGTCCACATCGTTCTCCCCCAGGAATCCATCTTCAAGCAGGACCAGGCGGCGACGACTGCCAGTGTCCTCGTCTCCATGAAGCCGGGTGCGAGCCTCGCGGCCGACCAGGTTCGCGGTATCACCAATCTCGTCACCAATTCCGTCGAAGGCCTCAAGCAGGGGGGCGTCACCATCATCGACGATGCCGGGCACGTCCTCTTCGATGGCGCTACCGCTGATAACCCCTTCTCCGGTACCGCAAGCTCGACACAGCTCGAACTACAGCGCCAGTACGAGACGGCCCTCTCCCGCGATATCGAAAATACCCTCGCGCGGGTTGTTGGCGCTGGCCGCAGCGCCGTGACCGTTCGCGCCAGCCTCAACTTCGACAAGGTCCAGACCGACAAGCAGGAGTTCGGCACCCAGCCCCAGGTCCGGAGCAGCACCACCACCACCGAGACCTACTCGGGTAACGGCGTCAACGTCGGTAATATCCCCGGTACCGGTACGAACGGCGGCAGCAACGCGGGCGGCGCCACCGGCAGCGGCAACAGCTCCTACAACCGCACCGAAACCACCACCAATAACGAGATCAATAAGACCACCACCACGACCGTCCGGGCGCCCGGTTCCCTTCAGAAGCTCAGTGTCTCGGTCGTCCTCGATGACTCCGTCACCGCCGCCCAGGAAGCGAGCCTTACGAGTGCTGTCGCCGCCGCTGCCGGTCTCGACCAGACGCGCGGAGACACCCTTTCGGTTACCCGCCTCCCCTTCGATGCCAGCGTGAAGAACGACCTCGTCGCGGCGGCGGATAGCGGCCTCGGCCAGTACCTCCAGTACCTCAAGCTTCTTCTTCCGCTCCTCGCCGTCATCCTTGGCTTTGTCCTCGTCATGCTCCTGCTTCGCTCGCTCGGCAAGCGCCAGCTTGCACTTCCCGCTCCCGCGCCTCTGCACGCGCTGCCCGCCGCGATGGCGCCCGCTGCGATAGGTGCGGCTCATTCGACACTCACCGCCCTCGAACCCGGCAGCGACCCGCAGGAAGAGCGCGTGCTGAAACTTGCCGAGGTCAACCCTCGTGCCGTTGCCGACGTCGTCCAGACCTGGATGCGCGAGGAGGAACAGTAACCGATGGCCTCCGCGCCGCAGGACGACCGGCTGAAGGGCCGCAAGAAGGCTGCAGCCCTGCTCATCACCCTGGGCAAGGAGCGTTCGGCTGAGGTCCTTCGCCACCTGAGCGATGACGATATCGAGCGGCTCACCTGGGAGATCTCCGCGATGGGTGAGCTCAAGTCCGATCAGCGAAAGGAAGTAATCGACGACTTCCAGCAATCGGCCGTCGCCCGCAACGTCATCTCTCTTGGCGGCCTGGAATACGCCGAAGACCTCCTTCGTCTTGCCCTCGGCGAGGACAAGGCCACCGAGCTCATCGACCGCCTTTCGGCAACATCGCCGACGGTGCCTTTCGGGTTCCTTCGGCACCTCAACGTCCAGCAGCTCGTCAACTTCCTCTCCAACGAACATCCCCAGACCATCGCCCTCCTCTGTTCCTTTCTCCAGAGCGACAAGGCGGCCCAGGTCCTCGCCGGCCTCGAACCCGAACTCGCCGCCGACGTCGCACAGCGCATCGCGCTGATGGACCGTGCGAATCCCGAGATCGTCAACGAAGTCGAGGCCGTGCTTCGCCGCAAGCTCAGCGCCGTCCTCCAGCCCACCCGCCAGACCCAGTCGGTTGGCGGTCTCGAAGTCCTCGTCAGCCTCCTCAAGCAATCCAGCCGCATGACGGAGAAGACGATCCTCGAAGCGCTCGAAGACAACGAGCCCGAGCTCGCCGACCAGGTCAAGAAGCGCATGTTCGTCTTTGAGAACATCTCCACTCTCGACGACCGCTCCATCCAGCGCATCCTCCGTGAGGTCGAGGTTCGTGACCTCTCCCTTGCCCTGAAGGCCACCCCCGAGAGCGTCAAGGAGTGCATCCTCCGCAACATGTCCCAGCGCGCGGCCGCCATGATGAAAGAGGACATGGAGGCGAGTGGCCCGGTCCGCCTGCGCCAGGTCGAGGAAGCCCAGGCCCGCGTCGTCGAAGTCATCCGGCGCCTCGATGAGGCCGAGGAGATCGTGATTGCCCGGGGAGGCGACGATGAGCTCGTCGGCTAAACCCGGCCGTGTAATCCGGTCCGCCCGTCACGAAGCCGAGGACGTCTTTGTCTTCGGACAGAGCACTCCGTACGTCCCCGCCGATAGCGTCCTCGCGACCGCGACTGCCGTCATCGAAGCGGGCCAGCGTGAGGGTGAAGCGGTCATCGCCGCCGCGCACGACGAAGCAGCTCGTGTCGTTGCGGAGGCGCAGGCCATGGCCGCCGAAGTCCGGGAAGCCGCCTATAGCGACGGATACCAGGCCGGCCTTCAGCAAGCAGCCTCCGAGATCAACGGGTTCGTCGAGATCGCGCGCCGCGCTGCGAATGAAGGTAAACAGCTTCGTGATGACATCGCGGGACAGGCTGCCGCCGTCGTTGCCCGGGCGGTCACGCTGGCCGTTCGCCGCATCGTCTCTGAATACTATGAGTCGGATCCTGAGCGCACTGGCAGCCTTGTCGCCGAGACCCTTCGTGCTGCGGCCGGCCAGGAGATCCTCGCCATCCGTGTCCATTCCGGGCTCGTCGATGCTATCTCCGCCTCGCTCGCGGACGTCACAACCTACATCCGTCCCGACGATGCTGTCGAAATCGGAGGCTGCATCATCGACCTTCGGAACGGCACCATCGATGCCACCCTCGATGCGCGGCTTAGCCTCATGGACCTCGCCCTCCGCGAGGCCGGCGGGGAGGCCTCACGATGAGCGGTGAAGCGCTCGCCGCCGTCCTCGAAGCTGCGGCTACCGCCGAGGTCCTCCGCCGTACGGGCACCGTCGTGCGTGCTTCCGGCGAGATCGCAACCGCTCACGGGATCAACCTTCGGCCCAACGAACTTGCCTTCGTCGAGGATCCTGCCGGGCGCATGCTGGCGGCGGAGGCCGCTGGCTCGACCAACGGCCACGCGACACTGGCGCTTCTCGATCGCGGATCAGTGGCCCCCGGGGCACGTGTCGTTGGTTCCGGCCGGTTGGCCCAGGCGCCCGTCGGCCGCAACCTCCTCGGGCGTATCCTCGACGGCCTTGGCCGTCCCATGGATGGCGGGCCCGAACTCACAGGTGTCCGCTCTGTCCCTGTCTTCGCCGAACCACCGCACCCGCTCAACCGCGAGCCGATCATGCAGGCGATGCCTTCCGGGGTTCGTGCCATCGACGGCTTTCTCACCCTCGGCCGCGGCCAGCGCGTTGGCATCTTCGCTGGTTCCGGTGTCGGCAAGTCCACCCTCCTCGGGATGCTCGCGCGCGGAACCGCCGCCGATATCACGGTCATCGCGTTGATTGGCGAACGTGGCCGCGAGGTTCGCGACTTCATCGAACACGACCTCGGCCTCGACGCCCTGGGCAACTGCGTCGTCGTCGCTTCCACGGGCGACAACCCGGCGGCCATGCGCCTCTCGGCCGCCCGCACTGCCACTGCCATTGCAGAGGCGTTCCGCGACGAGGGCAATGACGTCCTCCTCCTCTTCGATAGCCTTACCCGGGTCGCCATGGCCCAGCGCGAAGTGGGCCTTGCCGCTGGCGAACCACCGACCACCAAAGGCTACCCGCCCTCGGTCTTCAGCCTGCTGCCACACCTCATGGAGCGTGCCGGGCCGTCCCAGAACGGCTCCATCACCGCGATCTACACCGTCCTCGTCGACGGTGAAGACATGGACGAGCCTATCGCCGACATCTCCCGTGCCACTCTCGACGGTCACATCGTCCTCAAGCGCTCCCTCGCGAGTGCCGGGCACTACCCGCCGATCGACGTCCTCGGCAGCGTTTCCCGCCTCATGTCTCGTGTCGCTGCTCCTGGCCATCGCGGGGCCGCCCAGCGCCTGCGCGAGGTGATGGCGGCTCATGCCGATGCCCGTGACCTCATCTCCATCGGCGCCTATGCGCGCGGCGCCGATCCGATCGTCGACCTCGCTATCGACCTCATGCCGCGCCTCAACGCGTTCCTTCGCCAGGCCCCGCAGGAAGTCACCAGCTTCGATGAGGCCGAGGCACTGCTTCTCGCCCTCGACCCAAATCCGGCTGCGAGTGAGGCTGACGCCCCTGCCCAATTCGATGAGGGAGAGCTGATTGATGAGCCTGACACCGCAGCGTTTGAAGCGGCTGGTTCGCTACCGTGAGCGCCTCGAACGCCTCCAGGAACTCGAACTCGCCCGGGCCATGCGCCTCTACAACGTCCGTGCCAGCGCACTCGAGGCAGCGACGGGCGATCGCGATCGTGCCCTGGATTCGGGAAATCCCCCTGCCGGGCCGGTGTTCGTCGCCGACCTCCTCTCTGGCATCGACTACCTCCAACGTGCTGACCGCGAGATCGCCGCGAAGCGGGCCGCCCTCGCACACTCAGAAAACGACGTCGCCGAGGAGCGTGAAGTGCTGCTCGGCCGCCGCCGCGACCGCAAGGCCATGGAAACGCTGCTCGACCGCCGCCTCGAAGAGGACCGTATCGGCGAGCTTCGCGCCGAAACCCGCCGCATCGACGAACTCGCAATCACCCGCTGGAAGCGCCCCGGCGCCCCTGGCGAAAGGAGCGCTTGAATGAATCCCATCGGCGACCGCGAAATCGGCATCCTCTCCCAGTGGCTTACCGGGATCTCCCGCCGCCAGGATGCCATCAGCAACAACATCGCGAATATCGATACACCGGGCTACCAGCGCCAGGAAGTGCCTTTCGAAACGCAGCTCCAGCGCGAGATAGGCACGACGGGCAGTCAACTCGCCACGACCGATCCACGCCATATTACCGCCGGTTCCCGCCTTCGTGGCGCCCTCGGCATCGCCCCGGACCAGCTTCTCACTTCCAGCCGCCTCGATGGCAACAACGTCGACATCGACCAGGAGATGATTTCCCTCTCCGACACCCAGATGCGCTACCAGGCTGCATCCACCGCTCTCACCCGGAAGATCGGGATTCTGCGTACCGCCATCGGCGGGTAGGAGGAGTCGTAATGGGGCTCATCTCTGCAATGGGTGCTACCGCATCGGGGCTCATCGCCCAGCGTGTCCGGATGGATGTCGTCAGCGGCAACGTCGCCAACATGAGCACCACCAGCACGCCTGACGGCGCCGGCCCCTACAAGCGCCATGTGGTGCGCTTCGCCGCTGCGAGCAGCTCGGTGCCCTTCGCCCAGGTGGTCCAGCGCTTCACCGCAGGCGCCTCCGACGGCGTGGTACTCACGCAGGTGGGCATTGATGACACCACGCCCACCCGCATGGAGTACGACCCCAGCCATCCCGACGCCAGCGCCGATGGCTACGTCGAGTACCCCAACGTCGACATGGTCACCGAGATGACCGACCTCACGACCGCCAATCGGTCCTACCAGGCGAACGCCACCGTCCTCAACGCCATCAAGCAGATGGCTCTAAGGGCTTTGGATATCGGTTCTCGGTAATCAGCGCCCACACAACTACGGGAAAGGAGGCAACGCACATGGCGATCGTGCCGATTCAGGGCGTCACTGCACTCACGCAGACTGGTGCTGCAGCTGCCCCAAAGCCAGCCGCGGGATTCGCCGACATGCTTGGCCAGGCCATCAACCAGCTCCAGGCCGTCAGCGACAACGCGAACGCCAAGGTCAACGCCCTTGCTACCGGCCAGGACGTCGACCTCCACGACGTGATGCTGTCGCTCGAAACCGAGAGCCTCGCGATGAGCCTTGCCACGCAGGTTCGAAACAAAGGCATCGAAGCCTACCAGGAAGTTTTCAGGATGCAGATGTAATGGGTCTCATGGTCCTGGCTTCTCCCGACGTGCAGATCGCTCCCGTTAGCCCCGGTGCCAGCGATACAGCACCACCCGACGCCTTCGGGTCGCTGCTCAGCACACTCCTTGGCCAGACGGCATCCGACAGTGCCGTGCCCGTCAATAGCGGAGCTAATCCGCTGTTGCCCTCGAAGTCATCCGCCGAAGACGACCCGGCAACCAGCGCCGCCGTCCTTGAAGCGATGGCCATGCTCCAGGCCCTGGTGGGCCCGGCCGCCTTGCTCCCTCGGCCGCAGACCACGGACATCGGGGCACCCGTTCAGGCACCCGACATCGCGTTGGCCGGGGCTCAGGCCGAGCCTGGTGGCGCTCCTTCATCGACGATGGCCACCATCGATAACCAGGCCCTGTCCGAGGCTCCTGATGAGCCAGTCGAACCTTCGAATGATCCAGCCATCGCTGCTTCGGGCCCTTCTCCCGCTGGTGAATCGCCCACGGCGCCACCGTCCGTAGTGGCTCCGGAAGGGGATCAGTCGTCTGGTGCGTCCGGTTCGGCCGTCACGCCACCTGCTGGCTTCACGGCTGTCCTCGAGACGCGCACCCAGCAACTCGGCGAACACGAAAAACGCGCAAAGAACTCCGCGGGCGAGGCGGTGGCCCCGCCCGGTGACCCGCCACCAACCGGTACCCAGCCTGCCTCCAGCGTGGTCCGCTCCGTCGGGAACGCAAATGAGAACAGTGCAGAGAGCAACGGCGATGCGCCCGGCCACCAGGAACAGAAGCCCCGGCCAAAGGCTTCTGTCGATGGCGTGGCCCATAGCGGCGAGCACTCAGTCCTCCACCGGACGGACGACCCGGGCGTATCCGCCACCGACGCACCACGGCCGCCGGTTCGACCCGAGATCCCGCCTGCTGTCGAGCAGGTCGTTCGCACCGTTATCGAAAAGGCCGGGGCAGGCGGCGGCGAAGCGAAGCTCCACCTCCACCCCGCCGAACTCGGCGAGATCATCATCCATGTCCACGCCGACGGTGACAGTGTTCAGGTCCGCGTGCACGCCGAGCGCCCGGAAGCCGCCCAACTCATCCGTGAGCACACGGTCGACCTCTCCAGCATGCTCGGCCAGCAGGGTCTCAACCTCGCCGATGTCAACGTTAGCCTCGGCCATCCAGGGTCGGGCGATGCTGGCGCGCGTGAGCAAGGGCCAACATCCAACCGCCCTGGCGAAAGCGACTTCGCCGCCCTCATGGGCATCGGCGATACCACCGCCACCGACCGCTTCAACCGCGTCCGCGCCGCCTACAACCCCAACGGCGCGTTCGACTACCGCATCTAGAGGAGGAACCGCACATGGCAGGCTTGAATATCGATCCCGTCACCGGCCTCCAAAACGCCAGCATCGATGCAAGGCCGAAGACCCCCGGCAATGAGCTTGGGCAGGTCGACTTCATGAAGCTCATCATCGCCCAGATGAAGAACCAGAACCCCCTCGAGCCTCAGAAGGACACGGACTTCATGGCCCAGATGGCCCAGTTCGAAGCCCTCAACCAGATGAAGGCTGTCGCCGAGGGAATGAAAGTGCTCCAGGGCGTGACTGAACTCTCCAGCGCTACCGCCATGATCGGCCGCACCGTCACCGGCAAACAGGTCGATGCCACCCCCGCCGTTCGCGACATGGTTGCCCGCGAGAAGTTTTCGGCCCCCTACGAGAAGCTTGACAGCCGGCAACGCGTCGAAGTCGGCAACGATCCCCGTGTCAAGTCCGCCATCGCCGACGCGCTCGACAACGCCGGTAAGGAAGTCACGGGTAAGGTCGACAAGGTTGTTGTCGGTGCCGATGGCATCCCTTCGCTCTGGATCAACGGCAAGGTCGTCGACATGTTCACCGTCTCGGGGGTCGTCTGACGATGGCAATCGATCGTGGCATCAGCATCGGGCCCGGGCCTGCCTCCCTCCGGCCCGCCGCTCAACCAGCCAACCGCCCGGGCTCCAGTGCCGGTGCTGCTTTCCAGGAGGCGCTCCAACAGGCGAGCCACGGTATCCAGTTCAGCCGGCACGCCCAGAAGCGCGTCGACAACCGCGATCTCAACCTCGACCCATCACGCCTCGACCGGCTGAACACCGCCATCGACAGAGCCGCTCAGAAAGGTGCGAGGAACTCTGTCGTGATGCTCGACGACCTCGCCGTCGTCGTCGACATCAACCAGCGCACCGTCGTCACCGCCATGAATGCCACGCAGGGAAAGGAGCGTGTCTTCACCAATATCGATTCGGTGGTGATCGCCTGAACCCAATCGGCAATCGGCAATCGTCAATCGGAAATTGATCTGGGCTGGTCCGCCTGTCGGAAGCCCGGTCCACACCGCTCACAGGGCTCAGTCCGCCCACGAACGAAAGGATCGTACCCGCCATGATGCGTGCACTCTTCTCCGCTATCTCCGGCATGCGCAACCACATGTCCTACATGGACGTCGTGGGCAACAACATCGCCAACGTCAACACGACCGCCTTCAAGTCCTCCCGTGTCACCTTCCAGGACATCCTTGGCCAGACGATCCGCGGTGCGAGCTCACCCCAGAACGGCCGCGGCGGTATGAACCCCGCCCAGATCGGCCTCGGCATGAACCTTGGCGCCATCGACAACATCATGACCCAGGGCTCACTCCAATCGACCGGCAAGCTCACCGACTTCGCAGTCCAGGGCGACGGCTTCTTCGTTGTCAGCGACGGCCAGCGCAAGTACTTCACCCGCGACGGCGCATTCGATATCGACGTCGCCGGTGACCTCGTCAACCCCTCCAACGGAATGAAAGTCATGGGCTGGCTTGCCGACCAGACCGGCAACGTCGACACCAAGTCCGATCCGGTCGCTATCAAGATCCCGTTCGGTACGCAGGTGAGTGCCAAGCCCACCGCTGACAATGCCACCGCCACGCCACCCATCTTTGGCATGGTCATGGCCGGCAATCTCGATTCAGGTACCCCTGCGGTCGGGCCGAACAACACCATCGAGAGCACCGTGACGGCATACGACTCCCTCGGCAATTCGCACTCCATCCAGCTCACCTTCACCAAGACGGGGCCCAACGCCTGGAGCGTTACCGGATCTGAGCCCGACCCGGCAAACCCGGGCTCTCCGATCCCTGCAATAAGCGCGCAGAACATCAACTTCACTGCCAACGGACTCATCGACACGAGCAGTGCAACCAACGGCCTCGTCGACGTGAGTCTCGCCACCTCCAACGGTTCCACGACGCCGCTCGCGTTCAAGATCGATATGCGTTCCTTCACCCAGTTCGCGGGAACCAGCGCAGTCGCCATGCGCACCAATACCGGTTCGCCGGCCGGAGCGCTCGTCAGCTTCTCAGTTGGCGCTTCCGGCGAAGTCAGCGGGATTTACTCCAACGGCTCAACCCAGCGCATCGGGCAGCTCGCCCTCGCCAGCTTTGCCAACCCGGGTGGGCTCCAACGCTCGGGCCAGAACCTCTGGAGCACCAGCGGTGCCAGCGGCGACGCGATCATCGGCACCCCCAATGATGGCGGCCGCGGCAGCGTGAGCACCGGCACCCTCGAAACCTCCAACGTCGACCTCGCCCAGCAGTTCACCAACGTCATCGTCGCCCAGCGCGGCTTCCAGGCCTCATCCCGTGTCATCACCGCCTCCGACCAGCTCCTCCAGGACCTCGTCAACATCATCCGCTAAGTGCTACTCGCCCCCGCGTGTCCTTCCATAGAGGGCACGCGGGGAGCGTGAGAATGGGGATCGCGGCTTGCTTCGACTGAGCACCCGGCAGCTCAACCGCCTCGCCAGTCTCGCCATCATCCCACTGATGGCCCTGGCGATTGTGGTTGGTTCACGGTTCGCCTCGTCTGCCGCCAGGGTCGATCCACCGCGCCACGGAACCCTCGTCGTCGCCAACCTCCGTGCCGAGTCACTCACGTTCTTCGACATCGAACATGGTGGCCGTCGTGACCTTGCCGTCCCGGGCCCGCCGCACGAACTCGTCTCCGCTGGATCCCGCCTCTACGCCACGCTCGGCCGTGCGGGGGCCCTGCTGGAGATCGAACCACGAGCGCCGGGCATCCTTCGCACCCTTCGCCTCGACGGCGAACCACATGGACTTGCGCTCGATGGCTCGGGCAACCTCCTGGTCACCCTCGACAAGGGTGATGCCCTTCTCGTGATCGACCGTGCCGCGCTCACCGAGACTTCGCGCCAAACCACCGGGGAGACCCCGCATACCGTCGCCTTCGCCGACGGAGTCGCCTACGTCACCGCTTCCCGGGACGGCCTGCTCCAGGCGTTTCCCGGCCCGGCACAAACCGCGACCGGCGCCATGCCCGAGTCCGTCGCCGTGACCGGCCAATTCATCGTCACCGCTGATGCTGATGCCGGCACGCTCTCCGTGCTCGATCGCGCCTCGCTCTCCCGAATTCGCTCTATCGCAGTCGGCGGCCACCCCGTCCGCCTCGTCATACTCGACGAGACGCACGCCCTCGCCACGCTCAATGGTGCGGCCCGCCTCGTTCTCGTTGACGTTTCGACCGGCAAAGTGGACAGGCGGATCGAGACGCTCGGCCATCCCGATGGCATCTGCCTCAGCCCTTCCCGTGATTACGTGGCCGTTGTTTCGAACGAATCCGACGCCGTTCAGGTCTATCGGCGTTCTGATTGGGCCCTGGCTGTCACCCTGCAGACTGCCGACGGCCCCGGCTCCTGCCTCTGGCTTCCGTGAGCTCCCACGCGCGTCCCAGCTTCAGCCACCCCACCCGTTGACCGCGGATTCTCAGCTTGCCACGATCAATTCATGGAGTTCGCGGCGGATGAAACACTCGGGTCGTGCCCCGGGACCAGCATGGTGCCGAGATACCATGCTGGCGCCTCCGAGAATGCGAATCGGACATCGTGAACCGTGAATGGTGAAGTAGCCGTCTGCCAGGTCGGCAGTTTCCTGAGCCGCTGCCAGAACCATGCAAGCCACATCTGCCAGTACTGTGGACGATCCTTCTGCCCCGAGCATACCCACTTTCTTGAAGGTCACGAGGCCGTGTGCTCGCGCAAGCAATGCCGTGCCAAGCGCGACGACCTCGCCAACCACCTCATCTATGTCGACCGCGTCAGCCAGCGCAATCACGTTGGCCTCTGCGGTGTCGAGGAGTGCGGGCCCCACCCCGGCTTCCAGTGTTCACTCTGCCGTGGCTATTTCTGCGGACCCCACCTCCATGACCGTCTCTACCCATTCCAGGAAGGCCGGGTCTACATCGACCGCCCGGTTTCCATCTGCCAGCACTGCTGGGACCGCCGGAAGATCTGGCGTCCGCGGTGATTCACAATCCGAGACACACAACTCACAATGCGGCCTGTCCATGTGTCGACGCCGTGCCAGGTGAGCTGTGAATCGTGAAGTAATTGCTGCTGCCCGCGAGGCCATCACCCCTCATATCCGCCTTACGCCTGTTTGGCCATCGGCCCCGCTCGAGGCGGTGGTCGGCGTACCCGTGCTCCTCAAGTGCGAGTCACTGCAGTTGACCGGTTCGTTCAAGATTCGCGGTGCACTCAATGTCGTCCGCCAGTTGACGGATGAGCAGGCACACCAGGGACTCGTCGCAGCCAGCGCTGGAAATCATGCCCAGGGCGTCGCCTATGCTGCTCGCACGCGCTCCATTTCCGCCACCGTTGTCATGCCTGTCACCGCTCCTCTTGCCAAGGTCAACGCGTGCCGGGAATTCGGCGCCGAGGTCGTTCTGCATGGCACAGCGCTTGAAGACGCGCGTTCGAGGGCACTCGAAATCGCCCGTACCCGGGGCCGCCTCTACATTCCTCCCTTCGACGACGACCGCGTGATTGCCGGCCAGGGAACCATCGGCCTCGAAATTCTCGAACAGTGCCCCGGCGTTGAGGAGGTGGTCGTGCCTGCCGGTGGCGGGGGCCTGATTGCCGGGGTCGCCGTCGCCATTAAATCGGCCCGCCCCGATGTCCGCATCATTGGCGTCCAGTCATCGGCCATGGACGGCATCTGCCGGTCGTTCGAGTCGCACCGCATCGAGACCACACCCGCTGCCCGCACTATTGCCGATGGTGTCGCTGTCGCCGGCCCGTCGGAGCGCACCTTCGCCATTATCGAGGAGTACGTCGATGCGATGGTTCATGTGGGCGACGAAGCGATTGCCCACGCCATCGTCAACCTGATCGAGCGATCCAAGCTGATTGCCGAGGGAGCTGGCGCGCTCGCGGTTGCTGCCATCCAGGCTGGCGCATACCGCCCGAGGGGAACGACCGTCGCGGTCATCTCGGGCGGTAACATCGACATCAACCTCCTCGGCTCCATCGTCCGCCGTGGCCTCGTCGACGCAGGCCGTTACCGAACGCTCGCGATCGAGGTCTCCGACACCCCTGGTGAACTCGCCCTCGTCTCCCAGGCGATCGCTGATGCAGGAGGCAATGTCCTCGAGGTCGACCATAACCGCGAGGCACCCGGTATGCCCATCGGTGTTGCCGTCCTCGAACTCCTCCTCGAAGTCAATGGCCATGCCCACTTCGACGAGATCGTCCATGCCTTGCGCGAGCGGGGATTACGAGGGGTTCCGGGCAGCCACGCGCGTCTCGCAACCGAGGCCGCACGGCGCCGCCACGAAAGCGACTGAGCGGACGACAACGACTGTCGCCTCAATCGCCCGCCATTCGCCGCGTCAACACATGGCGAAACCCCGGGCTTCACTTTCCGTGCACTTCCGGTAACCCCTCCCAACATCTGCACGGAGAAAGCATTGGCAAAGAAGTCCGATACCGAACGCAGGCTCGAAGAAGCCTCGAATCTCCATGCACGCGGCGTCATCAGCGATGAAGAGTATGCGACCCGCCGCGCTGCAATCATTGCCGCCGACAACCCCGCCGTGAGCGTGAAATCCGGCGGCCGCGGCGTTTTCAAAGGTGGCTTCTTTGGTTGCCTTGGCGTCATCGCCGCGATTGTTGCCGTCGTGGTCGTCCTCATGATCATCGTTGCTATTGGTACTGGTAGCGACGATGACTCGAAGGGTGCTTCCCCCGGCCAGGCCGGCACCAACAAAGGCGACGTGCATGTCGTCTTCGCTGCCAACGCCAGCGGTGTCATCGCCCCGGAGGGCAACGGAAACAAGCGCTCCAAGGTCACCATCCTGCAGAGTGAAGACGCCGTGAAATCCACAAACGAGTTCGTGCAGCCGCCTGCCGGAAAGAAATGGTGGGGCGTCAGGGTGGAGGTCGAGAACGTCGGTACGGCCGAGGTCTCCTCGCTCGAATGGAAGCTCCGCGATAGCAAGGATGCCGAGCACGATCAGGCTCTCGTCGTTACCGCCGGTGACCGTCTCGACGTGCTCTATACACTCACACCCGGTGGCAAGAAGCAGGGCTGGATCTATTTCGAGATCGACGCGGACGCTACGCCCAAATGGCTGCGTGCCGACCCGAATCCCTTCCTGAAGAACGATCTCTACTTCGACATGCAATAGGTGCGGGTCTCACGGTGGTGTTCGCCTGGCCCCCCCGTGAGACGCTCAGGCGTCGTTATCCCCAGGTTCCCCGGGACGGCCCGTGTCTTTCACCAGTACCCAGTCGAGAATGAAGAGTGCTACACCTGCGACGAGACTGAGCGCCGCGATCTTCAGCGCGCGCAGGCCAAGGCGCCCAAGCAATTGGCCGAGCTTCGTGAGGAGCTTCCCGGTCAGCCGGAACGGGAGTGTCAGCAGCTTCATCTCAGCATTCCCTCGTAGATCCCCGGCGAGCTTCCTTCAATGAGCGTCGCACCCACGGTTTTCTCATAGAACTCGGCCGGGCCCACCCCACCGATGATCGCATAGGCGTACCCCTCGGCCCGCAACGCCTCGAGGCACTGCACCAGCAGCGCCTTCCCGAATCCCATCTTGCGGTGAGAACGCGAGACGCCCGCCGGCCCGAAGAAATTTGGGCGGGTGACGTTGTAGCAGGCGAACCCCGCCAGCCTCCCCTCGGCAATCGCCACGTAACAGGTTGCCGGCATACGGCCAAACGCTGCTTCTGTTTCGTCCATCCAGTGGGGCCACCGCTCGCGCACGAACGTCAGCACGGCACTCCGCTCGTAGCTCTCCGCCCGGCGGCACACGACGTCCACTGCCCGTAACTCCGCCACGAGCGGTTCGGCGGGCGGCAGGTCGTACAACCGCACGAGCATATCGGGCACCGTCTCTACGCCAGCCCGCCACCGTCGAGCACCAACGTCTGACCGGTGGTGAATGATGATGCTGCGGAGGCGAAGTACACCACGGCGCCCGCCATCTCATCGGGGTCGCCAATCCGCCGCAGCGGGCTCTGGGTGAGCGAGTTCTTCAGGATCGCCTCGTTCTCCCACAGTGCCCGCGAGAACTCCGTCTTGATCAGCCCCGGCGCGATCGCGTTCACCCGGATCCCATCGGGTCCCCACTCCTTCGCGCACACCTGCGTGAGCATGATGAGTGCCGCCTTCGAGACCGAATACCCGCCCAGCCCCGTCGATGCTCGGAGCCCGCCCGTTGAGCTCACATTGATGATCGATCCACCCTGCCCATGCTCACGGATCGCCTCACGAACCATCTTCGAAAGGAAGAACGCTGACTTCACGTTGGTGTTCATGATCGCGTCCCAGGCCCGCTCGTCGAGGTTGGCGATGGGCCCGAATACGGGATTCGTCGCCGCGTTGTTCACCAGGATGTCGATACGTCCGAGTTGCGCCTTCGTCTCGTCGACCAGGTGCTGGAGTGCGGCGACATCGCGCACGTTTGTCGGTACGGCAATGGCTTTCCGGCCTGTTGGCTTGATGGCCGCGAGCGTCTCCTCGAGTGCCTCGGGTTTGCGCGCGGCAACGCATACATCGGCGCCTGCCTCGGCGAGTGCCACCGCGATTGAACGCCCAATGCCCCGGCTTCCACCAGTGACAATGGCTACCTTGCCATTCAACGAAAAGTCGGCAACAGTCATGAACCCACACCCCAGAGCGATGTCCGCGTACTCGGCGCGGCCAGGAAGTGCACGGATTCTACCTTCTCTTTCCTTTTCATTCAGAAACCACTTCCGAATCGTGTTCGAGTATGCAACACTGGGCGTCCAAAACTTTGGAGGAACCTCTCTTTGGCAATTGATGGCAAATGGAACCTGACGATGCAGTCCCCGATGGGCGCCCGCACCGTCGCTGCCGATCTCAAGGCAAACGGCGGCGCGCTTGAAGGCAGCTTCACCGGCGACCAGGGCTCTGCTCCTATCGCTGGCACGATCGATGGCAGCAACGTCAACTTCGCCGCCACCGTGCCCGGCCCGATGGGCCAGCTCGAACTCAAGTTCAGCGGCACCGTCGATGGCGATAACATGTCCGGCACCGTTGCTTTCGGCGCTTTCGGCAGCGGCCCCTTCACCGGCTCCCGCGCCTGAGGGCCAGGTCTTCGACACATCTGAAAAGGCGGCTCGATTGTCGGGCCGCCTTTTTCGATCCCCGTCTTGTGACTGTGGACAGCGGCCGACCCGGCAATCCCTAATGCGAGATCCAGCTCGCCTCGGGCGTCGTCAGGTGCGTCACATCGTTGAGTTTCTGCAGCGCACGTACACCCTGGCCACTGAACACCACGTTCACCGACGTGTGCGCGGGCCGGAAAAACATGTCGTACGGCGATCCGATGATGTGCCCGATGTAGGCATTGATCACCCCGCCATGGCACGCGATCACCACTCGCCTCCCCTCGTTCTCCGCGATGATCCCCTCGATCGCATTGACCGTCCGCCGCCTGAACTCAAAGCTCGATTCCGAGTACGGGTAGACATCCCACTTCTTCTCGCGAAGCATCCGCTCGCGAATCCCCAGCAAGAGCCCCTGGCCGAGGAACTCGACGGCTGTCTTGTCGCCGGGGATATCGCGAAAAACCTCGACTTCGCGCAGGTCGTGGATAACCTGGGGCTCCAGCCGGTGGTGCCGGGCGATCTCTTTCGCCGTCTCGTAGGCACGCTTCAACGGACTGGCGTAGATCACATCCATCCGGTCCGCCGAGAGCCGCGCCCCGACGAGCTTCGCCTGCTGCCTCCCCCGTTCACTCAGCGGCGGGTCTACCGTCTCACCGACTGCGCCTCCCCAGTCGGCCACCTCCTGTTCCCCGTGGCGAACGAAGATGATCTCCGTCACCCCTTCGACACCCGTAAGAAATGCCCGGTCGAAGACCATCGGTGGGCGGGGCGTTCCCTGCGTCATCTGTTCAGTGCTCCAGGTTCCAACTTTCCCGCACTATCCCAGAACGTGGCTGCCCGTACCACTCGGTGCGCGACGCGTGACCTCCGGCCGTACTGCCAGCTGTAGCTTCAGGTTCAGCTCAACCCGCCGGCTCTGCCGCTGGAGATCGTGGGTCTCCGGCGCCAGGTCCTCCGCGGCATCAAGCCGGATCACGAGTTCATCGCCCTTCACCTTCGCCCGTACCCCGTGAAGCGGCGATGGCCGTCGCCGGTTGATTGCCCGCGCGAGCCCGAGAATCGTCGCCAGCACCGTCACCCGCCGCCCATCGTCCGGTGCCACAATCGCCCGATATGGCGAAAGATCCGGTGCACCTTCGTCGGCCCAGCGCACCAGGGCCCCGAGTAGCACCGCCTCGCGATGGTCGAATCCGTGCAGGTCAGCACTGTGGATGAGGTACTCCCCGTGCCGGTCCCGGTTGTAGAAGTCGATGTGCATCCCGATCCCGGTCAGGCTTGCTGCCGCGCACAGTAGCTCGCGGTCCCACCCCGTCAGCCCCTCGCGCGGTGCAATCGCCTCGAAAAGGATGCCGGCCGCTTCCCTCGTTTGAAACGATACGTCCTCCCGAACCCCGTTCGACCGCGCGACCCCTTCGATCGATGCCGTTCGAACATCATCGACGAGCGGCGAGCCCGGCCGCAGTTCGTCCCATGCGAGCCCCTCGCGAAGCCCCTGGCCAGCCACCGTGAGCGTCGGCGCGCCCAGGAGATCCATCACTTCATCGACCACCACCGCCGCTGCCGGCAACGTATCGACCCGGTTCGCGCCCACACCCGCCATTTTTCGCCGCCCGTCCGCCGGCAGTCGTACCAGCTCCTGCGCGATTCGGTGGACTTCTTTGCGTGTGATCACCAGCCCGTGCAGCCGCCGCAGCGGGTACCGCCGGCGTAGCCGGACGATCCTGCCCAGGTTTCGCACCGCTCCCCCGGCGCCGAACAGGTCGCCCGCTCCCAGCGGGACATCAATGGTGGAGCGTACTGCCTTCCGCAATGAGCGCACTTCGCGGGGCGCCGGTGGGTCCGAGCTGAAATACCGCTCACGCGCGTAGATCGCGCCCAGTGGTGCCGACTGCGCTTTCGTAAGCGACCGGTCATCCACCCGCATCACTTCGAGCGAACCCCCGCCAATATCCAGCAGGTACCCGCTTCGCAGCGGCGTACTGTTCGCTACGCCCAGGAACGATGCCCGTGCCTCCTCCTCTCCCGAAAGCACCCGTATCTCGACCCCAAACTCCGCTCGTGCCCGCGCGAGAAACACGCCTGCGTTCGGCGCCCGGCGTAGCGCCTCGGTCCCGGCAACCACGAACCGCTCGGGCCGGTACGAGTGTGCCAGCCCGGCCATCACCCGCAGCGCAGCAATGCCGCGCTCCATCCCTTCTGGTGTGAGGTCGCCGCCGGCCTGCCCCTCGCCAATGCGTGCGTCGAAACGCTCCTCATCGACCACTTCAAACGCCGAGTCCGTGAGGCGCCGGCAGACCAGCAAACGCACCGAGTTCGAGCCCATGTCGACGACTGCCACCGTGCGGCCCGGCTCACCGGCCATCGCTGCGCCTCTGCATACCTGTCACCCTAACAGACAGCGAGGCTGCTGATCGTCATGCCCCGTCCTTGTTGTGCGCTCCATCCCACGAGATGTCGCCGGGCTCAGGGCGCGTCCGTCTGCACCGTCCACTCCGCCGGGGGCGTGTCGCGGCATCGTATCCAGCCGAGCGGACGGCGAACGGCCTCATACCACGCATCGACAGGAGCAACGATGGGCTACCCGATGGTGAACATCGCCCAGGCGGCCCCGGCCACCCTGGAGTATTGCCGGGCGATGGAGACACAGGCTTCACCCGGGAGGTTGGGGGTGGGGGAGCTAGCTAAGCACAATCCTATTCACAAAACTGTCCGGTGCCATCGATACGCGCTATGAGTACGAGCCGGAAATGCATCCCACCTGCTCCAACAGCAAATGGCGCCCAATGACCCTCCCGCGTCCAACGCGACACCGGTCTGGCCATTGGCTCCGTCGCCCGTTCGCCGCTTGGCCCATTCGCAACGGCCTCGGATGAATTCGACACCATATCGGCCCCTCTACCTATAGGACCGATATCTCTCCGTGCTAGCATTCCCTCATCAACCACCGCGCCCGGATGCGGCGCTGCCGGTGGGCGCCGATGGGACGGGACCGCGCTCCTCCTGTCCTCTCGCCCTCCGCCCGCCTCGCCCTGGCCCCGCGAGGCTGTCCATGCCTTCCACTCGCACTCGGCGCACCCGCTCCCGTGAACCCATCGAGGAGTACCTCCTCTCCGAGCACCAGCTCGAGGAGATGTACTACTTCATGCTCCTTTCCCGGCGTCTCAACGAACGGATGCTCGCCCTCAACCGCCAGGGTCGTGCTGCCTTCGTCATCGCTGGCGCTGGGCAGGAAGCCGCACAGGTAGGCGCCGCTATGGCGATCCAGCGCGGCACCGACTATGTCGCTCCCTACTACCGCGATCTCGGCGTCAACCTCGTACTCGGGATGACCGCCCGCGAGGCTATGCTCAACCTTTTCGCCAAGCGCGATGACCCGAACTCCCATGGAAAGCAGATGCCCTCGCACTGGGGCAACAGCGAACGCCGTATCGTCACCCAGTCCAGCGTGGTCACCACCCAGTTCCTCCACGCGACCGGTATCGCCCTCGCTGCCAGGATGCGCAACGACCCGATCGTCGTCCTTACTTCCTGTGGCGAAGGCTCTACCTCAAAGGGTGATTTCCACGAAGCGCTCAACTTCGCCTCGATTCACAAGCTCCCCGTCATCTTCTACGTCGAGAACAACGGCTACGCGATCTCCGAGTCGAACGAGAAGGAGATGGCTATCCCCCACGTTGCGGACCGCGCCCGCGGCTACGGGATCCAGTCGGCCGTTGTCGATGGCATGGACTGCATCGCCGTCTACCAGAATGTGCGTCCCGCCGTCGACCAGGCACGCCGTGGGGGCGGCCCGTACCTCATCGAGGCCAAGTGCTACCGGCTCTGGGCCCACTCCAGCGACGACGATGACTCCCGGTACCGCACCAAGACCGAACTCGAGGAGTGGACACGCAAGGACCCCATTACCACCTTCCGCACGCGTGTCGTAAACGATGGAATCTTCCCCCGCGAGGACCTCGATGAGATCGAGCAGCGTGTGGAAGAGGAGGTTCGCGACGCCACCCAGTGGGCAATGATGCAGCCCGATCCGCTGCCTGAAGATACCCTCGCCCACGTCTACAAGGAGTCCTAGCGATGGCCACCATGACCGTCATCGAGGCGATCCGCTCCGCGCTCGATGAAGCAATGGCGAACGATGACCGTATCTTCATTATGGGCGAGGACGTTGAAACGGGCGGCGTCTTTCGCGCCACGGAGGGCCTCCGGGAGAAATATCCCGGTCGGCTCCTCGATTCCCCGCTCGCGGAATCGGGCATCATCGGTATCACCATCGGCGCGGCCCACTATGGCCTGCGGCCCATCGCCGAGATCCAGTTTGCCGACTTCATCCACAGCGGGTTCGACCATCTCTGCTCCGAAGCGTCGCGCTGGTGTTATCGCACCAACGGCGACGCCTACCTGCCCATGGTTGTCCGAACCCCCTGGGGCGGTGGTGTCCACGGCGGCCAGCACCATTCCCAGAGCATCGAGGCCTACTACACCCACATGCCCGGCCTCAAGGTCATTGCACCCGCTTTCCCTGCCGACTTCCGGTCGCTCCTCAAGGCCGCCATCGCCGACCCGAACCCCGTCATCTTCCTCGAACACAAGCGAACCTATCGCCTTTTCAAGCAGGAGATGGATGGCGCTCCCGCCGAGACGCAGATCGGCAAGGCCCGCGTCACCCGGCCGGGGAAGGACCTCACCATCTTTGCCTACGGGCTCATGCTCCACGAGTCTCTCGCTGCTGCCGAGACGCTGGCCAACGAGGGTATCGATGCCATGGTTGTCGATCTCCTCACCCTCCTCCCGCTCGATGTCGAGACCGTCCTCGAGTCGGCGAAGGCGACCGGCAAGATCCTCGTCGTCCACGAGGACACGCTGACCGGTGGCTTTGGTGGTGAGATCTCAGCCCTTATCGCCGAACACGCCTTCGAATACCTGGACGCTCCGATTCGCCGCCTCTGCGGCCCCGATGTCCCGGCCATGCCCTATCACCACGCCATGGAGAGCTTCTTCATGCCCGACCGCGAGAAGATCGCCGCCGCGGCTCGCGATCTCGCCGCCTACTAGGGAGGACACGGCGATGACCATCGTCACCATGCCCCAGCTCGGTGAGAGTGTTACCGAGGGCACCATCCTCAAGTGGCTCAAGCAGCCCGGTGACTCCGTCGCCCTCGATGAGTCCCTCTGCGAGATCGAAACCGAAAAGGTCACCGCTGAACTCCCCTCGCCGTACGAAGGCACGATGGGCGAGATCCTCGTCCCCCAGGGTGAGACCGTCCAGGTTGGTGTTGCACTCTGCGATGTCATCGAAGGAGCTGCTTCAGCCATATCGGCCGACGGGCACGCTGCAGCCAGCCAGGCAGGCGCCAAACCAGGTGGTTGGTCTGGTGGCCCCATGGCTATTCCACCGGGCGACGCCGAGTCGGTCACGTCTGGAATTGTTGGTATCGCCAAGGGCTTCAAATCGCCCGCTCCACCGCCGGCAGCCGCTGCGATCGTAAGTAGCGGCGCACGCTACGGGCCTGACTCGCGTGAGCGGTTCTACTCCCCGGCTGTCCTTCGTCTCGCTTCCGAGCACGGCATCGACCTCACCGGTCTCGCCGGGAGCGGTATCGGAGGCCGCGTCACCCGCAAAGACGTCGAGAAGGCGATCGCCGCTTCCGTCTCTGCCCCGCCGCTGCCGGCCGTTACGATCACTGCTCCACCTGCACCTGCTCCCGGGGCCATGCAGTCATCCGGGGCTCCTGGCCGTACACCGCCTGACGGCCGTTACGAGGTCGTCGAGTTCTCGGCCACCCGCCGAACCATCGCCGAGAATCTCGAGCGCTCGAACCTTGAAGCTCCCCAGGCATGGACGATGGTCGAGGCGGACGTCACCGGTCTCCTCGCCCTCCGCAATCGCGAGAAAGAGCGTGTCCTCGCCGAGGAGGGGGTCGAGCTCACCCTCCTTCCCTATTTCACCCGGGCCGTTTGCGATGCCCTCCGCGAGTACCCCGCGCTGAATGCCCGGTGGGAGGGTGACGAACTTCGGCACTATCGCGCTCTCGACATCGGGATCGCCATTGCCAGCGAGGCTGGTCTCGTTGTCCCCGTCATCCATGGAGCGGGCGACCTGAGCGTCGTCGGCCTTGCGAAGCATATTGCCGACCTCGCCGGCCGTGCTCGCGCTCGCAAGCTTCGAATTGAGGACATCGAAGGCGGGACGTTCACCGTCGACAATACCGGCGCATTCGGGTCGATTACGTCGAAACCGATCGTGAACTACCCGCAGGTCGGTATCGTCACCATGGAGCGTGCGGTCAAGCGCCTGGTCGTTCTCGAAAACGATGCCGTTGCCATCCGCTGGATCATGAACGTCTGCCTGAGCTTCGACCACCGCGCGCTGGATGGCCTCGAGGCTGGCGGATTCCTTGCAGCGCTCAAGCGCCACCTCGAATCCATCGCCTGACGATCACTCCCGCAAGATCGCCCCCAGTTGGCGGATAGCCGCGGGCATCCGTGGTCCATACCACCAGAGTAGTTTCCCATCGACCACCCGCGCTGGCGCGGCGCTCTCGAACATCGCCGCGTCGGAAGCCTTGAACGGATAGGGCTCGTCCGGCAGGAGCACGAGCTCAGGCCGCAGCCCCTCGATGGCATCGATTGACACCTCGGGGTAACGAACGTGGCCGGCAAGGACGTTCACGCCACCGCAGCGTTCCAACAGGTCGTTTCCATAGGTCGCACTCCCGAGCCCCATCAGTGGCTCCTTCCAGATCGCCACGAAGACCCGCCTGGCTGTGCCATGGGTGGCCACCTCTGCGAGGGCCGTCTCGGTCGCAAGGACCAGTTCCCCGGCCTTCTCTTCCGCTTCAAGCAACCTTCCGATTTCGCGCACCATCGCCACTGCCTCGGGCACGGAGTTCGGGTCCGTCAGCAGGACATTGAGGCCCGCCGCCTCCAGCTCCTCGATATCCTCCTTTCGGTTCTCTTCCCGGTTCGCGATAACGACCTCCGGCCGCAGCTCGATAATTCGCCGCACCTTCGGGTTCTTGGTCCCCCCGACGATCTCCACCCGTTTGACGGCGCCGGCCGGTTCCGTGCAGAAGCGTGTTCTTCCTGCCAGCCAGTCGCCCCTTCCCAGCCACCACATGAGCTCCGTCAGGCTTGGTACGAGCGATACAATCCGTTTTGACGCCATCGTCCGAGCCTACTGCCTCTGACGGTGAACGCGAAACAGCCCCGGGAACCTCTTCCCCGGGGCTGTCTTAGGGAGCGAGCGAATGCGTACTACTGGTTCGTGTTCGTCCCCAGCGTGATATCGAGGTTCATCTTCTTCCCGCCGCGATAGATCTCGACCGATACCTTCTCGCCAGGGTGGTGCTTGATCAGCGCTACGGCAAGCTCCGATTCATCCGCGATTGCCGTGTCGCCGATCTTCGTGATGACATCACCAGGCTTCATACCGCCCCTTTCGGCCGGCCCGCCACCCACAACCGACGTCTGCGTCTCGATGCCGTTTACCGTTCGGACCGTCTGGGTCGTGGTCGGGAGGTAGACCCCCGCGGTCCCATCCGGGATTCCCAGCTCCCTGGCCTTGGCCGGCCGGAGTGCCTCGAAGTTCCCGATCCCCAGGAATCCGCGATTCACCTTGCCGTCGGTCTTAATTGACTCGTAGACCGCTTTCACCGTATCGGCGCCCACGGCGAATCCGATTCCCGGTGCGATTCCGCCTGTCGTATTGTCCGGGGCGATCGCGGTATTCACCCCAATCACGTTTCCGTACATGTCGAGCAATGGCCCGCCACTGTTGCCATGGTTGATCGCTGCATCGGTCTGGATGGCTCCGAGCACTGCTGACGACTCCGAGATCGCACGGTTCTTCGCGCTCACGATGCCCTTGGTCACGCTGAACGATGGACCCTCGCCCCCCTGCAGGTCGAGCGCGAAGCCAATCGCCACCACATCCTGGCCGACCGTGACGTTCTCGAGTTGCCCGATGGGCAGCGGTTTCAGGTTCTTCGCATCGATCTTGATGACCGCCAGGTCGCTCTTCGTGTCGCTTCCTACCACCTTGGCCGGATAGGTTGCACCGTCGCTCGTCGTGACGGTGATACCTGTCGATGAATTGCCGCGCGCCCGCGCACCATCGATGACGTGCTGATTCGTCACGATGTTCCCATCACTGTCGGCAATGAAGCCTGTGCCGACGCCGGTACCGTTCACCAGCGTTGTCTCAACGCGCACGACCGATGCTTCCGCGTACTTCACGAGCTGGGCCGTCGTCATCTCCGTGCCTGTCTGGGCCCGTACGGTCGCTGCAGCCGGCGGCGGCGCGGAAGCAGTGGTTGCGCTCGATCCGGTTGTGTTTGTGGTAGTGCTACCGCTGCTCGCCGTATTCGATGAGCACGCGGCGCCGAATACCAGGGCCAACGCGGCGAGAGAGACCGCGGCAGGACGCATGAAGCTGGCCATGGGTGCAACTCCGAAGAGAGATTTCCTTTGCAGTGTCACGCATATCCCGGGAATACGTCGTAAACCGAGTGCTCGCTGGGAAATTGCTGTGTAAAGGCTCGTCCGGCAGTTCGCCAGCCAGTCGCCGGCCCCGGCACTGAGGCCCTCTTTTTGTGCCCCAAATACGAAGCCGGACCCGGCGATCCTCTCCATGTGGTCATGAGAGCGCAGGGAGTTGCCTTTGGCCCGTAGCGCTGACGTTGTGCGTTTGGCAAGGTCACCGCTCAAAGGTGATACCGTCACGCCCGATGGCGAGGACCTCCACGCCGAACGAGGCGGCACGCTCTGCCGTCTCCACCCCGCCGATGAGGATCGCCTTCGCCCACACTTCCGCGCGCCAGGTCTCATCTTCCCACGCGGAAACCTGTACGAATGGTGAATCACCCGGCAACCCGGTTCGCGGATCGACGAGGTGGTGCGCTTCGCCACCACCCTCCGTGCGCCACCGCCGCTTCAACGAGGTTGATGTCGCAAGGGATCCCGTCATCACCCCCTGCCACGCATCACCTTCTCCCGGCAACCCTTCGACTGCGACGAGCCAACCATCCGGCTGATTCTCCTCGCTTCCCTCGCAGCGCAGGTCGCCCCCGGCGTTGAGGAACAGGTCCGGGTAGCGGCTGCTCAGCGCCTCTATGGCGAGGTCAACCGTCCAGCCCTTCACGATTCCGCCGAGATCCATCTGCCCGGCGCGCAGGCGCACCCGGTCCCCATCGAGCGCGAGCACCTGGCGGGGATCGGGCACGTCCTGGGCCACCGGCTGTCCGCCGCTCACCTGCTCGAAGGTCCGGTCATATCCGGCTGCCCGCAACGCCGGTAACACCATCGGGTTGAAGAGCCCGGCAGTCAGTTCCGACGCCTCGAGTGCCATCCGGCAGCAGCGGGCGAACGTCGCATCTTCTACTTCCGCCCCGCGGTTGAGCTGCGAAAGCAGGCTCGACTCCCGAAAGCGTGAGAACCGTTCCTCCTGTCGCTCGAACAGTAGCCGGACATTCAAGAATGCGTCTGATGGCGCCGTCTCGCTCACCACGCTGACGTCGATCTCCGTATTCATCGCCCGGAAGCTATCCCAGTGTTCGGCCATCAGTTAATCCGCCGAAGGCAGCCGGACGACGAAGGCCGCCCCTTTGCCCGCCGTCGATTCCACCGAGATCCGCCCGTGGTGAGCCTCTACGATCCATTTCGCAATTGCCAAACCGAGCCCGGAGCCCCCGGCGGCCCGCTTTCGTGCCTCATCTACCCGGTAGAACCGGTCGAAGATCCGCTTCTGGTGTTCCGGCGCGATCCCGGGGCCGGTATCCGTCACCCGAAGCTCGACCTTGCGGCCCGAGCGTTTGCAGCTCACGTTCACGCTGCCACCGGCCGGGGTGTACTTCAGTGCATTGTCCGCCAGGATCACCACCAGCTGTCGCAACCGCTGTACATCGCCATGAATCTCTGAACGTTCACACTTCGCCGCGAGCTCAACGCCGCGCATCTCCGCCAGCGCCCCCATATCGCGGGTTACCTCCTCCACCACCTCCGCGAAATCCAGCTTCATCTTCGCGATGGTGATGCGCCCCTCGTCCGCCCGTGCCAGCGTCAACAGGTCCTCCACCAGCCGTGTCATGTGCTCCGTCTCGCCGGCGATGGCCTCGAGCTGGTCGAGGTTCGCCTCCACCGTGGAGTCAGGGTGCCGCAACACGAGTTCGTTGTTCGCCTGGACGACGGCGATCGGTGTCCGCAGCTCATGCGAGGCGTCCGAGACGAATCGCCGCTGTGTCTCGAGCGCCTGCTTGATTGGGACCAGTGCCCGTCCGGCGAGCCAGAGCCCCCCGGCCCCGGAAACCACAACTGCAGCCAGCCCGCCGAACCCGAAGACCAGCGCCAGCCTCCGTAACTGCGAATCCCGTGGGTCGAGCGACCGCGCGACGAACAGGTAGAAGGTCTTTCCGTCCCGGTTATCGAGGCGAGAGGTCAGGACCCGGTAGCGGCTGTGCTCAGCACTGATGTCCTGCCACTCATCGCCCTTCCTCGCATCCTTGATCAGGTGGTCGAACTTGATGCCATCGAGATCGACCTGGCGAGGATTAGAGATGACATCTCCCTTGGTGTTCGTTGAGACGAAGAAGACATCGGTCGAAATCGGCGCCTTCCTGCCATCATCGTGATGGTCATCGAAATCATCCTCACCCTGCACGAGGAGCGATGACAGCCTCCCCGGGTCGCCCGTAATCGCCTGCTGCGTCGCTTCGATTGATGACGTGATCTCCCGGTTCAGCGAGTGGCCGATGAGGATGTATGCCGCCACGCCAATGCTGATGACCGTGACTGCCATCGCCCCGGCAAACCAGAGTGCAAGCTTGAGCCTCGCGCGTGTGAACACCTCAGTTCGCACGCAGTGCGTAGCCAACACCACGCACGGTCCGGATCAATTTCTCATCGAAGTCCCGGTCGATCTTGTTACGCAGGTAATGGATATAAATGTCCACGATGTTTGATTCCGTCAGGACGTCATAACTCCAGATCCGGTCGAGGAGTTGCGAGCGTGTCATCACCTGCCCCGGGTGGCGCATCATCACCTCGAGCAGCGCAAACTCCTTCGCGGTGAGCTCAATCCGCTTCCCGCCACGAATGGCCTCTCGCGTCTTGAGGTCCAGTTCCAGGTCGGCAACCGTTAGCACCGAATCCAGGCCTGTCGCCATCTTCGCCCGTCGCGTGAGCGCTCGAACGCGGGCCAGCAACTCGGCCAGTGCGAAGGGCTTCACGAGGTAGTCGTCTGCACCTGAATCGAGACCCTGCACGCGGTCGGTTACCGCATCCTTTGCGGTCAGCATCAGGATTGGTGACTGGTTCCCCTTCGCCCGCAGCCGCTTTGCCACCTCGAAACCATTCATCGTGGGCAGCATCACGTCGAGCAGGATGAGGTCGTACTCCTCCGTCTGCGCCTGGGCGAACGCGTCTACGCCGTCGTCCACCCAGTCCACCACGTGCCCCTCTTCCTCGAGCACGCGCCGGACAGCGTGTGCCAGCCGCGCTTCGTCTTCGACCAGTAACAGATGCATGCACACATTCTGGGCACATTCACCCCGCTCGAACATGAGAGCTTTCCAATCCTCTCCCAATCCCCACCTTAGGTGCTGTCTCCAGACTCGACCTTCGAAATCAGCCAGTTGGGTGGAGGTATCAGATGAACGGACGACTTGGAATCATCTCCGGAGCAGCCTTCTCCGGCGTCGTTGCCGCCGCACTCTTGATAGGCGGTGTCCCCGGTCTCGCCAGCGACGACGACGACTTCGAAGCGGGCAATCGTGCCTTCGTTTCGGCCACAGACACCACGGTCGCGAACCAGGGCGGCGACACCGCAGGCTCAATCGATGCCGCAAACAACGCCTTCCTCATTGAGAGCGGCAGCACAGCGTATAGCGACGGTTCTGCATACGACGATGACGACGACGACCAACATGACAAGGAAGACAAGCACGATAAGAAAGAGAAGCACGACAAGAAGGACAAGCACGACAAGAAAGACAAGCACGACGGCCACGATGAAGAGGACGATGACTAAAATGGCGGCGAAATCGAAATACAACGGGGTCAAGGCTGCCATCGCCGGTGTTGCCGCCGGGGCAGTCGTCGTCGGGGCCGGCTACTTTGCTGCCAACAACAGCACCCAGCCGACGGGCGCCTCGGCGTATAGCGCTCCATCTGCCTCCGCGTCTGTGGCCACCACTGGCTCCACGCCCCTCCAGAACTCTGTAGCCGCGCCCCCGGTGACCTCCAACAGCGCTGCATCCCCGGACCCTACCGTCCGCCCAAGCGTCGCCAAGGCGCCCAAAGCCAAAAAATCCCGAGGCTCCTGATGAGTAGTACCACCCGGCTTGCACTCCTGTTCTTCGGTGCATCGTTTCTCCTGGCAGTGGGCATGAGCGGCATCGACATGGGGAAGGGTCCCTGGTACGTCAGCCGCGCCTCCGGGCTTGTCTCCTTCGTGCTGCTTACCGGCTCGGTGCTCTTTGGCCTCCTCATCAGCACGAAGGCCGCCGATGGCTTGTTCTCCCGTCTGCTTGTGCTCGAGGTCCACCAGTTCACCAGTGTGCTTACCCTCTCTATGCTCGGCCTCCACGCGGGCTCCCTCCTCTTCGATGGCTTTCTCAGGTTCACTCCGGGCGACATCCTCGTGCCGCTCACTTCGCCCTACCGCCCGTTCTGGACCGGCCTGGGTATCATCGCCGCGTGGTCGACGGCCATCGTTACCGGCAGCTTCTGGGCACGAAAGCGGCTTCGACAGAAGACCTGGCGCCGTCTCCACTACCTCTCGTTCGCAGCCTGGCTGTTGAGCCTCGTTCATGGCTTCACGGCCGGCACCGATAGCCAGCTCACTCCCGTCTTCTGGATGTACGTCGTTTCCGCGGCCGCTGTCACCGGTCTCCTCACCTACCGTATCGGTGGCGTCATCGCCCCCGCCCAGGAGAACCCGGCCCGCCAGGTCTACCTCGTCCAGCGCAAGGCGTCCAAGGTCGGTGCCGGGCTCGGGCGGACTACTGGCTGGATCCACCGCGCCGTCCTGCA
>WBZR01001341.1_pt1 | contig 31226 bp, 28 predicted proteins | sample 5204231 | NCBI WGS metagenome assembly WBZR01 (sample SAMN12412403, study PRJNA552823) | activated sludge metagenome | isolation source: activated sludge from anammox sidestream of wastewater treatment plant... | place: USA: Virginia | collected 2017-08 | reverse complement strand
GGTTCGAGTCCCTCATCGCCCAGTGCCCACCCATTTTCATTCTCGGCTCGAATAAGAGCGCTTTTGCCGGATTCACATTTCAAGCCGGCTTTCGAAATACCCTGTACAGGGCCGGAACACACAGGAGATTCATCAGCGTGGATGTGACGAGGCCGCCGGTGATGACGACGGCGAGCGGGTACTCAATCTCGTGGCCCGGTCTGTCGCCTGCAATAACCAAAGGGGCGAGGCCGAGACCCGTGGACAGCGCGGTCATCAGAATCGGAGACAAGCGCTCTTCCGCACCGCGCAGCAGGAAGGATGCGCTCATGCACTCGCCTTCCTCGCGGAGCAGATGCTCGTAGTGGCTGACCATCATGATGCCATTTCGCCCGGCGATGCCGATCACCGTGACAAAACCCACGAGCGAGCCGAGTGACAGCACCCCTCCGGTAAGAAACGCGGCGGCCACGCCTCCAACGAGCGAGAAGGCAAGCGTAAGCAGGATCAGCCCCGTTAGGCGCACGGACTGGAATTCCACGTAAAGCAGAACAACGATTCCGGCGAAAGCCGCGAATGAGAAAACCAGCAATCGGCGCTGGGACGCCTGGCGGGCCTCAAACTCACCCAGAAACTCCGGGTGGTATTCGCGATCGAAACTCAGGGACCGCACCTTTGCCTCCACATCCCGCGCGACGCTTCCCAAATCACGGCCCTTTGCATTGCAGGTAATGTCGATGCGACGCGACGCTGACTCGCGCTTGATTTCGTTAGGTGCTGGAACAATCGCAATATCCGCAACGTCGCCCAGTCGCGTATGCCCGCTGCGGGGCAGGTCGATCAACAAGTCTCCTAGCCCGTTTGGGTCGGCCCGCAGTCTTAGATCCCCGAGGACCGCGACGTCGAAGACTTTTTGTCCCTCGAAGATTTCGCCGACTTTGACGCCTTGCAGTAGCGTCGTGGCAGCGCGGCGGACATCGCCCGCGGTCAGGCCGAACAGAGTCGCGGCGTCCGGCTTGAGTCGAACCAGAATCTGAGGCACAAGCGTTTGCGTCTCGACGTGAAGGTCAGTCACACCCGGAACCTCCGCCATAACCCTTTGGACTTCCTGCGCCTTGTCTCGAAGGATAGCGAGATCCGGACCAAACAACCGAACCACGATGCTCGCGCTCGAACCGGTCAGGACTTCTTTGATCCTCTCCTTCAGATATGTCAGCACATCTCGGTAAATGCCGGGGTACTCGTCGATGACCGCCTGAATCCGCGCCAAGGTCGCGGCAAAGTCCGCTTCCGGCTCAACGCTGATCCAGAGTTCGCAGAAATTTGGGCCGACGACTTCATCGGCGACCTCAGCGCGGCCCAGGTGCGCGCCGAAATTTCGTACGCCGGGAATGGCGCGTAGCTCTCGGCTTACGTTGATGGTGGAACGGGCCAACGCGTCGAGGGAAGTGCCCGGCTTTTCGACCCAATGCATCAGAAAATCGGTCTCTTGAAAACTCGGCAGGAATTCCTCGCCGAGGAGCGGAATGCTTAGTGCCGTCGCCAGGAGAATCGCCGCGACGCTCCAGCCAATTCGGGCGGGCCTGAAGAGCAATCTCGGGAGGAGATTCCTGTATTTCTCTTTGAGCCATCGAACCAGTCGGGAATCTTCCGCGACATGATTGGCTCCCGGGAGCAAGAAATAGGAAAGTGCCGGCGTCACCGTTAGGGCAACCAACAGAGACACGAGGATGGCGAGGATGTACGAAACCGCCAGCGGCCGAAAGAATGTGCCCGCCAGCCCCTCAAGGAAAAAGATGGGAACGAATACGAGGATAACGATCATGCTTGCGAACACGACCGCGCTTCGCACCTCAAGAGATGCACGCAGAACGACGCGGAAGCTCGACACCGGCGAGCCGGCAAGGGCGTTAAGCCGCAGACGCCGCGCGATGTTCTCGACGTCAATGATGGCGTCATCGACAACTTCGCCGACGGCGATGACAAGGCCGGCGAGCGTCATGACGTTGATCGTCCCGCCTCGCCAATAGAGAACGAGAATAGCCCCCAGGATGGACAGTGGAATGGCGACCAGGCTGATGACGGCGGTGCGCCAGTTAAACAAGAAGATCACAAGAATGATGGCGACAAGCAGCGCGCCCAGGAGCATGGCGTCCGTCAGATTATCAATCGAGCGCTCGATGAAAGTCGCCGGGCGGAAGATGGTGGAATCGATTTCGACGTCGCTCAGACCGGGGCGCAAGGCATCGAGCGCTGTCTCAACTTTTCGTGTTACTTCAAGCGTATTGCCCCAGGGCTGCTTCTCGACGATGAGCAGCAAACCCGGGCCGTCGTTGATCACCGCATCGCCGATGGGCACCGGATGCCCCTCAACCACCTCAGCGACGTCCCCCAGCCGGAGTATCCCCTGATCGGACTCGATAACCACCGCGCGTGCGAGTTCTTCGACAGTCTGAACAGCAGCAGCATGACGAATGGGAATCCGCTGGACCGGCGTATCGACGAAGCCACCCGCGGAAACCACCGTTGCATCACCGGCGGCGCGGACCACCTGATCCAACGAAACGCCGTGAAGTCGCAGGCGATCCGGATCCACGCGCACCTGTAACTGGCGGTCGCGCTGACCCCAGATGGCGACATTCGCGACGCCGGGGACGGCCATCAGATGCGGTCGAATCGACCACTTGGCGAGGGTGGTGAGCTCCACCTGAGAGAGCTTCTTCGACGACATCCCAATCTTCAGCACGCGGCTTAGCGATGACAACGGAGAGAGCATGACCGGCGGCCTGGCGACGGCGGGAAGCCGAGGAGCCTCAATCGCCAGGCGCTCCTGAACGAGTTGGCGGGCCTCCATGAGATCGACGTCTTCCTCCAGGTACAGGACGATGGAGGCAAGGCCGAGCACGGACTTCGAGCGCAGTGTCGTCAGCCACGGCGTGGCGTTCAGGACACTCTCAAGCGGAACCGTGATCAGGCTTTCGACTTCCTCAGTGGACAATCCAGGCGCTTCCACCTGGATTTCGATTCGTGGGGGCGCAAATTCCGGAAAAACGTCCAGCGGAACGACGGTGGCCGCGCGAAATCCGGCGACCACGCTGACCGCGGCCAGTGCAATGACCACTACGCGAAGCTGCAACGACGTCTTGACGATCCACGAAAGCATGATTCGGATGCGTGGCGCGCCGGCGGGCCTCGCAACTCCCTGTTGGTACTAGTGCCCCGCTCCGCCAAACTCAATGCCGAACAATTCGGACGAGCCCTCTACCACAATCCGAGATTTCTCCTGGAGTCCCTTGGCCAGCACCGCGAGGTCTCCGTCGACGCGGTCAACGGCGACGCGCAGTCGTGTAAAGGCGCCCGGCTCCACTTCTCGATAAACCCATTGCCCACCGTGGATATCGTGCACCACCGAGGCCCAGGGGACGACGAGCAGATCTGTTTTTGCGGTTGTTGGAATGTCCAATCTCAACCGTTGCCCCGGGAATAATGAAAGGGTGGGATTCTCGATTTCGTAATACCAATCCACGGTTGCGGTTGATGGATTCGCGGTCATCGGCGATGACAAGGGCTTCGCCAACAATGTGTAATTCTTTGAGTCGCCAAGGACGAATACCCGTGCCGCGTCGACTCCTTCAAGGGATGCCACGTCTCCAACGTAGACCGGCACTTTGATCCACAGCGGGTCGAGCGACGCAATTTCGCACAACGGAGCACCGGCGGCCACAGCTTGGCCGGCCGCAACGTAGATTTTCTGGAGTACGCCGTCGAATTGGGGCGAAATCGGCAGCGCAACGCCTGTTGCTGCATCCTCAAGGTCACTGAAAGTACGCTCCAGAACACTCAGCCGAGTTTGTGCGGCGTCCAGATTCGACTTCGCTAGACGGTGTCCGGCTTTGGCCTCATCAAGCGAACGAACCGATCCTGCGTTTTCCCTCAAGAGGCGCTCGGCTCGCTCCTGCGCAATCGCAGCGGCATCCAGCCTGACCAGGGCCGCCTCCACTTCGCCCCGAGCCTGGGCCATTGCCGTCTCGAGGTCCGCCTGGACTCGGGCCAGCGCGATTCGATCGGCGGGATTGAGGACCTCCCGATCTCCCCTGATGGATGGAAGCAATTCAAATAGGATTTCACCGGCTGAAACACTGATTCCGGGCCCGGGCCAGGTACGCGAGGACGTAGCTGTAATCGTTCCGGGAAAAGGTGATGAAAGGGTGATCGATCGCCCCTCCGGAATCACGGTCGTGCCGCCATACGTGCGGAATTGTTGAACGCTTTCGCGCACAACTTCAATCGTCCTGATCGCGAGGTGCTTGCGCGCATCATCGGAGAGCGTGACGGTCGTCAAGGCCGTTTCCGGCCTTGGGTTCTTGACGTCGACCCGCTTGACCGAGGCATGATCGCCGTCATTCGACGACGACGAATCGCAGCCGACGGCCATTGATGTCAGGCTCAGGGCAAACAAAATACAACGCAGGGCCTTGGTCATGAGTGTTCCGATTTCAAAAGAGCGACGCAGCAAGGATCTGCCTGCCAAAGTCAAGAAAGAACCCCAGGAAGCTCTGGACGAACATCACGAATAACTGGAATAACTGATCAAGGGGACTAGTCATTGCCACTGGAATCCTCCTCATGGTTGGATACATCTGCTTCAGGTGCGGACGGGCCGCGAGCCGCTTCAAATCGGCCACCCAGAGCTCCCGTCAGTTCCGCGATCGCCGTTCGGTAGTCTCGCAGTGCGTCGGCTGACAGCCGTTTCTGCATAAACTCAGCTTCCTGAGCATCGAGCAGGACGAGGACGCTCTCCTCACCGTTCTCGTACCGGCTCTCAGCGCTTTTCAGGTTTCCTTCCACCTGGGGCAGAATCTCATCCCTGAAAGAACTGACCAGTTCCGCCGCGATGCGGGCGTTATTGGCGGCCGTTCGAACTTCGGTCACAACCGAATCCAGGAGCTGCTCGCGCTCCTTTGAGATGCGCTGAAGGGTAAATCCTGCCTTGGCGATCTGGGCCTGATTCTGGTCCCAGATGGGAAGCGTCAGTTGAATCGTCGGACCGAGCATGCTGTCAATGATTTGCCGCCGCGCAAGATCGCGCTGGCCCTTTGACTCGATGGTCGGCGCCGTCGGCGCCCCCGCCGCAATCGACGCCCTGGCGGTATCCGCAAGGACCTTGCGTCCCGGTAGCGCGCGGCGCTCCGTTCGTTCGCCCTGCAGCCCAATCTCCAGACTGGGAAAAATCTTGAGAATCTGCAGGTCGATGTCGCGCTCGGCCGAGGCGACTCGGGCATCCGCCCACTGAATGTCGAATCGATTCGCCATCGCAGTCGCGATGAGGTTATCTTCCGGGGCGATGACTGGATCAACCGAATCAATTTCGCCGCTCAGGTTCCAGGAATCAGGCCAACGGGCAAGGCCGAGAATCTGGGCGAGGGCAAGACGGGAGTTCTGCAAATCGCGGGTCGCGCGACGGGACTCGTTCTCAGTATCGAGAACCTGTGTCCGGATCAGCCCTGCTTCCAGCGGATTTGCCTCTCCGGCCCGAAGCCGTGCGTCGGCCAGCGCGAGGGATTGGCGCGCCCGCTCTGAGTTCTGCCGGGCGATCTCTTCGAGTTGAGCGCGCCAAAACACATCGAAGCATGCGGACTTCGTGCGCGCGGCGATGCGCACAGCCTCATCGAGAACGGAAAACACCGTTTGCTGAAGCTGGGCCTCGGCAATCTGCTTTCGAACAGGAATCTGCCAAAGGTCTACCAGTTGTTGCGCAAATCCCAGGGTCAATTCGCTCCGCCCTCCGCCGTCTGGAAAGCGCGCGCCGATGACCAGTGATGGATTCGTGAGCAGCCGGGACTGAACGACATCCGCCTGTGAAGCGCCGATTGATTGAAAAAGGGCCTGAAAGGCGCGGTTGTTGAGCATGGCCATGCTGACGGCTTCCTCAATGGTCAGCCCGTCCGCAAGGAATGATCGCACTTTGTCGTCGACGAGCGATTCACCGGTCGGGTTATAGACTTCCTGCACGCCGAGTCGATTCTTGATTTCCGAACCCGCCTGCTCAAAGTTCGAAGCAGGATCCACACGGGCGCAACCCGTTCCAATCGCGGCGACAACTACCGCAGCAGCCATCAGACCCGACAAACACCCGCGTTCACCGAGAGGTGATCTTCGTCGTGAGTATCTCACAATCGCGACAACTTTCTTGAATGGAAAAAACATGTGGAAGACGACTGCGTTCCTCTCTCCCTGTCAGCGGCGCCCCAGGTGCGGAAGCCCGTCAATGGCGATTGTGTAGAAGATGTCCGCGCCCCAGTCGCCATTGACGCCTGCACCTCCCAGCGGTCCGAATGCACGGCAATGGTCGATTGTCCCGCTACCGTCCGGCACACGGAACACACGACCACGAATGCCGCGAGACACAGCGCAGCTCTTTGTCTCAGGCTCACAGGAGTCGTCATTCGAACCGTGAACCGCTCTTGGCCGATACCGGGCATTGTTCACGCCGGTTTGAACTCCAACCAACGCTTAAGTTCAACAGGCCCTCGACGTTATCGATCCGGCTAGTCGTCGTCGTGTTCTTCACCGTGTTCATCGTCCCGATCGTGCGTTCGGCCGTCCGGGGAGTAGAGCACTTCATGCCGGCGATCGCCATTGCGAAACTTGACCTCGTACATGATGTAGGTCTTCTTCTCGACATAGACCTTGGCGTCCTTGCCCGCGGCCTGCGTGGCCTTGTCCTGAACGGCCTTCGGAATCGCGTCAAAGGGCACGGCCTCTTCCAGCTCGACCAGATCACCCGACGCTGTCACCAGTGCGTCAACGTTTCCGTGCGGGCCCTTCCACGACCCCTCATAAAATGTTCCTCCGTACTCTTTCTCCTCCGCGAATTCCGTGAGCTTGGCGTCACCCGCGAGTTTCTTCAGCGCTGCAAGCGCCGCGGCCGGAACCTCGGATTCCTTGACTTGTCGCTCGCTCTCCTCGTGCGGACCCATCGCGCGCACCAGACTCACACTCGCAGCACCAAGTGTGACCACCGCAATCGTCGTGATGATTGTTCGCTTCGTCGTCATGCCTGTCTCCCTGTAAAGAGTGTTCTCTTCTCTAACCGATCCGATGAGCCTCATTGCTACAAGGCACATCAGGCTCGGATCGTACAGTGCGGCGGTTTCCACACTAGTTCAGGTTCATTACAAACCTGAAAGAAATACCCGATTGGGTGTGCGGAACGCACGTCGGCGTCTTGGCGAACCAGTGCCTGACGGGCTAAGCTAACCTCAGAAGACGGATTCAAGAGGAATTCGCGCTCCGTTCACTATTGTCCAAGGTCACAAACTCATGCGCGCACTGGTTGTCGAAGATGAGCCCGGAGTGGCGACATTCATCGAGGGATGTTTGCGCGAGTCGTCTATTGCGGTCGACGTGGCCGCGGACGGACAAACCGGTTTTCAATTGGGGACGGAAAATCCTTACGACATTATCGTCCTGGACCTGATGCTTCCGATTCGCGATGGATTCAGCGTCGTGCGCGGCCTGCGCGCCGAGGGCGTTCAAACTCCTGTCATTTGCCTCACGGCGCGTGACGCGGTGGACGATCGCGTCCGAGGGCTGGACTGCGGCGCAGACGACTATCTGGTCAAACCGTTTAGTCCCGCCGAACTGCTCGCCCGGATTCGCGCACTGGTTCGACGGACCTCGGCCGTTCCGACCAACCCCATTCGCGTCGGCGATCTGGTGGTTGATGTCGTCGCCCGTCACGTGGAGAGAGCCGGCCGTCGTATAGACCTGTCATCCAAGGAATTCGCACTCTTGGAGTATCTCGCCCGCAACACGGGACATGTGCTTACGCGGTACATGATCCTCGAAAAAGTCTGGGACATGAACCAGGACCCGCTCACCAATGTGGTCGACGTCCAGATGACTCGTCTGCGAAAAAAGATCGATTACGGGTTTGATTCGCCGCTGATTCATACGATTCGCGGTGTCGGCTTTGTACTTCGCGCGGAATAGGAGTTCGCTTTGCCCCGAAGTGTCCGCACACGCATCACGATGTTTGCGACGGCAGTCACCTTGACGGTGTGCCTGATGGTCTGCGCGGCGCTTTACACCGGCCTTCACATTTCTCTGCATCGAGAGGTGGACGCATTTCTGCGCGGTGAAGTTCAGGAATTCAAGGCCGTCCTCATTCACGAGGACGATGACGACCTGCAAGAGGTGGAGCGCGAGATCCGCGCGGAGCTGGGGAGCCGGCTGGGAACCGACCTGACCTTTCGGCTCCTCGATTCGACGGGCCGCCTCTTGATCACCAGCGACCCCGACGACGCCTTTGCAAACCCATGGACCCTTCAGCCCATGGATCCTGCTGACACCCCAATCGTGGCGTTTCAGACGATTCCACCTTCGCCCGGATCTTCATCGGTTCGCTTCTGCAGCGAACACGTGAACTTACCCGGCAGGGGGGATATGGTGATTCAGGTGGCCTACCGGCTCGATCGCGTGGATCAGTCGCTTTCGGTCTGTCGCCTGGTCTGTGCCGGGGCAATGGTCCTTGCCGCTTTATTCTCAATCATCGGCGGGCGCGCCGTGGCCCGGCGAAGCCTGCGGCCGGTCGCAGACCTGACGCGAACGGCAAAGCATATCAGTGCTCGGCGACTGTCGACGAGGCTGCCCCGATCCGGCGCGAACGACGAGCTGGACGCCCTGGCCGACACGTTGAACGAAATGCTGCAGCGCGTTGAACGGAGCTTTCGACAGATTCAGCAATTCACTGCGGACGCCGCGCACGAGCTGCGAACGCCGTTGACCGCCCTCAAGGGAAATGCGGAGCTTGCGCTCACTCAATCGCGTTCGGAGGCGCAGCTTCGCGCCGTCATCGAACAGAGTCTTACCTATTACCGAGTCCTGGCCCGTGTCACCGATGATCTATTGCTTCTCGCGAGACTCGACGCGGGACAGGAGACGCTGCAATTCGAGCGACTCAATTTGTCAGAGATTGTAGAGGATGTCGTCGACCTGTATCGCCCGTTGGCCTACGAGAAACGCATCGAGATCGCGGTCCAATCATCGGCGGATACACAGGTCCACGCGGATCAGGGAAAAATCCGCCGGCTCATCAGCAATCTGCTCGACAACGCAATCAAGTACATGGGCGACGAGGGCTCGATCGACGTCTGCGTTCAACGCCAAAACGGCGTCGTAACCACCTGCATCGCCGATACGGGCCCGGGCATTGCAGAAGATGAGCTCCCCCACGTCTTTGAGCGGTTCTACCGAATTGACAGGTCCAGGACAGGCGACGGCGGGGCGGATTCGCGAAGCGTCGGCCTCGGGCTGGCCATCTGTCGATCCGTCGTCGATGCCCATGGCGGTGACATTTCGATATCGAGCGAATTAGGCAGGGGCACGCAGGTCACCGTCGTACTCAAGACAGATGATGTAAACGGAACAGCCTGACTTTGGCAGCCGAAGTCTATCGCGCATGCCCTCGAATCGAAGGCGCGGGATCGGGCTCAGTTCTCCGCCTCAACTTGCGTTACGGCGTCATCAAGCGAAGTACTCGATGACTGGCTCTTGATCTCCGCAAGTCGATTCAGCATACGGTCGTACTTGGCGGAGGAACTCTCCAGGGGATTGGCGCTGGTATCTGCCGCCCGGGCCCGGGGCGCTGGCGATGTTGGATCATCCGAACATCGCCAAGGTACTCGACGCGGGCGTGACCGATACCGGCCGCCCCTACTTCGTGACGGAATTGTGCGCGGGCGATCGGATCGCGGATTATTGTGATGCGCGTCAGCTCACGATTCCGGCGCGCCGCAACAAGCCTGGCACAGAGCAATAGCCGCGGAGGAATCGAGTCGGTCGTCGCGGCCCATGAATCTACCGCCGCGGGCGGGCCGGGCATGGACGATGCCGAGCAGCGTAGCGCCCGGCTGCTCGTCCAGCTTTACAACTCATGGGAGATGGCAGACCCGGGAAAAGGCCACGCCGCACAGCGCGAGCTCTGGAATGCCAGACTCGATTCCGAGTCGTCAAAGGTCAACGGAACAAACGAACGCCGTTAAACGACATCCGGAGTGAACCGCCTTCACTAGAGCGGACAGTCATCACCGCCGATGATCATATCCACAAACGCATCAAGGTCGGCGATGCTCGCGGAGCCCTGCGCGGAGATATCCGCGCAGCCGCAGTCGCCATGCGCAACTCCCAGCACGCAGTCCAGATACCCCTGAATGTCGAGGCCGTTGCGCTGGCCGTCAACGAAGCAGTCCCCGGCGCACGCCCCGGGCACGCGAACCGTCGCGGCAACAGAGTCCGGCGAACCGGTCCGAAAGAGCCCGATCGTAGCTTCGCCGCTCACCGGACCGACATCGGCATCGAACCAGAAGTTGTACATGGTTCCGAATCGCAGGGCGTTGCTGTTTGCGTTCTGCGCGAAGGTCTGCGGGCTGTTCCATTTGACGTCATTGGTATTGACGTTGAAGGGCCAATCGGTGTTGTCAAACGGCTCGCCGGAGTGGTAGTCCACATCATGGAACCCCACGTTGGCAATCGTTGTCCCGGTCGGGAAGGGCACTGACAGCGACCCGGCGCTGCGGTGCGAATTCAGATTGTAAATGGCATAGTCATAGCGCCACATCCCGTTGCCGAGCGGCGTCACCTTGCTGGCCACATGAAACCGCCCTTCGGATGGCACGTCGACGGTTGTCAATTCGACGGATTCGTCAGGATTGCCGATTCCCAGACCGTGATCCCGCCAGGCCATGATCGCCGGCTCGCCGACGTGCATCGGCCCAGTGGGAAAAATCTGGAAAGAAAGCTCGACGGTGAATTGCTTGTAAGAGGCGTTGTTCAAGGCATTGCCCGCGATGGCATCGGCGGCTGCGACGTAAACCCCCTCCGAAAAATAAAGCGCCCCGGCGTTCTGATTCGGATCAATATCACTGGTCGATATCTGAAGCCGCTTGTAGATCACATTGCCGCTGCCGCCGGAGGGCCCGGGATACTGACCATTGAAGGCATTGCATGCCGAGCGCGGTCCAAGAATGCCCTGTCCACCGTTGTAACTCGGTCCATAGATATCGCGACAACCCGCGCCAAGCTGGCTCCCGCCGCTGCCGTTACAGGGCAGGCCACAACCGCTGCCGGCTGCCGCGACCGTGGCATTCTTCAGCCAGGACATCCCGATCTGCTCGAGCCGTCCGTCCGCCAGCTTGTAGGCGTTCATGCCGAGCAGCGGCGAGGTTGAGTTCCACGGAAGATTCGTATCGCCGAGGTTGCAGGTATAACTGCCCAGTGAATACGCGTGGATTCCACCGGAAGAGCCCCAATAATGGATGCCCTGCGTATCGGAATAAACAACGTCGACACCGCCGACCGAACCGCCGGGATTAAAAGTCGCCGTCAATGTGAACGTGCCGGTCGCGCCGCCATACCCGGCGACACGAACGTAATAGGTCTGCCCCATGAGCACGCCAACCGTCGTTGTCGATCGCAGGTCGCCGCATGCATCGTCATCACAGCCGAGTTCGGCCCCGCCGCAGGATGCAAAAACCGACAACGTGGTGTCCCAACTTGCCGAGCCGCATAAGCTGAAAGTCGCGAGCCCGTCTTCGCCCGGAATGAAGTAGTACCACACATCATTGACGTCGCCGGATCCGGCGCAACTGCTGAGATCGGTGCCGCTCGCGCCGACGCTCGTCCCGGCGATCGGCGTATCTACAAAGATCTCGATGGCATTGGCGCACTCGTCATTGGCCGGCTGGGCCTGCACAGTGGACGTGGGGATCGCCAGCAATGCGATCGCGATCGTGATGCGAAATGACAGAATTCCAATGTTACGGGGGGCTCGGGGCATGAAACTCACTCCAATGAACGATGACACGGTCCGACGGCCGACCCTGTGCGAAGGAACCTGCCGGCGCCGGGGCCGCCTTGTCTTGAATCGACAGGTTCGGCTGGTTGACAGACTGCCGAACACGCACGAGCAAGTGGCCCGTGCGACCCCGAAGAATCAAGCGAGACGGTTTATCGGGAGTTCATTCTATGTGATCGGCATACCTCAAGACAACGATTGAATGGCCGATCATCTATCGAATCTTAAAATCGTGCATCAATGCACAATTGGCTTTGACGCCTCGCCATCTGCCGGTAATCTATGCCGATTCTTGATCGCCGAAGTCGTGAATCGCATCCATTCGCCATCTGGAGCATGTCAAACATGACGCGACCCAAAGAGCAGTGGGCCAGTCGTCTGGGAGTCATTCTCGCCGTCTCGGGCTCTGCCGTCGGACTGGGAAATTTTCTCCGGTTCCCCGGAAACGCCGCGCTCAATGGCGGCGGGGCGTTCATGATCCCTTATTTCATCGCCCTGCTGGTGCTCGGTATTCCCATCTGCTGGATCGAGTGGGCCATGGCGCGACGCGGCGGTCTGGCCGGATACAACTCGTGTCCCGGCGTTTTCAGCATCATCTGGCCCAATCGTTCGAGCAAGTATCTCGGCTCACTGGGCCTCCTCATCCCACTCATCATTTACATGTACTACGTCTACGTCGAGTCGTGGTGCCTGGGTTATTGCTATCTCTACGCGACCATGCCTTCGGACTTCGCGGCGTGCGGCAAGGACCCTGCATTATTCAGTTCCTATTTCAAAAAATTCGTCGGCCAGGATCAGGACGGCCTCATGATGGCGGGGGGGCTGCATACCAGCGTCGTCTTCTGGATCATTGTCTTCTCAATCAACTTCGCCCTCATCTATCGCGGATTAACCAAAGGCATCGAGTCGTTCTGCAAGTACGCGATGCCTGCCATGAGCATCTGCGCGATCATCGTCCTTGTCCGCGTCCTCACCCTCGGAACGCCCGATCCCGCGAGGCCCGACCAGAATGTGGTCAAGGGTCTGGCCTTCATGTGGGAACCAAACATGGAGAAGCTCCTGCAGTTTGATACCTGGCTGGCAGCGGCGGGGCAGATTTTCTTCAGCCTCTCTGTCGGTTTCGGTGTCATCATCAATTACGCCAGTTATCTGTCCAGGAAGGACGATCTGATTCTCTCAGGACTGACCGCGACTTCGACCAACGAGTTCTTCGAAGTGTGTCTCGGCGGATTGATCACCATCCCCGCCGCATTTGTTTTCCTCGGTGCGACCGGCATCGCCGATTCGATCAACTCGACCTTCTCGCTGGGTTTCCACACGCTCCCAGTCGTCTTCGCCCACATGCCGCTGGGCCGGCTCTTTGGATTCCTGTGGTTCTTCATGCTCTTCCTCGCGGCAATCACCAGCTCGCTCTCCATGCTCCAGCCCGTGGCGGCGTTTCTGGAGGAAGCATTCAATATCGGTCGCCGCTCGGCCGTCGTGATTCTTGGCGTGCTCACTGCGGCAGGCGGCCTCTTCGTCATCTATTTCAGCAAGGGCCTCGGCGCGGTGGACGCCATCGACTTCTGGGTTGGAACGCTGGCCATCTTCATCCTCGCGATGATTCAGGTCTTCATGTTCTCCTTCAAGTACGGTGTTGATCAGGGACTCAAGGAGGCCCATGAAGGCGCCCACATGCGCATCCCCCGAGTCTTCTATTTCATCATCAAGTATGTAACGCCGACCTATTTGCTCATTATTTTCGTCGGCTGGTGCTATCAATCCCTGCCGAAACGATTCTCGCAGCTCCGGGCCGGCGGTGTCGAGCTCTACTCCGTCATCATGATCCTGATCGCCCTGGTTATTCTCCTCGGCATGATCTACTTCGCGGGCAAGCGCTGGAAAAAACGAGGCCCCGTGCCGACACATGTCCCAATCCCCGGTGGCTTCCCCACCGCAGAAATGGAAAAAGGTGCGCGATGAACGCCTACGGCTGGCTCATCATGTGCGTCTCGATCGGTTTCGTCCTGTCCCTTGCGTCATGGTGCTATTACAAAGTGCTGACCCTGCCTCCGCTTGAAGAGGGCGAGCAGTTGTAGCACCCGCCTTGTGACGCTTCGAGAGCGGCGCGTCCGAGCGAGCTTTGAATAGATCGGGCGATCCCGCGGCAATGGTGCCCAGGCCCATTCGTATATTGCACTCCTCAGAACAGAATCTTCTCTTTGAGGTGCCGACTCCGCGCCCGCCCGCACAACGGTACAATGCCCCATATGGTCTCGAATGGGACCCGGAGCACGCCCATGCAGCAGCGGTTCATTTTTTGGTGCCATCCCTGGGATCTCGAAGACGAAGGCATCGACGCGACCCTGGCCCGACTGGCCGGCGATATCGGCGTGGACACTCTCAGCGTCACCGCGGTTCATCCCGGGATCTATCAGGTGCGCCCTCGCCCGCTGGGCGACCGGTGGACCTTTCAGTCAGGCGCGGCTGCACACTTCCAGCCCGATGCAAAGCGCTACGGCTCCTCGCGGATTCGACCGCACGCCGCCGCATGGATGAAAAATCGAAACCCCCTCGAGCGCATCGCCAAGGCCGCCGAACGCGAGCGACTTCGCCTCCGTGTTCGCGTCTCCCTGCTCAATGGAGAGGAACTCGTCGAGAGACACGCCCACGCCGCCTGCGTCAATCTATTCGGCGATCCCAGCCGCGATAGGCTCTGCCCCTCCCATCCCGATGTCCGCGAATACGTCGCGGGCCTCGTCGAAGACCTCTGGACCAACTACGGCCTCGACGCCATCGAGCTCGACGGCCTCGATTGGGGACATGACAGCCGAATCACTATTAGCGACGACGTACACCATGATGAGTTGCTCGGTCAATTTAGCTCGTGGTGCTTCTGCGCATCCTGCCGACAAAGGGCAGCCGAATCATCCATCGACGCCGAAGCCGTTCGCCTCGCCGCCGTAGACCATTGGCGTCTGACAGCGAGCATCGAGATTGATTCCCAGGACCGCGATTGGGAGACATCGGAGGCGCACACCCTTGTCTCGCGCTATCTGAATCAGCGCCCGGCAACGATCACTTCTCTCATCCAGTTGATCCGTACCCGATCGCCGGCGGCATTGCGATATCACCTTGGTCCGACATCGGGCACGGTCGGCGCCGGCGCCGCCAGGGAATGCGGCGCCTGGGTTCAACACTGCGGCGGCGCCGACGCCGCAAAAGAGCTTCAGCCCGCCGGCGCGATCGGCGCGCCGTCGAATTGCGACATCTTGATTCCCCTCTCCCGTGCGACAATCAAAGACGGCCCATCTCTGGTCGCGCTCGTACACCAGCTCTCTCAGGTCGGATACGCGGGAATCGGCTTCGACAGCTACGGCCTCACGCCCGAGCCGTGCCTCGATTGGGTCCGCCAGGCCGTTCGCTATGCTCGCCGCGAACCAGGCGCCTCGTCGTAACCCCCCCAAAAAAAACAGCGAGCAGGCGGCCTTATGGGCTGCCTGCTCGTTGCAGAGTTATCGTGATAGTGACCTTCGATCGAGACGCCGCTGAGCGCGTCGCAGCGGTCAGGAGCGCGGATGACTGTTGTCGTAATCCCGCTTCAGTTGGGCTGTGGTCACGTGCGTATAGACCTGGGTGGTGCTGATCGACTGGTGTCCGAGCAGCTCCTGAACGCTTCGCAGGTCGGCGCCGTTGTTCAGCATGTGGGTCGCGAAGGTGTGGCGGATCGTGTGGGGGCTGATCGACGGATCAAGACCGCACATGATCAGATACTTATCGAGCTTGCGGCGAACGCTTCTCGTGGAGAGGCGCTGGCCGTGTTTGTTGACGAAGAGAGGCTGCTGATCGAACGTCGCGTTCCGCGGATCGCGCGATCGCATATCCACGTACTTGCGAATGGCAATCAGCGCCGTCGGGCCGATCGGAGCGATTCGCTCCTTGCGCCCCTTGCCGCGAATCCGCAGGCACTGCCCGGGGGCATCGACGTCGGAGATATTGAGTGCGACCAGCTCGCTCACGCGAACGCCGGTCGAGTACAGCGTCTCGAGCATCGCCCGATCCCGCGCTCCCAGGAGCGTCGAATCGTCCGGCGTCGAGAGCAGCTTCTGCATCTGCGTCACGTCGAGGAACTTCGGCAGGCGCTTTTCCTGCTTCGGAGTCCGGATCGTGGCGACCGGGTTCTGCGTGACGAAGTTTCGCCGCAGGCAGAACTTGTAGAAGCTTCGCAGCGTGGCGAGCTTCCGCGCAGAAGTCGCCTTCGAGTACTCCCGCTCGTGCAGGAATGAAAGGAAGGAGCGAATCTGATTCGCGTCGGCCCCCAGCAGCTTCTCGCGAAGCAACTGAAGCTGACCGGCGTTCTGCGTCGACACCGGGGCCGTTGCCACCGCGGTCGAGCCGCCGCCGCCATAGCCGCCGACCGACGGGCTCTTGCGCGTTTGCACAGAAGCCTGTGCTGCCGCATCAGGCCCGCCCAGTAGAAACTGGCCGAACTGATACAGATCAGCGGCATAACACTTTCCCGTGTGGGGCGAGAAGTGGCGCTCGAAGCGCAGGTAGTTTAGAAAATCTGTCACGAGTGGATGTTCTTGGCTCATGATCACGAAACTCTTTTCGGCGAAGTCACGTTCTGTTTCTCTGCAACCTGGCTCAGGCACACACCTGGCCTCCCCACCAAATCACAGCCTTATTCGGCGACGGCCCGGTCTTAAGAGGCCCTTCACCGCTGCGGACCCACCATCCGCAAGGCAACTGCCGTATCGGGCGTTTCAAGTCCGGAGTTCATCTAGTTCCAGTTCTAATCTTCGACCCATCTGATAACTCAGCACGGCGGCGTCAAACCAGTCGAATTCGCTGGTCTTGTCGCTCGCCAGGCTCGCAAATGCCGCGATCACGTCGGCCTCGCCACCGGGCTGGTAGCGGAAAAGAAACCGGTGCCGACCTTTGACCAGCGAAAGTTGCCGAACAGAGCCGTTCATATCGGGTGCTCCATGGATTCTAGGCCCGCTAACTCGGTCCTGAGGCATCGCTGCTGAGCCAGGAGCCGGGTAACGGCGTTATGCCAGACGAATCGGATATAGAGAGTCTGTACTTTCAGGTATTGTTGGTAGCCCATCTGAAGATCTTCTTTGCGGTCGTCGGCATAGGCCTTTACCGCGTCAACCACGTATGCGTGATTGGCGTTGTAAATGACCTGAACCTCGCCCGTGGGCCGCCGCGGATCATCCAGATCGCTGACCATCGATGTCGGCCTCGCCTCCCGGGCAATCGTCGATGGGTCCATTCCCACCGAAACCGGCCGGCGAACCGAATAAATCTGCATCGCCACACCGAGGATCGGCGTGTAAGCGTCGTACTCCGTGATTCCCGCCACGATGATTGCATCGGCGCCGACCGCCTCGGCGATTGCCAGGGCGTCTTCCGTCGATTCAATCTGAGTACGACCCCGAGCCGCCAGCGCCGCCACCACTCGACTCACCGGCAGAACGGTCGCGCCATCCACATAAGTTAGTTCTGACGCCAACAAGTCCGCGAGCTTGATCGGATCGAGCGTGAGTTCGCCGCTGAAGTTGAGAATCGGAGCGACGCAAAACGTCGTCGGTTCAATCAGCGCCGTATGCACCCGCACCTTCTCCTCCGAGTGCGTACACGAGACAAGCGCCACGCAAGACATCGCCGCCGGTCCCATGAACCGGAAGCGACCACGACGCGAAGCCCATCTATCCACACGACTCAGTCGCATGATGCCCACAATCCTCGCTAGTCGACCGTCTCGATGACCTGCGCCGCCTTTCGGCTGCCGGTCAGCGCCGGGGGTGTTTCAAAGCCCGACGGCCGGAACGGCCGAAGGCTCCAGATCGTCTCCGTTTTGTTTCGTCGCGCAGTAAAGAAGATGCGCCCGTCAGACGACCACGACGGAGAGTAATGCTCGCCCGTGCCACTGGTCAGTCGCTGAAGGCCCCGGCCATCTACGTCAACGACGCCGATGTCCGACCGCCCTCGACGAACGGCCTGTCCCGCTTCATTCCGGGAGTCCGGAGAGTGAACCCAGGCAAATGCGATACGCGTCCCGTCGGGCGACCAGCAGGGGGCGATGAACGCCGCATCCGTACTGCTCGCCACTTCCGTCGGGAATAACGCCTCGTTTTCCTGTATCTGAATGGTCCAGATGCTGAACCATCGGCTGCCGCGCGCCCGTGCCCGCTGATAGGCAATGGCGTCACCCTTCGGGGACCATGAAGGAAAAAGCCCTTCCCCGATCAGCCGCTTCACGCCAGGGTTGTCCACGTCACAGATCCAAAGCTCGCCCTGCCCCTCCTGCGGATGCACGCGGCAATAAACAATCTGCTTGCCGTCCGGCGACCAGCTCGGATGCAGCTCAGGCATCGGGTTATTCGTCACCTGCCGCGGATTACGTCCGTCAGCGTCAAGCAGCCAGATGTCCCAGTGACCGGCGCGATCACTTGCAAAGGCAATCTGCTTGCCATCCGGCGAATAGACCGGCTGGGCGTCAGATGCGTTCTCGTCGGAGATCTGCGTGATCGTCGCCCCCTGCGCCGGCTTGGTATAAAGATGACTGTGCGGAGAATGTCGCGTCGAGGCAAAGACGATCGTGCTCGCCGACGCGTCCAGGGCCGGGTCAAAGTCCGCGCCTTCGCTGGGCGGCGTGTGCTGCTGGAGATTCGTCGCCGCCTTCGCCTGAAATGCCACATCGCGTGCCGGATTGCCCTGCCCAAACAGCATCAGGTCACGGTTGGCGTCGCTTTCGGTCCATGATCCCTCCGCTCCAGCTGACTCTGGCCCGTATTCTCGCTCGTCAGTTGACGCCGGCACCGTGCGCGATGCGGTCCGCTCCCAACCCGTCGTGCACGACAAGGCCACACAAAGACAAACACCGGCCGCGAGGATCGCACCGAAGCTTTTGAACCACTTCATAAGACAGGCTCCGATTCAAGCGCCGGATCTACCGGTCGCCACCTGCCATGCCCACGATGGCTCGCGGCACGGCGCTGGACGCCGCCCTCGTCACTGGCTCGCCCGTTCGTAAGACAGAGCGAAGTTGGGACACCCGAACGAGGGCAGGTCTGTCCGATAAGTCAACTTCCATCTATCGACGATGAAACCCCCACACCTTGAGCATCAACTCCGCTCATTATCGTCCACAAATACTTATAAATAATGAAGTTGTGGCGATACATAATCGGTTGCGCACGCGGCATTTCCTGCGCCCAACCGGCAGATTCTGCCGATCGTTTGAGTCAGGCGAAACTGCGGCCCTCGTAGCTATGATTTGAGCCCCTGAGCGCAAGCTCTGCCCTGTGAATCCTGCCGCTTGGACAAATCCCTCAGTCGGCCGCGCGAACTCTTCCGGCTGCGTCCACTCCCGATTGAACCGACCTCGCTTGGTCGCCCGATACATCCGACCACCACAGTTTCACGTCACTTCAGGTGGACAAAATCGGCGTTGATCGTCAACTGCTGCTTGCGAAATCCCCGCCTCAGACGCGCTTGCCAATGCCCGGCTTCCCGCTACCCTAGTGCCCCTTGGCGTCGCAAAGCGCGGAGGTGGTCTCGATGGCCCCGGCGATTCCAAGTCTCGGCAGGCCCACTGGTTGAGTGGCCGGGGTAATCGAGGGTGGTCCGTCGGAACCTTCAGCAGGCACAATGCAATACCAAAGCGCTCTAGCACTCGGCGTCCTGATCCCCCTGATCAGCTTCGCCGTCCTCGCCTTCACCGGCCACAAGTTCGGAAAACCGAAGGCGTCCTACGTCGCCCTTCTGGCCATCGGCCTCAGTTGCGCCCTCAGCACCTACGTCCTCGTCGGCTGGTTGGGAACCTCCACCGAGATTCGCGCGAAATTGTCCGCCGAGGCCTACCGATTCAATTGGGGACGCATCGGCGATATTCCAATCCTCATCGGCGTCAAGCTCGATTCACTCACCGTGATCATGTACTTCATGGTCACTTTCATCGCCTTCTGGATTCACTTCTTCTCGATCGGCTACATGGAAGGCCACAGCGATGAAGTGGATCACGTCAGTAAGTACCACCGCTTCTTCACCTACCTGTCGCTCTTCTGCTTCTCCATGCTCGGGCTGGTGATTTCCAGCAGCCTCCTGTTCCTCTTTATCTTCTGGGAACTGGTAGGCCTCTGCTCGTACCTGCTCATCGGCTTCTACTTCGATAGGAAGTACGCCTCCAACGCCGCGATGAAGGCCTTCATCACCAACCGCGTCGGCGACTTCGGCTTCATCATCGGCCTCGCCATGGTCGTCCTCTACCTGAACACCTTCGACCTCGATCAGGCAGCGAAAAACTTCGCGACCGATTTCCATTCGAATACAGGCATCTTTGCCGCATCGATCAATCTGTTCGGCTGGCATGTCTCCGGCATGACGCTGGCGACCCTCATGGGCATCTGCCTCTTCTGTGGCGCGATGGGCAAGAGCGCCCAGTTCCCGCTGCACGTGTGGCTCCCCGACGCCATGGCCGGCCCCACGCCCGTCTCCGCCCTGATCCACGCCGCAACCATGGTCGCCGCCGGCGTCTACCTCGTTGCCCGAGTCTTCCGGCTGCTCACGCCGGACGCCCAGTTCTTCGTCGCCGTCATCGGCTGCATCACCCTCACCATTACCGCCCTCATCGCAATGGTGCAGACCGACATCAAAAAGGTGCTGGCCTACTCCACCCTCAGTCAGCTCGGCTACATGATCTTCGGCATGGGCGTCGGTGCCTGGGTCGCGGCACTCTTCCACCTCATGACTCACGCCTTCTTCAAGGCCATGCTCTTCCTCGGCTCCGGCCAGGTCATCGAAGGCTGCCACCACGAACAGGACATGCGCAAGATGGGCGGCCTCCGAAAGAAGATGCCCGTCACCTGCTGGACCTTCTTCATCGGCGTCCTCGCCATCGCCGGCTTCGGCATCCCCAAGACCGACTACGGCCTCGGAGGATTCTTCAGCAAAGACGAAATCCTCGCCGTCGCCTACGAACGCACCTTCAATCTCCCCTCATTGAAATCAAGCGACGCCGCGGCAGACGACGCCGGCGAACACGCAAATGCAAGTGACCATGAAGGAAGCGATCCCATCAGGCTCGCATCCGCGCTCACGTCACCCGCCGCAACGCTGTCAATCGTCCAATCTCAACTGGCTTCCACCGATGAACACGGCGACGGCGACGGCCACGGCCACGCCGATGCACACGGAACCGGCACCCCCGAAAAACTGAAGATCGCCGCGACGTTGCCCGTCATTCCGCGATGGATGTTCGCCCTGCCGATCATCATCGCCTACATCACCCCGTTCTACATGATGCGGTGCTGGTGGATGACCTTCTGCGGCAAGCCGCGCGATCATCACGTGTACGACCACGCCCACGAAAACTGGAAGATGTTCCTCCCCCTCGCCGTCCTCGCGGCCGGCACGGTCTTTTGCAGCTACAGCACCTTCCGCCCGCTTATTCACGAAGCCGCCGGCATGGCGACAGACTCGGCCGCCATCGTCGCCATCGACGGTGAAGCCCACGGCTTGAAGGATGCGCCTTCAATCAATGTTGCCGGACACGATGGAAATGTGACCACAACGGCGACGAATCTCACCCTAGATCACTCCCCCGGAAAGAACCCCCACGACTGGCTCGCCTACGGCGTCGGTCTCTCATGGCTCATCGGCATGGGCATCGCCGTCATCATCTACCGCAACGGCCTCGCCTTCGCCGACAAACTCAAGCGGGCATTCGGGCCGATTCACACAGCCCTCGAAAACAAGCTCTACTTCGATCACTTTTACGACAACGTCCTCGTCGCCGGCACGCGTGGCATCGGCTACGTCTGCGGCTGGTTCGACAAGCTGTTTGTTGACGGCGCGGTCAACGGCGTCGCCTGGCTCGGCCGCGTCACTGGCAGCATTACCGGCCGCCAGCTCGACATGCCCGTCCAGCGCGGCGATTGGGGAATCATCGATGCCGTCGCCAATGGCCTCGCCGCCACCATGCTCGATGTCGGCACGCAGATCCGCCGGCCCCAAAGCGGCCGCATTCGCATGTATGTTTGTCTGACGGCCGGCGCGGCGGCGATCGCCCTGCTGGCCGTTTTGTATTTCGACCAGCTCGCCGCGGGCTACTACTGGGTCATGACCCGAACCTCGGCGCTGGCGCAGGGATGAAAAAGAATTGGGAATTGAAAATGTAAGTTCGAGAATGAATGACCCGCGGCGTCGGCCGGCGTGTCGTCCGTTCTAAATGAATCATTCTCAATTCCACATTCTCTCGGAGCATTCACCGTGTCTCACATTCTCGACTGGATCGTCTTCCTGCCTCTCATCGGGGCCGTCGTCGTCCTCATGGCGCCGGCGCACATGGCGAGGTCCCTCACCTGGGTCTTCACCTTCGGCGTGTTTCTGTTGTCGTGCGCCCTCTTCGGACCCTTCCTCCCCGGCGGTGCAGGCTACAGCGCCGATTACGGCACGATGCAGTTTCAGCACATCGTCCCCTGGATTCAGGTCGGAAATTTCAACATCAACTACCACATCGGTATCGACGGCCTCTCCTTCCCCCTGATCATCCTGACAACCCTCGTCACCTGGCTCTCCGCATGGGCAAGCTGGAACTTCGATCACTGGAAGGTTAACCGCGGCCCCAAGGGCTTCTTTTCGCTGTTCCTCCTGCTTGAGACCGGCGTCCTCGGCACGTTCGTCGCGATGGACTTCTTTCTCTTCTACATCTTCTGGGAAGTCATGCTCCTGCCGATGTATTTCCTCATCGGCGTATGGGGCGGCCCCCGGAAGGAATACGCCGCCATCAAATTCTTCATCTATACCTTCGCCGGCTCCGTGTTGATGCTCGTCGCTCTGCTGGCGATGTACTACACCAGCGCCGACGCCCTCGGCACGCCCGCAGGCACCTTCAGCCTCATCGAGTACGTCACCAACCCCGCCATCGCGGAGATGTTCAACAGCGGCTCCACCAAGTTCCTCTCCTGGACCTTCGGCCCGGCGATGTTCGTCATGCTGTTCATCGCCTTCATGATTAAGGTCCCCGTCTTCCCGTTCCACACCTGGCTGCCGGACGCCCATGTCGAAGCTCCGACGCCGATCTCCATGATCCTGGCCGGCATTCTGCTGAAACTCGGCGCCTACGGCTTCCTCCGCGTGTGCTACCCGATCTTCCCCGAGGCGGCCACTCAGCTTGCCTGGTACATCGCCCTGCTCGGGGTAATCAATATCATCTACGGCGCATTATGTTGCCTCGCCCAGACCGACTTTAAGCGCCTCGTCGCTTACAGCTCCATCAGCCACATGGGCTACGTCGTCCTCGGCATCGCCATCATGACCAAAACCGGTTTTCAGGGGGCGATGTTCCAGGTATTGGCCCACGGCATCAGCAGCCCGATGTGCTTCTTTTTGGTCGGCATCATTTACGACCGCGCCCATCATCGCGATCTCAATCGCTTCGGCGGATTGTGGCTCGCCATGCCGCGATATGGCTCACTGGCCACCCTCGGCTTCTTCGCCTCGCTCGGTCTGCCGGGCCTGTGCGGCTTCATCGGCGAGATTTGGGTGCTCCTCGGCGCCTTCAATGCCCCCTTTACCTGGGCCAAGCCGATGGCGGTTGTCGCGGCTTTCGGCGTTGTCCTCACTGCCGCCTACATCCTTTGGATGATCCAGCGCGTCTATCTCGGCAAGAAGAAGGAAGAGTACGCCGACTACCCCGATGCCACCGCCCGCGAAACGGCGATCCTCTTTCCCATGGCCGTACTGGTGATCTTCATGGGCATCCTGCCCAGCTACACATTTGACCTGATGAACGGCACGCTGGACAAGGTGGTTGCGATCTTCAATCACTCCACCGCCGTCGCCCTGGGAGGCTGACTTGTTCATGTCCGACGTACTCATTGCCAACATCTGGCTCCCCAGCGGCGAAGAGCTCGCGCGCCTGGCGCCGATCTGGTGCCTCGTCGGCACGATTGTTGCTGTCCTGCTCGGAGCCCTTCTGGTCGGTCGGAATTGGCGCGTCGCCGGCGGTATCGCCTTCGCCGGCGCAGTCATCACTGCCTTCATCAGCTTTCGTCAGTTCGCCGTCGCGCCGTCCAATTGGTCCGGTTTCGCCCCCGACGACGCCGCCCCCATGCTCATCGGCGATCAGTTCTCCAGCTTCTTTACCTTCCTCATCGGCGTCTTTCTCGCAATGATCGTCGGCATGTGGTTTCTCGGTCAGGATGCCGATCTGCCCGAACGCGACGCGCGCCGTGCCGACGCCACGGAGTTCTTCGTCCTCCTCGTCGGCAGCGCCTTCGGCATGGTCATGATGGTCAGCACCACCAACCTGCTCATGATCATCCTCGCCATCGAAGCGGCCTCGCTGCCCTCCTACGGCCTCGCCGGCTTCCGCAAGAAAAACAAGCTCGCCGCCGAAGCCTCCATCAAGTATGTGCTCTTCGGCGCCGTCACCAGCGCCATCATGATCTACGGCACATCCCTGCTCTACGGCCATTACCACACCCTCGACCTTGCCGTCATCGGCCGCGAGATTCAGCGCCAAGGCCCCTCCGTCCTCATGGGTGTTTCGCTGTTTGCATTCATGGTCGGCGTCGCCTTCAAGGTCTCCGCCGTCCCGTTCCACTTCTGGTGCCCCGACGTCTTCGAAGGCGCTTCCATCGAAGTCACCACATGGCTGAGCGTCGTCAGCAAAGCCGCGGGGCTCGGCCTCCTCCTCCGCATCATCACCGTCCTCACCGCCGGTCTCGAATCCGGCCAGGCCCTGCAATACGTCACCATGGCCATTGCCATCATGGCGGCGCTCACCTGCACCTGGGGCAACTTCTCCGCCTTCCGCCAGACCAACATGAAGCGCCTCCTGGCCTTCAGCTCCATCGCCCACGCCGGCTACATGCTCATGGCCGTCGCCATCATCTGGAAGCCCTCAGCCGACATGACCACCCACCCGGCCTTCAGCGCCATCGTCGCCTACATCAGCGTCTATTCCCTGATGAACCTTGGCGCCTTCGGCATCATCGCCATGGTCTACTGGGCCACCGGCAGTGAATCGATCGACGCCTTCAACGGCCTCGCCCGGCGAAATGTCCTCCTCACCATCCTGATGGGCGTTTGCCTCTTCAGCTTCGTCGGCATCCCGCCGATGGGCGGCTTCATCATTAAGTGGTGGCTCCTCGCCGCGCTGTGGGAAGGCAAGCTCACCTGGCTCATCTTTGTTGCCGTCTTCAACTCAGTCATCAGTCTTTACTATTACGCCCGCATCGCCGTCGCCATGGTCTTCCGCGATGACGGCCAGGCGCCTGTTCGCGCCCCGCTTGTCGGTCAGGTCGTCGCCCTCGCCTGCGCCGTCGGCATCCTGCTCACCGGCACGCTCTGGGCCGGCAATCTGAAAGAGTTTTCCGACAACCGCTCGCGCGATTTGTTCGCGGTAACGAAGTCCTCAGCGACGCCAACCGTTGCCGAAGCGCCGAGCAGTGAACCGTAATCAGAGAATCGATCGACGGCACTCTGTTTTGAATTCGTGGCGTTTAGTTTTTTTTGACTTCTTGACGTTTCCCATGGAACGAGCCGTTCAAACACTCAACCGCCTTCTCGCCGCCGAGTACGGCAATCTCGTACAGCGACTCGACGAGGCCGACCCGTTCGTCACCTGGCCCGCCGCCGAGGATCGCGCCGAAGTCCGCCGGATGTTCGACGACAGCAAGCAACATCAGAGAGAGCTGATTCAGGCGATCATCCGCCTCCGCGGCGCGCCCGTCCCGCCGACCTACCCAACGAGCGTCGGCGGCGTTCATTACCTCAAGTTGTCCTTCCTCATGCCCCAGGTCGTCGCCGGCGTCCGCGATCTGGTGAAGACTTATGAGCAGGCAGGCACGACCGGCGACCGCGAGGCCGACGACCTGGTCGCCCGAATCCTCGCCGATCACCAGCGCAACCTTGCCAGCCTCCAGCGCCTGCACTCCAACTTGCTCCAGCCAAGCTGAGTCGCGGGATTTCTCCTCGCCCTTGAGTCGCACCAACTTCGCTTGTAGCTTTTGTGCCTGCATGAATGTCATCGCCCATGGGATTGACCTGATCGAATGCGACCGGATCGCACACATCTTGCGCGACCATCCCGATCGATTCCTGGACCGAATCCTCACCCCCGCCGAGCGCGCCTATTGTCAGCGTATGAAAAACCCCGTGCCCCACGTCGCCGGACGCTTCGCCGCCAAGGAGGCCATATTGAAAGTCCTCGGCACCGGCTGGCGCGGCCCCATCTCCTGGACCGACATCGAAGTCCTCAACGATCAGTCCGGCCGGCCCCACGTCACCCTCTCCGGCCCGACCGCCGAAATCGCCGCCAAACTCGGCATCGACCGGATACTCATCTCCATCACCCACACCGACAACTACGGCGCAGCCTCCGCCATCGGCCTGAGTTCCCCGGCGCATTCTCCGTAAGGGCCCGCTATCCCGGCGAGACCATCTGATCGCGGTGTTATGGCATGGGGGGCCGGTTGTCTCTATAATCCGCGCGGATCGAATGCAAAGGCCACCGGCCGCATGATTTGGAGAAAATCGAAGGAAACGCCTTATGGTCGCCCCCGTTATGTCGTCCCGGCCCCCCAGGGGCAGTGCCCGGGACTACTTCCAGAATATCTACGACACCGTCCGCACGATTGCCATCGGAATGCGGATTACCCTTAAGTACTGCTTTGCCCGAACGATTACCCTCCAATACCCCGACATGGCCCCCGCCATCCAGCCGCGCTACCGCGGCTTCCACTGGTTCGAGGCCGAAAAGTGCATCGCCTGCGATCAGTGCGCCAAGGCATGCCCGGTCGACTGCATCTACATCGAGAAAGGCGGCCCACGCAAGATAGATAAGGAGACGGGCATAGCGGTCGGCGGCGCCCTGGAGCGATACGCGATCGACTATTCCAAGTGTATGTTCTGTGCCCTGTGCTGCGATCCCTGCCCGACCGACTGCATTCACATGGGCGACAATCACGATCTCTCGGCCTACACCCGCGAGGACATGATCGTGGAGTTCACCGAACTGGCGAAAGAGGGTAAACAGACGCCGGAGCCCTATTGGATGCAGCAGGAGCGGATGCCGGAATGGGTCGCCGCGCAGAAGCAGCGCTGGGATGAGCGTGCGTTGCCGGTTCGCGATGAAATGTTAAAAGCACTGAAACCGTCGTCGGCGACGAAAAAGCCCGAAAAGGCCGAGAAGACCGAGGCGGAAACGGAAAAAGCCTGAGCATGGCCTGTCGCCGGCGAGAATCCGGCGGCGCATTTGTACGAGTGGAGTTTGCAAGATGTCCAGCGGACAGGATTTGGTCGTCGGCCTGCTGCTTTTCACGGTAGCCGGCATCGGGATGTCGCTTGGGGCCCTCGTCTTCGGGAGCTTCGTGCGGACCAAGCTGCCTCACCCGGAAAAGGGAGCCCCCTACGAGTGCGGCGAACCGACCATCGGAACAAGCTGGGTCCAGTTCGACCTGCGGTTCTACGTGGTCGCGCTGGTGTTCCTGATATTCGATATCGAAGTGGCGCTGTTCTACGCCTGGGCGGTGGTCTATGCCGAGTCCGGAGTCGCCGCACTTTGGGACATGCTGTTCTTCTTCGGCGTCATCGTGGTCGGCTACCTCTACCTGTGGCGCTTCGGCTATCTCGACTGGGTGCGGGCAACCGGCCTTTACGATGCGCGACCGGCACGGGACAAGGCGCGCGACCCCCTGGGCCGTGCGGCGCGGCAGTGGTCATAAATGAGATTCCTCCAGGCAAGATGGAGGCGGTGATATGAGCTGGATCGAAAACAGATTTGAAGAGGGGTTAATCGTCACGTCGCTGGACTGGGCGATCAACTGGGGTCGGCGCTCGAGCATCTGGCCGTTGACGTTCGGCCTCGCCTGCTGCGCCATCGAGATGATGGCCGTCGGCGCCAGCCGCTTCGACCTCGATCGCTTCGGGGCCGGCGCCTTTCGGGCAACCCCGCGCCAGGCCGACCTGATGATCGTCGCCGGCACCGTCACCTTCAAAATGGCCAGCCGCGTCAAGCGGCTCTACAACCAGATGCCCGAGCCCAAGTACGTCATCGCCATGGGCGCCTGCACCATCGGCGGCGGACCCTACTTCAAGCACGGCTATCACGTCGTCAAGGGCGTGGACCTCGTCGTGCCGGTGGACATCTATGTGCCCGGCTGCCCCCCGCGGCCCGAGGCCCTCATCGAAGGCATCATGCGTCTGCAGGACAAAATCAGAAACACCACCATCGCCCGGGATCGGTGGTCCGCCGCGAAGGACGAGGCGCTCGGCGCCGCGCCGGCCGCGGTTTGATTCATTCCGAATGAGAGCGATATGTCACCAGAGGAAATCGTCACAATATTGAAGGAGGCGCTCGGCGAGCGGATCGTCGGCGCCGAGTTCCAGACTGCACACCCGCGCGTCGAGGTAAAGTCGGAAGCGTGGCGCGACGTCGCGACGTTTCTAAAAGATGACAAACGCCTGGGGTTCAACTTCCTGCGGTGCATCTCTGCGGTCGACATGCTCGAAGACGACCAGTTCATCGCGGTCTACGACCTCGATGCCCTGGACGGCGCGCCGCACAGCAAAAACCTATGGACCCGTCGACACACGATGGCCGTTCACGTTCGCGTCCCACGTGAGAATCCACATATTCCCTCCGTGGCCGACGTGTGGAACGCCGCCGATTGGCACGAGCGCGAGGCATTCGACATGATGGGCATCGTCTTCGACGGCCACCCCGACTCAGTCGAAGGCCCGGACGGCCAGCACCCCCGGCGCATCCTCTGCCCGGACGACTGGGAAGGCTTCCCCCTTCGCAAGGATTACGTGTTCCCGATGGAATACCACGGGATCCCCGCGGTGACGGAATACGGCCAAACCCGGCCGGTGCATTGAGACGTCATGGGACATCAGGCGACGACATCCCGGACGTCACGCGGCGCGATGCGAATCGGACCGGAGGATCATGGCCGCGCATTTTCGCTTGCCGAATGGAGTCGGTCGATCGAGACCCCGGGATACATTTACGAAATCATCGATGGAGCGCTGGTTGTGTCACCGAATCCCGCGCCGAGCCATGACTATTGGGTTCAGATCGTCGAAGAAGAACTCCGCGCTTACGCCGCGGAAAACCCAAAGTCGATCAACTGGATCACCGAGCGCTGTGACGTGGTGGTGCCGGGCAGGGCGGGCGAAACGCGCCCGCAGCCTGACCTCGCGGCGTTTCGCAACTATCCAAGGCAGCCGCCCAAGAGCTGGGACGAAGTCTGTCCGATCGTCGTAGTCGAGGTAATTTCCGCGCGGCGCGGGGCAAAGGACATTACTCGTAATCGGCATCTTTACTGGCTGGCCGGCGGAATACGCGAGTACTGGGTAATCGATCCGTCCAAAAGCCAGAGGCGACCGACGCTCATCGCGCACGTCCGCGGGCGCGGTTCAAAGGAATGGCGGCGATCGATCGTCCCCTTTGATAAGAACTACGAGAGCCCCACCCTGGGCGGCTTCGCACTGAATCTGCAACAGGCAAGCAAGAGGTAATATAGGACATGGCAGAAATCGTTCTCGAAGCCCGGCCGGATATCAACGCCGATCTCACCTCGGACAAGATCGTGCAGGACGACCTGCAGACCGAGGAAATGCTCGTCAACATGGGGCCGCAGCACCCGGCGACCCACGGCGTGCTGCGCGTCGTCCTCCGCACCGACGGCGAGATGGTCCTCGAGGCCGTCCCGCACATCGGCTACCTCCACCGCTGCGCCGAAAAGATCGGCGAAAACCTCGCCCCGTACCAGTACATCCCCTACACCGATCGCATGGACTACCTCGCGGGGATGAACGACAACCTCGCCTATTCCCTCGCGGTCGAGAAGCTCGCCGGACTCGAGGTCTCGGAGCGCGCCCGATACATCCGCGTCATCTTCGCCGAGCTCAACCGAATCGCATCGCACCTCGTCTCCATGGGCACCTACGGACTCGACATCGGCGCGTTCACGCCGTTTCTCTATGCCTTCCGCGAGCGTGAGATGATCCTCGACCTGTTTGAGTCGGCCTGCGGCGCGCGGCTGACTTACAGCTACATCACCATCGGCGGCGTCCATGATGACCTGCCGGAGAGGTTCATCGACATCACCAGCGAGTTTCTCGATTACTTCGAGCCCAAGATTGACGAATACAACGGCCTCCTCTCATTCAACCACATCTTCGTAAAACGCACGGCCAACATCGGCGTGATCTCGCCGCAGGATGCCCTCGACTGGGGCCTGACCGGCCCGGTGCTGCGCGGCAGCGGCATTCGCTGGGACCTGCGCAAGGTGCAGAAGGATCTCGGCTACGACGAGTTCGATTTCGATATTCCCATCGGCGAGGGGCTCAAGGGCACGGTCGGCGACTGCTGGGACCGCTACTACGTCCGCATCCTGGAAATGAAGGAGTCTGTGAAGATTCTGCGCCAGGCCCTGGCCAGGGTCGGCAGCGCCAAGGGCGACGCGTTGGACAAGCGCGGCAAGACAGTCAAGCTGCCGGCGGATGAGATCTATTACGAACTGGAGAATCCACGCGGCCAGCTCGGCTTCTACGTCCAGGGCAACGGCTCAACCATCCCCGCTCGCGTCAAAGCTCGTGGCCCTTCCTTCTGCAACCTGTCCATCACCAGTCACGTCTGCACAAATTGCCTCCTGGCCGACGTGGCCGCGATCATCGGCAGCATCGACGTCGTCATGGGCGAGGTGGATCGGTAAGCCCCCCGCCGTCTCCGCCGATTTTCAGCTAAGCTCCAATTCGGCCTGTTTTGATCGCGCGTTTGTGGAGCCCGGCAGCAGTTCCGTGGGGAAAGTCACTTAAGCGCCGGCTGCCGAATTCAGACGACCACAGAATCGGGAATCAATCATGAGCGATGACCAAAAAGCTCTCACGATTCGGCGCATCCAGGACTATCGCGTCAGTGCCATCCTTCGGACCGATGATGCCCAAACGGCCAAGGACGCCATGAACGCCGCCGTCGACGGCGGCTTCCGGATGATCGAGTTCACCCTCACCACCCCCGGCGCGATCGAACTGATCCAGGAGTTTTCCGCTCGGCAAGACCTTCTCGTCGGCGCAGGCACCGTCCTGACCGTCGAACAGGCCCGCTCTGCAACCAAAGCCGGTGCAAAGTTCCTCGTCTCGCCCGTATTCGACCCGCAAATCGTCGCCGAAGCTCGTTCCCTCGACGCCGTCAGCATCCCCGGCGCCTTCACGCCGACAGAAATGTTCGCCGCCCACAAATCCGGCGCCGACTTCGTCAACCCGCATATTTCATCAGTGATCTTCGAATGGTGATGGACGGAGTTTTTCGGCTTTGTGCGTGAGCGGAGGGACGAAGGTGGAGGTTGGAGCGCGCAGGGCCCCCTTACCCCCAAGCGGTGATCAG